>OCZT010003562.1_pt1 | contig 15846 bp, 13 predicted proteins | sample 1539031 | NCBI WGS metagenome assembly OCZT01 (sample SAMEA3539308, study PRJEB22396) | soil metagenome | biome: tundra; feature: field; material: soil | place: USA | collected 2010-05 | depth 0.15 m | reverse complement strand
GGGGAAGTTGGCCACCTTCTGGCGCAGGCCGGTGAGGCGGTTAAATAATGTGGATTTGCCGGAGTTCGGCGGCCCGACAATCGCGACAATGTGGCGCCGCGCCGGTGCACCCAGGCCCGGAGGCGGAGCTAGAGTCGCGATGTTGTTGGGGCAGCCGTGGCAATCGCCCATATCGTCCTTACTTGAGAATCAGACGCCGGGCGGTTTCGCGGCGCAGCGCGACCTCGCTCCCGTCCACCCGAAACACTCTCGGATCGCCACCGGGCGCTGAGAACCCTCGCGTTACGGAGTGGCCTGGTACGAAGCCCATTTCCATCAGCCGCTGCGCGTCGGCTTCGGGCAGGTCGAGCTTGTCGAGGACTCCTGCCTCGCCCAGCTTCAGTTCGGTGAGGTTTTTGGCGCTGCTTTTCTTGGGTGACGATCTCTTTTTGACACTCAGTTGCATTTCCAGCCTCAGCGTTGCGGGTCTAATATCTACTATACGAAACCCGGTTGCAGTTGGGAGTTCTTTTCTAGTATCAGCATACACCATATTGGACCATAATGGTCTTGGATTTGTTGGACGGGCAATTTTCCAGGGCGAACGGGGAAAACTGGCGTTTTTGTAGGGCGGGCAATACAGCCCGCAGCCTGCTTCCAGCAGGCTTCTTCTCGCACCTGGAGCCCACCCTAATAGGATAAGGCACCCCCGGTAAAGAGAGCGCCGTCTGGAGTGGAAACGAGAACAAAAATCTTAGGCTTGCTTGCGCTTGCGGAAGCGGAGCGCCACGATGCCCGCCAGTGTCGAGCCCAGGAGGACGAACGTGGAGGGCTCCGGCGTATCGATGAAGTCGAGCGCGGAGACCTGTCCATAATCGCCTGGGTTGTTCGTTGTAATGTATACGACCTGGTTAACGGCTATCGACTCTCCCACGAATAGCCCCGAAAGGGGCACTGAAGCGGCAAAGGCCTGCGTCACGTTGCCTCCGCTGAAGGTTCCCGCTGCAACGTAGGAATAGGTCCCACCCGGACAGGATTGCGAGAAAACCGTGTTATTCGTGCAGACTTCCAGTAATACCGCGACCGTGGAAGCGCTGGAGTGCACCGTGTAGGTGCCGGAAATTCCAACGTCCTTCAATCCGTTTGTCCCCACGATAATGTCATAGTCCGTTACCGAGCTCATGATCTGGCTGCCGGGTCCTTTAGCCACGCACCAGCCGCCGCTCCCAGCGCCGCCGGAACTGTTACACGGATTTGTGTCCGGGCTGCTGAGTTCGATCGCATCGGAAGTCGGGGAACTGGTCAGGAACACCTGGCTGGCGGTCGGAGATACAATCGCGCTCAACCCGACCGAATTTACCAACAATGTGTGCGTGCCGATAACGTAGGTCGACAGCAGCGTTCCCACGGAAAAATCTTCGAACTGATTGAACGCCGCATTGCCAACCCAGCAGCCGTCTCCGGAGCCCGTTAGATCCGGGCTACTGGCATTGGACAGCGGTACTGTGGTCGGGTTGGCGGGGCAGGCGCTCGTCGAGCCCCAGGCTGGCGAGGCAACCGCTAACAAAGCTCCCGCAAACAACGCTACTCTTGGCGCTCCGGTTAACTTCAATAGGGCCTGTTTCATTTTTATTGTTAAAACCCGCTCTCCCACTTTGATTGCACTCATACCGAACGGGCCGTCCTCCGAAAGATTTTCTTGCTACCACCAGATAATCCCTAAGTCAATCCATTACTTGAGTTATCGGCAACCCTGGCCAGCACAAAAACGTAACCATAGTACTATCGCTGGAGCCTGCCTACCGCGACGCGTTTGGCCTCTTCTGGCAGTAACATCTTCCCCCCGGCACACGCCTGTAGTATTCTTATATCTAGTTACTGATATTTTGGAGGTTCAACGACACCTATGCTCGCCACGCTGCGCAGGCTCGCCATTGCAGGTCCTTTAACCCTAATGTTTTCTGCTGCTTGCTGGGGGCAGACCACCGCTTTCGAGGGGGACGTGAAGGGCGAAGACGGGAAACCCCTGGTGAAAGTAACGGTTCACCTGGACCGTAAGGACATCAAAGGGAACTATAAGGTCAACACCGATAAGAAGGGCCACTACTATTACGGCGGCCTGCCGATCGGTACGTACAAGATATGGGTCGAACTGGACGGCAAGGAGCGCGACTCGGCGGACAATGTCCGCAGCGGGCTGGGCGACGCGAAGGTGATCAGCTTCGACCTCAAATCGTCGGCGACCTCGGCGGCAAGCCGTCAGGCCGAGATGCAGAAGGCGATCGCCAGCGGCGGCGAGCTGACCAAGGAACAGACTCGCGACATGACGCCGGAGCAGAAAGCGGCCCTCGAAAAGAAGATGAAGGACGCCGCGGCGACCATGGCCAAGAATAAGGCCCTGAACGACGCGTTCAACACGGGCAAGACGGCGCTGGACAAAGCGGTGGCGGATACGGACCCGGCTGAGAAGGCCAAGGACTACGACTCGGCCGTAGAAAACCTGGAAAAGGCTAAGACGATGGATCCCAATCAGAACGTGATTTGGGGCAATCTGGCCGACGCCTACGCGGGAGCGTCGAAGACCAAGACCGGCGCCGACCAGCAGGCGCTGCTCGACAAGGGAATCGAATGCTACAAGAAAGCCATCGAGCTGAAGCCCGACGACGCGGCGTATCACAATAATTACGCCCTGCTGCTGGCGCAATCGAAGAAATCCGATGAAGCGCTGGTGGAACTGACGAAGGCCGCGCAACTCGACCCTCCGAACGCCGGCAAGTATTACTTCAACGGCGGCGCGGTGCTGGTGAACCTGGGCCAGAACGAGCCTGCGGGCGCGATGTTCAAGAAGGCGATCGAGGCCGATCCGACTTACGCCGATGCGCACTATCAATACGGCCTGTCTTTGTACTCGAAGGCGACCACGGCGCCGGACGGGAAGATCGTTCCTCCGGAAGGAACCAAGGAAGAGTTCATAAAGTATCTGGAACTGAGGCCGGACGGACGCGACGCCGATACCGCGAAGGCGATGCTCACCTCGATGGGCGAGACGCTGCAGATCGACTACAGCAAGCCCGGCGCCAAGAAGCCCACCACTGCCCCCAAGAAGAAGCCGTAACGGCGCGGCCGCAATATGATCCGGGCGTTAGCGTATCTGATCGCCAGCGTGCTGGTGATCAGCGTGGTGCGCTCGATTATCGGGATCGTGATGAAGGGATTCTCGGATCTTTTCAATCCGGCTCCGCCGCCTCAAAAGGGACCGCGAGCGCCCTCGGTTCCGGCCGGCGGCGAATTGAAAAAGGATCCGGTGTGCGGGACCTTCATCTCTACCGCCACCGCGATCCAGAAACGCGTCGGCGGCGAAGTTTACTATTTCTGCTCGACCGAGTGCCGCGACAAATTTAACGCATGATCAAGATCGCAAAATGTGATCGTGAACGCACTCCGGCTGCCCCAGCGCGTTAATCTGGTCGTATGAATCTTTCCGATCTCGCGGCCAGGCTTGGCTGCGAATTGCGTGGCGACGGTTCGATCGAAATCACGGGAGTCGCCGGGATGGAACACGCCGGCGCGACGGAAATCACGTCTCTCCACAATCCCAAATATGCGCCGAAAGTGAAGCATACGCGCGCCGCCGCGATTCTGGTCAAGACCTTTCTCGAAGATATCCGGCCGGCGCAATTGATTTCTAAAAATCCCTATCTCGATTTCGCGCGCGCCCTGGAACTGTTCTATCAACCGCCCCAACCCGCTCCCGGAATTCATCCGCTGGCCTACGTGGCGCCGACGGCGCGGATCGGCGAAAACGCGTCCATCGGACCATTTGCCGTGGTAGGAGAAAACGTCGTCATCGGACGCGACGCGGTGCTGCATCCGCACGTGGTGATCTATGAAGGCGCTACGATCGGCGACCGGTTCCTGGCCCATTCGCACGCATCGGTTCGCGAACATTGCCGCGTCGGAAATCGCGTGATTCTTCAAAATAATGTGGTCGTCGGCGGCGATGGATTCGGCTTCGTCAAGCGCGCCGACGGGACTCACTACAAGATCGTCCAAAGCGGCGTGACCGTGATTGAGGACGACGTCGAGATTCAGACGCTCACCTCGATTGACCGCGCCACGACAGGCGAAACGCGCGTCAAACGCGGCGCGAAAATCGACAGCCTGGTGCAGGTCGGGCACGCCTGCGTGGTGGGCGAGGACAACATTATCTGCTCGCAGACGGGACTGGCCGGATCGAGCATCCTCGAGAAGAATGTTCTGCTCGCTGGACAGGTCGGCATCTCGGGACACCTCACGATTCACGACAACGCGGTGATCTACGCGCAATCGGGAATCGGAGGCGATGTGGAGGCGGGTGCGGTGATGAGCGGCTCGCCCGCATTCGAAGCGAGGGAGTGGCTGCGCGCCATTACCGCGTTCCCCAAACTGCCGGTCCTGCTGCGCACAATGCGACAATTGGAGAAACGAGTGGCCGAACTGGAAGCCGGCGCCGTCAAACATTCCCATGCATGAAAGCCTCGATAAGTCTGCGCTGGCGTATCGCAATCAGCAGTTTCTGGACACGCCCGATGCGCGCTCGCTGAGAATCCTGAGCGAGTATCTTTATCCGCTTTCTCACTTCCGCCAGCAGAAAATTCACGACACCATTGTATTTTTCGGCTCCGCTCGAACCCATGAAATGGGCCCGCTGGGCCGGTATTACAACGAGGCGCGCGCGCTGGCCAAGCGCATCACCCAGTGGTCGGACGGTTTGCACGAGAGCGGGCGGCGGTTCGTCGTGTGCAGCGGAGGCGGCCCCGGCATCATGGAGGCGGCCAACCGCGGCGCGCAGGACGCGGGCGGAAAAACCGTCGGCCTCAACATCGGCTTGCCGTTCGAGCAGCGGCCGAATCCGTTCATCACGCCGGAGCTGTCCTTCGAATTTCACTACTTCTTCATGCGCAAGTTCTGGTTCGCGTACCTGGCGAAGGCACTGGTGGTGTTTCCCGGAGGATTCGGCACGCTCGACGAGCTGACCGAAATACTGACGCTGGCGCAGACCCAGAAGCTCGAAAAAAAGATGACCGTGATTCTCTACGGCACTTCGTTCTGGAAGGAGATCATCAACTTCGACGCGCTGGTCCGCCACGGCATGATCGCCGAAAAAGATCTGGAATTATTCTCCTATGCCGACGACGTGGAGACGGCATTTTCCCTGCTCGAAGCGGGCTTGACCAAACATTACATCCAACCGGACGCTCCGGTGCCGGAAATCGCCAAGTCGAGAGTGTAGCGATCCCGTGCGCGCCAGCCTCCAGACAATCTTCGGTTGGACGGGACGCGCGGGAGTCGCGTTTGTCATCTTCATGCTGTTGTTTCTCGCGGCGGATTATTTCCCGCCCCTGAGCGGCCTGAAATTCCTGGCCGCGGCGGGCGTGTTCGTCACCGGCATGTGGCTCGGCATACGCTTGCTGCGGAAGGCCGTATGGCGGTTGCGCAACCGCCTGTACGTCACGTACGTATTCATTGCCGTGGTGCCGATCGTCCTGATCGCGGCCTTGGCTTGGATCGGCGGCTACATCCTCATCAACCAGCTGGCGATTTATCTGGTGACCAGCGAACTCGATCGCCGGATTGAATCGCTCGATACGGCCGCCGAAAGCATCGTCCGAAGCGCTCCCGCGGACCGTCCGGTGGTGGTGCGGCGCATGACCGAGCTGTTTTACAGTGAACACTATCCTGGCCTCGAAGTCCTCGTCCGCGAGGGCGGAAAATTGATCCGTTATCCCGACGACGGCACCTTGCCGGAGCCGCGCGACGGATGGAAGGAAACGCGGGGAGTGCTGTTGCGCGACGGCCGCTTCTACGCCTGGAGCCACCGTAAGACGAAGACCGGCGACGTTACCATCACCGCGCCTTTGACGGGCGAAGTCCTGGCTGGATTAGTGCCCAGCCTGGGCGGTGTGACCATCTTCGAGGAGTCGCTCGCCCGGGCGCCGAAGTTCGTCGCTCGCGGCTCCCTGCCCAAGCCGGTGAATCGTTTCGATGCCGAAGTGCTGATCAATACAGGCCTTCCCGCGGCGGCTTGGGAACGGCCCGGCAGCGAGCCCGAGAAAGAGAAGGCAAAGCCCCAGATCGTGATTCGCTCCCGTATTTCGTCGGTGCTGTCGGCGGTGTTCAATCGCACCACCGACCCCACTCAGGAAGCCTTTCAGGCGGCCATCGTCATCGTCTCGATTATCTTTTTGATTGTCGAAATCATCGCGATGATGATCGGACTTTCCATGACCCGCACCATCACCGGCGCCGTTCACCGCCTGTATGAAGGCACGCAAAAAGTGATGGAGGGGAATTTTTCCCATCGCATTGAAGTCAAGGGCAAGGATCAGCTCGCCGACTTGAGCCAGTCGTTCAACCGCATGACGGAAAACCTGGAAAAGCTGCTGGTGGTAGCCAAGGAAAAGGAGCGCCTGCAATCCGAGGTCGAAATCGCGCGCGAGGTGCAGAGCCAGCTTTACCCGCGCGTCGTGCCGCAGACGCGCAGCCTGCGGATTACCGCCGTCTGCCATCCGGCGCGGATGTGCTCGGGCGATTATTACGATTACGAAGTGATTCGCGATTCGCAGGTCGCCATCGCCATAGGCGATGTGGCGGGCAAGGGAATTTCCGCGGCTCTGCTGATGGCGACGTTGCAGAGTTCGCTGCGCTCCCAATTGCAAAGCGCCCTGGAGATCGCGGCGGCTGCTGGAGACGGCGGAGGAAGCGCGTTTGTCCCGCCTCTGCTTTCGACCTCGCACCTGGTATCGAGGCTGAACAATCAGCTCCACGCCTACACCTCGCCCGAGAAATACGCGACGTTCTGTTTCGGCATTTTCGACGAACCCACCGGCATCTTCACTTACACCAACGCCGGCCACCTGCCCCCGCTGCTGGTCCGCGACGGCGCCGCGGAGCGGCTGGATGTGAACGGCACCGTCGTCGGCGCATTCCCGTTCGCCAAGTACGATGAGAGCCGTTTGGAATTGAAGTCGAACGACCTGCTGGTCTGCTTCACCGACGGCATCACCGAGCCGGAAAACGAGTATGGCGAAATGTTCGGCGAGGACCGCCTGATCGAACTGATCGCGCGCAGTTCGCATCTTAACGACGAGCAGATTGTCGAGCTCGTCCTCGACAGCGACCGAGAGTGGACGGCCACCGACGAATTGCAGGACGATATGACCGTCCTGCTGGCGCGCCGCGTCTGAAATCGGCCAAAATAATTTTATATGAGTAACAAACTGCTGCTTGGAATGAGTTTCACTGCTATCGCGATGTTCGCCGCGGACGACGTCGTGACGGCAGTGCAAGGCACCGTGAAAAAAGTGGATGCGGGACCAAGACCGTGGTCGTTGCGACGGCCGACGGAACCGAGCACACGCTCCATGTGGTGAAGAAGACCGCCGTTCACGGCTGGGATGCAACCGAAGCCGGCGCGAAGGATGGGATGCACGGCGTGAAGGAAGGCAGCCACGTGGTGGTGCACTACACCGTGAAGGGCGCCGATAAAACCGCGCAGGAGATGGATCGCATCGGCGAAGACGGATTGAAAGTCACCGAAGGAACCGTTTCCAAAATCGATCATGGCGGCAAAGTGCTCGCCGTGAAGACCGCGGACGGCGTGGAAGCGACCTACAAAATCACCGATCACGCCGTAGAAGACGCGGGCAAGGATATTGACAAGGGAGTGGAAAAAGCCAGCAAAGTGACGGTTTATTACACCGAAGAAGGCGGCAAGAAAGTCGTGCACTTCTTCAAAAACAATTAGTAAGTTTCTTCCAGGCAGCGGGCCACGTGTATCGATCCAGGTACAACGCGCGGCCCGCTTCACCCAGCGTCCGCGCACGTGCGCGATCGTCCAGCAGCCCTTGCACCGCGTCCGCAAAGCCGGCGGGATCGTCGGCGATCAGCAAGTGCTCGCCATCCCGCGCTCCCAGCCCCTCCGCGCCAATTTTAGTCGACACCACCGCACGTCCTGCCGCCCATGCTTCCAGAATCTTGAATCGCGTGCCGCTGCCGGAAAGCAAGGGAACCACCACAACCCGCGCCGTCGCAATCGCCGCGACCGCGTCGGTTACGGGCCCGATTACGCGGATCGACGGGTCGTCTTTCACGAGGTCCGCGATCGCCTCCGGATTGCGGCCGATTAAATTCCACGTCAGCCCCGCATTCCGCTCCCGAATCCGCGGCCAGATCGACGACGCGAACCATCGCACCGCTTCGATGTTTGGATGATATTCCAGGTTGCCGCTGAACACGATGCAATTCTCTTCCTCGACCGGCGGCAGTTCAATGACAGGCAGCGCGTTCGGATAGACCACAATATTCTCGCGATGCTCGATGCGCGCGCGATCCTCTTCCGATGTCGTGAGCACCACGTCGAACTGCGGGATCCACTCGCGTTCCAATCTCCGGTACGCATCCGCAAACCGCCGGTGCAGAATCGACTGCACGCCGCCCGCCGCTTGTGCATGCGTCGCTGCCAGCTCGCTTTCCACGTTATGCAGATCGAGGACGAGAACGTCGCAGTGCGGACGAATCACCGTCGCATAAGGCGCGCACCAGAAATGCTCGATCACCGCGACCCGATAGCGTCGGCCATTCAGTACCGCAGCAAGCTGCGCTTCGCATCCCGCGAAACGGTCGATCAGCGGAGGCACGCCGCGAGCGAACCTCCATCCGTTCCTCCAAGCCCTCGCCGCGAACGTTTTCGAGTGATGCGGAAGCGTGAAGCTCTCCACCGTGACGTCGTACTTCATCTTCAAATATTCCAGCAGAGATGCCGACCGCAGTCCTCCGCCGCCCGTCCCGGCGCAAGGCTCTTCCGGCGCGAGAAACAGCGCGTTATTTCGCGGGTTATTTTGAGAAGAATCGCCGTGCGGCGTCATACACCTCTCTTGTCCTGCGCGCCGTCGCCGGCCAGGAAAACAGCGCCGCGCGCTTCAGCGATTCTTCGCGCCGCACGGGCCGCGCGCGCATCGCCTCCGCCAGCGCGCGGACATCGGTCGCGTCCACATGCACCGCCGCGCCCTCCGACACTTCCATAATCGCCGGATCGCGCGAGGTAATCACCGTTGCTCCGCACTGCATCGCTTCCAGCACCGGCAGCCCGAATCCCTCGTACAACGACGGATACACGCAGGCGACCGCGCCGGAATAAAGTGCCGGCAAGTCCTCCTCCGGCACCGCGCCCAGGATGCGCAACCCCGGCTCCGGCGCGGGCGCCGCAAAACCGTCACGCACCCGTCCCGCCAGCACCAGGTCGACGTCCTGCGATTTCCGGACTTCTCTCCACGCTTCGATCAATCGATCGATATTTTTCCGACGCTCCAGCGTCCCCACAAAAAGAAAATAGGGACGCTCCGGCGGAGGAGTCTCCACCGGACGAAAGTGATTCGACGCCGCCAGAGGCACCGCCACCACGCGCTCCTGATCGATCCCGAATCGCGCAATCGCTGCGCGCCGGACCGCTTCGCTTGGCGTAATAATCATGGTTGGTATGTGCGCCCGCAACAGCACCGGAACCCGCCTGCGCACCCTGCGCGACGCGTCCTTGAACAACCACGGAGACAAATCGTGCACCGTCATCACGCTCGGCCGCCGCGCAATATAAGGAACGGAAAAATCGGTACCGTGAAACACTTCCACTTGGCGGCGCATCATCTCCCGTTCAAGCCCCCACAGCCACCATCGCCTCCCGGCGGCCGTGCGCGGGCCATCGCCTTTATGAAGATTCCCAGGCGCGGCAGGCATTGCGAAAGGTTGGTCGCTCAGCAACCAGTACTCGTCCTCCGCATAGTTTGCCGCCAGCGCCCGCGAGAGCTCCAGCGTATAGCGCATTACCCCCCCGGTGGGAACGGTCAGCGGGGTGGCATCGAGGGCGGCTATCACAGAGGTTACAAGGAAAGTGTAGGATATCTAACGTGGGCGATGAGAATCTGAATCCTCTTGAAGAACTGAAGCGTCTGGACCAGCAGGTCGGCCTTGTGGCCAGCCTGGAGGGCCTGAAGCCAATCTATTACCGGCTCGACGAAATCGCCAAGCAGTACTCTAACGATTTCGAAGTGCAACTGGTGGTCGGCGACATCAAGCAGCATCTGGTGAATCGCGGCACCAAGCTGAAGGAGCAGCAGGCCACGATCGCTACGCCTGCGGCGCCGTACCCGGCTCAGCCGTCCGCGCCACCGCCGGTCCCTCAGCCGTTCGCGCCTCAGGCCGCGCCGCCGCCGATGCCCCCCACGCCGCCGGCCGTTCCGCCGCCGATGAAAACAATCGGGCAGCCGCCATCGCCTCCGCCCATCGCCACGCCTCCGCCGATGCCCGCCGCGCAGTTCACGCCTCCGCCCATCGCGACATCTCCGCCCATGCCTGCGGTTTCGCCCATGTCGCCGCCTCCTCCGATCCCGTCGGGCCAGTTCTCGCCGCCGCCGACTTTTCCCACCAGCGCGTTTCCGCAAACCGGACCGCAGGCCGTTCCGCCGACTCCTCCCATTCCTCCCGTCGGCCCTCCGCCCATCTCCGGCCTGACGCCTCCGCCACAGAAGCCGGTCGCGCCGCCGCAGGCCCAAAAACCAGTGGCATGGAAAAAAGCATTGATCTTCGGCGCGATTCTCGGATTGCTGGTCGCCGTCGCCGGCATCGCGTTCCTCGTCAACGTGGCGCGCAAACGCAATAAGGCGGCTGAGCCGGCAACAACGGCTGGCATCCAAGTGCAGGTAGCCACCACGCCTCCCGGCGCCGCCATCAAGGTTAATGGCGAGGACAAATGTACCTCGCCCTGTTCCGTCCCCCTTCCCGCCGGCGATTATCAGATCACCGCGTCTCTCCCCGGTTATGAATCCGGAGCCACCGGTGTTACGGTCGCCGCCGCCGGCGCGCCTCCGCAAGTGAACCTCACTCTCGAACCGTCGCCGCAGCCTATGAGGATCCTCGCCGAAGGAGTCGACGGCGGACAAGTTACGGTAGACGATCAAGCCGCGGGTCAAGTGCGGGACGGCCAGTTCGTCATCGACAACGTGAAGCCTGGCCCGCACGTCGTCAAAATCGTTGCCAAGGGCGGCGAAGCATCGTTCTCCTTTGAAACCGCCGATGCGAAAGCCCCCAACATCACCGGCGCCACAGCCAAGGGTCTGCTCGCCATCGTCGTCGCCAGTTTCGGCAACAACGCGCGCGTGGCGACCTCTGCCGGCCCCCTCAAGCTCACTCTGAACGGACAGCCCCAAGCCGACACTTCGCCCGGCGGAGTCGACCTGCAAGGCTTCCAGCCCGGCGCCGTTGAAATCGCCGTCGGCGAAGGACCCACGCAGAAGACCATCCAGGAGACTTTCGTGGCCGCCCCCGCTCTCACCGTCTTCCTGCGTCCTGAAAAATCCGCGCCCGGCATGGGCGACCTCGGCACGCTCCTGGTCGTCACCGGCGAAGACGACGTCCGCGTGTTCGTCAACAACAAGGAGCAGAAAAAGCACACCGTGCGCGGCCAGCTCCGCGTCCCCACCGCTCCCGGCAAGGCGCAGGTGCGCGTCTATAAGGATGGGTTCAACACGCCCCCCACGCAAACCGTCGACGTCGTGAAAGGAGCCGACGCCCGCGTCGAATTCCAGCTCCAGAAAATGGATACCGGAGCCGCGTCGAAGATCGCGCCTATCGCGCCTCCCCCGCCCGTTGGGGTCACCAATGGAACGGTTCACGTCACCCGCTCGCCGGGCGCAGCCGTCATCACCTATAAGCGCGACAACGAAGCGCAGCCCCATCAACTGAACGGCAATCAGGTCGATCTGCCTCCGGGCAACTACACCTTCACGTCGAAAGCCCCCGGCTTCACCGACCGTACTCTGCCCGTGCAAGTCGCCTCCGGTGGGCAAGTCGTCGTCGATCTGACCCTCGCCTCGACCCGCGCCGCGGCCGCCGCCGCTCCGAAAATGGGAGGCATGGCCGATTGGGAAGACCCCGCGGGCTGGACGCGCGACGGCGAAGCCTGGGTCCACCACGGAGGCAACTTCGTGCCCTATAAACTCCCCGCCAAGGGAACCTACACCTTCACCGTCCAGTTGTTAAAAGGCGGCAACGTCTTCCGCGGAGGACATATCCGCTGGTACGTCGATTACGTCGACCCCAAAAACTACGGCCTCTTTGAAATCGACAAGAAAACGTTCTGGGCCAAGGAAGTAACCAACGGCAAGAGCAAGGATCGCGAAAAAACCCAGCACGGCCTGGAGAATGCGAAGTCGTTCACCATCCAGGTGGACGTCACTCCAGACCACGTAGTGCATCGTCTGAAAAACGGCGACACCTGGTTAACGCTGGATAGCTGGACCGAACCCGGCCGCATCTTTTCCGACGGCAAATTCGGTTTCTATATCCCCGGCAACGACGAAATCGGAATCTCAGATTTCAAGTTCCAGCCGAAATAGGTGCCAATCGCGAGCGTTCGTGGAGCACGCACTTGCGCACGCACTCCTACGTGCCGCGTCGGCACTCGTGCCGCCGCCTCTGCCGTCTCGCCGTCAAGACTTGGGAGGCTGACACCTGAAGTCGCGGCAGTGGCATGAACGTTACACTAAACACGTGCCGTCGCGCCGCCGATTCCTCGTAGCCGCCCCCGCCCTCATCGGCCTCACCGCCAAAGCCGAAAAGCGCATCGACGGACAATTCGTCAACGACGGTTTCCCTCTCGGCCATCGCCTCCGCGACCACGCCTCCTTCTCCGCACCCAAACGAACCGAAAAAGTCGGCATAGTCATCGTCGGCGGAGGCATCGCCGGACTCACCGCCGCCTGGCGTCTCCACAAAAAAGGCTTCCGCGACTTCGTCCTCTTAGAAATGGAGCCCGACCCCGGCGGCAACTCCCGCTGGGGCCAGAACGAAATCTCCGCCTACCCCTGGGCCGCCCATTACGTGCCCGTCCCCGGCCCTCACGAAACCCTCGCCCGAGAACTCTTCGAAGACCTCGGCGTGTTCAATGACGGCAAGTGGGACGAGCGCCGCCTCTGCTTCTCCCCCCAGGAGCGTCTCTTTCTACACGGCCGCTGGCAGGAAGGAATCGAGCCCGAAATCGCCTCCACCGGCCGCGACCGCGACGACTATCGCCGCTTCCAGGGCCTCATCGACGAGCAACGCGCCTCAGGCCAGTTCACCATCCCGATGGAACGTGGAGCAAAGCCCTCCCCGCTCGACAAAATATCGATGCAACAATGGATGGACTCCAACCGCTTCACTTCTCCCTATCTCAACTGGTACATCAACTACGCCTGCCGCGACGATTACGGCGCGCTCGCAAGTGAAACCTCCGCCTGGGCCGGCATCCACTACTTCGCCTCGCGCGAGCCCGAGGAAAAAGGACCGTTAGTCTGGCCCGAAGGCAACGGCTGGATCGTTCGCCAGCTTACCGAACGTCTGAAGCCGTTCATTCACACCAACTCGCCCGTCTATCGCATTTCCAAATCGCACGTCTACACCGAAGCCGTCGAATACCTCGCCGATCGCGTCATCTTCGCCGCCCCGACTTTCCTCGCTCCCTACATCGTCGAAGGCGCCACCAACCCCGGCATCGTCTATTCCCCCTGGCTCACCGCCAACCTCACTCTCGACCGTCTCCCCTCCGAAGACTCCGCCTGGGACAACGTCATCTACGATTCGCCCGCCTTGGGCTACGTCGTCGCGACGCACATGAGCCTCCGCTCCCAGATCGACCGCTCCGTCTGGACATTTTATTGGGCCCTCGCCCGCCAGCCTCCCGACCAGGCCCGAAAACTTCTGCTGGAAAAAGACTGGACTTACTGGCGCGAAGCGATCCTTCACGACCTCTCCCGCGCCCACCCCAACATTCGCGACTGCGTCTCGCGCATCGACGTCATGCGCATCGGCCACGCCATGGCCCGCCCCGTCCCCGGCTTTCTGACATCGCCCAAATTAAGCTCAAATAGTATTTATTACGCGAACAGCGATCTCAGCGGCTTTAGCATCTTCGAAGAAGCGCAATATCGAGGCGTCGCCGCCGCCGACCGCGCCCTAAGGGACATCGGCCGTGCTTGAGGAAACGCTTCTTGTAACGGCCGCCGCAGGCGTAGCCGCCTATGCCGTGCGCGGAAAATCGTCTTCGTTGATAGCGCCATCTCTCTATCACGGCGATAGAAACCGCCCCTCCCTCGCCCTCACCTTTGACGACGGCCCCAGCGAATCCACCCCCGCCCTCCTCGAACTCCTCGCCGAACACAACATCAAAGCGACCTTCTTCATGTGCGGCGCCAACGTCCGCCGCCTGAACGCGATCGCGCGCGAAGTGGCCGCCGCCGGCCACGAAATCGGCAATCATACCGATTCGCACCCGCCCCTGTACTTCAAATCGCCCAAATTTATTTATCGCGAACTCGCGCTGGCGCAGGAAACAATTGTGAAGATGACCCGCGTGACGCCGAAATTCTTCCGCGCCCCCTACGGCGTCCGCTGGCCCGGCCTGCGCCGCGCCCAGCGCCGTCTGCACCTCACCGGAGTCATGTGGACCGCCATCGGCCGCGACTGGAAATGGCCTTCCTCCCGCATCTCGCGCCTGCTGCTGAGCAGCGCCGCCAACGGAGCCATTCTGTGCCTCCACGACGGCCGCGAGTTGCAGCGCTCGCCCGATATTCGCGCAATGCTCGACGCCGTGGAGTTCGCCCTGCCCATCCTGAAACAGCGTGGATTTAGTTTTGAAACCGTAAGCCAGATAACATCGTCGAGAGAAATCCCGCGATGAATGCCAGCACTCCGGCGATCGCGAACTTCCATTTCATGCTTTCGAGAATAAGCCCCCGTGCCTGATCTGTCCCCGGAAAACCGGCGAACAGCCGAGATCGACGGACGAGTGACGCTCCGCTGGCTCCCGGCGTTTTCAATGATGCTGGTTTCGACTATCAGCTACGTCGACCGCAATACGCTAGCCCTGCTCGCGCCCACCATTCTTCGCGACACCCACCTGTCGAATGAACAGTACGGTTTCATCATCTCCGCCTTCTCCGTCGCCTATATGCTCGGCAATCCCCTGTGGGGCTACATCCTCGACCGCATCGGCGTCCGCCGTGGCATGACCGCCGCCGTCTCGCTCTGGACCCTCGCGTCGGTCGCGCACGTCTTCGCCTTCGGATTCCAGGGATTCGCCGCCGCCCGCGCCCTGCTCGGCTTCGGCGAAGGCGCGACCTTCCCCGGCAGCCTCAGAACCGTCGTCCAGACTCTCCAGCCCCACCAGCGCTCCCGCGGCATCGCCATCCCCTATAGCGGCGGATCGCTCGGCGCGGTGATCACGCCCGTCATCGTCACCCCCATCGCCGCCCTCTGGGGATGGAAAGGAGCCTTCTGGGCCACCGGCGCAGTCGGCGCGGCGTGGCTCCTATTGTGGGCCGTGCTCTCCCGCCGCGAAGATATCAAGCGGTCTCCCAAACCCTCCGTCATCCTACGCGATGCCCCTCGCCTGCGCGACCCAAGAGTATGGGCCTTCGTCGCCGCCTACGCCATGGGAGCCTTCCCCTCCGGCTTCGTCCTCTATCAGGCGTCGATCTACCTGACCGCGGCATTCTCTAAATCCCAGCTCGAAATCGGCAAGGTCCTGTGGATTCCCCCACTAGGATGGGAAATCGGCTATTTTTTCTGGGGCTGGACGATGGACCGATTCTCCGCTTCCATGCGCAGCCAATTCTTAGTATTGATGTCGCTCAGCACGCCGCTAGCCCTGATCCCGCACATCCACTCCTACGCCCTGACGCTCACCATGATGTTCTTCGCCATGTTCGTCACCTCCGGATTCATCATCGGCGCAGTAGCTTATGCCACCCGCCACTTCTCCACCGACCACGCCGGCTTCATCGCAGGCCTGGGCGC
>OCZT010003561.1_pt1 | contig 15848 bp, 16 predicted proteins | sample 1539031 | NCBI WGS metagenome assembly OCZT01 (sample SAMEA3539308, study PRJEB22396) | soil metagenome | biome: tundra; feature: field; material: soil | place: USA | collected 2010-05 | depth 0.15 m | reverse complement strand
AGCACGCCGGGCATGATCGGGAAGTCGGGGAAATGGCCGGCGAAGTGCGGCTCGTTGATGGTGACGTTCTTGAGCGCGACGATGCGTTTCTTGCGCTCGATTTCGAGGATGCGGTCGATGAGCAGGAAGGGATAGCGGTGGGGCAGGATGGACATGATTTCGACAATGTCCATGGTTTGTGCGGGTTCACTCATGGCAGGACTGAGTATAAACGCGTGGCTGGTGTGGCATGTGGAGCGACGGCAAATACGGGGGTCCTTCCCCTTCGGCAAGCTCAGGGTCAGGATGACAACTCAAAGGGGTGACGGCTGTTCGGTGGCGTCGTCACTTTTTCTTCTTGAGGAGGATGGCGGGGTCGAAGAGGTCGGGGGCGAGGGGAGCGTTGTAGACGACCTTGGTGATGTAGCGCTGGTTGGCCATCTCTCCGTTGTGGTATCGGGTGATGGTCATGGGCGTGGGCAGGCCCTGGACGGTGTGGTAGTCGTCGTACTCCTCGGCCTCCTCGTCGAAGTCCTTGAACTGCGGGTTGCGCCATTGGAAGGTTCGGCGGACGGGCAGGTGAGTGGAGGCGTCGAGTTCTAAAGTGACTGCGTCGTTGTTGGCGCCGAGGATAGTGAGCTTGTCGGCGATGCGGCGGCCGACCATGCTGGTGCCCTCGCCGATGAGCATGACTCCGGGGGCGTTGATCCAGGTATGGACGACCTCCTCGATGGAGTGGGCGCGGCGGCGGTAATAGTCGTCGACCTGCTCCTTGGGCAGTTCGGTCTGGCCCTTGTAGGTGATCTCGTATCCGTGGGCGTCGGTCCAGATCTGCACGACATCGGTCACCTTGCCGGGCAGGATCATGCCGCGCGGAGTGAGGAATCCGATGCGGTCGGCCTCGGGTTGGGCTGGGGATGATTGGGCGGCGAAACGGTGGAGCTCGTGATACTCGGTGATGTAGGGGTTGGGAGCGCCCCGATAGAAGGAGGAGGTGCGGCCGTCGAACTGCACGGTGGTGCGGTTGAGCCAGGCGTCTCCGCCGAGCGCGGCGATCATCTGGTCGATGAGGAGCTTTCCGCGTTGTGCGTCGGTCTGGCCGGCGATTGTGGGAGGCGCGGCACTGGGAATTTCCGAGGCCTGGGCGCGGAGGCGTTGCGGCGCGAGCAGGGTTACGGCGAGGAGGAAGATTGCGGTGGCGACGGGTTTCATCAAGGATTTACTTTCCGGGTGGCGGACAGAGCTCTGCGGTTGGACGTTCGCGGGGCGTCGACGGATGTGTTGCGGATTCATGATCTGCGGCATCGTACCCCCTCCCCCCAGTATCGAACTGGTAAACTTCGCTGAAAACAAAGCGCTTACGGGCGTATATCCTTCAATTTCTGTTGATTCTAAATGGCTTGCTGGCTTGGTATATACCAATCGATATGCAGTAGCAGGCGACGCCGGTTCCATTCTGATTTTTCCCCTACTTCTATTATATGGGATGGAGCATAACTAGTATGCCAAGTCTATTCCTATTCGTTTGAGGGAGATAAGGTGTTTTGGGGGTTGACAGGTTCCGACCGACCTGGGGGGAGATTCCATTGGTGCTTTGTTGCGGAGAAAGAGCGAAGGCGAAATGCGGGGGTCTCTCCACTGCGGCGGCAAATACGCCGCCTTCGGTCGAGATGACGGTCGTATTGGGTGGTTGGGGAGAGCTTACCAGTCGGTCCAGCGCAGGTGCTCATCGCGCAGGGTGTGGCCCAGGAAGTTTTTCTCGGGGAAGATCCATCGCGAGAACTTCCTCAGGAGCCAGGCGCTCGCGGATTTTCGTTGCACGATCATATCCACGACGCTGACGCGTGTAAATGAATGGCGCATGGGGTGTGGCGTTCCGCCCTCGAAGATGAGTTTGCTGGTACCCTGGGCGATCTCGTACTCCATCAAGAACGCACGCATGACGGTGGTCAGCGAGTAGCGCGGCATTCCCGCAAGGTTCAACTGCCAGGTGATATGGAGGGCGCCGTCACGCCTGAATCCTCCTATGAGGCTGAGCCAACGCCCGTCCGCGGCGCGCAGGCCGCAGAATACGGGGCGCGCAACCTGCGCCATCGTCTCGTAGTGCCACTCTGCAATAGACTCGGAAAGCGGGTTGGTCGAGGTACGGTTCCTCTCGAGGAACTGCTCGCGGCCCATCTCCACGCTGGGCACGAACTGGGCGGCGAAGTCCCTTTCGACGCGGCGGCGATATCGCCTGAAGTTGCGGCGGGTGTTGTCGCCCAGAGTTGCCAGCGTGGATTGGAAGGTCTCGGCGAGGGCCAGGTAGCCGGGCACCAAACGCGTCCGTATCGCCATACGGGCCGCCGCTGTGCCTGCCTCGGCAGTGGACCTCCGCAGCGCCTCATCGCGGCCATCGAGCGAGATCAGCGCGGCCTTCGCGCCCATATCGAGTAGCTTGCGGCAGGCGATCTCGGCGATCTCGGTGCGGATCTCCGGAGGCGCGATCACGGTGCGCTCCCCGGTCAGGTCGTCGGTCGCGAAGACGCCGGTGCCGCGTCCTCCGATCCGGTACTCGTAGATCAGGACAGCACCATCGAGATCGTTGGCCGAGGTACTTTCCGGCTGCACCATTTGGCGGCGGCCTACCAGGAGGAGGGAAGGAGTCTTTGCGCGCGCCGAAGGAGAATTCAGGAAGACCTCCAGGCCATCCATGGCTCCGGCCTGGCCAGTGCGGCGGCAGAGTTCGACCAGCATGTCGCGCATGCGGGCGACCGCTCGCGGACCGCGCAGGACCGCCACCGACGGCGCGAACGCAAGGATCTCGCCGCCGCGCCGCCGCTCCCTATCGACGAGATGGGGCGACGACCGGCCCAGTGCCGCGGCCTCATTTTTCAATCCCATAGACAAAACTTTGGACGGGTGGGCGGGTTTAATGGTTGCAATCTTTATGTCTCGTTTTGTCAAATTCAACCGGGCACCCGGAATCCCATCGCGGGGGCAGGACGCGTAGCGATGCTTTCGGCCGTGTGATCGGGTGCAGTTTGCGAGCGGGGCGCTATCTCGCCACGGGGGCAAGTCTTCGGCGTTCGGTTTCGAGGTAGGTGTAGCGGATGCGGTGGATCACGGTGATGGTGGAGAACAGCGCCAGCACCCAGAGGCAGGGCGCCATCAACCCCCAGCGGTTGCAGAGGGCGCCGAGGATGACGCAGACGATGCGCTCGGGCCGCTCCATGAATCCGACTTTGCAGGTCCCGATGAGCGCTTCGGCGCGGGCGCGAGTGTAGCTGACCATGACGCACGCGGTCATCACAAAGGCCACCAGGCCGACGTAGAAGAGGCGATTGCCGCGGGCGTAGAAGACGAGCAGGCCGAAGAAGATGGCCACGTCGGAGTAGCGGTCCATCACCGAATCGAAGAACGCGCCGAAGACCGAGACCTGGTTGGTCTTTCGCGCGACCCGGCCATCCACCATGTCGAAGATGCCGGCTCCGATGATGATCAGCCCGGCGTAAAAGAACATGCGGTTGGCGTTATAGGCGCGCGCAAATCCGAAGAAACATGCGGCGATGATGTTGATCACAAGGCCGAGGAAGGTCAGCACGTTGGGAGAGATCCGGGTCAGCGCGAGGCCGTTCACGATCTTCTGCAGCAAGTATCCGCTGCCCTTTCCGAATGCGCTTGTCCAGGTCATTGAATGGCTGTCATTGAGTTGCGATCATCGAATTACGGTCATTGCCCACGCCGTAGATTTGCTTGTTTTACTTACCGGCCGCAACATCCGCGTCCGAAACTTCTTCGTCCACCTCATCGTGGATGGTGATCAGCTTGAGCACTTCGAGCTCGCGGTTGCCGTTGGGCGTGACCACGGTCGCGGTTTCGCCGATCTTCTTGCCCAGCAGGGCGCGGCCGATGGGCGAGGTCGTCGAGATCAGGCCCTTGGTGACGTCGGACTCCTCGCTGGTGACGAGTTTGTAGCTGATCTCCTCGTTCTTGCTGGAGTCGAAGATCACCACGCTCGCGCCGAAGCCGACCTTGTCGTGGGGAATGTTGACCAGGTTGACCAGCGCCAGCTCGCCCATTCGCTGCTTCAACTGGCCGAGGCGGGCGTTCACGAAGACCTGGCGCTGCTTGGCCATGTGGTACTCGGCGTTCTCGCTCAGGTCTCCGAGCGCGACTGCCTTCTTGATCTCCGCCGGCAGCTCGGTTGTGAGTTCACGTTCCAGCAACCTGATTTCTTCTTCGAGCCGCTTCTTAATATGGTCTGGCATGGGGCCTTCCGGAATCTTCTAGAGCAGTCAAGCGGATGCCGTGCTGGTTCCCGCCACCTGCGGACTGGCTTTCTCATGGTAGAGAATCAGGCGGAGTTCCTCTGCGCAACAGACGTCGTAAAACGGCGGTACGCGCGCACTCCGGGTGCATCTCCGACCGCGCGTACCGCATCAGACGTTGATTATACGTCTCGCCCGACGCAATTCGCGAGATCGGGGGCGATCACACCTTGGACGGGAGCGGGGGAGTTCAATTTATCCAGCCGGAAGTCCGCAAAGTTGAACAGACGGGTGGTCGAGATCGATGCAATTCTGCCGAGAAAATCCGTTGGAAAAGTTCGGGTCTTGAAATTTAATGTTGTGTAGGTTACATTACAGATTCAGACCTGTCGGGACCTGAATCGCCAGATCAGCCCATCGCTTTGATCTCACAGTAAGGACGTGGCCAGCTACTTTCCCGGTCCGGTTCGCAACCGATCGCACGCACGAATTCAAAATGGAGAGTACGCCGATGGTCGACGCCGAGAATCCCAAGTTCGATCCCTCTGCCTTCCTGGCCACATCCGGACTGGGGCGAAAGCTTGTCAGGCTGAAGGCGAAGCAGACCTTTTTCACGCAGGGAAGCAAGGCCGACTGCGTGTTTTACCTGCAAAGCGGGTGCGCCAAGCTGACCGTAGTCTCGGACAGCGGCAAGGAGGCGACCGTCTCCCTGCTCGCGGTGGGCGACTTTATTGGCGAGGAGTCGATTGCCGCCATTCCCGGCCTTCGCATGGCCACGGCGACCGCGGTCAGTGCCTGTACCGCGCTCAGAATTGACTGCGAAGAGATGCTACGGGTGATGCATGAGGAGCCTGGCTTCTCCGATCTTTTCCTGAAGTTCCTGGTCGCCCGCGGCATGCGAACCCAGGCCGATCTGGTCGACCAACTCTTCAACTCGAGCGAGAAGCGGCTTGCCCGCATCCTGCTGCTGATGGCGGAGTTCGGCAAGCCGGGTGAACCCGAGACGCTGATTCCGGCGATCACCCAGGAGACGCTGGCGGAGATGATCGGCACGACGCGCTCCCGCGTCAGCTTCTTCATGAACCGGTTTCGCCAGCACGGATTCATCGAATACAACGGCCGCATCCGCGTGCACAAGTCGCTTCTCAACGTGATTCTCAACGACGCATCGGCGGGCGGAAACGCGGTCAGTGCTCCTCTGCTGGACACTCCGCTGCCGGCGGCGCGGCGGGTGCGAAGCGTTGAGGCGTGAGCAGACACAGCAGGAGCAGAGGTCATTCTGAACCCACAGCTCATGCGCTCAGCCAAGGGTCGTTTTCGATGGGCAGTGGAGTGAGCGCGTTGGATTCAACAGCCAACTGACGTATCTGGCCAGGCTCCAGCAGAGCGATCATTCCATCCATGAAGGTAACGAGTATCTTTCCGCCGAAGAAAGAGACTTCCACGATATTGGTATCGTCGTCCATGCCGCAGTCTAACGAAGTACTTTAGGCCCGTCGGTTGGCCAGGAGACAGAAAGCGGATATTTGTCTTGCGTGTGGATTTGAAACTCGGGTGGTCAAAATTGATCAGACAGGCAAATTCAAGGGGTGAGATGCTCCACACAGGGTCCTCCCTTCAAACGCTCGAAGAAAGGCGCCAATGCCCACTCTCGAGGCAGATGTCCTCTTGCAATCCGTTCGACCGCACGACAAGCAGAAGGTCCTTCTGGTCGACGACGACGAATCCATCCTCAAGACCGTGACATCGGTGTTGCAATACAACGGCTTTGAAGTAACCGCTGCCTCCAACGTCAACCAGGCGCTCGCGTTCATTGGTTCGCAGACCTTCGATATCCTGGTCAGCGACCTGCACATGCCGGACCCCGGCGACGGTCTCACCGTAGTCAGCGCCATGCGTCACAGCAATCCCAAGGCGGTCACGCTAATCTTCAGCGCCTATCCCGAGATGAGCCGGGCGGCAGAGGCGATCCTCCAGCAGGCGGACGGGATTCTGGTCAAGCCGCTGGGCGTGGAGAATCTGGTCAACGCGATCCGCGACCGGTTGAAGCAGGGGGCGGGTGCCCCTCCTCCACCGCTGGAAAGCGTGGCCGACATTCTGGAACGGTCTACCCAATCGACCATCGAGTTGTGGCTCGAATCTGTTCGGGACGAGCCTGAAGTGATCTCAGTCCAACTGGACGACAACGACCGTTGCGCGCACCTTCCGCAACTGTTCCGCGACCTGGTCTTCCGCCTGCGTTTTCCGCTTCGACTGGGGACGCGCGCGCTTGTCTCCGACGCTGCCGTCCGGCACGGCCTGCTGCGCCGCAGACAGGGGTACACCGCCGCCATGCTGGTGGAGGAGTCGCGTATGTTGCAGGTCAGTATCTTCCAGACGCTGCAGGATAACTTGCAGAAGATCGACTTCAGCCTGCTGCTGGTCGGCGTGATGGCCATTGCGGATGAGGTGGACTCGCAGCTCGCCCAGCAGATGGCAAGCTACATCTCCGAGTCGGAGACCGACGACCTGCGCAACGTAGCGTAGCGTTCACGGCACACGTTACTCCCGGGCTGATCGGGCGATCTGGTTCGCGCGCGCGTCGAGGAACGACTGCAGGATCAGGACGGCGGCAACCTGGTCGATGATTCCCTTGCGTTCGCGGCCGCCTGCGTGTCCCCCCGCGTCGAGATGGCGGTGGGCCTCAGCGGTGGACAGGCGCTCGTCCCAGAGATGCACGGTTAGGCCGAATTCAGTGCGGAGGTCTTCGGCGAAGGCCTGGGCTTTGGCGGCCTGCGGACTCTGGTCGCCGGACATGTAGAGCGGATTGCCGACGACTGCTTCTGCGACGTCGTGCTTGCGCAGGACACGCGCGACGGATTTCAGGTCTGCGCGCTTTGTTGTCCGGTGCAGCGTGAACAGAGGCTGCGCGGTGTAGCCAAGAGGGTCGGAGACAGCGACGCCGATGCGCCGGTCGCCTACGTCGAAGGCGACGATGCGGCGGACGAGGGCGCTGGGCTGGGGCTCGGCGGGGCCGGCTTCAGTGGCGTTCGCGTGTGGCTGTGTGCGATCCGCATCCATCTGCCGAGTGTAATCGCACGCAACGCTGAGGGCTGCCGCCTTTTCTTACTTGTCATTGGCGAAGACGATCTGCTTCTGGTCCCTGCGGGACTTACGCCTGTCCGGTCTCGACAGCGAGGGCGACGCGGAGCATGGTTTCCTCGTTGAAGTGGGGGCCCATGATCTGCACGCCGATGGGGAGGCCGGCAGCCGTCTCGCCGCATGGGACGCTGATGCCGCAGATTCCGGCGAGGCTGGCGGCGACCGAGTAGATGTCTTCGAGATACATCTGCACGGGGTCGTCGGTTTTTGCGCCGAGCTTGAACGCGGGGGTGGGTGTGACGGGAGCAACGATGGCGTCGACTTGAGCGAACGCGGCAAGGAAGTCGCGGGTCAAAAGCGTGCGCACCTGCTGCGCCTTGAGGTAGTAAGCGTCGTAGTAGCCCGCGGAGAGTGCGTAGGTGCCGAGCAGGATGCGGCGCTTGACCTCCGCGCCGAATCCCTGGTCGCGGGTCTCGCGGTACATTGCGGAGAGGGTCTTCGCCTCGCCGGCGCGCAGGCCGAAGCGCACGCCGTCGAAGCGCGAGAGGTTGGCGGAAGCCTCGGCCGTCGCGATGACGTAGTAGGTGGGGATTGCGTACTTGGTGTGCGGCAGGGCGATGGTCTTGATCACGCAACCCGCGGCGCGGAGGCGGTCGAGAGAGCGCTCGATGGCGGCGCGAATTTCCGGGTCGAGGCCCTCGCCGAAGTACTCCGCCGGAACGCCGATGCGCAGGCCGGCGACGGATTTCTCCAGCGCGCCAATGTAATCGCCCACGGGGCGGTCGGAGCTGGTGGCGTCCATCACGTCGTTGCCTGCGAGGACTCCAAGCATCGTCGCAGCATCGCGCACATTTGTGGTGAAGGGCCCGACGCGGTCGAGTGAGGAGGCGAAGGCGATGAGACCGTAGCGCGAGACGCGGCCATAGGTTGGCAGCACGCCAACCACGCCGCAGAACGCGGCGGGCTGGCGGATCGATCCTCCGGTGTCGGTGCCCAGCGTCGCCACTGCGAAACCAGCGGCCACGGCTGCGGCTGATCCGCCGCTTGAGCCTCCGGGCACGCGGTCGAGCGCGCGCGGGTTGAGCACAGGGCCGTAGGCGGAGTTCTCGTTGGAGGAGCCCATGGCAAACTCGTCGCAGTTCAGCTTGCCGAGCAGCACCGCACCGGCAGACTCGAGGCGCTTGACCACGGTCGCATCGTAAGGCGGCATGTAGCCTTTGAGTATCAGCGAGCCAGCGGTCGCGGGCGAGCCCTGCATCGCAAGCACATCCTTGATGCCCACAGGCACTCCGGCCAGCGGCGGCAGCGCGTCACCCTTGGCGGCAAGTGCGTCGATCTTCGCAGCCTGCGCAAGCGCGCGGTCGCGGCTCAGCGCGAGGAAGCTGTGGATGGCCTTGCCGGATGGGCCGTCGTCGGCCGCGATCCTCGCATAATGCTGCTCGGCCACCGCGGTTGCCGTCGTAGTGCGGCTCGCGATCGCCGCTCGAACCGCATCTATCGTCATGCTGCCCAATCCCGTCTCCTGTCGTCCACCAACAACTAACTACGTGCAACCTGCACTTTTACCGCTCGATCACCTTGGGGACTTTGAAGAAGCGCCCGTCGGTTTCCGGCGCCGACGCCATCACTGCCGCACGGTCGAGCGAGGGACGCACCGCATCCTCGCGCAGGCTCGCACCCGTCCGTTCAGGTTCTGCGCCGAGCACCTCGCCGACCTGCGCCATAGCCGGAATGCCGGTGGTGTCCAGCTCGTTCAACTGCGCGATGTGGCCGAGGATCGCGTTGAGATCGCGCTGCATGCGCGGCACTTCCTCTGCGGTCAGGTCCAGGTTTGCAAGCTCCGCGACACGCAGAACCTCTTCCATGGTTACGCCGGCAACGTCTCCCATCTGCGGCATCTCCTCAATTTTTCTTCAGTTCAAAGTGTATCGTGGCGACCGGCAAGCCCGCGATGCGGGCCATCTCGCGCGCCAGAACACTGCGCAGCGAAATCATCTGCCGCATCCACACTGCGTCCGCGACCTCGATCCGCAGGACGCCCGCGCCGTAGCCAACGATCGTTCCGTGGTCTGCCATCGCGCGCCCGCATGCAACCGTCCATGCCGCTGCCAGCCGGTCCTCTTCGCGAATACCGCGCAGGCTCCGGGCAAGATTGCCGCGCAAAAGGTCCCTCATCGCTTCCATGCCGCCTGCCTTCGTGCGCTTCGGCGCGCTACTACCTGCGGGGGAACCGATAGACGATTCCGCCGGAGATGGCAAAGAACTGACGCGTCTCGTTGCCAAAATGTTCGAGGATCAGATCCGGCGAAAGCCGAATCGCCCAGTTCTTCGACCGATTGAAATCGATACTGCCGCCAAGCGCAAAGATCGGAGCTGTGTGGTTGTCATATAGTCCGACGAGCCTCGCGTTCTGGGTGGCGTTAAATACATTGCCGGGCCCTGCACCTTGGGTTCCAGCATCGAAGACTCCGCTCGAAATGCCGCCGAACGCATGGAAGTCGATCGCAGCGTGCTGGTTCTTCGGTCCGCGAAACTGCGCGCCGGCAAGACCCATATTCATGTAGACCAGCGGACGGTGAATGCCATAGATATTGCCGTTGGGAAATACCTGCGTGGTGCCTGCACCGCCACGATATTCGGCGGACAGACCCCATCTGCCGGTGAGCCAGTACGTGCCTTCGATTTCGGCGCCGCCCAGGTTCATGCGCTGGGGCAGGTTCTCGCCGGCTTTGAAGTTCATGTAGTTCAGGCCGCCATAGACTTCGTACTTATTGTCGTAGGTGACGGCCGCGGCGGGCCCGAGCTTGGTCTGCGCGTGCGCACTGCTTGCGGGCGCGGACATCAGGCAGGTAATCAGGATCGCTGCAATGGTAAGACCGCGCCTGCACCCTGGAACGTCTGCGGTGTTGTGGAGGTCCGCTGTCGTCCCCATCTCAATCTTCGTCTTCATTCTGTGCATTGTTCTCCAAATCGGCTCGATCGCGCGCCGCGGTATTGTCGCAAATCAACATCCGGCGCCTGGTCCAGACATCTGCATCGCAATGTTCTTTATTCAAGATATAACGTCCGGGGACATCCGGGCTTGCGGCGCTGGATTCGAGGAGTCCGAAACGGCAGCAGCACCCGCCAAAGCACTAGCGGATTCTGGACGTGAATGACATCCAGATATTTGCTCGAGGAGTGCGCCACACGCGTCTAAGGCTGCTGTTGGAGCGAAAACGAAACGAAGCCCTGGGTGCCTGTGGCGACGGCGACGTTGGTCACTTCGGCGACGCCGGCAATCTGCATGGGGATGACGCTGACCAGCCCGTCTGCGTCCGAAATCGCTGCCGTGTTGGAAGCGCCGAGGACCGGCGCTACCGGACATCGCCCGCGGACCGGACACGGCATCTCGGCTGCATCCACGGTCTGATGCACGGCGACTGATGCGCCGGCCACGGGATCGCCGGCCTGGTTCGTCACCCGCAACACGACCGGCGCGAAGATCCCCGAGAGCGTCACAGACTGGCCTGCCCCGCTGATCAGGACGAGCCTCCATGCGGATGGGTCCAATGCCATTGCCGAGAAGGTTGTGCATATGGACGTCCACGCGCAGGCCTGTCCGGTGGCCTGTTCGCCAGCCGCGAGAGGGCCGGCGACTGCCTCGGTCTGGGCGACGCCGAGAGTGTCGGTGAGGCTCGACCCGATCGATTCCACCATCGCGCCCGACGCTGTCCAGTCCACCACCGCGCCTGCTACCGGCGCGCCATTTTCCGTCACCGTCATCTGGGGAGTCCAGACCACGGTTGCTCCCGGGGCGAGATATTCGACCGAGCGTACTGGGGTTATGCCGCGCGCGATTGCGTTGAATGCTGCCGTCTGGACCGCGCCGACGGCGGAGGCCTGCACGGTCACATATCCATAGGACGTTGGCGTGACCGGCGTGGAAGCCAGCCCGTTTGCGTCCGTCAAGACGACGCAGGGTGCGGCGGTACAAGCGGCAAACTTCGCGCTGCCTGAGATGGTGGAAAATGTCACCGGAAGTCCGACCACGGGCGTTGCGCCGTCGCCCAGTAAGACGCGCACCGCCAACGGCACCGCCGCGGGCGTCCCCATCGCGACGTTGCCCGATGGCGCGGACACGATCGTCATGATGTCCGGCGCGATGTTGGCGTAGGTGAGCGCTCCCGTCATCACGGTGGTTCCGCGGGTTGAGAGATCGATGATGGCGATGTCGACCGGCGTGCCGGGATTCGCGCGGGCGACGCTGGCGAGAGGGGCTGCCGCCACGATCGTCGTCGCGGTCCAACTGGATACCACCGCCGGCACACCGTTGACGGTGACCTGATTGCCGGCGCGGAAGCCCATGCCGGTGATGATAATCTGTCCGCCGAAGGTGCTGGTGATCGCGGGCTGGATGGTGTCGGCGTAGAGCAGGCGGGCCTGGTAGGCGAAGTCCGGACGGCCATCGCCACGTGCATCCGCGATGACGAATCTGAGCGCTTCGGGGAGCGTCGTGGACACGCCCGCCGCAGTCATTCCGAGCGAGACGGTGTTGAATGCGGAGGGAGTGGCTGCGACTGTCGGCGGCGTTCCGAGGTCGTCGGTCGCCGCCCATACGCCGGCGATTGGCATTGCCTTCGCGATGGTGGCGAGACCACTCTCATCGAGGGCTGTCACTTCGAGGGTTGCGGTCCGTCCGCCCCTGGGAGTGAAGCTCGACCAGGCGGAGTGATTGTGCGCGCACAGCACTGCGGTCCACCATCCGGCGGGCGCGACCGGCTGGGGCGCAGACTCCACGCCATCGCCGCCTGTGTTGCAGTCGGTGGACGCGTCCCGCGGAGCAAAGTCCGTCTGCACGGGAGTCCATGGGAACAGGTAAACCTGAAACGGATTATTGGTGAGTTGGCTGGTTGATGCGCCCGAGGGCGCTACGGGCTGCGCAACGTATGGCCCTACGGAATATCGGCCTGCATAAAGTGGATTGATTGCTTCGGTCGTCACCATTGCCAACATTGGGCCGTTGTACGAGCCCGGAGGATCCAGGGTGGGGACCCAACCGAAATTGTAGAAGCCTTCCAGTCGGCCGTCGGTGGAGCCCACGCTCGCGGACATATCAGAGGCCGCTCCTCCAACCGGGTTTCCGGCATTCTGCTGAAACAGGTATCCGCTGACGGAGGAGACGTCGTCCCAGGCTTCAGGTGTAGAAGAGCCACCCTGCTGCCGGCGGATCAAGACGTTAACGCCCTGCATCCCCTGGCCGGTTGGAAAGCTGACTGTTCCCTTCCCCTGGCCGGCCTGTTGATAGCTCCACACCTTGCCCGGCGCGGGCGGCGTGGATGGAAATGCATACCACGCCATCAAGGGATAGAGCGTGGTGATTGCGGAGACGTCATCGTCGCGAAGGGTGAAGGGCTGGGGCAGGCACTGGTAGGTATATGGGCCGCATAGGATGTCGATCGGGTGCATGATGGGCCAGTGCATGGCCTGGGCGTAGGTTGGCTGCGGAATTCGCGTGAAGACGTTGTCGTTGGTCTGCGACCAGCCAACGCCGAGCACCCGCCCGAACGCTCGCTCAAGCTGGTACTGCATCTGTAACTGCTGCTCGGGCGCGGGGCCAGTGCAGCGCCCGTTCAGCACAAGGATGGCGTGCTGGATCACGCCTTCGGGAGCGATCAGGTCGACGCTCTCGGTCACGGCATTCTGGCGGCATTCCGCCGGAGTGCTGGCGCCGGAGCCAAGCAGCATGTCAGTTACCGAACCGTCGCTGTCATAGATAACGGCGATCTGTTTGGCGGCATAGTTGCTGCTCAGAACGTCTGCGGGGAAGACCGGGCCGCTGCTGCCGAGGTAGGCGTTGGCCGCGCTGACGTGCTCATCGAGCGGGCCACCGCGGGCGATCGTAAGTCCCGCGGTGGGGACGTTCCACACACCCGCAGCGGAAGCTACCATCGCATCGGCAGCCGCGTGGTTGACCGACGCGCTCAGGTCGCCGGGGTCGGTGAAGTAGAGCGGTTGCCACGTGTACCAGATCACCGCGTTGCCGCTCGGTCCAGTGAAGTATGGTGGGCCGGTCACCCAACGCGGTCCGCTTGCCAACGCAGAGGTGGCGCTCAGCAGAAGGGCAAGGGCGATCATTGCCGGTGGGGAGAATCGCGGGCACCTGATTCGCGGCCGTGCCGCTCGCTTGCTGTCCCGTGTGCTGTTTGTTTCAACGTGCGGCATCATCGCTCTTTTCCCAAGCTCGCAGGATGGCGAGCATTGCGGGGTATGAGGTGAACTCCGAGGCGGAAGCTGCGGCCGGTTCCGCGGCTTCCGATGTCGCAGCCGGAACCGAAACATCGGCGGTCCCGGAGGTCCAGGGCGATTCGGATTCTGGCGCGGTCGCAGAGATTGTCATCCTTGCATACGCGTGGATGGAGACAGGGAGAGCAGTCTGACGCGCGACCGTTGCGGGGCGGTAGGATAGCGGCCGGACCACCCTGATTCCAATCCAGCGAAGGTCTATCATGCGGCTGTCGGTCTGCGTTGCGAGGGCTGCTGTCTGCGACTCTCGCAAACGCGTCGCCTGCGGCGGCGGCGGTCGGCTGCTGCCACGAATTGGAATGGCTCCGTCCATTCCGCCGACGGGCGAACTCAACCCCGATGGGCTCGGCGAGTGGAGAAGCATCAGGCAATGCTGGCCTACGGAGAAGTGCGCGTCGCCGGTTTGCCACAGGCCCGCCCATTCGCGCAGCGTGTACGTGGCGCCGATAACGCCGCGGATGGCGTCCTCAACGGCGAAGTCGATTTCGACGATCCCGGTGCCGCCGTTGACTCCGTCGCGATGGCGTATGGCGACCACCTGGCCGGCAAAGATGATTGCGGCCTGCTGCGACATTGCGTGGAGAGCGTCTTCGGGGGTCTGAGGGATGATCTGCGGAAGCGCCTGTGCATCGCCGCATCTGGCCCAGAGAACCAAAGCGAGTGCACAAGCGGACCATGCTGCCTTTTGCGATGGCATTTCAACCTCCGGCGTCTTCCTTTATCTTCGTCTTCGTCAGGAGGGCCGGTCGGCTTTTTATGTCTAGTTTTGATACACACGTGCCATTTTGGGAAAGCGACTGCCAAGGCGCGGAAGCTGGCGCGCGGAGGCCCGGGCCGATCCTGGCGGCGGCTGCGCCGACGGGCGACTAGATCTCCGGATAGAAGTCGAAGAAGGCATCGATGCTCAGGCGCAGCTGGGCTTCGATCTGTTCCCGGCTTCCCTCCAGGACATGCATCGTCACGTGCGCTTCGTGGCCATTCTTCAACGCCACGGGAGCTTCGCCCACCGACTTCACTTCATCCGCGGGTAGAAGCCGCATTCCATACACCAACGTCAGATTCGCCATGCTTCGATTCTTTCATCTTCGGGGTCAGAGAAGCGAAGGGGGGTGGCCCGCAGCGGCTAAAGCCGCGTGAGGAGCGAATGATAAACGGCACGGGTAAAGCCGTGCTGCTAAGCAAGACAGGGATTTTCCGTTGGCGTCGAGCGGTGGCCTTAATCGAGACGGGACCTTGCGGTTGCGTAGGGCGGCGGGCTTAGGCGAGATGGCTAATCCCGGAGGAATTAATCCGCCACTGGTTTCGCGCTTGCCGGTAAAGCTGCCGGGCTGGATGTGCTGATCGCGGCAGCATGACCGGCCCGCATCAACTGCGCGTTGTGGACGAGGACTAGCACACGCGGGTCCATTGCAAACTTCCCCAGAATTGCGTCGTGCCGCATCTCGCGCTGCACATCCATGCCCGACTCGCTTGCCGTCGCCAGCGAGTGCAGCATCTGCTCCTCGAGGCCGTTTTGCGCATAGAGCTTTGCCATCTCGAAGGAGAACCTGGCTCGTTCCTCGGAGGACAGGACGTGCGCCGTAATGCCTCCTATGCCTTGCTGGTCGAAGACCTGGGGATCGATCTTCAGCGCCGCGGCGAGCTCCCGCCGCGCACCGCCATAATCCTTGGTCTCGAAATAAGCGGTCGCCAGGTTGGCGTGGAAGACTGCTTCATGTTTCTCCAGCTTGATCGCGCGCTTGTAGTCGGAGACAGCGCTTCCAGACGCACCGTCCAAAAACTCCACTGCGCCCAGGTTGTTCCACGCCTCCGCGTCTTTGCGACTAATCTTCACCACGCGCTGGAAGTACGCGCGCGCGAGTTTCAGGTTCTTCATCTCCAGCTCAATCAGGCCCAGCTTGTTCAGAATGGACGGCACGTTTCCGCCTCGCGCCAGCGCCGACTTGTAGAAGTCCATGGCGTCGTCGGGGAAACGTCTTGCGCGCAGGATGTCGGCCTGCTGTTCCAGCGCCTGGGGGGTCGCCGTAGCCGGGTCCGGCAGGTGGAGCTGAATCTCTTTCCATTGGTCAGACTGATGCATCCGCTCCCTGGCGGAAGAGGGCGAAGAGAGGTTCTGCGCGATGATCCTCGGAGGGAGCGATGAGGCGGCGAAAACACACAGCGCGAACGAACACGCAAGAGGGATTTCGATTGCAATCGTGCGGGCTGGGACGAGGCGCATAATACACCTCCAAGGGCCAGTATTTTGCGCCT
>OCZT010003560.1_pt1 | contig 15851 bp, 15 predicted proteins | sample 1539031 | NCBI WGS metagenome assembly OCZT01 (sample SAMEA3539308, study PRJEB22396) | soil metagenome | biome: tundra; feature: field; material: soil | place: USA | collected 2010-05 | depth 0.15 m | reverse complement strand
TTTTATTCATCTATGACTTGCTGAATAATCGTTACTTTTACAAAATAAAGAAAATGGTTTATTAAAGATCTCAATGAAGCTTCAGAAATTATTGATGATCTGAAAAAATATCCCGGTGTCCCCGCTCTGCAGGTAGAACTTGCTAAATCGAAATGCAGAAGTGCAGGTGATGTTATTGCTCTTCTTAAAAGTATTGGTGACACAATACCTTCTGAGAAAACTCCCATTCCTGAAAAAGACATACTTCAGACACGGGACGAGAGAGTAACAGAGGCACAACAGGTAAGGGTTGATATGCTACCGGAAGAAAAGAAAAAAGTATCGGACCCTGTAGCAAATCTAAATCAACCCATTGAGAAAAGTGCGGAATCTAAAGAACCACAGAAAAAAACAACCGAAACTTTCATTCTTGCAGATAAATTCAGCCATACATCCGATCTGTATGATAAGCAATCAGAAAGTATAAAAGCTGCAAAAGATTTATCAGATCACCTGAAAGCTAAACAGATGGTCAGCTTATCGGATGCTATAGGGTTAAGCGACAAGTTCCTCTTTATAGGTGAGATTTTCGATGGCAATAAAGAAGCATATGCCCAGGCAATTTCGAGGCTCGACAAAGCTGAAAACCTTCAGGATGCTATGGCCATAATTATGAGTTATACTGGTGCAAACAATGAAAATGAGGCTGTTATGCAACTTATTGAACTGGTAAAACTCAAACTTCCCTCTAATGAGTAAACTATTTCTTATACCTACTCCCATCGGTAATCTAAAAGATATTACCTTCAGGGCAGTAGAAATTCTTGGAAGCGTCGATCTGGTACTGGCAGAGGACACCCGTCAGACAAAAAAGTTACTTAATCATTATAATATTTCTACGCCACTTCAGTCGCATCACATGTTTAATGAACACAAAAGCGTAGAATCTATTTGTTCAAAAATTCTTGGAGGACAGACGATTGCACTTGTTTCAGATGCAGGTACTCCTGGTATTTCAGATCCGGGATTTTTACTTGTCAGGACATGTATTGAAAATGAGATTCCTGTAGAAACGCTGCCTGGTCCGACTGCTCTTATACCTGCGCTTGTAAATTCAGGACTTCCAAGTGACAGGTTTTGTTTTGAAGGTTTTCTTCCGCCCAAAAAAGGCAGAAACAAAAGAATGACCGGATTAGCTGACGAAACAAGGACAATGATTTTTTATGAGTCACCTTTCCGCCTGGTAAAAACACTGACTGAGTTAGCCATATATCTTGGTCCCGATCGCAATGCCTCAGTTTCGAGAGAGTTAAGCAAGATGTTTGAGGAGAATATCAGAGGTACATTATCAATTCTGGCAGAATATTATACGAATAAACCACCAAAGGGAGAAATAGTGATCGTTGTGGCAGGGAAGAAGGATTGATCAGGCAAACGGAGGTTCGTCATGAATATCAGACTCGTTATCGAATCCTCCTCCTAGTTTTCTCAGGTTATCATGATTCATTTTGGAACCGAGCGTAATACTCTGACCGCCGCTCATATCCGGATTTTCATCCATATCAAAATCATCAATATCAACAAACTGTGCTTTCTCCTCGCGGAATCTAAGCCGGACATCGTCAACCGGACCGTTCCTGTTCTTGGCAAGAATGATTTCAGCGATCCCCTTAGTGGAAGATCCATCTTCAAACGTTGGAATACCGAATTTGTCCTGTCTGTGAATAAACACAACCATATCTGCATCCTGCTCTATTGCTCCCGATTCGCGAAGGTCAGAAAGAAGTGGCCTTTTGGTACCTCCCCTCATTTCAACTGAACGGTTAAGCTGGGAAAGAGCCAGTATAGGAACGTTAAGTTCTTTGGCTATACTCTTTAACGAACGCGAAATGTTACTTACTTCCTGTTCCCGGCTTCCTGCATTTTCTGGCCCCGACATAAGCTGAAGATAATCGACTATAACTATATCGAGTTTATGCTGAGCCATCAATCGTCTGCATTTGGCCCTGAGTTCAAATATTGAAATGGCTGGAGTATCATCAATGAATATCGGGGCCTGTACAAGCTTTTTTATTCTGGTATCAAGTTGTTTCCACTCTTCTTCTGAGAGACGTCCGTTTTTAATTTTATCGCCAGGGATATCTGTTTCGGCTATTATTAATCTGTTAACCAACTGAATAGATGACATTTCGCATGAGAATATTGCTACTTTTTTCCCATGGTCAATAGACATATTCCTCGCCATGGAAAGCGCAAATGCAGTTTTTCCCATTGAGGGACGTGCTGCGATAATGATCAATTCAGATTTCTGCCATCCTGAGGTAAGTCTGTCAAGTTTCGTGAATCCTGACGGTGTTCCAACCAGGGCATCTTCCCTTTTGCCAGCTTCCTCGATTTCCCTGATTGCCTCCTTAATAACCACATTGATGGGTGCAACCTCTCTTTTAATGTTACCTTCAGCAATCTGAAACAGGGCATTTTCCGAATAATCAAGCAGTTCGGTTACATCATATGTGTCATCAAAAGACCTGGTCTGAATTTCTGTAGATACTCTGATGAGTTCGCGCTGAATATATTTTTGCGCTACGATCCTGGCATGATAATCGACGTTTGCAGCTGATACGACCTTTGACGTAAGCTGGGTAAGGTAGACGGGACCACCAACACTGTCCAGCTCATGGTGTGAGCGAAGTTCTTCGGTGACAGTGTAAAGATCTACCGGAAACTCCCTGGAAGAAAGATCGGATATTGCTTTAAATATTTTCTGATGGGCTTCTCTGTAAAAACTCTCCGGTTTGAGTATATCAAGAATGGTAATTACTGCTTCCTTTTCGAGCATAACTGCTCCCAGAACAGCCTCCTCCATATCATTTGCCTGTGGCGGAACCTTACCAAAATCAGGCAAAGTCGTTACAACAGGCCTGGGGCTATTTCTTTGTTTTGCCATTAATACTATATTTCTGATTTACAATTGTTTAGAGAGAAGAAAGTTTATTCACCCCTTTAGTTTCAAAGGTATGAATAACCATAATTAGTAGCTTAAAAGTCCAGCTATTGTTACAAACAAATAAATGTTAAAAACTTGTTGAAAAGCTATTGAAAGGATCAGTAGCAAAAAATTCAAAACCATATGGTATTTTTACATCAAATAGAGGAAGATGATTGTTTTCCCAAATGCTAAAATTAATATTGGTTTACGGATCACTGGTAAGCGTGCCGATGGATATCATGATATTGAAACGGTATTTTATCCGGTAAGGTTATGCGATGCTCTTGAATTTGTCGTTCCGGATCAACCAATTATTAGAGATATCCTCAGAGAAACAGGTGTTGAAAGCGGAAGTGAACCGTATGACAATATTGTCATAAAAACGCTTCTCAGAGTTCGTGAAAAAAGCTCATTCCCATTCCTGAAAATTCATTTGCATAAAGGTATCCCTGCAGGTGCCGGATTAGGTGGAGGATCATCCGATGCAGTGTGCCTGTTAAAGGTACTTAACAAACATTTTGGACTAAGTTTTAATAATCAGGACCTTAAGGCCATGGCCCTGGAAATGGGAAGTGATTGTCCTTTTTTTATTGATGGGATTCCTTCTCTGGCTACGGGCAGGGGTGAGATATTAACACCCGTCAAATCAGTGTTATCAGGATATTATCTGGCTATCCTCAATCCAGGGGTTGGAATCAGTACAGGAGAAGCCTATCAAAACTGTCTGCCCCAAGTTCCATCAACTGATCTTTTACAACTGGTTGATCTTCCGGTTTTGGAATGGAAAGGGCTGATAGTAAATGACTTTGAAGATTATGCGTTTAAAAAATATCCAATAATAGGCAATATAAAAGAGGAATTATATAGATCCTGTGCTCTTTTTAGTCTGATGTCGGGAAGCGGATCGAGTGTTTATGGTATATTTAAGGAGAGGCCGGAGCTAACGGATAAGCTAAAAGAGTACGTGATTTGGGAAGGTATTTTGTGACCTCATCATGAAATCCAGTAACCACAAAGAACCAAAGGATTAACACAAAGAGGCCCGAGCGTTAAGAAATAGCCTGGTAGGCTATTTTAGCGAAGGGGCCAGACTGTCGCAGCGGTTTTTAACTTTGTGCACTTTGTGCCTTCTTAGCGTGCTTTGTGGTTAAAAAAAGTTTATTCCAGCTCCAACAGGACAGTCCCTTTTGATACTTTATCTCCCTTTTTAACTTCGATTGATTTTACCTTGCCATCCATATTGCATTTCAGTTTGTTCTGCATCTTCATGGCATCGAGAATCATCAGGTCTTCACCTTTGGAAACCTTCTGTCCTGGTTTTATAAGAATTTCAAGAACCGTACCAGGTATAAAACTTAAAATAATCCTGGGGTCAGCAGGCTGGTATGGTTTCCTGTTTTGAAATTTATTGCTGATCCTCGTCTGATATAAACTGGTGTCAATATTGAGGAATCCTAACTTTTCATTTTTATCCATGATTGTTCCATTTGTTTTTATGCGAGTCTATTAAAAAGGCGGTAGACCATGTTTTTTATGTGGCATAGGAACATCCTTATTCTCAGATACCTCAATAGAATGCATCAGAAATTTCCTGGTTTCGGAAGGTTCAATTACAGCATCGACATATCCTCTTGAGGCAGCAACATAAGGGTTGGCAAACTTGGTTTTATACTCTTCAACTTTTTGTTTTCTCATTCCATCAGGATCGGGAGAGGATAAAATCTCTTTCCTGAATATGATGTTCGCGGCTCCTTCGGGTCCCATAACAGCAATTTCAGCAGATGGCCATGCGAAAACAAAATCAGCGCGAAGATGCCGTGAGCTCATCGCAATATATCCTCCGCCGTATGCTTTTCTTAGGATAACAGTCAGTTTGGGAACAGTAGCTTCACTATATGCGTAGAGAACTTTTGCTCCATGACGTATCACACCTGCATGTTCCTGATCCACACCCGGCAGATACCCAGGCAGGTCGACCAGTGTAATAATCGGAATGTTAAAAGCATCACAATAACGGATGAATCTTGCTGCTTTATCGGAAGAATCAACATCAAGCACACCTGCCATTTCGAGAGGTTGGTTAGCAACAAACCCTGTTGTGCGCCCACCCATTCTGCCAAAACCGATCACAATGTTTTTTGCATAAAGTTCCATTATCTCAAAGAAATCCGAATTGTCCACAATTGCCCTGATTACATCCCTGACATCATAAGGCAGAGTTGGATCTTCTGGAACAATCTTGTTAATATTATATTCAGGTTTTGGTTCTCCGGGTTCAAACATTCTGGCTTTCTGCCCATTATTCCAGGGGATAAATGTGATGAGTTTTTTGATCTGATCAAAACATTCTTCCTCGCTCAAAGCAAAAAAGTGAGCATTACCTGTAATTTCACTATGCACTCTTGCACCACCAAGATCTTCCATTGAAATTTCTTCTCCGAGAACGGTTTTTATCACCTCAGGACCGGTGATAAACATTTTTGAAATATTGTCGACTACAAAAACAAAATCGGTAAGAGCGGGTGAATAAACGGCGCCACCTGCACACGGGCCAAGGATAACCGAAAGTTGTGGAATGACACCGCTGGATATAGTGTTACGGAAAAAAATTTCGCCATAACCGGCAAGTGAGTTAACACCTTCCTGTATCCTTGCACCACCTGAGTCGTTGATCCCGATAAGTGGCATTCTCATCTTAAGGGCATGATCCATTATTTTGGTAATCTTTCGCGAGTGCATCAATCCCAGGGAGCCTCCGGCAACTGTAAAATCCTGAGCAAAAATTGCAACCGGGGCGCCATAAATAGTTCCGGAACCAATAATTACCCCATCGCTTGGAAGCGACTTTTTATCCATATCAAAATCACGTGCATCATGCTCAACAAATAAGTCATACTCATTGAATGAATTTTCGTCAAGTAATGCCATAATGCGTTCACGGGCGGTTCTTTTTCCCATAGCTTTCTGCTTCTCAATAGCCTGTTCTCCTCCGCCAAGAAGAATCTTTTCACGTTTTTCCTGTAGCTCACGTATCTTTTTATTGACTGGCATATAATTGAGTTTTAATTGTCCGCTGTGTTTATTTTTCTTATTAAAGCTTAATTTCAAGGTACAATTTTAAAGAAATTGTTCAGGTTATAACCTATTTTGGGGCCAATTTATAAAGCACCAGACCTATTACTGAATAAATGATGTTTGGTATCCACATCGCCAGCATAGGGCCAAGATTCCCCTTGAGGCAGAATTGGGAGGCAAACTGTAAAAAGAGGATATAGGAAAAACTGAGTCCCAGACCTATCCCAACATTCATACCGATACCTCCCCTTATCTTTCTCGATGATAATGTGACCCCGATTAGTGTAAGTATAAAAACAGCAAAGGGATTTGCAAACCGCCGGTACTTTTCAATTAGGAAAAGCTTAAGCTCATCCGATCCCTGGAGCCGCAGCAGTTTGATATAATTATCGAGTTCACGTGAAGTCATAGTCCCCACATAACTGGGATCCCTTGAAAAATCTTCAGGATTTATATTCAGTGTGGTATCAATTTGTTTGCCTTTTGTTATAACCTGATTCTTCCCCTTTATTTCCCGGATATAATAATTAAGGGCAGACCACTTATGCAGGGCGGTGTCATATTTCACTGAAGCGGCTGATAATTTCGATATGAGTTTTCCGCTATCTATCTTCTCTATAGTAAAATTCTGTCCTCTCTGACTCAGAGGATTAAATGTTCCCATATAGACTAAAACATTTTTAAATACCTGCCGGTGAGTATTCTCGATAGTTATTCTTTTGGTTGATGAATGATAGTACTTATCTTCAAAATCCATTCTTATGAGATTCGATTTTGGGATAACGAAATTAGTAAGAACGAATGTAAATGTCGCTATAATAAAAGCTGATAGAAAATAAGGCCACATCATTCTCCTGAAACTCATTCCACTGTTCAGGATTGCTATTATTTCCGTACTTACTGCCATTTTGGAAGTGAAGAAAATAACTGAAATAAAGACGAACAAAGGTGCAAAAAGCATGGCGAAATATGGAATGAAATTCAGATAGTAGTCTAGTATTATTGCCTTCACGGGCGCCTGCTTTTCCATGAAGTTGTCGATTTTTTCAGCAAAATCAAAAACGACAGCAATAGTCAGTATCAATAATAGACAAAAGAAGAAGGTACCAAGAAACTTCTTGATAATATAAGAATCTATAAGTTTGGGCTTCAGGAAAATTACAATCTCTCTGAAACCTTTTTTATCATTGAGCTTTTCCATTGCTTAAAATTACCTTCTGCAATCTTATTTCGTGCTTTTTCAACAAGTTTCAGATAAAAGGCTAGATTATGTATACTTGCGATCTGAGCTCCGAGATTCTCACCTGAAATGATCAAATGCCTTAGATAAGCCTTTGAATAGCATAGACTTACTGCCGAAGGACCATCAGGATCTATCGGACTTAAATCATTCATCCATTTCTTATTCCTTATATTTATAGTACCCTCGCCGGTAAACAGCATTCCGTTTCTTCCATTGCGTGTCGGTATAACACAATCGAACATATCAATGCCTCTTTCGATCCCTTCAAGTATATTAACAGGTGTACCGACTCCCATGAGATAGCGTGGTTTTTCTTCAGGAAGAATCTCATTCACAATCTCAATAATCCTGTACATCTCCTCGGCAGGTTCTCCTACAGATAGCCCGCCGATTGCATTTCCTTCAAGCCCTGCAGAAGCTGTTTTTTCCGCTGATTCCCTTCTCAGATCATCAAATGTTCCTCCCTGGACGATAGGAAAGAGCAACTGTTCATTGCCCCATAAAGGGTCCGTTTCTTTATATCTCACCACGGCCCTGTCGAGCCAGTGATGTGTAAGTGCAACTGATTTTTTGACATAGTTATAGTCACATGGCCAAGGAGCACACTCATCGAACGCCATCATTATATCTGCTCCTATTATACGTTGAATGTCAATTGTATTTTCAGGAGTAAAGAGATGTTTTGATCCATCAATATGCGATTTAAAAAATGCGCCTTCATCAGTCAGCTTTCTGTTCCCTGTTAACGAGAAGACCTGGTAGCCTCCGCTGTCGGTAAGGATAGGCCGCTCCCACGACATAAAATGATGAAGCCCCCCTGCGGTCTTAAGTATCTCATTACCAGGACGCAGATAAAGGTGATATGTGTTCCCGAGAATTATTTTTGCATTAATATCCTCTTTAAGATCACGCTGAAGGATCCCTTTTACCGTGCCTCCTGTCCCTACTGGCATGAATATCGGAGTGGGGATATCTCCATGAGGCGTTTTCAGAATGCCTGTCCGCGCTTTTGATTCAGTATCCCTGCTCTCAATTACAAACATATTATAAAATCTCTTTTTTCGAAGCACAAAGGTAATTTTTCCATACGGCTTATAAAATTATAAGGAATTATTGTTGTAATTTATTTTTTGCCTTTCCGTTAATCTTATTAATATTGCTGACATATTTGGAAGTCAGATGGCCGACCATAAAAGTACTTTGCTTTTAGTAATTTTCTGTATCTTTTCTTCAGCTGCAGCTGTTGAGTTATTCTATTATCTCTTCTTTTATCTCTCCGTTTATTTAAGAAGGCCTCAGGAAACGAAAAGAACGGGTATGCCGGTTTCTATAATAATCTGTGCCAGGAATGAAGCAGAAAATCTACAGAATTTTTTACCGGCTGTGCTGGAGCAGGACTATCCCGATTACGAGGTGATTGTTGTAAACGATTGCTCTGAAGACAATTCCTATGAAGTACTTGGAAAATATCTGAAACAATATCCCCATCTTAGAATCTCAACAGTAAACAAAGACCCCAAATTCACCCATAATAAAAAATTCGCCCAGTTCATCGGAATAAAAGCATCAAAGAATGAAATTTTACTCTTTACTGATGCTGATTGTAAACCTGAATCTGACAAATGGATCGAGGGGATGACCTCACATTTTGATGAAAAAACCAATTTTGTACTCGGTTATGGCGGATACCTAAGAGAAGATGGTTTGCTGAACAAGTATATCAGATACGACTGTATGACAATCGCAATGCAGTACCTGGGAATGGCGATACGCGGAATACCCTACATGGGTGTCGGTCGAAACCTTGCCTACAGACGATCGGTTTTTTTCAGTAATAAAGGCTTTGGCTCACATAACCATGTTATATCTGGTGACGATGACCTATTGGTTAATACTGTTGCTACCGGGAAAAACACATTGGTTGAGTTCAGAACGGAAGCTCACACCCGGTCGGTTCCCTGTTCTGGCTTTAATGAATGGTTATTACAGAAAAAAAGACATCTGACTACGGCTCCATATTACAAAATCAGAGATAAAATTCTGTTAATAGCAGAACCATTAACAAGAATACTCTTCTATGCCTCTTTCATTTTACTTCTTTGCTTCATTTTTCTCTGGCCCTGGGTATTGGCTGTTTTTGTACTAAGGTTAATAACACAAATTATAGTATTTAATCTTGTTCAAAAGAAGTTGAATGAACCAGGATTATTGTTTTATTTGTTAATATTCGATATCTTTTCACCTGTGATCACCAGCATTATATTTTTAAGTAATATCCGGAGCAGATCCGCCAAAAACCAATGGAAATAGTTCACGAATTATCAGAAAAAGCCAAGGGCGATCTGTTACTTGTTGAAGAAGCAAAGAAGGGAAACGAAAAAGCTTTTGCCAGCCTGATGAACCGCTACAGGGATTCTATTTATTATATGCTTCTTAAAATGGTGAATAATGCATCCGACGCAGAGGACCTTACTATTGAAGCATTTGGAAAAGCTTTCAGAAACCTTGATTCATATACGCCTAAATTCGCTTTTAGTACCTGGCTTTTTAAAATTGCGACAAACAACTGTGTTGATTTTATAAGGAAAAAACAACTCTCGCCTACCCCGTTTGATCATCTGCAGGATAATTTGGAAAACGTCACTGTAAACATTCAGTCAGACTTACCTGATCCTGAAGAGTCATTGATTAATCACCAGAAAATTGTAGCACTTAAAGATATAGTGAACCAGCTGAAACCAAGATATAAATCACTGATAGAACTCCGGTATTATAAGGAATACTCTTATGAAGAGATCTCATCGGAGCTCAATCTTCCAATAGGTACCGTAAAAGCACAATTATTCAGGGCCAAAACTTTGTTATATAATATATTAATCAAAACAGGTCACAGGTAGTGTCAGAATGCATATTCAGGTATTTCCCGTCTTTATCAGACATTCAGAAAAAAAGACTGTCGAAGTTAAAGGTGATATACGACAGATGGAACAGCATGATTAATGTAATATCACGCAAGGATATGGATAATTTCGTTGTTCACCATGTTCTTCATTCATTATCAATAGCAAAGGTCATTAACTTTTTACCTGGCACAAAAATCCTGGATATCGGGACCGGAGGCGGGTTCCCGGGAATACCTCTGGCTATCCTCTTTCCTGATTCTCAATTCACTCTTCTCGATTCAATTGAAAAAAAAATTAAAGTGGTTAGAGCTGTTTCGGATGAACTTGGATTAGAAAATGTGGTCGCGGTTCGTAAACGAATTGAAGAAGAAAATAGTAAGTTTCAGTTTGTTATCAGCAGGGCAGTGACCGGATTCCCCGAATTTGTAAACCTTACTGCAAAGAACATCAGCCTCCATGGAACAAATAGTCTTGGAAATGGAATATTTTATCTTAAGGGTGGGGATCTGACTTCTGAATTATCACAGTTTAAGAATAAAGTAACAGTGTGGCAAATTAAAGATTTTTTTGATGAACCATATTTTGAAACTAAAGTGATTGTATATCTGGCAGTTTGATTTTTTGAAAAAAAACATCCTGCGGGTTTTTATATTTCAAAAAAGTACTACATTTGCAGTCTCAATTCAGAAGTTAGTCAACAAATATTATTGAAAAGATGAAAAGAACATATCAGCCATCAAGAAAGAAGAGAGTAAATAAGCATGGTTTCAGGGAAAGGATGTCGACTCCTAACGGTAGAAGAGTTCTTGCTGCACGCAGAGCCAAAGGCAGGAAGAAACTCTCTGTTTCACCTGAACTTAAATTAAAGGGATAGTATTATTCTTACTATATATGATTAAAGGTGTCTTCCGATAGGCACCTTTTTTGTTTTCTAATATTCTTACCTTTACTGACTTGTTAAATTAGAATATGTCCGATCTTCTGGTTCATATAAACGATAAAGAGCTTAGGGTTATAGCTGATAAGATCACTGGCAATATCCGGATAACGCCGGAAGATGGCCTCTTTCTGTATAAGAATGCTGATTTGGCTCTTCTGGGTCTTCTTGCAGGGATTGTCAGGAGAAGACATAATGATAATCTTGCATATTTCAACCGTAATTTTCATATAGAACCAACTAATAAATGCATTTATAATTGCAGGTTTTGTTCTTACCATAAACCTGAGGGGGATCCTGAAAGCTGGGAATACAGCCATGAAGAGATGCTTGATATTGTAAAACGTTTTGATAAAAAGACCGTCACTGAAGTCCATATTGTCGGAGGCGTGCATCCGTCGTACGATCTTCATTACTGGGGATCACTTTTAAATAAAATTAAAGAGCACAGGCCTGCCCTCCATATTAAGGCTTTTTCCGCAATTGAACTTGATCATATGATTTCCCTGGCAGGATGCTCAATTGAAGAAGGATTGAAACTATTAAAAGGGTATGGCCTCGATTCTATCCCCGGGGGTGGCGCTGAAATATTCGATGAAGGAATAAGAAAACTGATCTGCGACGAAAAATCATCATCTGAGCTATGGCTGAGAATCCATGAAACAGCACACAGACTTGGAATTCCATCAAATGCCACAATGCTTTATGGCCACATAGAAACTTATGCTCACCGCATCGATCACATGGAAAGGCTTCGAACTCTTCAGGATAATACACATGGATTCAATGCCTTTATACCTCTGAAGTATAAGCAGTCGAATAATAATATGTCGTATCTGGGGGAAGTGAATACAATTGAAGATCTCCGGAACTATGCGGTCTCAAGGATTTATCTTGATAATTTTCCTCATATAAAGGCATACTGGCCAATGACCGGTAAAGAATGTGCCCAGATATCTCTCTCCTTTGGTACAGATGATATGGACGGCACAATTGATGATACAACAAAAATTTATTCTATGGCTGGTTCGGATGAGGGAAATCCGTCAATGACCTCCGACGAGATATGTACTTTAATTCGCCAGGCAGGATTCATCCCTGTAGAAAGAGATTCGCTTTATAAACCAATTTACCAATAAAACTACCTGAAGGGTGTATAATTCATTTGCAATTACCCGGGTTTCGCATAGAATCAATACAATTATCGATTTAGAATCCCAACATTCTTTCTTATAATTTTATCAGTACATTTGCGTTATTACTAATGTTCAATCTGGTTGTATGAGCTTAAAGAATTTTATCCTGAGCAAATTGTTTCTCAAGAATCTTGGATATGCTATTGTCATCATTGTGGGAGCGGTACTGGTCCTTCTTATCTGGATGAATTTTTATACCAGACATGGACAGGCGCGACCTGTCCCAAATTTCATCGGGCTTACAATGGACCAGACCGTAAAACTTGCCAAAAAAAGCAGGCTCCGGTATCAGGTAATTGATTCAATATATACAACAATTGTTCCCAGGGGATGTGTTGCTGAACAGAATCCCAAACCAGGATTCAAAGTGAAAAAATGGAGGAATGTCGTTCTCACAATAAATGCATTTCATCCTGAAATGGTGGCGATGCCAAACCTTGTTGATCTTCCAAAAAGACAGGCAATACTGCTTGCTGAGAGTTCAGGTCTTGAAATCGGACTCTTAAAGTATCGACCCGATCTCTCCATAGACGTGGTTATCGATCAACTATTTAACGGGAAGAATATCAACCCGGGAGATTCCCTGCAGAAAGGTTCTGTGATTGATCTTGTGCTTGGAAAAGGATTAAGTAACCAGCGAACGCCTGTTCCCAATCTTGTGGGAATGAGACTTGATCCGGCAAAAGATAAAATTCTGAGTTCATCTCTTAATCTGGGCACTTTTGAATATGACAATACTATAAGAAAAGAAGCAGATACTATTCATGCTTTTGTCTATAAACAGAATCCGGAATTTAAGCATGATGCAACTCTTCAACTCGGGTATCCTGTATACCTTTGGCTAACAATTGATTCGGCAAAGCTTAAAGTTGATTCAACCAGATTTGTTTCAGATACGATCCCTGCTACTACAATTTCAGGCACAAAGTCTAACTGATCCGGATGTATAAAAGAATAATTCTATATGGAATATTTCTTAATGGATGCCTGGTTAATACTTTTGCCCAGGAAATAATCACCGGTCTGCAATCAAATTACAGGATTAAGCACAATACTGAAAAATTTAAGGAGATCAGAGGATTGACTTCTGCCGACACACTGGTGCTCCCTTTTTTTGATGATTTTTCGGGCCACTCAATATTCCCTGACATTAAAAAATGGACTGATAATTATGTATTTATCAATAATACCTATTCCGACCAACAGATCACAGCCGGAATTGCCACTTTCGATGCCCTGGACAATACCGGGAAAATGTATGATCAGGCCTCTACATCGGGATTTGAAGCCGATCATCTCACTTCTCAGCCAATAAATCTGAATTATTCCTCTTCAGATAATATCTGGTTGAGTTTCTTTTATCAGGCAGGTGGCCTGGGGGACCCTCCTGAAGCAAATGACAGTCTGACTCTTCAGTTCTTCGCACCGCTGGAACAAAAATGGTATTCGATCTGGAAGGTTAGAGGCAGCCTTGATCAACGGTTTAAACCAGCCATTATCAGGATTAATGAGGACCGTTTTCTTCAAAATGGTTTCCAGTTCCGGTTCGTTAATTATGCCAGTATCAGTCCAAGCCTTACCGACCCCTCAATGGTTGGAAATTGTGATATATGGAATGTCGATTATGTTCTTCTTGACAAAAACAGAAATGCCGCGGACACAACATTTCCGGATGTGGCATTAACACTCCCCCTGCGCTCATTACTCAAGAGTTACGAAGCAATGCCCTGGAAGCAATTCAGGCAGGTCTATCTCCAGGAAATGGGCTCTTCAATACTTGTTCATTATAGAAATAATGATACATTAACCCGTAATATAACCCGTAATTTTGAAATATGGGATATCTATAAAAATTCCCAGGCTTATTCTTTCTCTGCTGGTGCAACAAACATAGGACCTTTAACAAATGTTGATTATAATGCAAATCTTGTCTATACTTTCAACACCAGCAATAATGATTCAGCTCTCTTCAGGATTAAGGCTTCGCTCAAGACAGATAATTTTGATCCAAAGGACAATGACACGTTGATATATTATCAGGTTTTTAAAAACTATTTTGCATTCGATGACGGTACTTCTGAAGGAGGATATGGAATAAACGGACTTGGTTCCAGAAATGCCATGGTGGCATACAAATTTACCTCCTTCATGCAGGACACCGTAAGGGCTATACAAATATGCTTCAACGACAGCTATCAGCACGCTAATCAAAGGGAATTTGATCTGGTGGTCTGGGATGATAACAATGGGATTCCCGGTAATATGCTTTATACCAGGGAAGATGTCATTGTTGAACTGGGTAATGGGGTAAATGGTTTTTATACTTATACACTTCCTGAAGGTGTTGTGGTAAACGGTGTATTTTATGTCGGATGGAAGCAACGCTCTGAGTCATTTCTTAATGCAGGCTATGACGTAAATACTCCAAATGCCGGGAGACAATTCTACTGGTTAAACGGTGAATGGAGTCAGTCACAGAAACCGGGCAGTATAATGATAAGACCTGTTGTCGGTTCTCCGCTCACAATTACATCCGTTCACGATACCTATTACAAGAAAAAGAACATTATGACAATATGGCCAAATCCTGCAAGGGATTATATAAATATTGAAAAAGGAGAATTGCAGCTATCGGGATCAACTGATATAATCATTACCGACCTGAATGGTCACGAACTGATAAAGGTTGCCTATAGTGATAAGGTCGATATATCTTCTCTTCATGATGGAATGTATTTTTTAGTTATAAATATCAACGGGACGCCCGTTGGGTATGATCGGTTTATTAAATCAAGGTAATAACAAAAAATGGCAGAAGAAGAATTAGCCGATCAGCAGGAACTCTTTGAACATTATAGATTTAAGGCAGATCCCGGGCAATCACTTCTCAGGATTGATAAATTCCTTTCCGACAGGCTGGAGAATTCCTCAAGGACGCGTATCCAGAATGCTGCCAATGCAGGAAATATTCTGGTAAATAATAATACGGTTAAACCAAACTATAAGATTAAACCAGGAGATATTGTTCAGATTGTTTTGCCGACACCACCCAGAGAAATTGAATTAATTCCGGAAAATATCCCCTTAAATATTGTTTATGAGGATGATGATGTTCTGGTTGTCAATAAAGAACCAGGGATGGTTGTGCATCCTGCCTACGGCAACTACACAGGCACGCTGGTTAATGCCCTGATGTGGCACTTCAGGGATCTTCCTCTTTTCAATACCGGGGAGAGCAGGCCGGGTCTGGTTCACCGTTTGGATAAGAATACCTCCGGGATTCTGGTTATTGCCAAGAATGAATATGCACTTAACAAGCTCTCAAAACAGTTTTATGACCGGACAACAGACCGCAGGTACAATGCTCTCATATGGGGAATACCCGATCCGCTGGAAGGAACTATTACCGGCAATGTCGGCAGGAGTATAAAGGACAGAAAAATAATGCAGGTTTTTAAAGATGATACCGAGGGGAAGACTGCAATAACTCATTATAAGGTTCTTGAGGATCTTGGTTATATTTCACTTA
>OCZT010003559.1_pt1 | contig 15852 bp, 9 predicted proteins | sample 1539031 | NCBI WGS metagenome assembly OCZT01 (sample SAMEA3539308, study PRJEB22396) | soil metagenome | biome: tundra; feature: field; material: soil | place: USA | collected 2010-05 | depth 0.15 m | reverse complement strand
TCCCGGCCTGCCATGGCGCCTCCCGCTTCCGAATTCCGTCCATGTAATTATAGCGCAAAGACGGACGGTAAGGATAGGCTCCCGGCGGGCGAAGAGGGACTTTGCCATTATCACTGCAGCCAGAAGTCTGAGACACCGGGCGATCGGCCTGACGTCATTCCGGGTGCACGACAGAATCCCGTGGACGTTCGCGGCAGAATCCTCTGGACACCGTCTGCACCGGAACGCAGCCGGGCGACCTCATCGGTCCACTCCGCCGGCAGGCTGACCAGCTCACCGGCGTCACTAAAGACATAGACCCGGTCCGCCCGCCAGTTCCGGCGCCGCTTCACGAACTCCAGGTTCCGCCCGAACCACGGATGGAACGGGTGAACCACACGCACCAGCTCTGGGCCGGCCTGATCTACCGGTTCATGCGTAGTCGACGACTCGATCGAACGGCCGCACCGAGGGAGTCAACACCAAGACCAAGACCAAGACCAAGATGATCAAACGCCAGATGTACGGACGCGCAGGCTTCACCCTCCTCCTCCGCCACCGCATCCTCCTCGGCTGACACTACAAACCGTCACCACCGAAATGCGACAGAGCCGTTTGCGGCATCCACAGGTCGTCGGTCACGTGCTCTCGGCGTTGCGGGGCATCATCCCGCTTCATCATCACTCCATCGAAACGCCATCTGATCACGTAAAGCTATTGAAAGAGAACGCTAGGTAGAAGTTAGTCCCGCAATGCCACAGCCCGACTAGCTCGGGAGCGGCATCCACAACGATGAATTTCGAGGATGTTCGAGGGATGATGGGAAAATCGATGGGGTTCGACGTTTTCTCCCTGCCGGACATGCTGGGCGCAGCCACACTTGCCCAGCCCGACCGGACCGCCGTCTCCTGTGGCACAGAACGACTGACCTTTCAGCAGCTCAGCGAGCGCAGCAAGAACATAGCCGGCCATCTGCGGCAACTGGGTGCAGCAGTGGACGAGCCGGTCGGCATATTCATGGAGCCGTCCGTCGATCTCATGGCGAGCGTCTGGGGCGTCCTGCACGCAGGCGCCGCATACCTGCCGCTGTCGCCCGAGTACCCGGATGAACGCGTGCGCTACATGGTGGTGGACTCACAAGCCAAGGTCATCCTGGCCGACGAGTCACTGGCGTCCCGGTTGGCCGCGATGACGCCGCAGGAAACGAAAATCGTCACGCTTGCCCACGCGCGAGCGTACCGGGGAGCCGAGCAGGACGCCCAGGCCGCTCCCGACCCGTCGGCCCTTGCACGCGCGCAAGGGGACAGCCTCGCGTACGCCATCTACACCTCCGGGAGCACGGGCAACCCGAAGGGCATCGGCATCGAGCAGCACAGCATCGTCAGCCAGATGCGCTGGCTGGCCGCCGAACAGGCTCTGGACCAACGCAAGACGGTGCTACAGAAGACGCCGCTGAGTTTCGACGCGGCCCAGTGGGAAATCCTCGCGCCCTGCTGCGGCAGCAGCGTGGTGATGAGCGAACCAGGGGTCTACGGCGACCCCAACGCGATCATAGACCTGATCGTGGCGGACGAGGTGACCACCCTCCAGGGCGTGCCGACCCTGCTGCAGGCGCTCGTCGACACCGGACGGCTGCCCCGCTGCACCTCGCTCATCCAGGTTTTCAGCGGCGGTGAGGTGCTCACCAAGAGCCTGGCGATCGAACTGCTCGACGCGTTGCCGGACTGCGAACTGGTCAACCTGTACGGCCCGAGCGAGTGCACGATCAACGCTTCAGCCCATACTGTCGATCGGAACACCGTCCAGCAAGGTCCTGAGCACATCTCCATCGGCCGGCCGGTGCGGGACACGAGCTTCCACATACTCGACGCCGCCCGGCAAGCTGTCGCGCAGGGTGAATCGGGTGAGCTCTACATCGCGGGTTGCCAGCTCGCCCGTGGGTACCTGAACCGCCCCGACCTGACCGCCGAACGGTTCATCACCAACCCGTTCTCCACCGATCCCCGGTTTGCCCGCCTCTACCGCACCGGTGACCTGGCTCGATGGAACGACGACGGCACCGTGCAGTTTCTCGGCCGCACCGACAGCCAGGTCAAGCTGCGAGGCTTCCGGGTTGAGCTGGACGAGATCAAGGCGGCCATCGAAACGCTTGACTGGGTGAAGCGCGCCGCCGTCGTGGTCAGGGACGACCCGAGAATCGGTGCCAATCTCATCGCATTCACCAAGCTCGACCCCAGCCAGGCCGCGCTGATGGACCAGGGCAACCACGGCGCCCACCACCAGTCGAAGCAGAGCAAGCTGCAACTACGGGCGCAACTAGCCAACCTGGGGGTGCGTCAGGACGCCGAGCTGCCGGTCATCGACCTGCCCGGGCGGTCGCCGACGGTCCAGCAGTGGCGCACGGTGTTCGCCCGCAAGACGTACCGGTTCTTCGAAGGCGGTGAGGTCGCCAGGAACGACATCTTGGGGCTGCTCGCTCAACCGACGGAGCGGCCCACCACGCCCCGGAACCCGGACACGCTGACGCTGCTCGAACTCGGCACTCTGCTGCGCTATTTCGGTCAGTTCCGCTGCGCCGAACGGCTGCTGCCCAAGTATGGGTATTCCTCCCCTGGTGCGTTGTACGCCACTCAGCTGTACCTGGAGCTGTCCGGCATCGCGGACATCGAGCCCGGCTATTACTACTACCACCCGGTCAGCCATCAGCTCTCGCTGATCAGTCCTGCCTCCGCCGGCGTGCCAAGGCTCCGGGTCCACTTCATCGGGCGCCGGTCGGCCATCGAGCCGGTCTACCGCAACAACATCCAGGAAGTCCTCCGGCTCGAAGCTGGTCACATGGTCGGCCTGTTCGACATGGCGCTGCCCCAGTACGGCCTGCGGATCAACGCCCGCGAAGAGGTGCCGGCCGTCAAGGACGTCCTGCGGTGCCCGGACGAGGACTACTACCTGGCCACGTACGAGGTAGAGACATCCGCCGCCCAGGCCGTTCCCGGCCCGGTCGACGTGTACGTGCAGGCTCATCCTGGTCGCATCGCCGATCTGGCCGGCGGGCTGTACCGGTACGTCGGTGCCGATCTGGTGCGAGTGTCCGACGAACTGGTGCGGAAGCAGCATGTCATCGCCATCAACCAGAAGGCCTACCAGCGCGCGAGCTTCGGGATCAGCGTGATCGGCAGTTCATCCGGCACGTGGCAGCGCTACGTCGACCTCGGCCGGGAATTGCAGCGCCTCCAGATGAACGACACCGGTCTGGGGCTGATGTCCTGCGGCTACAGCTCGGAGACCGGTAACGACCTGCCCTCGGCCCGGCGCATCGCGGACATCGCCGCGCTTGGCTCGGACGTGGCCTCCTACTTCGCCGTCGGTGGTCGTATCAGTGCGGAGCAGCGGCTCAGCGAAGACATGAAGGAGGACTCCGTCCACATGCGTGGGCCGGCCGAGATCATCAAAGATGACCTCGCCGAATGCCTGCCGCCGTACATGGTGCCCAACCGGGTCGTCGTGCTGGACTCCTTCCCGCTCACTCCCAACGGCAAGATTGACCACCAGGCGTTGCGTGCCATGGACAAGGCCACCATGGACGACACAGAAGCGCCGGTCGTCCCGCCGCGCACGCCCACCGAAGAGGCTATCGCCGCCCTGTGGCGGAAGGTGCTGCGGCGGTCGAGAGTCTCGATCAGGGACGACTTCTTCGCCGCGGGGGGCCACTCGCTAACTGCGGTCAACCTGGTCGGCCGGATCAACAGAGAGATGGGTAGCTCCCTGCCGCTCCAGGTGCTGTTCGAGTCGCCAACGATCGCCGAGCTGGCCAGACGTGTTGACCGCGAACCTGCGACCGCGCTGTCCAGGCTGGTGCGATTGCGCGGCGAAGATGGTCGCCGGCCGAGCTTTTGCTGGCCGGGGCTTGGCGGCTACCCGATGAGCCTCCGGCTGCTGGCGAGCAGGCTGCCGTCGGACCGGCCGTTCTTCGGCGTCCAGGCGTACGGCGTCAACGCGGGCGAAGTCCCGTACCCGACGTTCGATGAGATGGTCGCCAGGGACATTGAACTCATCAGGCAGGTCCAACCGGTCGGCCCGTACACGCTGTGGGGGTACTCCTTCGGGGCCCGGGTCGCGTTTGAGGTGGCATGCCAACTGGAGCGGACCGGCGAGCTTGTCGAGGAGGTGGTCCTCATCGCGCCGGGCAAGCCGCCGGTAAAAACCCGCGCAGAGGCGTCCGCCGGCACGGTGGTCAGTTTCGCGGACACCACCTTCGTCTCGATCCTGTGCTCGGTGTTCGCCGGAAACCTTGACCAGCCGACGATCGACGAGTGCCTGGCCGCGACGCATGACGAGGACACGTTCATCGACTTCGTCTGCGGCCGGTTCGAGCACCTGGATCGCGAGCTTGCCCGCCGAATCGTCGGCGTGGTAAAGCGGACATTCTTGTTCGAGTACACCCCCCATGAACTGGCCGAACGCAGCGTCACGGCGCCAATCACAGTGTTTCGGGCCAAGGGTGACCAGGGCTCTTTCATCGACTCTGGCCACCTGCCATCGAGCATGCCGCCCATGATCATCCGGCTGGAGGCTGACCACTACGGTCTGCTTCGCGCGTCCGGAATAGACGAACTTGTCACCGCCATTCAGTCCGCACAGCCCACCATGAAGGTCGCCGCAATGCCTCACGTCAACATCAAGCACTTCCCGAGCACCCTCCAAGCCCACCAGATTTCAGCCTTGGTCGAGGCGATCACCAGCGCGGTCCGGACCGCCTTCTCGGTCGACGAGGGCACCGTGTCGATCGCTCTCGAACCGGTGGCCCAGGACGCCTGGAACGAGCGGGTGTACATCCCGGAGATCGTCCAAGGCGCCGGCAACCTGGTCAAGGTCCCGACCTACTGAGCCTGGCCACCGAATCCGACCGGGCCAGCGGGCCACCACGCCATGACATACGGAGGACAACATGCGTAGGACGATCGCCAGGGCGAAGGAAGACCTCTCCATGATCGTTGCGCGCGACCCGTCAATCCGCACTCGCGCGGAGGCGCTGCTGCATCCCGCGCTGCCAGCGCTGTGGACCCACCGGCTTGCACATGTCCTGCAGATCCGCGGGCATCGTCAGATCGCGCGAATCCTGGCTTACCTGGCGCGCATTGCGACCGGCGGCATCGAGATCCATCCGGCCGCGCGCCTCGGTCGGCGCGTGTTCATTGATCACGGGGCTGCGGTGGTAATCGGGGAGACCGCCGAGATCGGCGACGATGTCACGATCTTCCACCAGGTCACGCTCGGCGCGGTCGGCTGGTGGCGGGACAACCGGCGTGAGCCCGGTGCCCAACGGCACCCGATCGTCGGCAACCGGGTGGTGATCGGCGCCAACGCGATCGTGCTCGGCCCGATCACAATCGGCGACGACGCGTTGATCGGCGCCGGTTCGCTCGTGCTGACCGATGTGCCACCCGGCGCCCGGGTGATGGCCCCTGTGGCCGAGGTCGTGCCTCGACTTTCGGCCGAGGATCGCGAGGAGTCGGCGCGGCTGCTGCGCGACCTGGCCACCTCCGGGTGCTGGTAACGACCTGCCCGTCCCTGTCCGTCGTATCTCAGCCCGACTACATGCGGGCATGCCATTTGGAGGCATACATGATCCATGTCGGTGTCCTGGAGAGCAACCTCTCCGGTTCCGGGTTCGAAGGCCTGCAGATCCTCAAGGAACTCGACTGCCGCGTCACCTTCTTCACCCGCGACCTGGACCGATACCTGGAGGTGCCGGGCGGCCCGGCTTACTTCGACAACTACGTCGACGAGATCGTGCACTGTGAGACGAACATCCTTGAGGAACTCATGCCGCACGTGCACGCGGTCATGGCCAGGCACCCCTTCGACGCGTTCCTGACCCTGGCCGAGTACGACGTGGTCGTGGCCGCCGAGGTGGCGGTCCTGCTCGGGCTCCGCACGGTCAGCGTCAACGGGGTCGCGGTGGCCCGCAACAAGGCGCTGATGCGCCGACGCGGCGTCGAGGCCGGGCTGCCGATGCCGGCGTTCCGCACGGTGCAGACCCCGGCCGAGGCGGAGTTGGCCGCGACGCAGGTCGGGCTGCCCTGCGTGGTGAAGCCGGCTGACGAGACAAGCAGTGCCGATGTCCGGCTGGTGGAGACACCGGCGCAGGCCGCCCAGCACGTTGCCCTGATCCAGTCCAGGCTGGAGAACACCCGTGGCCAGAGCCGCTACCACGAGCTGATGGTCGAGGAGTACCTGACTGGTCCCGAGGTCAGCGTGGAGGTACTGGCCGAAGGCGACCGGTACGAGGTACTCGGGGTCACCGACAAGTCGCTCGGCGGCCAGGGCTACTTCGTCGAGATGGGCCACAGCTTCCCGTCCAGCCTGCCCGAGCCGGTGGTACGCGCCTGCGGCGACCTGGCTGTGGACGCGCTGCGCGCGGTCGGGTTCGACCTGGGCATGGCCCATGTCGAGATCAAGGTGACCGAGTCCGGGCCCAAGCTCATCGAGATCAATCCGAGGCCCGCCGGCGGCAAGATCACCTACCTTGTCGACTGCGCTCTCGGCATCCGTTCCCTGGAGATGGTGACCCGGCAGTACCTCGGCCAGCCGCTGCCGGCCGAGGTACTGCCGGCGCAACCGGTCGGCGGCGCCGCGATCCGCTACCTGACCGCGCCGCCCGGCCGGGTGATCTCCATAAGTGGTCAGGATCGGGCCGCCGCGCTGCCCGGCGTGCGGGAGGTCACCGTCAAGCCGAAGCCAGGCGAGGTACTGCGGGAGTTGCGCCGCAACGGCGACCGGGCCGGTCACGTGCTCGTGGTAGCCGAAACCGCTCAGCTCGCGCAGCGGATCGCAGAGGCCGCCGCGCATGAGATCAACATCCGGACCGAGCCGATCAGCAAACGCCCGGTCGCGGACTCGCTCGTTGATCTGATCGGCGGTACGCCGCTGCTACGGCTGCCGATGGACCGGATTCTGGATGGCGTGCCGGGCGATGCCACCGTGCTGACGAAGCTGGAGACGTTCAACCCGTGGTCAAGCAGCAAGGACCGGGCCGCTCTCACGATGCTGCGCGGCGCCGAGGAGCGCGGGGTGCTCACCCCGGGCAGCAGCACCGTGATCGAGGCGACCTCGGGCAACACCGGGATCTCGCTGGCCGCGCTGGCGGCGGCCCGTGGCTACCGCTGCGTCATCGTGCTGCCGGACAACGCGACCCCGGAGCGGGTGGCCATCCTGCGGTTGCTCGGCGCCGAGGTGGTGCGGACACCGCACACGGGAGGTTACCAAGCGGCGGTCGACAAGGCCGAGGAGATCCACTGGGAGACCCCCGGGTCATGGTTCTGCTGCCAGCATGACAATCCGGACAACGCGCGGGCGCACTACGAGTCGACCGGCCCGGAGATCTGGTCCGACACCGGCGGGCAGATCGACGTGTTCGTCTGCGGGGTCGGTACCGGCGGCACGTTCAGCGGTGCGGGCCGGTTCCTCCGCGAGCGGAACCCCTCGATCCGTCTCGTGGCGGTGGAACCGGAAGGGTCGCCGCTGCTCTCCGGCGGTGAGCCAGGCACGCACTCCATTCCAGGGTTCAACGGCGGCTTCATCGCGCCGACCACGGAAAGGGAGCTCATCGACGAGGTGATTACGGTTCCCGACTCCGCCGCGCTGTACACCACTCGGCGGCTTGCGCTGCGAGCCGGCCTTATCGTCGGCGTCTCGGCCGGCGCGGTCGTGCACGCGTGTGGTGTCGTGGCGAGCCGTCCGGAGTATCGGGGCAAGCGCATCGTAACCCTGCTGCCCGACACCGGAGAGCGGTACCTGAGCCTCCTGAGCCGCGAGGCCGAGCTGAGCCGCGAGGCCGAGCCGGTGCTGGCCGGGGTCGCCGGCAGCGGCGGTGCCCGTTGAAAGCCCCCGCCCCCGCCAACGGCCGGCCCCGCCTGCTGATGGTGATGCCATACCGGCAGTTCGTCCAGAAGGCGAAGGCGGAAGGGTTCTGGGTCGGTGCTATCTGGGACTCCCGGCTCGAGTCGCCGGACTACCTCGATGACGTCCGCGAACTTGCGGACCTGTTCGTGCTGGCCGACTTCAGGGACCACGAGCTGCTGCGCCGCACCATCCGTGCGGTGGCGCAGGAGCACAGCGCCTCGATGATTTACCACATCGGCCAGGAAGAGACCATGGTCAGCGCCTATGAGGTGGCCGAGGAACTGCACGTCGAGCTCAATCCGGCCGCAGCGATCCGGTTTCTCGCTGACAAGCATGCGATGCGGGAACTCCTGGCGGAGCGCGGACTGTCTCCTGTGTCCTTCGCGGCGGCTCCGACCAGGCACGAGGTACCCGGTGCAGTCCAGCAGATCGGCTACCCGGCCGTGGTCAAGCCGACCGCGCTCGCAGGCAGCCGAGGCGTGTTTCTATGGCAGCGGCCGGAAGACCAGGTGACCTGGACCGAGCTGGTCGACCAGTATGGCTATGACGGCCCGTTCCTGGTTGAGGAGCACCTGCGTGGTCCCGAATACAGTGTGGAAACGCTGAGCAGGGACGGTCGCCACCAAGTCGTCGGTATCACCGAGAAGCTGCTAGCACCGCCGCCGTTGTTCGTCGAGGTCGGGCATGTCCATCCGGCGCCGCTGCCTCATGAGCGCGGGCAGGTCATCGAGGAACTGACCGCGGAGTTCCTTACGGCGTGCGGGTACCGGTTCGGCCCCGCGCACACCGAGGTGATCTGGACACAGCGTGGCCCGCGCATTGTCGAGTCGCAGGCCCGACTCGGCGGTGACCGGATACCTAGGCTCGTCCAGTTGGCCACGGGGCTGGATATCGAACAGGCGATCTTCGCCAGCATGGCGGGCACTCCAACCGAACTGTCCGCGCCGACAGCGACGGCGATGGTGCGATTCTTCACCTTTCCACCCGGCCACGTCGACGAGATCCGGGGCCTGGAAGAGGCCGGTCAGCTCGATTACGTCGACGAGCTGAGCATCCGGCTGCGCCCCGGGGACATCGCGGCGGAAATCCGCGACTCCAAGAGCCGGCACGGGCACGTCATCGTCTCCGGCGCCTCTCCCGAGGAGGCGCAGGCCCGCTGCGCGGAGGTGTTCGCCGTCATTGAGGCCGTCATCGACGGGGTGTCGGCGTGGGCGGATGGCCGGACCGGGGCGCTCAGGGTGCCCGCGTGAGCGTCACCGGGCGCGAGGCCCTCAAGTACGGAGAAAGGCAATGACCATGCAGTGGTCCGTTCGATCAACCAGGAGGTCGACATGATCGCCCCCGACACGGATGCACAGGTGCTGTTCGTCGGCTACAACGCGGCCTACCTGCGCGCAATCGAAGGGAGGGTCGGCCGCGGGTCCATCGTGGTGATCGAGGAACCCGACATCATCCGCAAGCGAGAACTGCACAACGCGCCGGCCGGTCTCGACTGCCTCGACCAGATCGTCCCGGCGAGTTACCAGCAGTCGGCCGAAGCCCTTGACCTGGCGGTCGAACTGGCCGCCGCGCGGCCGGTGGCAGCAGTCGTTCCAGGTCTGGAGTACGCGGTGCCGGCGGCGGCCGCACTGGCCGCGAAGCTCGGGCTGCCCGGTGCGACAGAACCCGCCGCGCAGGCGCTTCGGGACAAGGGCCGGCTGCGCGAGGTCACCGCTGCCGGCGGTGTCCGCAATCCGCGCTGGCGGGAGGTGCACGGGCCAGCGGACATCCTCGCGTTCGCCGGCGACGGTCCTGTGGTAGTTAAGCCGGCGAACCGGCAGGCGAGTGTCGGCGTGCAGCTGCTTGACTCGGTCGACGCCGCGGCCGCAGCACAGGCGTGGGCGCGGACCTCGGCGGCCGCCGAGTACGAACAGGTGCCTGACCGGCCGCTGGACTGGCGGTTTCTGGTCGAGGAACGCCTGTACGGTCCCGAGTACAGCGTCGAGGCGCTGGTGCAGCGCGGTGAGATCATCTTCGGGAACGTCACAGCCAAGACGGTGATCGCGGGGCCGTATCCAGTCGAACTCGGCCATCTGCTGCCTGCCCCGCTCGGCGCGGACACTCAAATCGCGTTCGAGACGGCCATGCGGGCACTGGTTGTGACGCTCGGCTTCCAGACCGGCATTCTGCACGCCGAGTGGATACTGACCGAGTCCGGTCCGACGCTGGTCGAATGTGCCGGCCGTTGCCCTGGTGACTACCTGATCGACTTGATCGATCTGGCTTACGACACCAGGATTCGGGTGACCCTGATCGACCTGCTTGCCGACCGTCCGGTCGTCCTGCCCCAGTCGTCCCAGCGGACCTCAGCGATCCGGTTCCTGGCCGCCGCGCCGGGCACCGTGACCGAGATAGCCGGCGTGGACACCGCGGCGGCGCTATCCGGCGTCCGGGCCGTGGAGGTGGACGTCAGGGTCGGACAGGAAGTCCGGCCATGGGCATCCTCCTGGGACCGCGCCGGGCACGTCATCGCGACCGGGCCCGACGCGGCCGCCACGCAGCAGCGCGTCCTTGACGCGGATGCGGCCATCCGCATCACGACCGGCTGAGGGCGCACATGTCCACTTTGTGGCAACGCGTCCGCGGCCTGCGCGGGTCCATGCCCGGCGGCAAAGTCGGATTGCGGCTGGCCGTGATGGCAATCATCGACGCGGTGGGGACAGGTGCCTTCCTCGCCGTTTCTGTGCCGTTCATCACCCGGGCGGTCCACCTGTCGTCAGGTGAGCTCGGTCTCGGCCTGACCCTCGCCGCCGCCATCGCTTTGGGCACGGCGATTCCGATCGGGATCCTGGCCGACAAGATCGGCCCGCAGAAGGTCCTGGTCGGGGTGAGCCTATGGCGCTGCGCCTGCTTCCTGGTGTATCCGTTCGTCCAGAACCTGTGGCAGTTCCTGGCCGTGGTGTGCCTGCTCGGTCTGGCCGATAAGGCGGCCGCACCGATGGAACAGGCCCTGGTCGGGCAGGCGGTGCCGACCACGGAACGCGTCAGGGTGATCGCGGCCCTGCGATCGATGCGCAACGTCGGCTTCACCATCGGCGCCCTGCTCGGCGGTGTCGGGCTGCTGATCGGTACGCGGTCCGGCTACATGGCGATCCTGCTGCTCAACGCGGCCTCATTCGCCGTGCTCGCGACGCTGGCCGCCCGGCTGCCGGTGGTCAACGCGCTGACGAAGGACCTGCGCCGGCGATTCTCGGTCAGCGTGCTCCGGGACAGATCGTTCCTGTCGTTCTCCGGGATCAGCGCGGTGCTCACCATGCACATGACCCTGCTCAGTATCGGCATTCCCCTGTGGATCGTCATACACACGAAGGTCTCGCCCGTGGTGATCACTCCACTGCTGATGGTCAACACCGTGCTCGCAGTCGTCTTGCAAGTGCGAGCCAGTCGAGGGACCGACACCATCGCGGGCGCCTCGTCGGCACTGGTGCGGGCCGGCGCCTCACTCGCGGCCTGCTGCCTGCTTCTCATCGCGGTGCCGAAACTGCCGGTCATCCTGGCTGTCGGGGTGCTGCTGCTGGCCATGATCGCGCTGACAGGCGGCGAGTTGTGGCAGTCCGCCGGCGGCTGGGGCGGGTCCTATCTGCTCGCGGTGCCCGGCCAGGAAGGTGTTTACCTTTCGGTTTTCTGGCTCGGCGTGAGCGTGCAGCAAATCGCGGCACCGATCCTGATCGCCGCGATTGTCACAGTCGGCAGCACGGGATGGGTCGTACTCGCCGCGGTGTTCGCCGCCAGCGGCCTTGCGGCGCCGGCCATCGGCCGGTGGGCACAGGCGCAGGTGACCAGCAGGACGCAGCCGGACCCGGACCCGGACCCGGACCCGGACCCGAGCCTGGCTGAGGTCACGTAACTACCAGCGCATACCGGCCCCCCAGTGGGCGGGCCGGCCATCATCAGCGATTAAGGAGAGAAATGTCCATTCCACTGTTCGTCCCGCCGGGCGAGGGTGAGTTCGTCAATATCCGGGATACGAAGAAGACGTACCTCAAGCTCACGACGCCGGACAGTGACGGCGAGTTCGGCTTTTTCGAGCACCACATGGCCCCGGAGGCGAGCGGCGCCAGTCCGCACGTGCACAAAAAGGCCACGGAGATGTTTTACGTGGTGCGCGGTGAGATTGAGTTCATCATCGGCGACCGCAAGGAAGTAGGCACGCCTGGCGCGTTCGCCTTTATCCCCAAGAATGCGCCGCACGGCTTCACCAACGCGGGCTCGGAGCCTGCGACGCTGCTGATCATGTTCTACCCGATGAACAATCGCGACGACTACTTCCGCGGTCTGGGACGCCTCACCCGCGACGGACGTAACCCGAGCCTGGAGGAACTGGCCGAGCACATGGCGAAGTACGACCAGTACATGCTCTGATCCGCGAACGCGCCGCGCTCAGTTGGCTGCGCTTGTCCCGGTGCGGAAACGGCGGTGCAACGCGCGAACCTGGCCGGCGAGTTCGGGGACCGGCCCGGCCACCTCAAGATCGGGGACAACATCCCGAATGGACAGTGGGCGCACGGGCGGGCTTGCGGTCACGCCCATCTCGGCCAGCCAGCCTTGAGCCTGCTCGGACGAGCTCACGTACACGATGCGGCCCAGGCCGACCCACCCGTGCGCCGCCGCGCACATCGGGCAGTGCTCACCCGATGTGTAGACGGTCGCCGTGGCCCGTTCCTCGGGGCTCAGGTTGGTCGCAGCCCATCGGGCGAGTTCGAATTCTGGGTGCCGGGTCGCGTCCCCAGTGGTGGACTCACGGTTGCGCTCCTCGGCCAGGACCTTGCCGTCCGCGTCGACGAGCACGGAACCGAACGGCCAGTCGCCGGCGTCCACCGCCTCAGTCGCCAGTTCCACGCAGCGGCGCAGATGCTGCAGGTCGGCCTCGCTGAAGGCGGCCGCGCGGTCGACATCGCTCCCGGGAAGGTCGTGATTGTCGAGGGTCACTGCTATTCCGTCTCTATATGGTGTTGGCCAGGCCCGGTGTGCGGCTACGGTGGCGAGTGCCTGCCACGCCGCCTCGGGCCGGAGGGTCTCGTTCGGATCGCCGTTGTACGGATCAAGCAGCACGGTGCCGGCACCTAGAAGGCTTAGCTGCTCGATGTCGTCGAGTATCTGGCCGATGGTGCCCTCGCCGGCACGACGTTCTGGATGGTCGATCGGCTTCTCCGCCAGGCGGAGAACGATTCGCGGTGCCAAATCCGGTACCGGCAGCTGAAGTTCGGCCGCAATGGCCCTCAGTCGGTCCACCGCGTCCCGGAACCAGGGCATCGTGAACCGTAGCGGATGCCATGCCGCACCAAGACGTACGGCCCGACGCAATGCGACGTCACTGTTGCCGCCAACCCAGATCGGTATCTGTCCGCAGCGATAATCGGCATCATTATCCCATGCCGCGCGCACGGCCCGAATGTGGTCGTCGGTCAGTTCGCCACGCCGCTGGAAGGGTACGCCGAGCGCCTCGAATTCCTGCCGAGCCCAACCCGTGCCCACACCGAGGATCAGCCGGCCGCCGCTGAGCTGATGAAGGTTGGCCGCCATTCGGGCGATCAGCAGGGGATGACGATAAGGCACAATAAGAACCGTCGTACCCAGCGTTATCCTGGTGGTGATGCCGGCCAGCCAGGCGAGCGTGGTGAAGGGCTCGTAGAACGGGGCGGGATACTGTTCGGCAACGTCCGATGTCACCGCGAGATGATCTGAGACCATCAACAGGTCGAAGCCGAGACCCTCCACGACTTCAGCCCAGCGCGCGAGACTATCCGGGTTGGTGCCAGGTCCAAAGTTCGGGACGTTCACGCCTACCCGCATGACGCAAGGCTAGCAGCGCCTTGCTGCCGCCTGTGGGTGCCGATAACCTATGCTTGGGATTTAAGGAAGTCGCCCCGGCCATCCCAGTTGCGTGACCGTTCCGGTACTGCAAGCTGCGAGCATCGGGTTTGACGGCGCTCGGCACCGTTCGGCTGGATCTCGTGATCGCTGTGTGGCTGTTCGTGATCGCCGGTTGTGTCGCGCCGGCCGGCAGTCGCCGCAGGCCGCTGCGGCTGTGAGGTCCGGTTCCCCGGAGCCGGGCTCGGCCGGGTGGGCGGGCGCCGGCCGCCTCGGTGATCGTGCGCGGGATGCCGTCGCGGCGCTGGCCTGCACCGTCGATGCCGACGGCCGCAGGACGCCGGATTCCCTTGCCGGCAAGGGGTTTGCGGGATTTGACGTGCATGCGGCCTTTGCGTGATTGTGTGTTCTTGCAACAGAAACCACACCCACAGCAAAGGCCGCAATGACTAGTGTGCAAGATCGTGCCGCCGATGTCGAATGCCTGGCTGAGCTGGCGGGTTTCCGGCAGGAGCTGTACCGCTGCTTCACCCGGCGCGGCGATGCGCTGATGGGGCTGTCTGATGCGATGCTGTGCAGGTCCGGGCCGGTGGACTCGCCGGTGGAGCTGTGCATGGAGCCGGAGTTCGGGCGCGGGCACGGGTCGGTGTTCGACTGCCTGAACGGCGGCCGGATCGACTTCGCCGCCCTGCGGGCCGCGCAGATCGCGGTGCTGCCGCCGCCGCTGGCCGGCCAGCCGATGATGTTCGCCATCGACCAGACGCCGCTGGCCCGCCCCGACGCCCGGTACGCCGATCAGATGACGATGGTGCAGGTGCGCGGCAAGGGCCCCGACAGCTTCCTGCCGGGCTGGAAGTACAGCATCGTGGCGGGGCTGCACTGGGGCACCTCCTCGTGGGTCGATCCGGTCGAGGCGCGGCGGCTGCTGCCCGGCGACGACGACACGCAGGTCACGGTCGCGCAGATCCGTGATCTGCTGGATGGCCTGGAGGCGGCCGGGCGGTGGAAGCCCGGCGGGCCGCCGCCGCTGATCTGCCTGGATTCGGGGAACAGCAGCACCGCCATCACGCACGCGCTGGAAGGCCGGGACGTGCAGCTGGTGATCCGGCTGAAATCCAACCGGAGCTTCCGCGGCCGGCCGGAACCGCGTCAGAAGGGTCAGCGGGGGCCGGCCCAGCGCCACGGCGAGCGGCTGGAGCTGAAGAACGGCGGTCAGCGGCCCGCCCCTGACCTGCACCTGGTCCGCCAGTCGGACCGGTACGGCCAGATGCAGATCACCGCGTGGCGGCACATGCACCAGGAACTGGACCGGTCCGGGCCCTTCAAGGACTGGCCCAAGGACCAGGACCTGCCAGTCGTCGAGGGCACCGTGGTGCGGATGAAGGTGGAGCGCCTGCCGGACGGCCGCAAAGCCGATAAGGACATGTGGCTGTGGATCGCCGGCCCGATGGAGCCGGACGCCGGCCTGGCCGACCTGGCCTGGACCGCCTATCTCCGCCGGTTCGATCAAGAGCATTTCCACCGGTTCAGCAAGGTCTACCTGGGGATGGACCGTGCGCACCTGGCGTCGGCGCAGGCCACCGACCGGTGGGTGGCGCTGGCGCTGGCGGCCTACACCCAGCTGCGGCTGGCCGCGCCGGTGGTCCCCGATTCCAGCCGCCCCTGGCATAAGAAACTGCAGGCCGGAGAGGTTCTGACCCCGTACCGGACCCGGCTGGGATTTCCCCGGCTACGACCCCAGCTCGGGACCCCCGCCAAACCGGCGAAATCGGTAAAGGCCGGCCCCGGACGCCCCAAGGGCTCCAAAAACCGCCCAAAAAACCGCCAGCCGGTCCACCGCAAGGGCAACGCCAAGCCGGCGAAGGCACCGTCGGCAGCCAGCCAGGCACCCTGACCCGCTGCAGGTCAGCAGCACGGCGGCACATCAGCATCCGAAGATCACTACGCCAGTGGCGGCGTGAGGCCACTTCGACGGGCGTATCCCTGGCCTAACCCAGTGCCATCTCTTTCGGTAGCGAAACGATCACTCGGATGGATTCGTCGGGGTAGATCCCTTAAATCGCAAGCTATGCCACCAGGCGATATTCGTGGATGACGCCACCTACGCGGTCATGCCGCCGG
>OCZT010003558.1_pt1 | contig 15854 bp, 15 predicted proteins | sample 1539031 | NCBI WGS metagenome assembly OCZT01 (sample SAMEA3539308, study PRJEB22396) | soil metagenome | biome: tundra; feature: field; material: soil | place: USA | collected 2010-05 | depth 0.15 m | reverse complement strand
CATTCTGGACGTGCCCGGCATCAGCGGCATCTATATCGGCCCGAGCGACCTCGGCCTCTCGCTCGGCTTGAAGCCGATGCTCGATCGCGAGGAGCCGGAGATTTTCAAGATCTACGAGAAGCTGGTTGCCGCCACCGCCAAACGCGGGCAGTTCGCCGGCATCCATAACGCCACCGGCACCTATGCGGCGCGCATGATAGCCATGGGCTTCCGCCTGGTCACCATCGCCAATGACAGCGGTCTGATGGCGCGAGCGGCGCGCGAGCAGATTGCCATCACCCGCAAGGAAGCGGGTGAAGTAGCAAAGTAGCTTTACCAACCATGAAGCGGGCGGTGCGTCAGGCTGCAGGCGCCCGCCATCGACCCGGAGGAGAGAAACGCATGGCGAAATTCAAGATCATCACGGCGGCGGGCGCGGCCGTAGCCGCCGCTGGCGGCGGCTACGGCTACGAGATGGAAGCGCTCGAGGGCGTGGACGTGGAGCTCGTCGAAGGCCCGGTCGGCAACGAGGACGCCTTTGTCGCCGCCGCCGGGGATGCCGATGCGATTTACGCCAGGGGCGGCATGCTCATCACCAAAAAGATCATCGACAGCCTGGCGCGCTGCCGCGTAATCGCGCTCGGCAGCGTCGGCGTCGACCAGGTCGACGTCGCGGCCGCCACTGCGCGCGGCATTCCGGTGACCAACTGCCCCGACACCTTCATCGAGGAGGTGGCCGATCACGCCATGGCGCTGCTGCTCGCGGGACATCGCCGCGTGATCGAGCAGGATCGCATGGTGCGCGAGGGCCGCTGGCGCGAAGGACGCCCGGCGCTCCTGAAAATTCCGCGGTTAATAGGCCAGACGCTGGGCTTCATCGCATTCGGCCACGTCGCGCGGGCCGTCGCCATCCGGGCAAAAGCGTTCGGCCTGCGCCTGTTGGCGTACGATCCGTATATCGAAGAGATGGTGATGCACGAACACGGCGTGTTGCCGGCGACGCTCTCCGAGGTGCTGCAGCAATCGGATTTCATCTCGATGCACGCGCCTGCCACGCCCGAGGCGCGCGGCATGCTCAAGGAAAAGCATTTCGCGCAGATGAAGAAGGGCGCGATCTTCATCAACACCGGCCGCGGGCCGACGGTGGACGAGGCGGCGCTGATCAAAGCCTTGCAGGAAGGCCGGATCGCCCACGCCGCGCTCGACGTGCTGGAACAGGAGCCGCCCCGACCGGACAATCCGCTGTTGCGCATGGGCAATGTCACGCTTAGCCCGCACAACGCGTCAGCCACCGCCCGCTTCGATCCGGCGCGCAAGCGCCGCGTCGGGCAGGAACTCGCGCTGGCGCTCGCCGGCAAATGGCCGATGAGCTGCGTCAATCCGGCGGTGCTGGCGAAGTCCGAGCTCGAACGCTGGCAGCCTGTTTCGATGCAGCGCGGGCCGAATAGCTGAATTGACTGCCGCCGATCGTGACGGCCAGTTCTGATCGGTTGCGGGGCCTGAACTGACTACTTGACGAAAAGCGCAATCGTCCAGAAACCCCCGTCCCTATTGCTTCTCCTGGCAGTCTCTCTCCCATCAATCCAACCTGATGTTGGCGGTCTTGGCGACGCGGCCCCATTTCTCGATCTCGGCGCGGATGTGTTTCCCGAACTGTTCAGGCGTCGAGGACGCCACATCCAGTCCCTGCAATGCGAACTTCTCGCGCACCTCCGGCTGCGCCAGCGTTTTCACCAGCGCTTCTGAAAGCTTTGCGATGATGGCGGGCGGGGTTCCCGCGGGCACCAGCACGCCCTGCCAGCCACTCGCGTCGTAGCCTTTCAGGCCGGCCTCGTCGAACGTGGGCGTATCGGGCAGCGCGGCAAGGCGCGTTTTGCCGCTGACGGCGATGGCTTTCACGCGTCCGGATTTCACGTACGCCATGGTCACGGGGGGCGCGTCGATGAGCAGCTGGATCTGGCCGCCGAGCAAGTCGGTCGCCGCGGGGCCGCTGGCCTTGTAGGGCACGACCAGCATGTCTATGCCCGCTTGCGCCTTGAGCATTTCGGTGGCGAAATGCAGCAGCGAACCGCTGCCGGCGACGCCGGCGGCGATTTTGCCTGGATTCGCCTTGGCATAGGCAATGAACTCCTGCAACGTGTTGGCGGGCACCGAGGGATGGATCACCGCCAGCACGGCGTTGGTCGAGGTAATGCCGACCGCCGTGAAATCCTTCAACGCATCGTAGGGCAGCTTCGGATACACCACGGGATAGATACCCATGGTGCCGGTATTGCCGAGAAAAATGGTGTAGCCGTCGTTGGGCTGCTTGGCCGCATACTCGGCTCCGACAATGCCGCCGGCGCCGCCCTTGTTGTCGATCACCACCGGCTGACCGAGGAATTCGGCAAGCTTCGGTTGTATCGTGCGCGCGATGAAATCGAGATTGCCGCCGGGCGGGAAAGGCACGATGAACTTGATCGGCCGATTAGGATAGGGCTGCGCCAGCGCGCCCGCGGCATAGGCCAGGCCGGCGGCGAGCAGCAGCGCGCGCATCAGGGTTCGTAACATTGCAAGAGGATGCGTACCCTCTCGCTCCTCTGAATACGATGCTGTGATATGACAATTGCTGCACCTGGCAGATGTTTTCATGCGAGTCCCCAATTCAAAGGTTGCATTAACTTCAAGCTGAGCGTGAGCGGTGTCGTGTCGGGGCCTATTCTAGCTGACGTGGAGCCATAGAGCAGGTAAACAAATTGATTGTCACGCGAACCGCTTCGTCACTTCGCTGCAGCAGGAGTATTATTGATCGCGAGATCCGGCGTCAGATCGGCTCCGATCGAAGGATTTACAAAGGAGACGACGATGAGACTCTTTGCCGCGTTTTTCCGCGCCGCTATGACGTTCATGCTTTGCGCAATTGCGGCGCAAACGGCCGCACAGTCGGGTTATCCGAGCAAGCCGATCAAGTACATCGTGGTGTTCGCGCCCGGGGGCACGACCGACATCCTCGCGCGCCTGATTGCGCCAAAGTTATCCGAGGCGCTGGGACAACCGGTGGTGGTCGAAAACCGGCCGGGAGCCGGCGGCAGCGTCGGCTCGGAACTGCTGGCCAAGTCCGCGCCTGACGGCTACACCATCGGCGGCGGCACCATCAGCTCGCATGCGATCAATGTCTCGCTCTACAGCAAGCTCGCCTACGACCCGGTCAAGGATTTCGCGCCGGTCACCATGCTCGCGACGCTGCCCAACATGCTGATCGTGCACCCCAGCCTCAATGTCGGCAACGTGAAGGAGTTGATCGCGCTGCTCAAGGCAAACCCGAACAAGTACAGTTTCGGCTCGGCCGGCAACGGCACCTCGCAGCATATCTCGGGCGAGCTGTTCAAGAGCATGGCGGGGGTGCAGATGCAGCACATCCCGTACAAGGGCAGCGGCCCGATGATCCCCGATCTCCTGGCCGGCACCATCGCGATGAGCTTCGAGAACATCACCACGGCCTTCCCGCCGGCCAAGAGCGGCAGGCTGCGCGCACTGGCGGTGACTTCGGCGATGCGCTCCTCGGCCGCGCCCGAGGTGCCGACGATGGCCGAAGCCGGCCTTCCCGGCTACGACATCAGCTCCTGGCAGGCGTTGTTCGCGCCGGCCGGCACGCCGAAAGAAATCGTCAACCGCCTGCACGTGGAAGTGGCGAAAATCCTGCGCCTGCCGGAAGTGGTGAAGCGCATCCATGAACTTGGAGCCGAACCGGGCGGGATGCCGCCGGAGGAACTCGCCGCGCTGATAAAAAGCGATATTCCGCGCCTGGGCAAGATCGTTAAAGATTCCGGCGCCAAGGTCGATTGACCGGCCCTGCCGCCGCCACCTCGATCGGGAAGGATCTGCATGGGCTCGCTACAAGTTCTCGTCATCGGTTCCGGCGTCATGGGCCGCGGCATTGCCAAGGGTTTTGCCGCAGCCGGCATTGCCACCGCCATCGTCTCGCGCAACCCGGCGACGGTCAAAGGCGTGGACCCGCGCGTCGCGCTGCTCGACCGGCTGCCGCAGCCGGCGCCCACGCTGATCATCGAGTCGGTGCCGGAAAAGATGGACTTGAAGTTCGAATGCTACGCCGCGATCGAGGCCGCCTATGCCGGGGGCCCGGTACTCGCCTCCAACACCTCGGCGCTGGACCTGGAGGCGCTGGCGCGGCCGCTCAAGCACCCCGGGCGTTTTCTCGGCATCCACTATTTCATGCCCGCGGATGTGAACACCATCGTCGAAGTCGCGCCGGTGCGCGCAACTTCGCCGGCGGCGACGGACACGGCGATAAGGCTGCTCGAAGCCGCCGGCAAGAGCGTGGTGCGCCTGAAGCGCGCGGTGCCCGGGTTGCTGATCAACCGGCTGCAGCACGCCATCCTGCACGAGGCCTATTACCTGATCGACGAAGGCGTCGCCACCGCGGAGGAAATCGACCGCTGCGCGCGCGAAATGCTCGCCCCGCGCATGTGCATCACCGGCCTGATCGAGCAAAAAGACATCAGCGGCCTCGATACCCATGCCTTGGCGCAGCAGGCGCTGGTGCCGGTGCTGCACCACGGCGACCAGCCGCGGCGCGCGCTGCAGGACCTCTACGCCGCGGGACACCTCGGCATCAAGAGCGGCAAGGGCTTCTACGACTGGAGCGGCAAGGACCCCGAGCGGGTCAAGGCCGAGGCCGCGCGCAAACTCACCGAATTGCTCGCCTATCTGAAGCAGCACGGGTAGGCGGCCGCGGCACTGCCCAGCGTTGTGCATGTGCATGGCCATGGTTACCTCCCCTTTCGCGATGCGCGGGTACAGGGGAAGCGCTTCTTGATGAAAACCTGGCTGATCAAGCGCTTCGGCCTGAGCTGATGCCGGGACCCGGAAACCCTTGCTGACACGAACCCATTGGCCCGCGGTGTGGGCCGCCATTGCCGCCGGCATCGTCGCCGCCGCCTACGTCGGCAAGCTGCCGCCGGCGATTCCCCTGCTGCGCGAAGAATTCCGCTTGTCGCTGGTCGCGGCCGGCTGGGTCAACTCGACGTTCAACACGCTGGCGGTCACCACCGCGGTGTTCTTCGGCGCGCTCGCCGGCCGCTACGGCGCGCTGCGCTGCTGTGGCGCAGGGCTCGTCGCCTTGATGCTGGGCGGGCTGCTCGGCGCGGCCGCGCCGAGCGAGACCGTGCTGTTCGCTTCGCGCATCGTCGAAGGCGCGGGTTTTATCGCCATCGCGGTGTCGGCACCGACGCTGATCGTCGCGGCCAGCGCGCCGCGAGAGCGCAACCTGACCCTGGGGTTGTGGAGCACCTACCTGCCCTTCGGCGCCAGCCTGACCCTGCTCGCGAGCCCGGTCCTGCTGGGTTCTCTGGGCTGGCGCGGCTTCTGGCTGGTGATCGTGCTGATGACGCTCGTGTGCATGGCGGCGCTCATGCGATCGCAGGGCGCATATGGCGTAGCGCGGAGAGGCGCCGCGCACACACTCGCGAGCATGGTCCAGGCGCTGCGCCAGCCCGGGCCCTGGTGGCTGGCGCTCGGTTTCGGCTGCTACACCCTGATGTTCTACGCGATGATGGTCTGGCTGCCCACTTTCCTGGTGCAGGAGCGCGGCGCCTCGGTCACGGCCGCGGCGCTCCTGACCGCTTTGGTAGTCGCCGTCAATGTAGGCGGCAACCTGCTCGGCAGCTGGTTGGTCCATCGCGCCGCGCCGCGCGGCCATGTGATCAGCCTCGCTTTCCTCGTCATGGCGGCGTGCGCATGCGGCATTTTCTCTTCCGCGTTGTCCGATTCGCTGCGCTCCATTTTGTGCATGCTCTTTATGTTCGCCGGCGGGACAATCCCCGCGGCGGTGCTCTCGGGGTCGCAAATCTACGCGCGCGACGCGAGCCAGATCAGCAGCATCCAGGGCTTGATCGTGCAGCTTGCGCAGCTCGGCCCTTTCTTCGGCCCGCCCCTCGTCGCGGCGGTGGTGTCAGGCGCCGGCAGCTGGGAAGCCGCGCTGTGGGTGCTGCTCGCCGCGGCCGCCCTGGGCACGCTGTTCGGCCAGCTTGCCGCTCGCACCGAGCGCACGCTCACGCGCCCCGCGGCCGCGGTTGCCTGAAAAGCGCCAGTTGGCGCCGGCTCAGGCCGGCTTGGCCTGGGCTAATTTGGTCCGGTCGAGCATCGTCATCGCGGAGGTGATCAGTGTGGCCATGTCTCCCATGTTGGCGGGAACGATGAGGGTGTTGTTGGTCTTGGCCAGGTAGGCGAAGGCGTTGACGTACTGCTCGGCGACTTTGAGGTTGGCCGCTTGCTGCCCGCCCTCCTTGGCGAGCGACGCCGCCACCGCAGTCACCGCGGCGGCGGTCGCCTCGGCGATCAGCCGGATCGAGGTGGCGTCGCCCTGCGCCTTGTTGATCACCGCGGCCTTGGCGCCCTCGGATTTGAGGATGGCGGCCTGCTTTTCGCCCTCGGCGATGTTGATCTCCTGCTGTTTCTGGCCTTCGGACTTCGCGATCAGCGCGCGCTTCTCGCGCTCGGCCGTGATCTGCGCCTGCATCGCGCGCAGGATGGTCTCCGGCGGGGTGATGTTCTTGATCTCGTAGCGCAGCACCTTCACCCCCCAGGAGCGCCCGGCCTCGTCCAGCACCGACACCACCTGGCGGTTCATCTCGTCGCGGCTCTCGAAGGTCTTGTCCAACTCCATCTTGCCGATCTCGCTCCGGAGCGCCGTCTGCGCCAACTGGGTGATGGCCGCGATGTAATTGGACGAGCCGTAGGAGGCCAGGCGCGGGTCGGTCACCTGGAAATAGATGACGCCGTCCACCGACAGCTGGGTGTTGTCCCGGCTGATACATACCTGCTCGGGCACGTCCAGCGGCACCTCCTTCAACGAGTGGGTGTAGGCGATGCGGTCGACGAAAGGCACGATCACGTTCAGCCCGGGCGGCAGGATGGCGTGGAACTTGCCCAGACGCTCCACGATCCAGGCGCTCTGCTGCGGCACCACGCGCACGCCTTCGATGACGAATACGATCGCCACGGCGAGAATGAAAAACGGAATGGTGAAACCGCGCGTCTGCTCGAACTGCGAAATGGCGATGGTGGCGATGAGGACAGCGATGAACTTCGGGAACATGGGTATTCTCCCTTGCAATTCGTTTACGGATCGTGGAATTCTGGGCGGTCGCGCGGGGACTTGCATCGCTGCACCTTAAGGTTTCTTATTTGCTACCTTGAGCGTATTGCCGTCCACGGCATGGATGAACAGCACCTGGCCGTGATCGAACTCGCGCTCGCCTTCGACCTCGGCATCCCACAGCGTGTTGCGATACTTCACCCGCGCCACGCCTTGTTCCCGGTTCACCCAGGCATCGAGCGTGACCGCTTGACCGACGTCGAGCGACGCCATGTCGGGCTGCAGGGTCTTGCGGCGTTGCCGCACCCAAAGCACGCCGGCGACCGCCACCGCCGAAGAGCACAATGCCTCCAGCCAGAACCCCAGGCCGAACCAGGCCGTGGCCGAGCCGGCGAACGCCGCGATGCCGAGGACCAGCAGGAAAAACGTGCCGGTGACCAGTTCGGCGATGACCAGCACGAATCCGGCGGCGAGCCAGACCAGATAAGTTTCCATGAGTTTCCCGAACAACCACCTGGCTGGCATCATAGCGCAATATTCCGCATGCCGGAATCGCGTCGCCGCAATCCGGCAGCTACGCTATCATGCGCGCAAGGCGATGAAGTACTGAAGCGAAACAGCTGAACGACAGGAGACACGGATGAAACCCGATAACAGCGTCCGCCGCGAAGCCGGCGCTCTGGCAGGCATCGTTCCCAGCGTCAACCTCTCGGCCGAAGCCGGCCGGATGGATTTTTACGAGCGCGCCCGCAGCCGCCACCTCGCTCCGCTATGGCGCGTGCTGCACGGGCTGGTCACGGACCAGCCGGCGCCGCGTTGCGTGCCCGCCATGTGGCGCTACGCCGAGATACGGCCGTACCTGATGGAGGCGTGCAAGCTGATCTCGACCGAGGAAGCCGAGCGCCGCGTCATGGTGCTGGAGAACCCGGGGCTGCCGGGCGAGTCGCGCATCACCCAAAGCCTGTTCGCCGGACTGCAGATCATCCTGCCGGGCGAGATCGCGCCCGCGCACAAGCATGTGGCCTCGGCGCTCCGGTTCATCATCGAAGGGCACAAGGCCTACACCGCGGTCGCGGGCGAGCGCACCATGATGGAACCGGGCGATTTCGTGATCACCCCGTCCATGACCTGGCACGACCACGGCAACGAGAGCAACGCGCCCATGGTCTGGCTCGACGGCCTGGACATGCACATCGTCAATCTGATGTGCGCGAGCTTTCGCGAAGGCTATCCGGGCAAGGTCCACCCGCTGGACCGCCCGGAAGGCGCGGCCATGGCCGAAGCGGGCCACAACCTGCTGCCGGTCGACCAGGTCTACGGTTCGCAGACTTCGCCGATATTCAACTACCCCTTCCGCCGCACGCGCGAGGCGCTGGACCAGCTTGCGCGTTTTCGCGCCGCCGACGCCTGGCACGCCTACAAGATGAAGTACATCAACCCGGTCAATGGCGGCTGGGCCATGCCGACGATATCGACCTGGATGCAGCTCATCCCCAGGGGATTCAAGACCGCGTCCTATCGCTCCACCGACAGCGCGGTATTCACCGTGGTCGAGGGCACAGGCTCGAGCAAGATCGGCGGGGAGACCTTCGACTGGGGTCCGCACGACATCTTAGTCGCGCCGAGCTGGGTCGCGCACGAACACACGGCCTCGAGCGACGCGCTGGTTTTTATCTACTCGGACCGGGTGGTGCAGGAGAAACTCGACTTCTGGCGGGAGGAGAAAGCGGCGGCATGAGCAGGGAGCAGGGGCCCCGCGCAGCGGGGATGCGACCGACCGCGATTGCCGCCGGCTGCCGACAGTGGCTGCGCTCGAATCAAGATCGAGGATCGGAGGCAGGAGTGTGAGCCGCATGTCCCGGCCTGGAACCGATAGCCGGTCACGGTATAATGATCATGTCAGCGCAATAACCGCAGACGCGGTCTGCTCGCGAGAAAAGGAAGTGTGTGTACTCAAAGCCCGCTGAAATACTGAGCATCGAGCAGGAGGAGCTGCGGGGAATTTCACGCACCGTCGCCGAAATCGAGTGGTTGCTTCTGATCCTGGTGCTGCTGTACCAGGTGTTCGATGGGCCCGCGGCCGAGGACCAGGCGGCGATTTCCGCCGGGCTGTTCTTCTACGCCGCGTTCGTCTTGGGCTTTCGCTACGCCAATTTCTACAAGGCCGAATCGCGCTGGAAACTTGCCATCGAAACCTTTGTGATGCTGCTGTTTATCACCTGGACGCTGTGGTACACGGGAAAACTCGCGAGCCCTCTGGTCAACGCCTACCTGCTCGTCATCATCACCAGCGCGCTCGCGCTGGGCAAGCTCACCACGATGCTGGAAATGGTGCTGATCGCAGCCTGCTTCGTGCTGCTCGGGGGAAACTCCCCCTCCGGCGAACTGTTTTCGCTCGCCTATGCCGGCGGCCTGGTGGCGCAGCTTGCGCCGATGCTCCTCGTCGCCTATATCACCACCATGTTTTCCGCCGACATCCGTTACGGCCTGAACCGCGCCCGGCTGCTGTCGGAAACCGATGATCTCACCGGCCTGTATAACATGCGCGGCTTCACCATCGTCGTCGGCCGGTTGTTCGGCCAGGCGGTGCGCTACAACCGTCCCGCCAGTCTGCTGATGATCGACTCGGACAATCTCAAGGCGGTCAACGACCTTCACGGCCACGAAGCCGGGAACCATCTGCTGAAACTGGTGGCGAAGTGCATCGAGACCGAGTTGCGCCACACCGACGTGCTGGCGCGCTATGGCGGGGACGAATTCGTCGCGCTGTTGCCGGATACCGCGGCTGCCCGGGCGCTCGAGGTCGCGGAGCGGATTCTCAAAGCGGTGGCCGCCACCCCGCTGGAGTTCGAGGGCACGCGGATCGAGACCAGCGTCAGCATCGGCCTCGCGAGCTACCCCGAGGACGGACGCAGCATCGACGCCATCCAGGGTCGCGCCGATCGTGCCATGTACCTGGCCAAGGAGCAGGGCCGCAATCGGGTCGTGAAATTCACGGTTTGACTGCGGTCGCTCACGATTTCGCCGCAGCCGGGATCGCAACCTTGTTTTCGGTTTCTCGGGGTGCGAAAAGCCTGTAAAATTGCGGCTTTCCCAGCGTCCGAGACCCGTGCCCACCTTCCAGGAACTTATCCTCAGGCTGCAGTCCTATTGGGACCGGCAGGGCTGCGCGCTATTGCAGCCCTACGACATGGAAGTCGGCGCCGGCACTTCGCACACCGCCACGTTCCTGCGCGCGCTTGGCCCCGAGCCCTGGCGCGCCGCCTACGTCCAGCCCTCGCGCCGCCCCAAGGACGGCCGCTACGGCGACAATCCCAACCGCCTGCAGCACTACTATCAGTACCAGGTGGTGCTCAAGCCCTCGCCGCCGGACATTCTCGAACTCTACATCGGCTCTCTCGAGGCATTGGGCATCGATCCCAAGGCGCACGACATCCGCCTCGTCGAGGATGACTGGGAGAATCCGACGCTGGGGGCCTGGGGTCTGGGCTGGGAAGTGTGGCTGAACGGCATGGAAGTGACGCAGTTCACCTACTTCCAGCAGGTCGGAGGGATCAACTGCAAGCCGATCACGGGGGAAATCACCTACGGCATCGAACGCCTCGCCATGTACCTGCAGGACGTGAAGAACGTGTTCGACCTGGTATGGACGCCGGGAGTGACTTACCGCGACGTCTACCACCAGAACGAGGTCGAGCAATCGACCTACAACTTCGAGCAGTCCAATGCCGAGATGCTGTTCCGGCATTTCGCCGATTACGAGGCCGAGGCAAAGCGCCTGATGCAAGCGCAACTGGCACTGCCCGGCTACGAGATGGTGCTCAAGGCGGCGCACACTTTCAACCTGCTCGATGCGCGCGGCGCAATTTCGGTCACCGAGCGCGCCGCCTACATCGGCCGCATCCGCAACCTGGCGCGTAGCGTGTCGCAGTCGTATTTCGATTCCCGCCTGCGTCAGGATTTCCCGATGTGCCCGCCGGAGCAGCTCGAGCGCCTGGGGATCGATCTTCCGGCGCTGAAGGCGGCACTAAATGAGCGCGAGACAGCATGAACGCGAATCTGCTGGTGGAACTGTTCACCGAGGAGCTGCCACCGAAAGCGCTGAAGCATTTAGGCGAGGCGTTCGGTTTTCGGCTGCGGGACATGCTGATGCGAGCGCAGCTGATGGACCGCGATCCGCGTGACACCAGGATTTTCGCCACTCCACGCAGGCTAGCCGTATTGATCCCGCGCGTGCGTCCAAAGGCTGCGGACCGGACCGAGTCGAAGAAACTGATGCCGTCCAAAGTCGCGTTCGGCGCCGACGGCAAGCCGAGCGCAGCGCTGGCAAAACGCCTGGAAAAAGAAGGCGCCGCGGCGGATCAGCTCGAGCGCAGGATCGAAGGCGATGCCGAATATGCCTTCCTCAGGCAGACGATTCCGGGCGTCACACTCGCCGCCGGCCTGCAGCTCGCGTTGCAGGAAGCGATAGCCAAGCTGCCCATCCCCAAAGTGATGAGCTACCAGCTCGCCGACGGCGCGACCACGGTGCAATTCGTGCGCCCGGCGCATGGCCTGGTCGCGCTGCACGGCGGCGAGATCGTCGACGTTTCCGTTCTCGGCCTGAAATCGGGCCGCGTCACCCACGGGCATCGCTTCCAGGGCGTCAAGGATATTACCGTCGCGACCGCCGATGCCTACGAGGAGGCGCTCGAAGCGCACGGGCAGGTCATCGCCTCGTTCGACGCGCGCCGCGCCGAAACCGAACGCCAACTGTGCGCGAAGGCCGACGAACTCGGCGCCTCGCTCGGCCCGGAGCAGGATGTGGCCCCGCTGCTGGACGAAGTAACCGCCTTGGTCGAGCACCCTAGCGTCTACGTCGGCGAGTTCGAGCGCGAGTTCCTTGCGGTGCCGCAGGAATGCCTGATCCTCACCATGCGGCAGAACCAGAAATACTTCCCGCTGTTCGATGCCGCCGGAAAATTGACCAACAAATTCCTCATCGTCAGCAACATGCGCCTCGCCGACCCGAAGAACATCGTCGAAGGCAACCAGCGCGTGGTCGGGCCGCGCCTGGAAGATGCGCGCTTTTTCTACAACCAGGACCGAAAGCAGCGACTGGAGGAGCGCGTGCCGCAGCTCGCGCGCGTGGTCTACCATAACAAGCTCGGCAGCCAGCTGGAGCGCGTCGAGAGAATCCAGCTGCTGGCGGGCAAGATCGCTCGTGCATTGGGTGCAGATGCAGCGACCGCCGAGCGCGCCGCCTGGTTATCTAAAGCCGACCTGGTTACCAACATGGTCGGCGAATTCCCCGAATTGCAGGGCGTGATGGGCCACTATTACGCACTCGCCGATGGCGAAGACCCGCGCGTCGCCGAGGCGGTCGAACAACACTACCGTCCGCGTTTTGCCGGCGATGCGCTACCTGCGAACGAGGTCGCGCTTGCCGTTGCTCTGGCCGATAAATTGGAGACTCTAGCGGGCATGTTTGGCATTGGTCAGCAACCGACCGGCGATAGGGATCCATTCGCGCTCAGACGCCACGCCCTCGGAGTGATCCGAATACTGGTTGAAGGTAAGCTGAAGGTACCGCTCTTTGATCTCGTCAATGCGGCATTTTCGGTGTTTCCACGCGACATGGTCGCCGATGCCCATACAGATCTCGAAATCTTCGTCTTTGAACGTTTGCGTAGCTATCTACGCGAGGCTGGCTATACCGCAAACGAGATCGAATCGGTGCTCTGTATGCATCCGACGCGGCTTGATCAGGTACCCTGCCAGCTCGCTGCCGTGCGTACATTTGCGGGCCTGCCCGAAGCGGCGAGTCTTGCCGCCGCGAACAAGCGCGTCGCCAACATCCTGAAACAGGCCGAAGCGAAAGGCGAATCGTTCAACAACGCTCAAGCGCATGAGATGAAGGAGCCAGCGGAGCGCAATTTGTTCGACGCCCTTAAAAAGGCATCCCAGAAGGCGACGCCTCTATTTCAGGCAGGCGACTATACCGGCTACCTGAAAGCATTTGCAGTATTAAAATCTCCGGTCGACGCTTTTTTTGAATCGGTCATGGTGATGGTGGATGATCAAGAAGTGCGGAAGAACCGCCTTGCGCTTCTCAAAGATCTGCGCGACGAGATGAACCGCGTCGCCGACATCTCCAAGCTCGCCGCATGAAACTCGTAATCCTCGATCGCGACGGCGTGATCAACCTCGACAGCGAGCACTACATCAAGAGCCCGGAGGAATGGAAGCCGATCGCCGGCAGCCTGGAGGCGATCGCGCGCTTTACCCAGGCGGGCTTTCGCGTGGTGGTCGCCACCAATCAGTCCGGCGTCGGCAGAGGGCTATTCAACATGGCCACGCTCAATGCCACGCACGACAAGATGCACAAAGCGGTGAACCAGCTGGGCGGGCGCATCGATGCGGTGTTCTTCTGCCCGCACGCGCAGGACGCGGGCTGCGCCTGCCGCAAACCGCAGCCGGGCATGCTGCTGGAGATCGCCGGGCGCTTCAATGTCGCGCTCGCGGGGGTGCCGGCGATCGGCGACTCTCTGCGCGACCTGCAGGCGGCGAGCGCGGCCGGCGCCAGGCCGATCCTGGTGCTGACCGGCAAGGGCCAACAGACGCTCAAGTCGGGCGGCCTGCCCGAAGGCACCGAGATCCATCAGGACCTGGCCGCCGCCGCCCTGGCGCTCGCCGCATGATTTTCCTGCGCTCCCTCGTCTACCAGGTTCTGCTGGCCATCATCGTCGTGCCCTATTGGGTGCTGGTGATGTGCGTCGCGCCGCTGCCGCGCATTCCGCGCTGGAAGATCATCGCCGGCTGGCCGCGCCTTGCCGCCTGGCTGGCGATATATCTGCTCGGCATCCGCTACGAAGTGCGCGGCCGCGAAAATATTCCCGCGGAACCGGTGGTGATCCTGTCCAAGCATTCGTCTGCCTGGGAGACCCTCGCCTACTCCGAAATTTTTCCGCCGCACGTATATGTGATGAAGCGCGAGCTGATGTGGCTGCCCTTCCTCGGCTGGGGGCTGGCGCTGTTCAGCCCGATTTTCATCAACCGCGCCGACCACAGGAACGCGATGCGCCGCACGATCGAACTCGGCAAGGAGCGCCTCGCCCAGGGTTTTTCCATCATGATTTACCCGGAAGGCACCCGCATCGCCGTCGGCAAGCGCGGCAGGTACAAGCTCGGCGGCGCATACATTGCGGTGCAGACCGGTGCGCGCGTGCTGCCGGTCGCGCACAACGCGGGACTGCTGTGGCCGCGCCACTCGTTCCTCAAATACCCGGGCAAGGTGACGGTGGTAATCGGCGAGCCCATCGACAGCGCCGGTCACACGCCCGAGCAGCTGATGCGCAAGGTCGAGGACTGGATCGAAGGCCAGGTCGAGATTCTGGTGCGCGCGGAGCGCGAAAAGAATGCAGCTTGAACTGCCGCTCGCCGTCGCGCCCATGGCTGTGCCGGCGGGCACGCTGCGCTACATCCAGCTCGGCAGCGAAATCGTGGGCTACCGCTTCCGCCGCGCCCGCCGGCGCTCCATCGGTATCGTGATCGACGACGACGGGCTGCGCGTGGCCGCGCCGGGCCATACGCCCATCGCCGAAGTCGAGGCCTTTATCCGGGAAAAAGCGCGCTGGGTGCTGCAAAAACTGTCCGAGTGGCGCGCCGCACCCAAGCCGCCGGTGGTGAACTGGAGCGATGGGACGATGATCGCGCTGCTGGGGGAGCCGGTGAGAATCGAACTCCTGCCCGGCCGGCGCGACATCAGCCTGCAGGAGGGCCGACTCGGCATCGGGCTCGCGCCTCGCGGCGAGCCGGCGGCGTTGAGAAAACGCGGCATAGCCTGGCTGAAGGAGCGGGCGCGAGCGCTGCTCGGCGAGCGCCTGGCGCTATACGCCGCCAGCTTGGGCGTGCCGACGCCGGCGCTGACGCTGTCCAACGCCCGCACGCAGTGGGGCGTGTGCCGGGAGGACGGGTATGTGCGCCTCAACTGGCGCCTGATACACTTGCCGCTGCGCCTCATCGATTACGTGGTCGCGCACGAACTGGCGCATCTGCGGGAAATGAACCACTCGGCGCGCTTCTGGGCCGTAGTCGGCCGCCTCTATCCCGATTACGAGGCGGCGCGCAGGGAACTGCGCGACTGCAGCCACCGCCTGCCAATCTTATAGGGAAGCTCTGATTAAGTCCGTGACGCAATCAGAGCTTCCTCTGACTTGGGGGATTTACAAGGGGGCGCCGCCCCCTTGTTCAAAGTTTCCATAGGAGGACTTGCCGTGAGAATACTGCATACGATGCTGCGCGTGGGCAACATGGAACGTTCGGTCAAATTCTACACCGAGGTCATGGGCATGAAGCTGTTGCGCACCGCCGACCGGCCGGAGCAGAAATACTCGCTCGCCTTCGTCGGCTACGGCCCCGAGGACGCGCACGCCGTGATCGAACTCACCTACAACTACGGCGTGGACAAGTACGACATGGGCAACGCATTCGGGCATCTCGCGATCGAGGTCCCCGACGCCTACAAAGCCTGCGAAACCGTCAAGGCAAAGGGCGGCGTCGTGAGCCGCGAAGCCGGACCGGTCAAAGGGGGCAGCACGGTAATCGCCTTCGTCCAGGATCCGGACGGCTACAAGATTGAACTCATCCAGCGCAAATGACCCGGGCAGCAGAGTCGGGGGTCCGCACTGCTTCCTGCCGCCGGGTTCAGTCCATCCTCAGGCGCGATACTTGCGCAACGCCGTAGGCTGGCCGATCAGCATCTTGGCGAACTCTTCCAGCAGTGCCTCGTCGACGTCAC
>OCZT010003557.1_pt1 | contig 15856 bp, 14 predicted proteins | sample 1539031 | NCBI WGS metagenome assembly OCZT01 (sample SAMEA3539308, study PRJEB22396) | soil metagenome | biome: tundra; feature: field; material: soil | place: USA | collected 2010-05 | depth 0.15 m | reverse complement strand
AAAAAGAAGAAGGCCGCCGGGGGTTGCTAGTAATTGCATCGAGCTGCATTACTTTACCAATTCAAATTTGAATGTTTATGATAAAAATTCATATTAGATTTCTATATTTGAGATCTAATAAATCAGAATTATTATGAAAAACAGAATTTTAACATTAATGTTCTTCTCATTACTTTCTGTGATAGTCGTCAGCGGACAAAATTCTAATAAAAATAACCCTATCGGTACCTGGAAGTTTGATGCCCCTTATGCACCCGAAGGATATTCTTCCGGGAAAATAGTAGTTGGATTAAATAACCAAAAACCTACTACGACAATGTCTTTTACCGGGAGTGATTCCATACTTGTAGGTGAAAACGTTAAAACCGTCAATGATAGTGTTTTATTTACTGTTTACCTTGAAGGACAGGATATTAAAGTGTTGCTGAAAGTTGAAAATGATACAAACATGTCAGGTAAGGCAGTCTATTCTGAAGGAGAAGTTCCTCTAACACTTTCTAAGATTTTATCATCAGAGGCAGCAGTAAAGAAATAGTTTGATCTGTAAGTTTCAGATCCCTGCTGTGTTCCTGTGATATCGTACCTGATATCCGGTCGCATCTATACATGAATGCCTTCAAAAATAGCAGGAGCACTATGAATAAAGAATTACAGATCATTATTATGGTGAAAATTCAGGACTTATAGATCATCCTTTTCTAAAGATTGCGGACAAATCTCTTGGGCGATTATCCTATGTACATTCAGGAGCCAGACATTCAGAACATTTTTTTCATCTTATACCCTGATGTTAATTTTACTGATGGTTCAGGCGCTTTATGGATGGCTGGTATTAAGGTTACTTGCAAGTATAAGGCCTGTTACCGGAGGTGGCATAATTCTTATGTTCATATTATCGCAAATTCTCTTCTTTATAAAAATAGTTCTGAAAGCTTGGAGATACGGAAGTGTTACCAGTACGATGGAGCTGACTATAACAACAATTACTTCTTAAACACGGAGTTACAAGGAGTAATCACTGAGTAACACTGCTTAATTATTTATAGTACCATGATTAAGTATAATTTTAAGAATTAACTCCGTAAAACTCCGTGTTACACCATGATTAATGGATTTCAGAATATTTCATATTGCATATTTGTCGCTGCTACAAAATATTTGGTGTAATTAATTTTAAACATTTTCCAGTGCTTATATTTTGTATTTCCTAAAAAGATGTAACTTGATAGATGAAAATTGATTAATAATTCGTCAACATTCATTCAGTTACCTAATCTTCTTAAAAACTTTCAGTTATGGAAAAACTCATTTCATGTTGCGGATTAAATTGTGCCATATGTGAGGCAAGAATTGCAACAATTAAAAACGATGATGAACTCAGAAAAGCAACTGCGGAAAAATGGAAAACATTTTACAATGTGCCTGACATGTCACCGGCTATGATAAATTGCACGGGATGCAGAGAGGAAGGGGTTAAGTTAGGGCATTGGAGTATGTGCCAGATCAGAATATGTGCAACAGGTAAGGGTTTTAAAACCTGCGGAGAATGCAAGGAGATGGATACCTGTAATTTGGTTTCAGCAGTTCATAAGAGTGTACCCGAAGCTATTACAAATCTGAGGAATCTGAATTAACTTGAGATAAAAAGTCCTCATTAAAATTTACTGGCTTAAAGATTAATATGAAACGTGTAAATTCAATCGGAGGTATCTTCTTTAAATGTAAAGATCCTGACAGGATGAAAGATTGGTATACAAAACATCTTGGATTGCAGACCGATGACTATAGTGCCACTTTTGAATGGAGACAAGAAGCTGACGAGTCTAAAAAAGGCTTTACAGTCTGGAGCCTGTTTAATGACGAAACAAATTATTTTGCACCTTCACAAAAAGATTTTATGATAAACTACAGGGTTGAAAATCTTGAAAATCTTGTAGAAGAATTGAGAAAGGAAGGAGTTACAATTGTTGATACTATCGAAACTTTTAGCTATGGCAAGTTTATACATCTACTTGATCCGAAGGGAAATATAATCGAATTATGAGAACCGGATGATATTGATTATGAAAAACTTGTCAATGGTTCGGTAAAAAAGAGTTCATATTAACTTATTAAAAATAATTTATGAGACAGATTCTGTTTTTCCTGGCATTCATAGTTTGTAATTGCGGTATTTCTCAGAAATCAGAAGATGGAATGATTTTAATACCAGCAGGTGAATTTATCATGGGAAAGAATACGACAACCCCTTCCGACTGGCAACCCGAACATAATGTTGTGATTAATTCATTTTATATGGATAAACAGGAGGTTACCAATCAACAATATTATGCTTTCTGTATTGCAACCAATAATCCTTTGCCACAATTCTGGGGTTTAAAAGAATTCAGAAGTGGACCGGATTTTCCTGATTATCCTGTTGTCGGTATAAGTTATTTTGATGCTGAAAAGTTTGCCGTGTGGTCAGGTAAACGTCTTCCGACAGAAGCTGAGTGGGAATATGCAGCCAGGGGAGGAATGACTGGCAAAAGCTTTCCTTTTGGAGATCAGATTGACTCAACGAAAGTTAACTATGGGAAAATACATAAAGGAATCCTTAAAGTAGGATCCTTCCCACCAAATAGTTTCGGATTGTTTGATATAACTGGAAATGTATGGGAATGGACTTCTGATTTTTATGGCAGTGATTACTATGCCCATTCACCTGCTGAAAATCCTAAAGGACCGGAAACTGGAAGGTTTAAAGTAATACGAGGCGGAAGCTGGCACTCCGGACCAATGTGCGTGCAGACATATTACAGGAATGGTTTATCTCCGAGTTGGGTCGATTTTGCAGTTGGCTTCCGATGTGTGAAAGATATTAAATGATTTTTTTATTTATTTGGACTTAATACTAAGAGTATGTCAGAAAAGGAAAATATTTTACTCACTGATGAGCGGATCTATCCTACGGATGAATACATCTTTTCAATTATACGGGATAAGAAGATCTTATGGCAGAGCATAATGAATTATATGACAGATAACTATAAAGATTCCTCAGGAGAATGGAATTTTTATAATGATGGCAAAAGATGGCTTTTTAAGATGGTCAATAGAAAGAAAACTGTTTTCTGGATTGGCATTCTGAATGATACTTTCAGAGTTACTTTCTGGTTTAGTGATAAGGCTGAATCTCTGATAAACGAATGCAGTCTTTCCGAGAATATCAAAGATGAATTCAGGACATCAAAGAAGTATGGCGCAATTAGAGCAGTTACAATTAAAATAAATGACAATATGGATGTTGATAATGTACTGAGATTGATCGCTATAAAAAATAAATTAAAATAGAAATTCTGAGAAAAAGATATGGAAAATAATTTTTATCAATTCACCGCCCGATCACTTCAAGGCAAAGATATTAGTATGGATATATATAAAGGGAAAGTTCTGCTAGTGGTAAACACAGCAAGTAATTGCGGACTTACACCACAATATGAAGGACTTGAAAACCTCTTCAGGAAATATAAGGATGGAGGATTGGTCATTCTCGGATTCCCGTGTAACCAGTTTGGAAATCAGGAACCGGGATCGGATAAGGAAATATCTGAAGGATGCCTGATTAACTATGGAGTCTCATTCCCTATGTTCTCCAAAATTGAAGTTAATGGTGATAATGCTCATCCAATCTATAAATATCTGAAGACCAAGCTTCCCGGCACATTAGGCAAAAATATCAAATGGAACTTTACAAAATTCCTGATAGATTCTGACGGAAATCCTGTTAAAAGATTTTCACCTACCACTATACCTGAAAAACTGATTAAGGATATTGAGAAGCTTTTAAAAAGCTGATTATCAAACCACAAAAGAAACCTTGAAATGGCCGGAGTTTCAAAGGTCCTGAAGTCCTGCAATCTTCAGGCGTCTCACTAAAATCAGCCAAAGGGCTGATTTCTTATCGGTCGTTCCTCTTTTGCCTTTCTACTACGTATAAATACTCCATATAAATAGGTTTTACGCTTATTTCCCCCTCTTTATTTACGAGTTATCTTTGTGTTAATCTTTTAGCAATTGATATTCATAAAGGCTGATGGGGAAACTGTACGATTTATTATTAAAAGATGTCAGGTTCGAAGAAGGACTGAATGCCTGTATGAATTGCGGTGTCTGTACTGCTATCTGTCCTGCAGCAGAGTTTTATAATTACGATCCCAGAAAAATAGTTGATTCAGTCCAGACAAAGAATGATGATAAGATAACTGAACTTTTAAAGTCGGAAACAATCTGGTATTGTGGAGAATGTATGTCCTGTAAAACACGATGTCCTCGTGGAAATGCCCCTGGATTGATAATAATGGCATTGCGATCGCTTTCACAGGATCTCGGTTATTTTACAGAATCTGAAAAAGGAAGACAACAGCTTGCGTTGAAAAGGACAGTCGGCCATTGGTTGCTTACATATGGTTATTGTCTTTATCTTGAAGGAGTAGGTACATCAATGCACCCCGAACAGGGACCAGTCTGGGATTGGATTCAGGATAACTGGACCGCGTTATTTAAAAAAATGGGAGCTAATTATAAGGGTGATGGTCCGGGCATCCTTAGGAGAATACCTGAAGATGCGATGGATGAGATCCGGGAGATTTTTAAGGTTACCGGCGGAATGAAAAGATTTGAAAATATTGAAGAATTTTCAAAGAAAAAAGCTAAAGAATTAAATATGCAACTGGATGAAGGTATTGAAAATGAATACTTCCAACATATTTATAAAACTAATAATGGTTGCCACACAAGATAATATTTTCAACAGATGATACTAGAAGGGAAAAAGGCTATTTGGAATGATTATCAGAAGGAAATTGCTGACGATAAATATTATTATGTAAGAAGCTGCGTAAGACAAAATTTCTTTCCAGGATCAGAAACAGCCTTTCTTAAAATCATGCGTGAAGAGCTTAAAAAGGAAGTATATGAACATCCTTGTCATACATCGTGCACAGGAATTGGTTATCACAGTGATATAGTACCGGTTGAGACAACGATGACAGTTGTTGCACGTCAGTTTGCGATTATGACTGAAGCTGGTTATGAAAATCTCGTACCATCGTGCATCACCTCGTTCGGATTATACACCGAAATTCTGGATACATGGCATCACTTTCCCGAAGTCGAGAAAAAAATCAGGCTACAACTGAAAAAAGCCACCGGAAGGGAATTTAAAAAACCCAAAAACCTTGCTCATGCAAGTGACGTTATCTATAAATTCAGAAAAGAGATTGCTGCAAAAGCAAAATATAAGCTTATAAATAAAAAAACCGGTGAACCACTGAAAGTTGTCGATCATATTGGTTGCCATTACGCTAAGATGTTCCCTTCTAAAGGCGTTGGGGGAGCAGAATATCCGTATGTTCTTGCAGGTATGATTGAAGAATGGGGAGGCAAGATAATTGATTATCCTGAAAGGAGGCACTGTTGCGGATTTGGTTTCAGACAATATCTGGTACAGGCAAACAGAGGTTTCTCAATTGCCTGCTCAAAAGAAAAATTTGAATCAATGAAGCCATTTAAACCCGACATGATCATTACTAATTGTCCTGGTTGCCCAATGTTTCTTGACAGATGGCAGTATGTTATAAATGAAATGGAAGGCAAGAGATATGGACAGAATGGAGAAGGAATTCCTGTTTTTACATATGAAGAGGTTGCGGGTCTTGTTCTTGGTTATGATCCATGGGAATTAGGTCTTCAAATGCATCAGACGGATTGTGAACCTGTTCTGGACAAGATAGGAGTTGACTATTCCCCGGAAGATAAATATAACCTTGAAATAATACCTTCATTTTCAGAAAAGCACAACTTAATAAATGTCTGATTGTAAATGAGTAAGCATGTTGTTGTAATAGGTGGAGGAGTGGCAGGACTTGAAGTTGCAGGTCAGTTGTCAAAAGCTGGAATTGAGGTCAGCGTGATAGAAAAGGAAATCAATACAGGAGGACATCTGAATAATTGGTACAGGCTCTTTCCTGATAGAAGGGATAGTTCTGAGGTAAAGGAGTACCTCGACGGGATGACTCATAATCATGGTATTAATCTACTGACTAATACTACGATAGAAGTGTTTAAAAGGAACACAAGTCATTTTTTGATTACTACGAATGGAGGAAAAGAGCTGACTGCCGATGCAATTATTATTGCAACGGGGTTTGATCTCTTTAAAAGCTCGAGGAAAGAGGAGTATGGTTATGGCATTTACGATAATGTTATTACTTCTGTTGATCTGGAGAAAATGTTCCGGAAAGGAAAAATTGCTTTAACCAATCAAACTGTTCCGGAAACAATAGGAATCATACATTGTGTCGGCTCGCGAGATGAAAAAGTAGGTAATTTTTATTGCTCCAAATTGTGTTGTGTGACTGCTGTAAAGCAGGCAATTGAGATAAGGGAATTTCTTCCGGATTCGAAAGTATTCTGCTTCTATATGGATATGAGGATGGGTGGAGCTTTTTATGAAGAGCTTTACCGTGAGGCCCAGGAAAAATGGGGAGTGAACTTTATCCGCGGTAAAGTATCTGAGGCGAGCGAGACAATTGAAAACAAGCTTCTAATAAAAGTTGAAGATACTCTGGCTGGCAGGCCACTTAAAATGAAACTCGATATGCTGGTTCTTATGGCAGGAATGGAAATGTCAGAAGGTGGGGAAAAAATTGCAGGTATTGTTGGTCTTAAAACCGGCGAAAACAGATTCTTCGCTGCAACCGATAATCTTATTGGTAGCAACAGGAGCAATATTGATGGGGTATTCTATGCCGGGTCGTGTACAGCGCCTATGAATATTCCCGAAACAATATCACATGCACGTGCCGCTGTTGTGGAAGTAATTGATTACCTTAATGATGGTATAAGATAATATGGATAAATTCGGTTTTACTATATCAGCAGGACGTCAGATCGACTATGATTCGAACAACAGGAGATTGGCCGAATACATTTTTGAAAAAGAACCCAGCTTCAGGCTTTGCATTGAATGCGGTGGGTGTTCGGCGACCTGTACAACCGCTAATTTTACAGGATTCAGCCTCAGGGAGCTTCATATACTTATTAAACGAGGTGAAAATGATCAGGTGCGTCAGAATTTAAACAAATGCATGTTGTGTGGTAAGTGTACCCTGGTTTGTCCCCGCGGAGTGAATACCAGAAATATTGTAGTTCTGGCAAAAAATGCCTTTCAAAAATCAGATGAATATGAAATTTGATCCTTTCATTATACCCTTTAATATTGGATTGTACTTCATAATCATCTATGTTGTAGCGAGAAGTGTTATCTGGTTTCATGACTTGTCGAGACCAGACAAACTGAGGCTTCAGCGTGGATTTTTCGGAATCCCTTTTGCCCTTAGCTTAAAGGAGATATTCATGGAGAGTCTGATACACAGGAAGATACTTAAAACAAATCTGCGTCTTGGATATATGCATATGAGTCTGGCTTTCGGCTGGTTTTTACTTATTTTTTTCGGCACTATTGAAGCGGATATCTTTGGAACGAAACACCTTAACGCTCCATATAAAGCAATCTTTTTCAGATTCTTCAATCCAGAGCATGGCAGGATAGGGTTTGAGGCAACTTATGGATTTTTAATGGATCTGATACTTGCATTTATTCTGTCAGGATTATTGCTGGCTGTAATAAAAAGATTCTATTCAAGAGTTGTCGGGATGAAGAAGACTACCCGTCTGAAGATCACCGACAGAATTGCCCTTACCTCACTATGGCTGATCTTCCCCAGTCGTCTGCTGGCTGAAAGTTTCACATGTGGCGCTCACGGTACCGGCAGTTTTCTTACAGGATCACTGGGAGCCTGGCTTGCATCATTTCTCCCGGCCCAGCAGATAGCATATCCTTTCTGGTGGCTCTATTCCATCTCTTTAGGAACTTTTTTCATTCTTCTTCCGATTTCCCGATATATGCACATTCCAACTGAACTGTTCCTGATCTTTATGAGAAATTCGGGAATAAAAACCGGCGATAAAGCAGGTACGTATTCAGAGGTTCAAACATACTCCTGTTCATCGTGTGGAATATGCATTGATGCATGTCAGCTTAATTTTTCGGCAGGGATCACCAATATTCAATCGGCGTACCTTATGAAAGCTATCCGTAATAATGATGACGTTTCTGAAATTGTTGATAACTGTCTGATGTGTGGCAGATGCGATCAGAAATGTCCTGTGGGTATAGAACTTTCTCCCATCAGGATGATCCAGAGAAGGGGAGGTGAAGCTGAAAATGATATCAGGAATATATACAATGGTTATTTCAGAAGCAGGCAGATTAATATTCCTGAAAAAGTGATTAGTTCCTCAAATTACAGTTTTCTTCAGGAAAGCGATCCGCAAAAAGCTGACATATTGTATTTTGCCGGTTGTATGACCCACCTTACACCGGCTATTAAGAACTCAATGATAAAAATTCTTGAAGCCTCAGGAGTGAAATACAATTTTATTGATGAGCAGGGTGGTGTCTGTTGTGGCCGTCCGTTGATGCTTGCAGGACAGGATAAGGAAGCAAGGGAACTGATTAATTATAATTCGCAGATGATTTGGAAATCAGGAGCCCATACACTTGTAACTTCGTGTCCTATCTGTTATAAAGTATTTAAGGAGAGCTACTATCTCGATGTTGAAGTGCTTCATCATACACAATTCATCAAGAAGCTCATAGATGAAGGATCAGTGAAGATGAATTTCTTACGTAAGAAAGTTGTCTATCATTCTCCATGCGATCTTGGGAGAGGATCAGGTGTCTACGATGAACCAACGGAGGTTCTGAATCATGTTTCCCGTCTTGAAAAAAGCGACTTTGAAGATGAAAATTCTCTTTGTTGCGGGGGAAGTCTTGCCAACATGAAAATAAGCTCTCAAAAGAGAAAGAAAATAGCTCTGGATGCTGCTACTGAACTGACCAAAAATAACCCTGATATTCTGGCAACCGCTTGCCCTCTTTGTAAAAAGACTTTCGCTGCTGTTACTGAGACAAGAGTGGCAGATATTTCTGAGATTGTGGCTGAAGCTTTAATTGAAAAACCTATAAAAATCAACAGCGGCAGCCATGCCAATTCAATAAAAGAGCTGGCAAATATTTGATATTCACCTATCACACGTCGAGTATTCAACCTTCCAGGGAGTATTTAAAAATACAAAGTTCTTGTTAGATAAACCCGGGCAGGTAATTGAATCCCCGCGAGCGCATTGGCTTCGCCGAGCTCTCCGCCAAGTGGCGGATCGGTTCTCCGTTGCTTGCTGCGAAGAGCTTCAATTATCAGATTTTATTTGCCATTTCAAACAATTTATATACTGAAATTGTTTTTAATACGTTTTAAAGTCAAGTCTTAAACTAATCAAAATTCTGGAAAATGGGGAGGAATATATTTAGGTTGCTGATATTGATTGGGATCGTTTTATTCTATTCATGCAAGAATTCAGGAGAACAGAAGGAGTCAAAAATGAACATTGTTCAGAGCAAGATCATGCAGCAGGAAGATGGTACTATTTCTTTAATAGTTGATAAAGCTGACTGTTATCAGGACATAGTAAATCCATCAAGCAATACAGCTGAATGGAATGTGGTTGTTTCGAAATCAGGCCGTTTTAATGTATGGTTATCGAGCGCTACCAAAGACACAACTGATCTGAAATATAATAGTTCGGTAATGATTAGCATTCTTGATAACAGGCTGGAAGCTCGTCCGGCTTGTGACAAAATAATACATAACTCAAGTGATGTTACTTATCCCTATTTCAGGGCTGATTCATTTATCGGGTCACTTTATATACAAGATACCGGACTATATAATATTCAGATAATCAGTGAGAAAATTGTTCAAAAGGATATTAGGAAAGGAGAATCTTCAGCTTCGGAGAATTCAAAACTTTTATCAGTCTTTCTTACCCCGATCACCCGTTAGTTTTAATCCATTCCATTGCATTAACAAAGGCTTTTATCCATGGAGTAACATCATCATTTATTCTATCAGCAGGATAAAAACCACATTGCCAGGGAAAGTATGCCCGTTCCAGATGAGGCATCATTACGAGGTGCCGACCATCTTCCGAACATAAACCGGCAACATCATAAACTGACCCGTTTGGATTGGCCGGATAGGAATGTCTGCTAAATTTTAAAGGCACCTGATACTCATTTTCAGGATATGGCAGGCTGAATTGTCCTTCTCCATGAGCAACCCATATTCCAAGCTCCATATTTGTCATGTTTCCAAGCATAACAGAGTTATTTTTTAAAATCTTCACCCCTAAAAAGCCCGATTCAAATTTATGTGACTTATTAAGCAACAGCTTTGGTTTTTCTTTGTGATGTGGATAAAGGAGATCCAATTCAACCATTAGCTGACATCCGTTACATACTCCAAGTGACAGTGTATCAGTTCTTTTATAGAAATTATCAAGTGTAATGCGTGCTTTTTCATTATATCTGAATGCTCCTGCCCATCCTTTGGCTGATCCGAAGACGTCGGAATTTGAAAAGCCTCCGACAAAAACAATCATACTAATCTCTTCAAGGGTTTCTCTACCCGATATGAGGTCCGTCATATGCACATCTTTAACATCGAAGCCTGCCAGATAAAGAGCATAAGCCATCTCCCTGTCACCATTTACTCCTTTTTCTCTTATTATTGCAGCCCTGATTCCTGATTTTGTCCTTCTCTCAGGAGTTATCCCGAGAGATTTAAAGGTTCCGGTAAAATCATTTACTTTTATATTCAGTTCATGGTTTTTATAATTCTGAAATCGTTCAAGTGCCAGCTCTGGTCCGCATTGACGCCTGTCGAGAAGGTATGAGGTATGGAACCATTTATCACGCAGCTTATCAATATCGAATGTTATTGAGTTATTATTGTTTGTTACAAACAGTGTTCTTTCGTTAACCGGGTGACCAATGGAGAAATATGAAATCCCGTTTTCAAGTAGAATTTCAGTTACTTCATTCTCATCATTTACCTGAATAATGATCCCGGGGTTTTGACTGAAAAGTATTTTTACCGTATCACTATCATCAAGGGCCGTGAGGTTAACTGTTATTCCTCCGGAAACATTTGAAAAGCACATTTCCAGAAGGGTTGTTAACATTCCACCTGATGAGATATCATGTCCTGAAAGAATCTTTCCTTTGAATATCAAATCCTGAATCGTATTAAATACTTCTTTAAAATATGCAGGATCAGTGACAGTTGGAACATCATCACCAAGTCCGTTCAGAATCTGGGCAAAACTGCTGCCCCCAGGTTTTAAGGCATCGCGGCTCATATCAATATAAAGAAGACTGGAATAAGGATCATTTACTATTACAGGTTCGACTATTTTTCTGATGTTCTCAATTTCAGCTGCGGCAGAGATTATTACTGTGCCAGGTGAATACACCACCTGATCTTTATATTTCTGAGTCATCGACAGACTATCTTTTCCAGTCGGTATGTTTATGCCAAGTGCGATAGCAAAATCGCTTGCTGCTTTTACAGCTGAATAGAGTCTTGTATCCTCACCAGGATTTTTACAGGGCCACATCCAGTTAGCGGATAGAGAGACACTTTTTAATTTGGCAGGGAGAGGAGCCCAGATTATATTTGTAAGTGCCTCGGCAATAGACAGAACTGAACCGGCTGCCGGATCTACTAGTCCTGCAGCAGGAGCATGCCCGATGGAGGTTGCCATACCCTTTTTACCCCTATAGTCAAGTGTTATGGCTCCAAGATTATTCAACGGTAGCTGAAGAGGGCCGGCACATTGTTGTTTGGCCAGTCTGCCGGTTACTGACCTGTCAACTTTGTTTGTAAGCCAGTCTTTGCAGGCAACCTCCTCAAGTTGAAGAACCTGTTCAGCATACTCCTCAATATTTTGAATCGAATATTCAAGTTTTTTGTACCTGTTTTCAATAATTACATCATTCATTATGGTTTTAGGAGGGTCCCCGAAAAGTGATGTCAGTGATAGATCAATTGGTTTTTCTTTCGTCACAGGATTTTCCAGCGTAAACTGCATATCGCCTGTTACTTCACCGATGACGTAGATTGGTGCTCTTTCCCTTTCAGCAATTTTCCTTAAAGTATCAACATCAATTCTTTTCATTATCAGTCCCATTCGTTCCTGAGACTCATTGCCGATTATTTCCTTCGCTGACAGAGTGGGATCCCCAACCGGTAATTTACTGATATCAATTTTACCTCCTGTTGCTTCGACAAGTTCCGATAAACAATTGAGATGACCGCCAGCACCATGGTCATGAATTGAAACTATTGGATTATTCGCTGATTCACTAAGTGCTCTTATTGCATTATATATTCTTTTCTGCATCTCGGGATTTGCGCGCTGTACAGCATTTAGTTCAATAGAGCTGTCGAATTTACCTGTATCCACCGATGAAACAGCGCCACCTCCCATTCCTATCCTGTAGTTATCGCCACCCAGTAATACAATAAGGTCCCCTTTCTCCGGAATGTTTTTCTCACTGTCCTTTTTCTTCCCGATTCCTATTCCACCCGCCAGCATTATTACCTTATCATAAGCGAATTTTTTAAGATTTTCAAAATGTTCGAAGGTAAAAACAGAACCGCAAATAAGCGGTTGTCCGAATTTATTCCCAAAATCACTGGCGCCATTTGATGCTTTAATTAAAATATCTTCAGGCGTCTGATAAAGCCATGGTCTTTCCGGTGTGGCTTTTTCCCATGGACGGTTCCCATCCGGACGGGGATAGGATGTCATATAAACTGCTGTCCCGGCAATAGGGAAAGCTCCTTTGCCTCCTGCAATCCGGTCCCTGATCTCACCTCCGGTACCGGTTGAAGCCCCGTTAAATGGTTCTACAGTGGTTGGGAAATTGTGTGTTTCGGCTTTAATTGAAAGAACCGATTCATAGTCTGTTATGTTAAAATAATCAGGCTTATCCTGTGTTCCAGGCGCAAATTGTTCAACAACAGGACCCTGCACAAATGCACAATTATCTTTATACGCTGATACAACTCCATTTGGATTGATCCTTGTCGTTGACTTGATCATTTGAAAAAGAGTTTCCTTCTTTTCTTCACCAGAGAGAATAAATGTTCCGTTGAAGATTTTATGACGGCAGTGTTCAGAATTAACCTGTGAAAAGCCAAATACCTCACTATCAGTTAATTTACGCTCTATTGAAGTACTTAATTTATCAAGATAGGCAACTTCTTCAGCATTCAGAGCGAGTCCTTCATTCAGATTATATTGTTTTATATTGTCAATATAAAAAACCGGATCAGGTAGTTTATCAATTGTGAAGATGCTCTGATCTAATCCTTTGTAAAGAGACTGTAACATTGGATCGAAATGCGGTTTATCTGAAGCAGTTAAGTGAAACTCCTCGATTCTCTTTATTCCAACGATCCCCATATTTTGTGTAATCTCTACAGCATTTGTACTCCACGGAGTTATCATCTCTTTTCGTGGACCTACGAAGACACCATTAACCTGGTCCTGAATAAGAAGGTTCGCTTCGCCAAACAGCCAGCAAAGCTTTTCAATGTCTTTTTCATGAAGTTTTTCCGAGGTACCGACTGCAATTAAATTTTTGGAATTGTCTTCAAAAAAGAGAATCATAAAGTTAATTGTATTATATTGATTAGTAATATATTATACAAAATATGCAATGCAATAAATAACGTGTAAATATAATTCAAGTTTTAAGAATATCCTACTCAGCTTACTCTATGGTTCTCTTATTAACCCACCATCTCCACTGACGCTTCGGTCAGGGTACTCCTCCTCCACAAGGAGGAGAAAGTTAAAATATTATATCAGTCCGCTTCTTTTAAGCAGTGCATCAATTGAAGGTTCTTTGCCTCTGAATCTGACATAAAGATCTTTAGGTTTATCGGTTCCTCCTTTTTCAAGAATGTTTTTCCTGAATGATGCGGCAGTTTCCTTGTTGAATATTCCGGTTTCAGTGAAATAACTGAAAGCGTCTGCGTCAAGTACCTCTGCCCATTTATATCCATAATAACCTGCTGCATATCCACCTCCGAATATATGTCCGAAAGAGGCGCTCATATTTAAACCTTCAATTGAGGGAAACAGTTCTGTTTTTGCCATTGCCACAGATTCGAAATCAGAGATATTTATATCAACTGGATTTATTATTGTATGCCATGCCATATCAAGAAAACCGAAGCTTAATTGGCGTAAGCAGGCATATCCTTCATTAAAAGTCGAAGCTTCTTTTATCTTGTTTATAATTTCGACAGGGATTTTTTCGTCAGTAAGATAATGTGTAGCCCAGGTATCAAGCCATTCTTTTTCGAAAGCAAAATTCTCCATGAACTGGGATGGTAGTTCTACGAAATCCCGTGCAACATTTGTGCCAGACAAACCCTCGTAGGTGCATTTAGTCAGCATCCCATGCAAAGAGTGTCCAAATTCATGAAGCAATGTGGTCAACTCATTGAACGAGAGGAGTGAAGGTCTTGTCTCTGATGGTCTTGTAAAATTGGCAACTATTGAGATCAGGGGTCTTACATCATTTCCATTTTCATTCTTTTGATCTCTGTAGCTGGTCATCCAGGCCCCGCCATTCTTTCCAGGACGCGGATGATAATCTATATAGAGAATTGAAAGAAAAGAATTATCGTGGTCATATACTTCGAAAGTCTTAACTTCCGGATGGTAAACAGGAATAGTGTTGTTTCTTATAAACCTGATTCCATATAGCGTAGTTGCAAGACCCAGAACGGCAGTTTCAACTTTTTCGAGGCTGAAATATGGTTTAAGTATTTCATCGTCAATGTCATAAAGTTTTTTCTTTAGTTTTTCAGAATAGAAGGCCCAGTCCCACCTTTCGAGTGCACCTGTATGTCCCTGGCTTTCAGCAAAACTCCTGATATGTTCAAAATCCCGTGACGCAGCCGGCTTTGAGGCCTGGAAAAGCTGTTCCAGAAAATTTTCAACTTTTTCAGGGGTATCGGCCATACGATCACCTAATATCATTTCAGCAAAGGTTTTGAATCCCAGCATTCTGGCAATCTCAAGACGCAGGTTTGCTATTTTCCGGGCGTTTTGTCTATTATCAAATTCATTGCCTCTGAAAGCACGCGAGGAATATGCTTTTAACATTTTTTCGCGAAGATGTCTCCTATCAGAGTATTGCATAAATGGCACATAGCTTGGAAAATGAAGAGTAAATACCCATCCGGTTTTTTTTCTTATTTCAGCTTCCTTCGAAGCCGTTTCAATCAGACTTTCTGGAAGTCCGGCAAGATCCTCTCTATCAGTAATATGCAGTTCAAATAAATTTGTCTCTTCAAGGACATTCTCTTCAAATTTAAGTGAAAGTGTTGCAAGTTCCTCAGATATCGCCCTGAACCGTTTTCTCGCTTCTACTTTTAAGCCTGCACCACCCAGAATGAAATTTCTGAATTTTCTCTCTAATAATATCTTTTGTTCAACAGTGAATTCTGAGGTTCCTTTTGATTCAGAAACAATTTTTATCCTGGCGAAAAGTTTTTCGTTAAGAGTAATATCATTTGAAAAGCGTGTGAGAAGTGGTGATACCTCCTGTGCAACTTTCTGAAGAGGTTTATTAGTGTCAGCACTGTTGAGGTTGAAGAGGAGCGAAGTAATTTTGCCAAGAGTTTCGCCTGCTCTGTCAAGTGATGCAATTGTGTTTTCAAAATCCGGCAATTCATTATTATCTGTAATTATTTTTATTTCGTTTGCAGCAGATTTAATAGCCTCCTCAACTGCAGGTTTGAAATGAATTGTCTCGATAAGATGAAACGGAGGAGTCCCGAAAGGAGTATTCCATTCCTGAAGAAGCGGATTGGTCATTAATATTTAT
>OCZT010003556.1_pt1 | contig 15862 bp, 16 predicted proteins | sample 1539031 | NCBI WGS metagenome assembly OCZT01 (sample SAMEA3539308, study PRJEB22396) | soil metagenome | biome: tundra; feature: field; material: soil | place: USA | collected 2010-05 | depth 0.15 m | reverse complement strand
GAGGCCCGCGTCGAGACCCGGGCCTCGCGGCGCTCCGGCATTCGAGCGGTTCGCCTTGTCGAAGCTCGCCTTGAAGATGATGCCGCCGGGCACTCGTTCCGCGAGACGCGCGAGATGATCGCCGACGCGGAACATCAGGTCGTCGCCCTCCACCACGCACGGCCCCGCTATGAGGAAGAGGCGGTCGGCGGGGAAGAGCGTCCGTCGGCCTTCCATTTCAGTTCGCCTTGGCGAGGGGCGGCGCGGCGGACGAGGCCAGCGCCGGCGCCGGAGCGACGCTCCCCTGCACCTCCCGCTTCCGCCTCGCGGTGACCGCCGCCGCGATGAACGCCGCGAACAACGGATGCGGCCGTGTGGGCCGGCTCTTCAGCTCCGGATGGAATTGGCACGCGACGAAGTGCGGATGATCGGGCAGTTCGATCATCTCGACCAGCGACGAGTCCGGTGAAAGTCCCGCCAGCCGCATCCCCTTTTCCTGGAACAGGTCGCGGAACTGGTTGCTGACCTCGTACCGGTGGCGATGCCGCTCGCTGATCTCGGGCACGCCGTAGATGTCCGCTGCCTTCGAGCCCGGCCGCAGCCGGCACGGATACGCGCCGAGCCGCATCGTGCCGCCCATGTCCTGCACGTGCTGCTGGCTTTCCATCAACGACACGACCGGATTGGAGCACTCAGGCGCGAACTCGCTGGAATTCGAGTCGTCGAGCTTGCAGACATTCCGGGCGAACTCGATGATCGCCACCTGCATCCCGAGGCAGATGCCGAAGAACGGCGTGCCGCCCTCGCGCGCGGCCTTGATCGCCTCGACCATGCCCTCCACGCCGCGAACACCGAAGCCGCCCGGCACGAGCAGGCCATCGAATCCGGCCATCAGCGTGCGCGCGGTCGCGTCGTCGGTGAACAGGTCGCTCGACGTCCACGCGATCTCGACGCCGACGTCGTTCGCGATGCCGCCATGGATCAGCGCTTCCTGCACGCTCTTGTAGCTGTCGGCGTAGTCGGTGTATTTGCCGACGACGGCGATCCGGACCTTCGACGGCGGCTCCAGGACGCGCTGCACCATCAGCTTCCACGCCGAGAGGTCGGGCTCCGGCGTCTCGAGCCCGAGCTTGCGGCACACGAGATCGTCGAATCCCTGCTCGGCGAACGAGAGCGGAATCTGGTAGATGGTCCGAACATCGCGGCTCTCGATGACCGCCCCGAACTCCACGTTGCAGAAGAGGGCGATCTTGCGCTTCACGTCCTCGCTGAGCGGACGCTCGGTGCGGCAGATCAGCACGTCGGGCTGGATACCGATCTCCATCAGCTCGCGCACCGAGTGCTGCGTCGGCTTGGTCTTCACTTCGCCCGCCGCGGCGATGTACGGCACGAGCGTCAGGTGGACGAACAGCGCATTCTCGCGGCCTACATCGTGGCGGAATTGGCGGATTGCCTCGAGGAACGGCAGCGACTCGATGTCGCCCACCGTGCCGCCGATCTCGACGATCACCACGTCGTTCTCCGGCGCCATGCGGCGGATGGCCGACTTGATCTCGTCGGTGATGTGCGGGATCACTTGCACCGTGGATCCGAGGAACTCGCCGCGGCGCTCCTTCGTGATGACGTTCAGGTAGACGCGGCCCGTGGTGACGTTGTTCTGCTGCGAGAGCGGCCGGTCGATGAAACGCTCGTAGTGGCCGAGGTCGAGGTCCGTTTCGGCGCCGTCGTCGGTGACGAAGACCTCGCCGTGCTGGAACGGGCTCATCGTGCCCGGGTCCACGTTGATGTACGGATCGAACTTCATCATCGTCACGCGCAATCCGCGTTCAACGAGCAGCCGCCCGAGCGAGGCGGCGGCGATGCCCTTGCCGAGCGACGACACCACGCCGCCGGTGACGAAGATGAACTTTGTGGAGTGCTGGGGCTGCGTCGGAGTGTTGGGCATCAGGGTGTCCCGGCGGGTTCTCGTGAGGGGTTGACGGAACTCCAGCGTGCGTTTGCCGCGGCGAGATCCTCCTCCGTGTCGATACCGCGCGCGGCCTGCGAGTGCGGCACGACCGAGACGCCGATCGCGAGCCCGTCCGCCAGCGCCCGAAGCTGTTCGAGCCGCTCGCTGACCTCAAGCGCGTGCGGAGGCAGCGCTACCCATCGGCGTAGCGCGTCGCGAGTGTACGCGTACACGCCGAGGTGCTGCCGCACGAGGCCGTCGCGAAGCGCGCGATCGCCCGCCTCGCGCAGGAACGGGATCGGTGCGCGCGAGAAGTAGAGCGCGCGTCCGTGCGAATCGGTCACGACCTTCACGACGTCCGGATTCGCGAGGATCTCGGCGCCGGCGCGGCAGGCCGCGGTGCCCACGGGATACTTCCCGGAAGTCACCTGCGATAGCGCTCCGCCGACGGCGTCGGCGCCGATAAATGGTTCATCGCCCTGGACGTTCACGAAGGTGTCGTACCCCCTGAACTCGGCCGAGTTGGCCACTTCCGCGACGCGGTCCGTGCCCGAGGGATGATCCGCGCTGGTCAATGCGACCCGGGCGCCGGCCGCGCGGGCCGCGTCGGCCACCTCGGATGAATCGGTGGCCACCACGACGGCGTCGGCGAGCTGCATCGCCGAGACGCGCTGCCAGACCCTGACAACGAGCGGTTCGCCGCCGAGGAGGCGGAGGGGCTTTCGGGGGAGTCGCGTGGCCCCCAGCCGGGCTGGGATCACGATCAAGGTGCCCATGGGAGCACCCTCGGCTGAGGCGGCGCGGATGCAAAATCCACGCCACGGAATATAGGACCGGGGTGGGGCTAGCGCAAAACTGTTGCCGCCATCCTCAGGAAGTTCTCGAGGATCCGCTTGCCGTGCTGAGTCAGAATGGACTCCGGGTGGAACTGCACTCCCCACACGGGATGGCTCTTATGCCGCATCGCATGAATTTCGGTCGGGTCGTCCACCGCGGTCGCCGTGACCTCGAGCGATGCCGGAAGCGACACGGCTTCCACCACCAGCGAGTGGTAGCGCATGACCTCGAGCGGACTCGGGATGCCTTCAAAGAGGCCGGTCCCATCGTGACTCACGTTCGAGGTCTTTCCATGCATGACGCCGCGTGGTGCGCGCACCACCTTGCCGCCGTACGCCTCGCCGATGGCCTGGTGTCCGAGGCACACGCCGAGGATCGGCGTCGTCGCACCGTACCGCCTGACGAGCGGGAGGCAGATCCCCGCTTCCGCGGGCGTCTTCGGCCCGGGGCTTATGACGATCGCCGTCGCGCCGAGCGCATCGACGTCCTCGACCGCGATCGCATCGTTACGGATGACGCGCGGACTCGCCCCCAGCTCGCCCAGGTACTGGACGAGGTTGTAGGTGAACGAGTCGTAGTTGTCGATGACGAGGAGCATGCCGGAAACTACCGGATCGGCGTGCCCTTCTCAAAGTCGTACAGGGTCAGGAGTCGCAGCGTATAGTAGGCCTGCCAGTACGCGCGAAGCGCCGAGACGTAGGCCTGGAGCGCCGCGTCCTTCTCCTGCTGCGCGAGGTATAGCACGTCGAAGCCGATCCGGCCGATCACGTACCGGTTGTAGGCGACTTCGTAGCGCTTGGCGCCGACCGTATCGGCCTTGGCGGAAATGATCAGCACGCGGCGTGATTGACCGATTCCGAGCGCCGCGAACAGGGCGTTCTGCCCCGCCTGTGCGCGCAGGATGGCGTTGCTGCTGGTGATCCTGTCGCGATCGGCCTGCGCGGCCTGCACGTCGGCGGAGTGCGCGCCCCAGAGCACGAGGGGCGAATTGATCGACAGGGAGAACGCCTGTGCTTCGAGCGGGCTCGTGTACGCGTTGGACAGCTCAGGGGACGTCTGGTTGACGCCGTAACTCGCGACCACAGTCGCCCGGGGCCCGCCGCCCAGCCTGGCTTCCGCGATTCGCCGCCGCGCGTCGACGTCGTTGAACTCGAGCTGGGAGGTGAGCGACTGATTGTGCAGCGCCTGTTGTACCGCGACCACCGTGTCGACCGTAACGTCGGGAACGTCGGGGGTCACCACGATGTCGAGCGGGCTCGATGGCGCAACGTTGATTGCTATGCGCAGCGCCGCCAGCGCCCGGTTGAATTCGAGTTGCGCCTGGTCCACCGCGGCGCGGGCCCGCAACAGCGCGAGTTCGCTCTGCAGCAGGTCGTTCTCGCCGATCTTGCCGACTTCGAACCGGCCCTTGTTGAGCGTGTAGAGCGTGTCGTTGACCGCCGCGTTCGCGACCGCGTTGCGCAGCGTGAGGCGCGCGGAATAGAAGTCGAAGAAGACGCCAGTCGTCGCGATGGCGATGTTCTCGCGCTGCTCGAGGTACGTGCGTTCCGCGATGTCGATGGACAGCGTCTGTTCGCGGATCCCCCACCGCTGTTCGTTGGCCTGGAAGATCGGCTGGGTGAGCTGGAAAAGGAACGGCGTGGTGGCAAAGTTCTTGTACTGCTGCGACCCCGAGAGCTGCACCTGCGACACGAGTGATTGCACGGCAAGGGTGCCGCCCGTGAACGGGATCTGCTGCTGAAGCTGGAGTCCGAGGTTGGCGTTGGTCTGCTGGAGCGGCGTGAAGAGCTGCGTTCCGTCAGGCTGCAGCACACCGACGATCGACCGGTTGTACGACGGGATGTTCCCGTTGAGGCTGATCTGTGGAAGCAGCCTCGCGTTGAAGCCGCGGTTGCGCTGGCGCGCCCCCTCGCGCGCCTCGAGGGCCACCCGCGCCTGCGGGCTCTGCCGCTGCGCCATCTCGATCGCCTGCTGCAGCGTGATCACCTGCTGGCCGTGCGCGACTGCGGCCGCGGCACATGTGCACGCGAGCGCGGCGCACGTCGCCAAGCGGCGAAGCCCTGGCGAGCTGGACGGGATGATCATTCGTACCGAAGACAGGTGATGGGGTCCTGCTGGGCCGCGCGATGCGCGGGGACGATGCCGAATGCGAGGCCGACCGTGCACGACACGCCGAATGCCACGGCCACGGACGTGAAGCTCACGATCGTGCTGATCGCGGCGAAACGCTGGATCCCCATGCTGATGGCCACGCCCACGATGATACCGGCCGTTCCGCCTGCGACACTGATCAGCACGGCTTCGCTGAGGAACTGGAAGAGGATGTCCTTCTGCGTGGCGCCGAGCGCGCGGCGGATGCCGATCTCCTTGATGCGCTCGAGGATCGAGGCGAGCATGATGTTCATGATCCCGATGCCGCCGACGATCAGCGAGATCGAGGCGATCGCGCCCAGCACGACGTTGAAGATGTCCTTCGTATGCTGCTCCTGCTTGAGCAGCAGCTCGGGGACCGTGATCTCGTAGTCGATCACCGTGTTGTGCCGGCGCTCGAGCATCCGGCGGATGACGTCGGCCACGCTGGGCACGAACGCGGCGTCCTTCACGTTGACGATGATGCGGTCGAGCTGGTTGTAGTTCGTCCGTTCCGCGCGCGCGTCCGGATCTTCGGTGGCGTTCGGGGTCGTGTTGAACTGCCGCGCGGCCGCTTCGATGTCGCGCTGGGTGACTTCCGCGCGATTGCGGAAGCGCAGCAGCATGGTGTGCACGGGGACGTACACGTCGAGATTGGCGTCTCGAATGCCGAGTTTCTGCGCGTTGGACCCGGCCAGCTTCCGGTCGGCCAGCACGCCGACGACCGTGACCCACGTGTCGCCGACCTTGAGCGGCCGGCCGATCGGATCTTCGGTCGTGAAGAAGCGCGTGCGCACGCCGTATCCGATGATGGCCACCGGGCGTCCCTGCTCCACCTGCGCGGGCGTGAACTGCGATCCGCTGAAGAGCTCGAGATTCATCAGTCGGAAGTACGTCGTGTCGACGCCGACGAGCTTGCCGCTTCGGCGCCGTCCCTCGCGCGTGATCAGCGTGTTGAGCACCACTTCCGAACTGGCCGCATCCACGTCGGGCACGGCCTCGCGGATCGCCATGGCGTCGCGCTCGGTGAGTCCGGGCGAGAACTTCTTCGGCTTCTTGTCGCCGTCGTCCTTCGCCTTTTCCTCCTTCTGCTCGACGATCGGCGTGATCATCACGTTGTTCGAGCCCAGCAGCTTCATCTGCGAGAGGATTTCGGATTCCGCGCCCTTGCCGATGGCGAGCATCGCGATGACCGAGGCGACGCCGAAGAGGATGCCGAGCGACGTGAGCGCCGCGCGCAGCTTGTTGTGGCCCACGGCCTCGATAGCCGTGCGCATGGAGAACGCGAAGTGCGCGATGAACGCCCCGCGCAGGCGCGCGAGCGATTCGCGGTCGAATCGCACTCCGGTCAGCCCTTCTTGGGGGTGGGCGCCGCGGTCTTTGGTGGCGCCGGGGTGGGTTTGACGGGAACGGTCTGGGCCGGCGGCGCCGCGTCGTCGCCGGGTTTCGCCTTGGGCACGTTCTTCGAGCCCGGGAGGCGCACCGGCGTGAGCTTGTCCTTGTTGGCCGGCGGCAGCAGCAGCACGCGGTCGTTCGCCGTCACGCCCCGCGTGACCACGACCTCGTTGTCGTTCATGGCGCCGAGCTCGACCTCCTGCTTGGTGACGCTCGCGCCGGACTTGAGGAAGACGTACGGAATCCCGGCGTCGATGGCGACCGCTTCGAGCGGCACCGACAGCACATCCTTGACCGTGTAGGTCTGGATCAGATTTCCGGTCGTCATGCCGGGACGGAGTGTGGTGTCGGCCTGCTCGATGGACACCTTGACCTCGAAGACCTTCGCGTCGGCGTTGGGGCGCTGCTCACCAACGTTCGCGACCTGCACGATCTTGCCGGTGAGTCTCTTGCTTGCGTCGGCGTCGAGCGTCACGGTGACCGGCTGGCCGACGGAGAGCTTCCTGATGTCGATCTCGTTCACGTAGGTGATCGACTCCATCTGCGTCAGGTCGGGAAGCGTCGCGACGGCGGGATCCCAGCTGCTGACCTGCGATCCGGCCACCCGTTTCTTGCCGTTCCATTCCTTCACGTAGATGACCATCCCGGGCGCGGGAGCCTTGATGGTGAACTGTCCCATCACATCCTGCACGACCTTGACCTTGGACTTCTGCCGGTCGAAATCCGCGCCCACCTCGCGCATCTTGGCCTTGGCCTGATCGGTCTTGGTCTTGTAGTCGAGCTTGCTCTGCGCCAGTGCGCGCTCGGCCTTCTCGTAGTCGATGTCGGCCTGGCGGCGCACGCTCGGCGCCTCGTACACGGCCTGTTCCTTCGCGAGTTTCTTCTCCTCCATGCCGAGTTCACCCGTGTGGATGTCCTCGCGCGCCTTCGAGAGATTGAGCGTGGAGTCGAGCATCGCCTGTTCGAATACGGCATCGGCCTTTGTCAGGGCGATCTGCACGTCGTTCAGCTTGGACGCTATGGTCGAGCGATCGAGTTCGGCGACGACATCGCCCTCCTTCACCACCGCGCCTTCGGGGATGAGGGACGCGATCTTCATCTGGTATTGCTCGGCCTGATTGGCGTTCGCCGGTACGGTGACCTGGACGAACTTCGGCGCGCGCAACTCGCCGGACGACGTCACCACCACCTTGAAGTCGCCCTTCTTCACCTTGGCGACGAGGGCCTCGTCTCCGCCCTTGGCGTCACGCGCGACGAGCCATGACGCGGACCCGAGGACGAGGACGGCAACGGCGATGACCTGAAACCAACGGCGGCGAATAAGGCGCTTCATAATCGCGCTCGAGTGATTGGGGCGAACTGTAACGCGGATTCAACGCTCTCTACACGGCCCGGCGATACAGGGACTCGTCAGGGTAAGACACCGCAACCGGCGATTTGGTTGACTCGGGAATCAGAATGCTGCCGCACAGCATGCGCCCGTTCTGTGCTTCGCGCATCGGCCTTAATCATCTCGTAACGGGATCATAATGCGGCGGTTAGGCGCTCATGCCGCCTCGTTTCGACGGTGAGAGACCGCGTACACGAGAATTGAAGCGGCGCCACCCCAGAGGACGGTCGCCCCAAGCCAGCGATCGAGGCTTGGAATCCCTTCGACACGAATATTTCCCGACATCGCAGCCGTGACTCCGTAGAATCCGGAGACTACGCTGGACATAGCGCTCGACAACTGTGGAAACCCCAGCATGAACGCGAGAATGCTCGCACCGACGTAGATCAGGAATGGCCCGACTATCCAGACCAGCGGCGTCCGCGCACCGATCGCCGCCGCCGACGCCAACATGTATGCGATCGTCGCCGCCGTGAACGGCACCAGGTACTCCCACGCGGCAGTCGCTGACTGTCGCGGTACCGTCGCACCGACTATCCGCTGGGTGACGGCATCGATCGTCACGATGAACGCGAGGCAAATGGCGATGACGGCGATCATCCACAGCCAGCCCGCGAACGTCCGGGTCATCGCGTGCGTTGCACGCGACACCGGCATCGACCAGTGGTAGGCGCGTCGCGTCGGATCTTCCTCGAGCCACATCGAGATGGGCAACAGAAGCGCCAGGCACGCGATGATGGCGGACACTTCCGGCGTATACGAAAAATTCACGGTAGAGGGGCGACCGGCGGGCGATGGATACTTTGCACGCGCGCTTCGCGCGACCTGGATCGCGACGCCTCCATAGAGCACCAGCGTCACGAAGAACAGGGCGCCCGTCGTCCGCAGCCGAAGCCCGACGGCACGAGCTTGTTCCCACGCGATCTTACGCCAACGCGGGGCCGCGTGCATCGAAATGGCGGTCATGAGATGGTCTCCATCAGGTTGAGAGAGCCCGCGCCTGCGTCATGGTCGCCGGCCGCGCCACGTCCGCTCGCACCGAGCCCACGAGAACTGAGCAGCGCAAGCGTCGCCTGACCCAGGCTGAGCGTCGCGCTCTCGCGCACCGTCGCGCCGGAAGCCTGGAGCGTGCCGATGATCTCCGACTCGTCGCCCCACACGGTCCAGTCGAGTTCACGCTCCGTAGTGGAGCGGCGCAGCGCGACGGCGCCGAGGAGTGCCCCGCCCTGCCAGCCTGCTGGAACCTCCGCGGTATAGCGGCGCAATCCGCGATGCAACGCGTCCAACGGAAGCTGCGCGAGCAAACGACCTTCCTTCAGCACACCGATGTGATCGGCGAACTGGTCGAACTCCGACACGTGATGCGTGCACAGGAGCATCGTGGTCGGCGTGTCCGCCAGGTGATCGATCAGGACGCCGATGGTCTCGTCGCGCATGACGGGATCGAGGCCGTCGGTTGGCTCGTCCAGAACGAGCATCGGCGGACGGTGCGCGAGCGCCATGGTCAGGTGCACACGCCGCCCCTGCCCCTTGGAGAGCGTCCCCATCTTCTGGTCAAGCCGGAGATCGAATGCCTGGAACAGCCGCTTGGCGTAGGCGGCATCCCAATTCGGGAAGTAGCTGGCATGATGCTCGAGCAATCTCCCCACGCGCATCCATGCGTAACCCCAGTCCAGCTGCTCCGGCACGTAGCCGACGTTCGCGCGCACCAGCGCGGCCTGCCGCTGCGGATCGAGACCGAGGACCTCCGCGGTTCCGGACGTCGGCCGCATGAGATCGAGCAGGATCTTGATCGTCGTGCTCTTGCCCGCGCCGTTCGCGCCCACAAGCAGATACACCGCGCCCGCGGGCACCTGCAGCGCGAGGTCGTCGAGTGCCTGCACCGACTTGAAACGCTTCGACAGCGCCCGCGTCGACACGGCGAGATCGGCAGTCGACAGGTCGGTGGGCAGAGGGCCGGGCATCATGGTGCCTGCTTGGAATGGGTGGAGGAGGCGCCGCGAATCGCCTGAATGAGTTCCTCGGCGCCGAGGCCGTTGCGATGCGCGTCGCGTAGTGCGCGTGCGGCGACGTCGCGTGCCAGCGCACGCCGCTGCGTGCCGTTCACGCTTGCTTTCACGACGAACGTGCCTTGACCGCGACGGACTTCGACCACGCCCTCCCGCTCGAGCTCGCGGTAGGCCTGGCTGACCGTGTTGGGATTGATGCGCAGCTCACCCGCGAGTTGCCGCACCGACGGGAGTGCCTCGTCCACGGCCAGGCTGCCCAGCACGAGCGCGCGCCGCACGTCGTCGACGATCTGCACGTACAGCGGCCGGGGGTCGTTCGCATCGACGGAAATGAGCATTGCGTTCTGGATTGGTGTACTAGCGCACCAGAACACTATGGTGCTGCGCCAGGCATGTCAATGGCCGGACCGTCAATCACCCGCGCGGATGAAACTGCTTGTGCACCGACCGCAGGTACTCGCGATCCACGTGGGTGTAGATCTGCGTGGTCGAGATGTCCGCATGGCCGAGCATCTCCTGCACCGCGCGGAGGTCCGCGCCGCCCTCGAGCAGATGCGTGGCGAACGAATGACGCAGCGTGTGCGGACTCACGTGCTTCTCGATGCCCGCGAGCTTCACATACTTCCTCAGGATCTTCCACGCCCCCATGCGCGAGAGCGGTTTGCCGCGCGCGTTCAGGAAGAGCCGCCCCTTCCCCTCGCCGCGCTCCAGCCGCGGCCGCAGTTCGCGCAAATACATCCCCACCGCGCCGATGGCCGCGCGGCCGATCGGCACGAGCCGCTCCTTGGAGCCTTTTCCAAACACCCGGAGCACACCCTGATCGAGCATCAGATCCTGCACGCCGAGTTCGATCCACTCGCTGACGCGCAGGCCCGCGCCGTACGCCAGCTCGAGCATGGCGCGATCGCGGAACACGAGTGGCTCGTCGAGCGAAACCGAGGCCAGCAGGTGGCTCGCCTCGTCCACTGTCAGGACTTCCGGAAGCGTACGCCACTTCCGCGGCGTCTCGAGGCGCTCGCTCGGATCGGTCTGCATCTGCCCTTCGCCGATCATGAACTTGAAATAGGTCCTTGTCGCCGACACGGAACGCCTTATGCTGGCTGGCGATAGCCCTATGTCTTTCAAGTGATACACGAAGTCCCTGAGCAGGGACGGCGTCAGCGCAGCTGGCGCGCCGACACCCTTTGTGGTGCACCAGACCACGAGCCGGGCGAGGTCACGGCCGTACGCCTCGAGTGTGCGGGCCGACGCGCCGTCCTCGAGCGCGAGATACTCCTGGAATCGCTCCAGCTGGAAGGCGCGCTCGTAGCTGTTTCCTGCTGCGCCCGGCACCTCAGCCGTCCTTCGACTCCGGTGTCTCCGGCGTCACGACGGCCGATTCCGCCGTCTGCTCCGCCGTTAGCACCTCGGCGAGGCGTTCCGCCGCACGGCGGCGAACCACGATGATCACGACGATCGCGAAGAGCGCGGCCGCGACGACCGCGACGACGCCCACGCGGCGCGCGAAATGGAGAACGGCCGCCTGCAGCACGAGCCAGTCGTCACCCACGCGGAAGGCGAGCCAGGCGATCGCGCCGTACCAGAGTGACGACGCCACAAGGAACACCGCCGCCGTGCGCACCGGCGGGACGCGCAGCGCTCCCGCCATGGGCGGCGTCACCGCGCGGAACACGGGGAGAAAGCGGCTCACGAAGAGCGCGGTCATCCCGTAGTGCGAGTACATCGCCTCGAGCCGCTTCTCGACGTTGTCGATGCCCGCCTTGCGAAGCCGCGCGTGCAGCCATCTTGCGCCGAAGCGGCGCACGATCGCGTACACGACCATCGCACCGGCCACGCTCCCGGCGACGATGCACGCGGCCGTGACCGGGAGGCTCGCTCCGCGTCGCGCCGCGAGAAAGCTGCCGAGGGCGACCATCACGTCGGCGGGCACCGGCGGAAAGATTCCCTCGATGAATGCGGCGAGGCCGAGCAGCGCGTACAGCGCGCCGATCGGAATGGTTGCGATCCAGTCGCTGACGCTGGCCAGGAAATCCGTCATGACTCAGAGCGCTTCGAGCGTCGCGACGGCGATGACGGCAAGGCCCTTCTCCTTGCCGATCCAGCCGAGCTTCTCGTTCGTCTTCCCTTTCACCATCACCGCGCCCGTTTCGATGCCAAGCGCCTTCGCGAGCCTCGAGCGCATCTCGTCGCGGTACGGGCCGATCTTCGGGCGCTCGCAAATCACGGAAACGTCCGCCTGCACGGGGGTCCAGCCGGCCGCCCGCACGCGGTGCAGCGCGAGATGCAGCATCTCGATCGAGTCGCGTCCCTTGTTGGCCGGATCGGAATCGGGAAACATCTCGCCGATGTCGCCGATGCCCGCGCCGCCGAGGATCGCGTCCGTCAGCGCGTGCGCGACGGCGTCGCCGTCGGAATGCCCCACCAGCTTGAACGGCGCCGGGACCCTGACGCCACCGAGCAGGACGCCGGTTCCCTCGGCGAAGCGATGCGAATCGTACCCAATTCCTACGCGCGTCTTCACTGCTCCGGCCTCACGCCGCGGCCGTCGCGGCTTCTTCGATGATCTGGTAGTCCTGCCGCCGCCTGCGCGGAGTGAATCCTGCCTCGCGAATCAGCCGTTCCATCTCGGCGATCGACGTGTGATAGGTCGTGTTCGCGGCCGACACCACGTTTTCCTCGAGCATGAGCGAGCCGAAGTCGTTGCAGCCGAAATGGAGCGCGGTCTGTCCGACCTTCAGCCCCATCGTCACCCAGCTCGCCTGCAGGTTCGGGATGTTGTCGAGCACCACCCGGGCGAAGGCGGTCGTGCGCAGGTAGTCCACCGCGTCCGTCTTCGGTTGCGCGCGCATGGTCGGGGTGTTCTCCGGCTGCAGCGGCCAGCAGATGAACGCCGTGAATCCTCCGGTGCGGCTCTGGAGGTCGCGCAGGCGCTGCAGATGCTCGAAGCGCTCGTCGAGCGTTTCGCCGATGCCGTACATCATCGTGCACGAAGTCTTCAGTCCCTCGCCATGGGCAATTTCCATGATTTCGAGCCAGCGATCCGCCCCGGCCTTCTTCTTCGCGACCTGGTCGCGCACGCGCTGGACGAGGATCTCGCCACCGCCGCCGGGAATCGAGTCGAGCCCCGCCTTCACGAGCTCGCGGATCACGTCCACGGCCGGCATCCGATACAGGGTGCTCCAGAAATCGACCTCACTCGGACTGAAGCCGTGCACGTGGATCGGGTGGTGCTGCTTGATGTAGCGCAGCAGGTCGAGGTACCACTCGAACGGGATGTACGGATTGTGACCGCCCTGGATCAGGATCTGCACGCCGCCGAGCGCCTTCACTTCGTCGATCTTCGCGCCGATCTGTTCGTAGCTGAGCGTCCAGCCCTCGTCGTGCTTCGGACGACGATAGAACGCGCAGAAGCCGCAGTCGGCGACGCACACGTTCGTGTAGTTGATGTTGCGGTCGACGATGTACGTGACGACGCCGTCGGGATGCAGCTCCCGGCGCACGCGGTCGGCTTCTGCACCGAGCTCCAACAGAGGCGCACGCTTGAACCACTCGGTTAGATCGCGCATGTGCAGACCGAAGACGGAAGACCGAAGACCGACGATGGAAGATGAAAGATGGACGATGGCATCAGGCGGCCGAGAGGAATGAGAGGCGGCCGGGAGCGACCTTGCCGGCGATGGTCAGTCGGCGATAGAACTCGGTGAGTCCGCCGAGGTGCGGATAGCTCAGGCCGTAGTCGAGGCCGCTCAGATATTCGTGGCAGGCACCCAATGGCACGCCGGTATTCGCGTGCGCCTGCGCGGCGAGGACGTCCAGGTTCGCGAGGCCCCAGTTCCGCGATTCGATCAGCGACGCGTGGACCGCAAGCGCCTTCTGCGGATCGGCGGTCCGCTGCGCGACCCACACGGCGAAGACGAACGGCAGTCCAGTCCACTTCTTCCATTCGAGGCCGAGGTCGTACACGTACTCGTACGGGGATGCGATCGCCCCGGTTCCAAGCATGAGTGCCGCGTCGCCAATCACGAGTCGCGCGACCACCGACGAGCCGAGGTCCGGCGTGCGAAGGTCTGAGGCTTCGGCGTCGCCCGCGACGAACGCGGGCTTCGCCTTCCATACGCTCTCGAACAGGAGCTCGAGCAGGTGCACGCTGGTCATCGAGCTGCGGCTCACCAGCACTTGCTGCCCGCCAAGCTCCTCAGCCGGGCGGCGTGAGAAGAGCATGACGCTGCGCACCGGGCCGTCGCATGAGATCGCGAGATCGGGGAGCAGCAGGTAGCGCTCCCAGTCGCGCGCGTACTCCACCGCCGAGACGACGCTCATGTCGAGCGTGCCCGCGGCCATGCGCCCGTTGAGTTCCGTCGGCACTCCGTCCACGAGGTCCGCCGCGAGCGAGACGATCCCGCGATCGACCGCCCCGTACACCGGATAGCAGTTGATGTAGGGAATGCGGCCGACCCGCATGGTCAGGCGACCTGCGCTGCGGGCTCGTGCGCGTCGAACACGCGGAGCACGTTGTAGAACGAGTCGCGCTCGGCCGGGATTTTCCCCGCCCCCCGGATGAGCGCGAGGAGCGCGCCGAGCGTCATCCCCTGCGGGGTATGCGCGCCGACCGCGTGGTAGATCTTCTCGCGTACCACGGTGCCCTCGAGGTCGTTCACGCCGAAGTGCAGGGAGAGCTGCGACAGCGGCTGCGACACCATGATCCAGTGCGACTTGACGTGCCGGAAATTGTCGAGGAAGAGGCGCCCCACGGCGAGCATCTTGAGGTCGTCCACGCCGCCGGTGGCGGTTCCGGTGCGCCCGAGCTCCGCGCCGAGCGCGTTGTCGTCGGGATGGTACGCGAGCGGGACGTAGGCGAGGAATCCGCCGGTCTCGTCCTGGAGGTCCCGGAGCATCGTGAGGTGCTCGACGCGGTCGCGGTGCGTCTCCACGTGCCCGTAAAGCATGGTGCAGTTGGTGCGTATGCCCAGCTCGTGCGCCGTGCGGTGCACGCCGATGTAGTCCGCGCCCGCGAGCTTCTTGCCCGCAATCTGCTCGCGCACCGCCGCGCTGAACGTCTCGGCGCCGCCTCCGGGCATGGTGTCGAGCCCGGCGTCGCGCAGCGCGATCAGCACGTCGCGCCACGACATCTTCTCGATGCGCGCGATGTGCGCGATCTCGACGGCGGTGAGCGCCTTGATGTGCACGTGCGGGAAGTTCGTCTTCAGCGCGCGGAACATCTCCTGGTAGTACGCGAGGCCCGCCTTCATGTCGAGCCCGCCGACGATGTGGAACTCCTTCGTCAGGCCGTCGGCGGCGCTCGCGGCCTCGGCGAGCACCTGGTCGAGCGTATAGCGGTACGCCCCTGCTTCCTTCGGCAGGCGCGCGTAGCCGCAGAAGGTGCACGTCGTCCGGAGGACGCAGACGTTGGTCGGGTTGATGTGCTGGTTCGCCGCGAACGTCACGGTGTCGCCGTTCTTCGCGCGGTTCACGCGGTCGGCCAGCGTGCCGATCGCGATGAGGTCGTTCGACGCGTAGAGCGCGAGCGCGTCCGCAGCGTCGAGCCGTTCACCCGCGGCGACCTTTTCCGCGATGCGCGTGATGACCTTGTCGGCCACGAGAGGGATTACTCCACGAAGCGCCGGATTGCCAGGCAGGCGTTATGGCCGCCGAATCCGAACGAGTTGCTGAGCACGACGTCCACGCGTCGCTGCACCGGCGTGTTCGGCGTGTAGTCGAGGTCGCACTCCGGATCGGGCGTCTCGTAGTTGATCGTCGGTGGAACGATGTTGTGCTGGATCGTGAGCGTGCCCAGGATGAACTCGACGGCGCCAGCCGCTCCCAGCATGTGGCCCGTGGCGCCCTTGGTGGAGCTGACGTTGACGCCGGCGGCGTGCGGCCCGAAGACCGCCTTGATGGCCTTCGTCTCGTTGAGGTCGTTGGCCGGCGTGGATGTGCCGTGCGCGTTGATGTACTGCACGCCGCTCGTCTCGACGCCGGCGTCCCTGAGGGCGCGGCGCATCGCCCGCTGGGCGCCCTCACCTTCCGGCGCCGGCGCCGTGAGGTGGTACGCATCGGCCGTCGCGCCGTACCCGCCGACCTCGGCGTAGATGCGGGCGCCACGGCGCTGCGCGCGGGCGAGCTCCTCGAGGATCACGATCCCCGCGCCCTCGCCCATCACGAAGCCGTCGCGCG
>OCZT010003555.1_pt1 | contig 15864 bp, 15 predicted proteins | sample 1539031 | NCBI WGS metagenome assembly OCZT01 (sample SAMEA3539308, study PRJEB22396) | soil metagenome | biome: tundra; feature: field; material: soil | place: USA | collected 2010-05 | depth 0.15 m | reverse complement strand
CCTCTTGTTCCTTTCAGTCTTTTAACAATTAGAAAGAGAAGAGCCTCGATAGCATATCGGAATAAAAATCTTTGAAAGTATTATTTTCTATTTGTTCGATCGTAATCATTAAATTTGTTTTAATTAAAATTTAGGAATCTAAATTATGCCAATGGATATCTCGGAACTCAAATCCAAAAAAATCGTTGAACTAAATGCTATAGCAAAAGAATTGGATATTTCTGGCTACAGCGATTTGAGAAAACAAGAATTAATATTTAAGATTTTGGAAGCGCAGACTGCCAAGGACGGGTTGACCTTCTCTAGAGGTGTACTTGAAGTTCTCCCTGATGGATATGGATTTTTACGCTCCGCAGATTATAACTATCTTCCATCCCCTGATGATATATACGTATCCCCCTCACAAATTAAGAAATTCAGCTTAAGAACCGGGGATTATGTCAGCGGACAGGTCAGACCTCCCAAAGAAGGTGAAAGATTCTTTGCACTCCTCAGAGTGGAAGCAGTAAATGGTCTGGATCCTGAAGGAATTAGGGAAAGAACATTATTTGATAATCTGGTACCCGTATATCCTACTAGGAGAATTTCTCTGGAATCTGTTCCGGGCGAATATTCAATGAGAATTATGGATCTTCTTTCTCCAATTGGTAAAGGGCAGAGGGGATTGATTGTATCTCCCCCTAAAAGTGGTAAAACTATCCTTCTTCAGAAAATAGCCAACTCCATTACTAGGAACCATCCTGAAATAAAACTTATCGTACTTTTAATTGATGAACGTCCTGAAGAAGTCACAGATATGGAACGTTCTGTTAAAGGCGAAGTTATTAGTTCTACCTTTGATGAACCTGCTGAACGTCACGTCCAGGTTGCCGATATGGTTATCGAAAAAGCAAAAAGATTGGTGGAAGCAAAAGAAGATGTTGTAATCCTCCTTGATAGTATAACACGTCTGGCAAGAGCGCACAATATTGTTGTTCCTCATAGCGGAAGGATCCTTTCTGGTGGTGTTGATTCTAATGCCCTTCAGAAACCTAAGAGGTTCTTTGGTGCTGCACGAAATACTGAAGACGGCGGAAGCTTAACTATAATCGCTACCGCACTGGTTGATACAGGTAGTCGTATGGATGATGTTATCTTCGAAGAATTCAAGGGAACAGGCAATATGGAAATAGTCCTTAACCGTGACCTTAGTGATAGAAGAATTTTCCCTGCTATCGACGTTAATCGTTCCGGTACAAGAAGGGAAGATCTCCTTATGAAAGAAGATGAACTTCAAAAGATCTGGATTTTAAGAAAAATATTAAGTGAGTTTAATCCTATAGAAGCTATGGAATTCATTCTCGATAAAATGAGAGGAACTAAAACTAATAAGGATTTTCTCAATAATATGAATAGTTGAGTAATAATAATCTTGTTCAGGAACAAACAGCAGAATTCTTTCTGCTGTTTTTATTTTAAATTGTTTATATCTTTCCGTTTTAAAGTATAATGAACTATTTATAATTAAAATGAATAAAGTGAAAATTAAAACCCTAATCCTTAGCATTATAATTACTGCCGTTTCTTTTTCTCAGGATCATCCAAATCCTCCTGACCACCCGGAGCTTCCGAATTTTAGGTTCCTTTATTCTGAAATAAATGCATTCCCCTCGATAAATAATACTTGGATCTATTATTATTCTTTCAGGATTACATATAACCGTCTGGTATTTGTTAAGGATAATACTGGTTATAAGGCAGGATTCAGCTTGGTTGTTGAGGTATCCGATACTTTGGGTAATTATGTTGATAGACAAATTAAGGAAGATAAAATTGAAGTAAATAATTATCAGGAAACAGATTCAGACATATTGTTCTATCAGGGTTTACTCACATTTCATCTTCCTAAGGGGAATTATGATTTCCTTCCTTTAATTACTGATATCAATTCTAAGGATGAATTAAAATCTAAAAAGAAAGCAATTTTTACCCTTACTGATAAATATAAAAATCTTCTCCCCCCACTGATTGTAGATTCTAAAAAAGGGAAATGCGGCAATAAGAATAGTTACACGTTAACAAACTTTGAAGGGTTTGTGCCCTTTTCTAACAATAGTTATGACATAATCATTCCTTCAATCGATACTTCCCTCAATAATCTTAAAGCCATTGTCATCAATGATGAGGATACTGTATTTAACAGTTATATAAAAGAATCCGATGTTTTTGGTCTGAATTTCCAGGTGTGTGATTCCCAGATCGTAATCGGTCAACAAGGAGATATAGTCCCCATCAGGAATTTCATCATTAGGGATTTATGTGCTCGATTTTTCGAAGGTAATTTAATATTCCTTTTTTTCAAGGGTGATGAACAAAAACCTTTTGCTACTCATTATAGACAATGTCTTTGGTTCGATAAACCATTTGCATTAATGAACCCTGAATTTGCCATTAAAATACTCAAGTATATGACGGGCGAAGATGAGATCAACAAAATGTTAAGCGTTAAAGAGAAAAATTATACTAAAGAACTCTATAAGTTCTGGAAAAAATTTGACCCCACTCCTTCCACTCAGTACAATGAGGTAATGATCGAATATTATAAAAGGGTGGATTATACATCAAAGAATTTTACTTCGATTAGTAATAAAAAAGGTTTTGATACCGATAGAGGCAAAATATATATTCAGTTTGGGAAACCGAAAAGAATAGAACGGAGTTCTAACAATGAAGGCAAAGTTGTTGAAACCTGGTACTATGATCAGCAGAAAAGGTTTATTTTCGTCGATAAACTGGGCACGGGTGATTTCCCCCTGCAGAACGGATGAATACTTTTATTTTTACATGCGGTGATATTAACGGGATAGGGCCAGAAATAATTATTAAGTCTTTGAATAAGATACATACACTTCCGGGTAAAAGATTTATTGCCCTCATTCCTTATAATATATTTGAATTAACAACCCATATTGTTAAACCCGGATTCAGTTTTATTGTTACAAATAAGCTGAAAGATTTGGATCAAGAAAAAGTAATAATTTATGATTTGGGGAAAAGTAACCAGGTTTTAGGAAATGTTTCAAAGGAGGCGGGTAAAATTGCTTATTCTGCAATTAAGACTTCATATAATATGCTTAACCTAAAAAAGGCTGATGCTGTAATTACTGCCCCTATTTCAAAGACTGCAATACATAAGTACGGAATAAAATTCCCTGGGCATACGGAAATTTATAGCGAATGGTGCGGGGTTAAAGATTATGTTATGATGTTCCTTTCCACAGATATGAACGCCGCCCTTGTTACAATTCATGAACCAATTAAAAATATTCCTAAACTGATATCTAAAAAATTATTAAAAAGTACAATAGTTACTGTTAAGAATACCTTTCAGTCTGACCTTGCCATTATGAATTTTAAATTAGCGGTTCTTGGCTTAAACCCTCATGCTGGTGAATTAGGGCAAATTGGTAAAGAGGAGGAAAAAATAATAAAACCGGTTATTGGAAATTTCAGCTATTGCGAGGGTCCCTTTTCACCCGATGCTTTCTTCGCTAACAAATTATATAAAAACTATGATTGTGTTCTTGGGATGTATCACGACCAACTGCTGATCCCTTTTAAAATGCTTAACTTTTCTTCTGGTGTAAACTATACTGCGGGATTACCTATTGTTCGTACTTCCCCGGATCATGGTACAGCCTTTGACATCGCTGGCCAGGGTATCGCCGATGAATCAAGTATGCTCCAGGCTTTTCGTTATGCTGATATTATTGTAAATAATAGAAATAAAATAAATGGCTAAGGCTAAGCCATACCAGGTTCTCCCCTTAATATATTCCCATTTAATGAAAAGAATTAAGTATGATAAATGGGCTGACTATTTATTTGAACTTGTAAAAAAAGATTGTCCTAAAAAATCTAAAGTGTTGGAGTTGGCAGCAGGGGATTGCTCCTTTGCAAATTACTTTAGTAAGTATTATCCCTCACTTATAGTAACTGATATTAGCTGGTGGATGCTTAAAATGAATAAATATCTTATAAATAAAGTCTGCTGTAATATGCTCCATCCTCCTTTTAAGTCAAAATTTGATCTTATATATTCTAATTTCGACAGCATAAATTATATCCTCTCTGGCAGGTTATTACTTAAACTCTTTACTGAAATCTACCTTTTACTTAATGATAATGGAATATTTATATTTGATGTCAGTCTTAAAAAAAACAGCTACCTTCATGTTAAGGAAAATAACAGGAAAGGGAAGTATAAAGGATTGACATATCGACAGAGCTCAACCTTTAATCCAAGCTCTGGGATGCATATAAATAAATTTAATATAAAACTTGCAAACGGGGATGAATATTCTGAAATTCACAAAGAGAAAATTTATGCTTTTGATACTTACTTTAAGTTAATTGATAAAACCAGTCTTTATGTTGTTAATTGCTATGAAACTTTCACATTTAAACCAGGAAATAAAAACTCTGATCGTGTCCAGTTTATATTGAAGAAGAATAAACATGCTGAAATTTGATAATGTTGATTTCGGATATTCCTCCAATGAAATATTCTCCGGTCTTTCATTGCAGATGAACCCCGGTGAGTTTTGTTTCCTTATTGGTAAAAGTGGTTCTGGTAAAAGTACACTCCTCCAGATGATCTATATGAATCTGTTCCCTCATTCTGGTGTCGTACAGTTCGATAAGTATGATTCAAAATCCATAAAACCAAAAGACCTTCCCTTCCTCAGAAGAAAACTTGGCATTATTTTCCAGGACTTTAAATTATTAAAAGACAGAAACATCTTTGACAATCTTGCCTTTGTTTTAGAGGTTCTCAACACTCCCCAGAAAGAAATTAAAAGAAGGATAAACGATGTCCTTACAGATGTCAGTTTAATTCACCGTAGGAACAGTATGCCCGATGAATTATCAGGTGGCGAAAAGCAGAAAGTTGCTATTGCAAGGGCTGTTGTAAATGAACCTGTGCTGATATTAGCCGATGAACCAACCGGCAATCTTGACCCTGAAACATCCGGTGAGATTATTAATATCCTACAGAAGATAAATGCACGAGGCACTGCCGTTTTATTTGCAACCCATAATTACGAAATAATAAAAAAAGTAGATGCCCGTATATTAAAAATCGATAACGGAAAAGCAGTTAGAGCAGTTTTTAAGCAGAAATAGCTATCTTCTTTCCTGATTTCATTGCCAAATAATTTAATATATCCTCTGTAACCTTTTCAACAGGCTGGAAACCGTCTACAGAAATAACTTTCCCCATTTTCTCATAGTGTTCAAGAAGTGGAAATGTTGCTGATTGAAATATCTTGAACCTGTTCCTTATTACCTCCTCCTTATCATCGCTTCTATGATAAAAACTGTTAATGGCACCGCAGTTCGGACAAACATCCTTGTCTTTTATTTCATGGTAGTTAAAGATTTCCTGGCATTTCGAACATGCACGCCTGTTTGTTAATCTTAAAATAAGTTCTTCTTCATTTGTCATCAATGATACTAAAAAGATTTTCCCCATTATATTCAGCTCCCTTAACAGCTCATCAAACGCTGTTGCTTGAGCAAGGGTTCTGGGAAATCCATCAAGTATAAATCCATTGCTACACTTTTGATCCGTCAATGCTTCTCTAATGATCCCAATCATTATTTCATCTGAAACCAATTCACCTGAAGACATAATCTTAAGGGCTTTAATTCCTAATGCAGTCTGTTCTTTAACTGCAGTTCTTAAAATATCTCCGGTTGATATGTGTGGAATACCTAACTTTGAAGATAATATTTTAGCCTGTGTACCCTTCCCCACTCCAGGTGAGCCGAATAGTATTAAATGCATTAATTATCCATTATCTTTTTTACAAATTATAATTATTAACTTTATTTATCAAGTTTTTCTGAAACTCCCGAAAAAGTTCTTCAATAGCTGTGCACTTTCAGCTGAATATATCCCCGAAAAGATCTTTATTTTGTGGTTGTATTTCCCTTCTTCGGCTAAATTATAAAGTGAACCGCAGGCTCCGTATTTAGGATCATAAGTGGCAAAATAAAGATTGTTTATCCGGCTTGAAAGCAATGCCCCAGTGCACATTATACACGGTTCAAGCGTTACATATATATCACACTCATTTAACCGCCAATCCCTCAGGTAATTACCTGCAGCAGATAATGCTATTATCTCTGCATGAGCTGTGGGGTCTTTTAATAATTCAACTTGATTTCTCCCCTTGCCAATAATTTTGCCCTTATGAACTACTACAGCACCAATCGGCACCTCATCTTCCTGCAGTGCCTGCTCGGCTTCCTGCAGTGCTGCATACATAAACTTATAGCACTCTTCCGAAAAAAGCATAGCAATCGCTCAAAAAATGAAAAAAGAAAAGTAAGTGGAATAGATACTATTTTCAAATCTATTTAATGTATTCCAAAAGAAAGACCGATATACCTAATATTTGGTTGCATCAACTGCACTTCTTCAGTTCAAAAAATGAACATAAAATTCATTATATATATGAAATTAGCATATACACACTGAATATGTGATCAAAATTAACCAAAATACCCCCCGATTGTTATGGTATAGGAGTTGCCTTAAAATTATCGTTATAATAAGGTTATTTGTTATGGACAGATTAAAGATTGATCCATTTTTCTCCTCTGATACCGATTGGGAATTGAACCAATACAAAATCCTTGGCGGGATCAAATTGTATAGAAATGAATTCAGGAAGAAAAGGATATATCCGGCATTAGATGATTTGTTAAAACTTAATACATTATTGGAAAATTTATTAAATCAAAAAAATAATCTTTATGCTTCTTTTGATGATGAAATAGAAGAGTTGAATCTTAATGATAAAGAATTAATTATTGATTCCTTTGAAAAGAATATCCCTGACCAGCAATTCTTTTTTGATTTGGTACAATGGTCTTTACCCCATATTAAGGATGTGATTGAAGAAGGAATAGTCCTTTATGATTTTGTGGAAAGAAATATTAAGGTTCTGCAGATGGGAGTTCTTCCTTTATGCGAAGATGAAGGCTTCTTCATTATACCTGATAATATAGAACAAAAAATGCAGGTCCATAGATTTAAATGTTCAGGATATTCTTCTGATAGTACTCCCTGCAGAGCAATGAATATCCGCTTTTTACAGTCAGTTGATAAACCCATCCTCAATTCTCCCGAATTAATTAAACATTATTTAATTAATACGTATAAGGATTTTTCTAATCATGCTGCCTTTATTTGTCAGACCGATCTTGATTTCCCTTTTAACGAATCCCTTTTTCCTGTTGCCAAAAGAAAATTGATTGAGCTGTTGGCAAAATAAAAAAGGGCTGATGCCAGCCCTTTTGATTTATCCAATCTCTAATTTAATAAGATCTGCCAATACATGTGCCGACTCATCAAGCAGAGGATCATTCTTCTTATTCTCCTCTTTAGCTGTCTCTCCTTTCTGAAGTAGTTTTAACCCCTTAAGCTTTCTCCTCTCATTCTCACGCTGGAATCTCTTCTCCTCAAGATCGTCTTTTTCTTTCTTCCTTATCTCCTCGTTAAGAGAAATATACTTTTTAGCATTCGCCTCCTTGTTCTCTTCTATATCCTCATTAAGATAATCAAATTCTGGATTGCTCTTAATCCTTTCTTCATGAATTTGAGTTAACTTTGGAATATAGGTACTTAGGTTCCCAGCAAGAGTAAACTTACTCGTCTTTATCTGGTCCCATGGAAGAGCACTTGGTTCTGAACTCTCCCCAAATTCATGCGCGTCTATTAAGGAAGGGAACTTAATGTCCGGAATAACTCCTTTCATTTGTGTGCTTCCTCCATTAATCCTGTAGTATTTGGCTATTGTAATCTTAACCTGACCGTATTTCTCGGAGGTACTTCTTACCAATTTGTTCAGGTCGATCATATTCTGTACAGTTCCTTTTCCGTATGTTTGGTCGCCTAAAATCAGTCCTCTGCCATAATCCTGTATGGCTCCTGAGAATATCTCGGATGCAGAAGCGCTGAACTTGTTAACCAGCACCGCTAAAGGTCCTCCATATACTATTTCCGGGTCAGGATCATCATCTTCATCTATCGTGCCATCTGCGTTCCTTACCTGAACTACTGGACCATCCTTAATAAACAATCCTGTCAATTGAACAGCCTCCTGCAGTGACCCTCCTCCATTATTCCTTAAATCAATTACTACTCCATCAACCTTTGCATCTTTAAGTTCTGCAAGTAATTTCCTTACATCACGCGTTGTACTCTTGTAATCCTTTACACCTTTTGATGCAGCATCAAAATCTGCATAGAAAGCAGGAATCGTGATAACCCCAACCTTGTAATTCCTTTTATTATTCTGTATCTCAATAATGTCCTTCTTAGCCGATTGTTCTTCAAGTGTTATCTTATCCCTTACGATCTTTATTTCCTTCGGTTTTGCATTATTCCCGCTGTTAGCTGCTATTATCTGTAAACGGACGGTTGTTCCCTTTGGACCCCTTATTAACTGTACCACATCCGTTAACCTCATCCCAATTACATCTATAAACTCTCCTCCCTCGGATCCTTGTGCTACTCCAACAATCTTATCCCCTTTGTTTAGCAATTTACTCTTAAAAGCAGGACCTCCGGGTATGATCTCAGCTATTTTTGTGTAATCATCTTCAGATATAAGTGAAGCGCCTATCCCTTCTAGCGATCTGCTCATGTCTATCTTAAAGTTATCCGATGTAATCGGAGATAGATAATTAGTGTGAGGATCTATAGATTCTGTATAAGAGTTCATGATAATCTGAAATACATCTTCGCTCTTATTCTGGTTAATATTCTTCCTTATATTTTCATATCTTTTCGTAAGATTCTCTGAAATTGATTTCCAATCCTTTCCATCTAACCTCAGGTTAAGTGCATCATTCTTTACTTTCTTTCTCCAGTAATCATTCATCTCTTTAGTATCTTGAAACCAGGAAGAAGAATCTCTCTTCCATTCATAATTCTCATCCTTGGTAAAATCAAACTCCTTCTTAAACAGCGAATCAGAATAATCCAACCTCTCGTTTATTCTTTCACGGAACAAATTATACATAACATAAAACGGTGTAAGGTCCCCTTCCTGAAGAAGATCATCTACTTTATTACGGTATTTTTCAAACTTATCAATGTCCTCTTGATAGAAATAACTCCTGTTATAATCAAGATCTTTTAAATAGCGGTCGAATACTACTGAGGAAAGTGAATCATTGAATACAAATTTCTTGTAATGGTATCTCGAAATAATTGCTTGGATTAACTGATCCTCTTCATGGAAAATTCTGTCAGGTTCAAGATCAAGACTATCTGCCGGGGTTCCGGCAAATACATCTCTTGTATTTACATAATTGGAGGAAAAAAGGGCAATTAGTAAAAATAATAAAAGTGCATAAAATGATTTCTTCATTGATCTCCTGGTATTGAAATTTTAACTGATATTAGACAAAGTAAAAGTAACAATAGTTCCTTCATAAAAAAATGATTATGCCTACACTCAAAACTACCCGTATTTGGCCTGTATTAATTTAAATGCTTTGTGTTCTTAATTAATCTTTATTCCTTATTTAACGTATAATAATTGTACACAAAGTTCTTTGGGAACTCTTCTTCAAAGAAAAGTACGAATAAAAGGCATTATTTAAAGATAAAACTACAGAAAAGAATTTTACTTAAACGTCTTATCCGACTTTATTATATCAACAGATTTTATGTTAAGTCTAAACTTTGATGCCTCATCATCCTCAGCTAACACTTCTTTGGGCAACCCAGATTTAGGCGCATTCGAATAACTCATAGGAGAATCATAATTACTTAGTAAACTCTCCTTTAATGATTCCGTTTCCGACTTATCCGTAACAATTGTTACGTACATATTATTTATCTGTAGATACTTTTTAATTGCCCTATTAACATCCTCTGGTTTTAGCTTTATAGGCAGTTTATCCATCTCCTTAATAAAATCCTTCCTTCCGTAAAACCTGGAATCCATTAAATATCCAAGCTGCTCTGAAGGTGATTTAATATATAATTTCATATAACTTCTTAGGAAAGTCCTTGTTGCCTCAAAATCAGCTTTAGGTATTCCGCTATTTACTATCTTCGATAATTCCCTAATAGCCATCCTTAAAGCAAAATGAGCCTGTCACAATTGAATGTCTTTAAGTTCTGGGTACTGCTGCTTCAGTCATTCTTCAGTTTTTAAGGAAGTCCTTCGTGTAATTTCCCGCAATTCCAACCATTAGGTTATTCTTCGAAAAGAAATTTTTATAATGGTTCTTAATATCCTCCAGTGTTATACTCTTTACGGAAACAGTTTTTCTCGCAACCATGTGCTGGTAATTCGTTCCTCTGAATAGCAGGTCCTCCAATGCTTTTTTGCTTTACTCTTCATCAGAAGAAGCGCGTATAACCTGGTCTATATAATTCTGCTGGTTAGAAATTACCCTCTGAAAATCCTCATCCTTGAAGGATGGATATGAAGTTGTCAGCTATATAAATAGCATTAACAAATAAATAATGGGCTGTCCCACTAAATAATAGCGGGACAGCCCATTTTCTTCTAAAATAACTTCACCTACCTAATTTCTTTTCTATAACCTCTATTCCTTTTCTGCAAATATCTTTTACTTCTGAAAATTCAGATTCCGACCTGGATAAAATATCATTCGCCTCTGGATTATTTTTATATGAAGAACAGTTAATAAGAACATTTAAAAAAGCCCCCTGAGCGGCAGTAGATATTAAGGAAATTGCAACACCAGCATCTGATACGGAATTTTGGTCCCCTTTTTCTGCAATTATCATCAGAGCAGGAATAATATTTTTGCATAAATAAATAACCCTAAATGGAACAACCCCGGCGCCTATAGTGGCTTCTTCTATTTTCTGTGATCGGATAGATTTCTGCGCATCAGTTTCTTTAGGTAGCTTAAATGCCTCCATTACCAGGTCAAATGCTTTATTATCCTCTTTTGATAATGTTAAGAATTCATCTTTGACTCTTTCCAGTTTCCCCTTTAATCTTTTTAATTCATCCTCCGAATCAAGATATTTCTTTTTGCCGATAGTAAGATTACAAACCATTATTCCCAATGAAGATGCAAGCGTTCCGCAGAAAGCACTCACATTTCCTCCCCCGGGTGTAGATGAATTGGAAGAAAGTTCCTCTAAATAATGACTTATTGACAGTGAAGTATCCATTTTTTCCCTTAATAATTAAATCATGTAATCTATTATCTTTTGTTTTTTATTGAACGGATTAAGAATGCCTAACCCTAATTTCTCAATCGCCAGGTTCACAAGCTCTTCTTCACTATTTATTTTCCCCCCACTATAAAATCTTCCGGCTTGCAGTAATGCTTCAAGAGGTACAAGTCCAACAATTTCGCTTCCATCCACTTCTGCCCCTAAACGGTTAGCTTCTTTCTTAACTTCCTCAAAAGCCTTCTGAATAGAAGTAATATTGTAATTTGTAAGATTCATTGAGACTTGTGTAATATTATATTTTTCAAGCGATACTCCCATCCCCTTTACATTTTTAAGTCTCCCTGGAATATTAATAGTCTTACCGTTTTCCTTTATAATATTTCCTTGTATGTCTCTTTTCGGTCTCCCTGATTCTCTTAGTGTCTCAGCTATTTCCTTTGATATTTTTATATCCGTCGATTTTATATTTATATTATAGGCAACCAGAAAGAATCTTGCCCCTGTAACAATTGCACCAAGCTTTGCATTGAATTTACATTCACCAAAATCAGGTTTCCATTCCGGATCCTTTAATTTTGCTTCAAGCCCCTCATATTCCCCTTTGCGTATGGAGGATAGACTTACTCTTTGAGGGTTCCTTGCTGCATATTCATAAAGATAAACAGGAACACTAAGTTCTCTGGCTATTCTTTCACCGAATATTTCGGATATCTTTACGCATTCTTCCATTGTAGTATTCTTAACAGGTACAAAAGGAACTACATCAATTGCACCTAACCTTGGATGTTCCCCCTTATGTTTGGTCATATCAATCATTTGAGCGGCTGATTTACATGCGTTTACTGCTCCTTCAATTATACCGTTTTCATTTCCCGCTAATGTCACAACAACCCGGTTATAATCTGCGTCGGGTTCAAGGTTAAGTAATATTACATCGGAGGTTTTTGATAAGACGGTTTTAATTGAATTAAATAGTTCTTCATTTCTTCCTTCACTGAAGTTGGGAACACATTCTATTATCTTCATTTAATCTCCGGTTTTTCAAAAATAATATTTCCGTTCTTTATTGTCATTATGTTCAGACTTGAACCGGTACAATAAACCAGGTCTGAATATTCTGTTGTATCAAGAATTGAGAAATCGGCCTTTTTACCGATTTCTATACTCCCGGTTTGATTATTAACATCAAGTGCTTTTGCGGCATTTATTGTATATGCAGAAATAACTTCTTCAATTGACATTTTCATTTTAATGGCAGCTAAGCTCATTATAAGTGATATGTTGCTGATATTAGAAGAACCGGGGTTATAATCGGTTGCAAGCGCAACTATAGCATTCCTCCCGATCAGCTTTCTTGCAGGTGCGAACTGGTAATCTAAAAAATAGGAAACACCTGGCAGAAGGACTGCAGTTGTCTCTGAAGTTTCTAATAATTGTATTTGTTTTTCTTTAACCATTTCAAGATGTTCAACACTAACAGCATTGTATTTCAGCGCGGTTTCAATTCCTCCTATATTATTAAACTGCTCAGTGTGCACCTTAATTTTAAGCCTTTCATCTAATGCTTTTTTCAGAACCCTGTCTGTTTCTTCTGAAGAAAAAGCTGTCAATTCACAGAACACATCACAGAAATCGGCAAGTTTATTTTCACCAATAAATGGCAGCATTTTATTTATTATAAGATCACAGTATCCTGCATGGTCATTTTTATATTCCGGGGGATATGTATGAGCACCAAGAAAAGTCGTTACAATTTCAATCGGGAAAACTTGTTTTAGGTAATTTATCACTTTTAAGAGCTTAATCTCATTCTCAAAGTTAAGTCCATACCCGCTCTTTATTTCAATAGTAGTAACACCTTGTGAAATAAAATTATAAATCCTTGGCTTTGTTGCTTTAACAAGGTCTTCAAAAGAAGAATTCCTTACAGCATTAACTGTTGTATTTATTCCTCCTCCTCTCTTGGCAATCTCTTCATAACTCGCCCCCTTTAATTTTAACTTGAATTCATTTGCACGCGAACCTGTGAAAACAGTATGAGTATGGCATTCAACAAATCCAGGGAAAATGGTCTTATCCTTTACAAGTATAACCTGGTAAACTGAATTGTTTTTGATTGATTTTGTGGGAAGTATGTCTTTTATTAAATCATCTTCTATAATAATTGAATGTTCTGTCAGTACATCGACTTCATTCAGTTCATTCCCCCTTTTATAATTTTTCCCATTAGTATTAACAGTTACAATCTGGGAAGGGTCTTTAAGGATTTTTAACATAATTACTGGAAAATGTTAACAGTGTCTCGGATAATCTTGGATTCAGTATATCCCATTTGGTTAAGCTTAAACCCGAATTCACTTGCTTCAGTTGAGTTAACAAAGTCACCGGCTTTTACTTTATAGAAAGGGGGATCAAAAGAAATATAAACTGGCTTCTGATCTGTCTTAAAATAAATTTCGGATTTTATCTTATTTGCTTCTTCAAGATTGTCTGTAGTAAGTACCAGTACTCTGTAGCCGACTGCCTGCTTGGTCAGTTTGCTGAGTCCTGAATTAGAAAGAGTCGTGTCGTAATCATACCAGGCATTCATATTACTACTCCCCTTTTTATCTACTTGGGGAATAGTATCGTTTATTTCAATCTTAGTCTTGTATGGAGTTATATCGAAATCTTCCTTGAGACTAACTGTATCACTCTTTTTAACTTCCTTGGATTTATTTTCATTAGTACCATTTTCAGAATGAAACCGGGAGCCTGTAGAAGTAATTGTTCCACAGGAGGTTAGGGAAAATACTAAAAAAGAAAAAAACCAGTTTAAATATTTCATTTCTTAGTTTAATTTGAATAATAACAAATATAAAAATTTAATATGACTTACTGAAAAGCAAATAAATAATATTGTAACATATAATTTTTTTTTCTTTTCTATTTGTCAAAATAAAAGTAACTTGAATAAGGCAATTAAATAAAAAAAATGAAAATACCCCTTAAAATTCTTGTAGTAGAAGACGATCGGATTACTCAGGAGATTTTAGCTCTATATTTATTAGAGTATGAACATGTTGTTATTGTTGCTAGCGGCGAAGAGGCAATTAAAGAATGCAAGTCAGATGTTTTCGATGTAGTGCTCATGGATATCAGATTAAAAAATGGTATGGACGGCGTTAAAACATTCAAAAAAATAAAAGAAATTGATAGTTATAAGGATATACCGGTTTTAGCCATAACTGCTTACGCAATGAGGGGCGATAAAGAATACTTTCTGCAGGAGGGCTTCAATGGTTACCTAGCAAAACCCTTTGTTAAAGACACTTTTATAAAGTTTATTAAACAATTTCTCCCCTAAACATAATCTATTTGTCAGTTCAGCATCTTAAAAAGTACTGTATAACATAAGCCCGATTTATCGGTAGTATTTTATTATTTTGAGAAACAGCAATAATTTTAGTAAGTTTAGCTGTTAATTTAAAATATTTAATCGAAATGGCTGCAAAAAAACTTAAAATCCTCTTCGTTACTCCTGAAATTGTTCCATTTGTCAAAACAGGCGGCTTAGCCGATGTATCTGCTGCTTTACCGCAAATGCTTTCTGAATTAGGACATGAAGTCCGCATTGTCGTCCCTAAATATGGTGCTGTCGATGATAGAAAATTCAAAATCCATGAAGTAGTAAGACTCAAGGATTTGCATATGCAAATTGGAGATAAAGATGTGGTTTTTTCATTAAAATCATGCTTTCTTCCCGGGCAAAAGATAAGAGTGCAGATTTATTTCCTCGATAACCATGAATATTTTGGCAGTCGGAACAGCCTTTATACCGACCCCATGACAGGTCACGATTACGCTGATAATGATGAAAGATTTATCCTATTAAGTAGGTCCGTTTTTGAACTCATTTCTAAACTTGGCTGGATCCCTGATATTATTCATTGCAATGATTGGCAGAGTGGATTAATCCCAATCTATCTCAAAACTCTTTTCAAAGGTGATCCTACTTTTGCTCACTTTAAAACAGTCTTTACAGTTCATAATCTTGCCTATCAGGGACAGTTCCCTAAATCCATTTTCTTTAAAACAGGTCTGCCTGAAGAATTGAATTCTGAAAAAGGAGTGGAGTTATATAATAAAGTTAACTTTATGAAATCAGGTTTAATGTTTGCCGATGTTATAAATACTGTAAGTGAAACTTATGCAAATGAAATAAGAACCGATGATGAATTGGGCGCCGGACTGAAACAGGTTCTTGCAAAAAGAAAAAATCATCTTTACGGAATCATCAACGGTATTGATACTCATCTATGGAATCCTGAAAAAGATAAACATCTGCCGAAGAAATATTCATCCAAAAACCTCGAAGATAAATTAGAAAACAAGCAGGTTCTTGCAGAAAAGTTCGGTTTTAGCTTCAGTGCTGATGTTCCAATTATTGGAATAATATCACGACTTTATGATGCTAAGGGGTTTGATATTTTAACTGAAGCGTTTCCCCATATGATGAAAATGAATTTGCAGTTGGTGCTTCTCGGTAATGGCGATAGGAAGTATCATAATTTCTTTGAAAAAATGATAAAGAAATTCCCCGATAAATTTGCATGCTATCTTGGTTTTAATGACGATCTCGCCCATTTGATTGAAGG
>OCZT010003554.1_pt1 | contig 15864 bp, 15 predicted proteins | sample 1539031 | NCBI WGS metagenome assembly OCZT01 (sample SAMEA3539308, study PRJEB22396) | soil metagenome | biome: tundra; feature: field; material: soil | place: USA | collected 2010-05 | depth 0.15 m | reverse complement strand
CCGCCTGACACCAGCCCAGGTCCGTCCGCCTTCACCACCGGCCTGAAGGCCGGCGCACTAGCGGACATTTTGGTAGCTGTCGTTGTAGGACAGGTAAAAGGCCCGGCGGACATCTCCTTCCGGGGTCGGCCCCTGGCCGTCGGTGAAGCTGGGGTGAAAGCCGCTGAAGTCGGGCAGCGGGGCCGAGGGCGCGGTCAGCCGGAGCACCGCACGCTCGTGCGCGGCGCGTTCGGCCGGGCTCATGTCGGCCACCCGGGCGTCCAGCTCCCTGGCGATGGCGACCAGGACCTCGATCAGGTAGGCGACCGAGCTGCGGGTGGTGCCGATGGTCGTCATGAACAGCACGGTGTTCCGTGACGTCTTGTTGATCTGGACGCCGTAGCGGTCCATCAGCTGACTGCGCTTGAACGCGTCGCCGTCGATGCCGGTGGCGCCGATGTAGATGGTGATCCGGGACGGGTCCAGGACGAATTCGTCGTTGTCCCAGGCCTTGATCATGTTCGGCAGCCCGGAGCGGAGCGGCTGGTCGGTGCCGGAGGACCGGTACGGCGCCGGGATCAGGTCGGCGATGGTCAGGCAGCGCATGTACCTGGACAGCAGCGGGTGGTGGTCCACCGCGTCGCGGAGCCGCATCGCGTTCTCGATCTGCTTCTGGACCAGCTCGAAACCTTCCAGGGCGGCTTGCCTGCGGCCCAGGTCGAGCGAGGCGAGGATCTGGTAGTTCGGGGAGGTGGAGGTGTGCGTCATGTAGGCCTCGTGGAAGGTCTCCTCCACCTTCTGGCTGAAGTCCTGGTCGAAGACGTGGATCATGGACCCCTGCCGGAGCGAGGTCAGCGTCTTGTGGGTGGACTCGTCGGGCGCGGAATCGATCGGGCCGACCTCGTCGGCGAAGGCGTCATAGGCCGCGCGGTAGTCCGGCAGGCGCAGCCGTTCGGCGAGCGTGCGGGCGGCGCTTGATCTCCCGCATCGGCACCGCGCCGTACATCGAGTACTCGTTGAGGCGGTAGGCGTCGAGGTAGGTCACCATTGCCCCGGCCAGCATCAGCCCGTAGTGATGCGACTGGTGGCAGTTCCGGTCGACCAGAACGATGTCGCCGGGCTGGACCAGGGCCTGCACCACGACCTTGTTGGCGGTCGAGGTCCCGTTGGTGACGAAATAGGTCTGCCGCGACCCGAACGTCTTGGCCGCCAGCTGCTGGGCCTCGCGCAGCGGCCCGGTGGGTTCGAGCAGCGAGTCCAGGCCGCCGCAGGTCGCCGACGTCTCGGCCAGGAAGATGTTCAGGCCGTAGAAGTCGAGCATGTCCTTGATCCAGTGCGAGTTGACGATCGACTTGCCGTGCGAGATCGGCAGCGCGTGGAACACCCCGGTCGGCCGGTGACTGTAGCTGCGCAGCGCGCTGAAGAACGGCGCGCGATACCGGACCCCGACCCCGTCCAGGATGGACAGGTGCAGCTCCAGGGACCCTTCCCGGGTGTGGAAGATGCGCCGGAAATGGTGGCTGAGCCGGCCCGCCAGGTCTTCCACCGAGATCTCGGTCATCAGGTACAGGCCGAGTTCCGGCCTGATCCTGGCCAGCGACCTGGCCAGCTCCTGAGCGCGGTCATCAGGCGAGCGGTCCATCAGGTCATCGGGACCTGAACTGACCACGAACTGCGCGAGGAAGGAGGATTCGTGCCGGGACCTGTGGGTGAACCGGCGGCGCACCACGCACGCCTGGAGCCTGAAGTTGAGCCGGGCGGCCATGATCGCGTCGTCCACGCTGGGCACCACGACGATCTCATAGACGAACGGGTCGTCCGGGCGGCGCCAGCGGCGCAGCTCCTCGCGCAGCGCGCGTTCCTGCGCCTCGCTCAGGTCCTCGACGACCAGGACCTCGAAATAGGGCCGGTCGGTCCGGGGCGGCTCGGCCCGGTGGACGTCGCCGCCCTCGCGGGCGTCGTCATCGGCGCTCAGGTCCCCGGCCTCGCTGCTCCGGTAGGAATCGGTGGCCAGCGCCCGGTTGATCTCGCCCGCCAGGGCGGCGAACCGGTCGTACCGGCCGGCCGCGAACAGCCACCGCAGCCGCTGGAAGGCCTGCGTGCCGGGAAAAGCCCAGAATCGTTCGATGGGGCCGAGGATGTTCAGCAATTCGGTTGGGTGGGCGGCGCAGGTCACTTGTGACCGGTCCCGGAGTTATTTACCAGAAGTGTCGTGGCGTTCACTAGACGCTCCTACCTAGGTGGCCTACGGTGCTGTCATGACAGCACGTGGGGGCGCTGCTGACGACGGCGCGGTCAGCCTCCTGTTCGGGCAAAGGAACGGGCCGACCGGTGACCTGGCCGGGCAGGCCGACGCCATCGCGGCCGCGTGCCACGCCATGGCGGTGCGCTTTCACCGCGGCGGCAAGCTCGTGGTGTTCGGCATGGGCGGAGCGAGCACGGACGCGCAGCATGTCGCGGTGGAATTCGTCCACCCCGTCATCTTGGGCAAACGCGCGCTGCCTGCCATCTCGCTGACCACCGACGTGGCCACCGTGACCGGGATCGCGGAACGGGACGGCGTGGCCGCGATCTTCGCGCACCAGATCCGCTTCCTGGCCGACCCGGCCGACATCGCCCTGGGCATCTCCGCCGACGGCCACAGCGCCAGCGTGCTGGGCGGCCTGGAGGTGGCCAGCGAACTCGGCCTGCTGACGATCGCCCTGGCGGGCGGGACCAGCGGCCCGATCATGGCCAGCAAGGCGGTCGACCATCTGCTGGTCGCGCCCTCGTCCGATCCCCGGGTGGTCAAGGAGCTGCACGTGACCCTCTACCACCTGCTCTGGGAGCTGGTGCACGTGTTCTTCGAGCAACCGGGCGTCCTGGCGCCGGGGGTGCTCACATGAGGGAGCCGGATGCGAGCGGGGAACGCTGCGTGGGTGACGTCTGCATCACCTGTTCCGATGCCGCGGTCGAGGTCACGGTGCTGCGGCTGCTGGAGGACGAGCTGGCCGTGGTCGACACCGGCGCGGGGCAGGAGACGGTCAGCGTGGCCCTGGTGACCGCCGGCGTGGGCGACACGATCCTGGTGCACGCCAGGGAAGCCATCGCCGTGGTAGGGAAGTGACCTGGTCATGCGACAGGAGAACCGGCCAGGCGACGAGGCGATGGAGTCGCTGTACCCGTTCCTGTACTCGGACACCTCCGACCTTCCGGCGGTGCTCGGGCAGGTTCGCGCCTCGACCCTGGCCAAGGTCGAGGAGATCCTGGAGCTGCGCCGCGTGGTCGGCGCGCGGGACGGGGCCCGGATCGCTGACTGCGCACGGCAGGCGGCGGCCAGGTTCGCGGCCGGCGGGCGGCTGTTCGCCTTCGGCAACGGCGGCAGTGCCACCGATGCCGCCCAGCTCGCCACCCTGTTCCTGAACCCGGGCGGCGACGCTCGCCCGCTGCCCGCGTTCGGGCTGGCCAACGACACCTCTGTGGTCACCGCGCTGTGCAATGACGTCGGCGTCGACGTCGTCTTCGCCCGCCAGCTCGCGGCGTTCGGCGGCCGGAACGACATCGCGGTCGGCCTGTCCACCAGCGGCAACTCCGCCAACTTGGTGCGCGCCTTCGACGAGGCGAGCCGGCGGGGGATGCTCACCATCGGGCTGGCCGGCTACGACGGCGGCAAGATGGCCGAACTGGACAGCATCGATTACCTGTTCATCGCGCCGTCTATGTCAGTACACCGGATCCAGGAAGCCCAGACCACCGTGTACCAGGTGCTCTGGGAGCTGACCCTGGACGCCCTCGTCCCTTCTGGCCCTTCTGGCCCTGCGGGCCGTTAAACAATCAGGAAGAGGTGTCACATGTGCCTCGGCATACCAGGTGAGGTCATCGAACTTCATCCGGAGCAGCCCGATCTGGCCAAGGTGGACGTCAGTGGCGTCCGGCGGATGATCAACATCGGCCTGCTCGTCGACGATCCGCCCGTACCGGGCGAATGGGTGCTGATTCACGTCGGCTTCGCCTTGTCGAAGATCGACGAAAGGGCGGCGGCCGCCGCCATGGAATTCCTCGAGGGCATCGGGCAGGCCTACGAGGACGAGATCGCCGCGCTGCGGGCATCACTGATCGAATAGGGCGAACTTCAAAAAGGCAAGGAGTACGGACAATGCGGTTCGTTGATGAATTCCGTGATGCCGGCAAGGCCCACGCGCTGGCCGCGAAAATCGCGGCGCTGTGCGAGCCCGGCCGCCAGTACAAGCTGATGGAGGTGTGCGGCGGGCACACCCACACGATTTACAAGCACGGCCTGGAGGACTACCTGCCCGAGTCGGTCACCTTGGTGCACGGCCCCGGGTGTCCGGTGTGCGTGATCCCCATGGGCCGCGTGGACGACGCCATTCACCTGGCCTCGCAGCCGGACGTGATCATGACCTCGTTCGGCGACATGATGCGGGTGCCGGGCAGCGGGGGATCGTTCTTCGACGCCAACGCCGAGGGCACCAACATCCGCATGGTGTACTCGCCGCTGGACTCGCTGAAGATCGCCCGGCAGAACCCGGACAAGCGGGTGGTGTTCATGGCAATCGGATTCGAGACGACCGCGCCGTCCACCGCGATGACCATGCTGCGCGCCGCCCGTGAGGGGCTGACGAACTTCTCCGTGTTCTGCAACCACGTCACGATCGTGCCGGCCATCAAGGCCATCCTGGACTCGCCGGACCTGCGGCTCGACGGCTTCATCGGGCCGGGCCACGTCTCCACGGTGATCGGCTGCCGGCCGTATGAGTTCATCGCCAGCCAGTACGGCAAGCCCGTGGTGACGGCCGGCTTCGAGCCGCTGGACATCCTGCAGTCCATCTACATGCTCATGGTGCAGCTGTCGCAGGGCCGGTCCGAGGTGGAGAACCAGTACTCTCGGGTGGTGCCGTGGAACGGCAACCAGGCGGCGCTGAAGGCCATCAACGAGACGATGGAGCTGCGGCCCTACTTCGAGTGGCGCGGCCTCGGCTTCATCTCGCATTCGGCGCTCAAGGTCCGGGAGAAGTACGCCGCCATGGACGCGGAGCTGCTGTTCCAGGTGCCCGGGGTGCGGGTGGCCGACCCGAAGGCCTGCCAGTGCGGCGAGGTCCTCAAGGGCGTGCTGAAGCCGTGGGAGTGCAAGGTGTTCGGCACCGCGTGCACGCCGGAGACCCCCATCGGGACCTGCATGGTGTCCCCGGAAGGCGCCTGCGCGGCCTATTACAACTTCGGCCGGATGAACCGCAACCGGGTCCAGGAAGCGCAGGTGACCCGGGCATGACCGCGGGGCAGGTGGGCCCGAACCAGGTGGGCACGGACCAGCGTTCGTGGGTGGACCAGGCGCTGCACGAGCACGACGAGCATGAGCGGCTCGATGAGCTGGAAAGGGACGCGGCGGCCCGCCGCCAGCTGCCGCTGGCCGACCCGGAGCAGCAGGTCCTGGACCGCATCGACCGCGCCAGGCGCCGTCGCCCCCGGGTCAGGGAAGAACGCATCACGATGTCGCACGGCGCCGGCGGCAAGGCCACCCAGACCCTGATCGAGGCGGTCTTTCTCGACGCGTTCCGCAACCCGCAGCTCGAACCGCTCGAGGACGCGGCCGAGCTGACCATCAACGGAACCCGGCTGGCGCTGACCACCGACTCCTACGTGGTCAAGCCGCTGTTCTTCCCCGGCGGTGACATCGGCGACCTGGCCGTCAACGGCACGGTCAACGATCTGTCGGTGGCCGGGGCCACCCCGCTGTACCTGTCGGCCGGGTTCATCCTGGAAGAAGGCTTCCCGGTGGCCGACCTGTCTCGGGTCGTGGAGTCCATGCGGGCCGCGGCCGCGGCGGCCGGGGTGCGGGTCGTGACCGGCGACACCAAGGTGGTCGAGAAGGGCAAGGCCGACGGCTGCTACATCAACACCGCGGGCGTCGGCTTCATCGAGCGGGACGTGGTCCTCGGGGCGGCCCGGGCCCGGCCGGGCGACGCCATCATCGTGTCCGGGCCCATCGGCGACCATGGCATCACCATCATGCTGGCCCGCGGCGAGCTCGACCTCGAGGCGGACATCTGCTCCGACACGGCCCCGCTGAACGGGCTGGTAGCGGAGCTGCTCAACGCGGTGCCCAGCGTCCGGGCGATGCGTGACGCGACCCGGGGCGGCGTGGCGACCATCCTCAACGAGATCGCCAAGGCGGCCAACGTCGGCGTGCTGGTCAGCGAGGACGACATCCCGGTCCGCGCCGAGGTCCGGGGCGCCTGCGAGCTGCTGGGCATCGACCCCATGTACGTGGCGTGCGAGGGCCGCCTGGTCGCGGTCGTGCCTGGTGAGCAGGCCGAGCACGCGGTCGCGGCGCTGCGCGGGCACCCGCTCGGCGAGCAGGCCACGATCATCGGGCACGTGCGGGCGGAGCAGCCGGGGATCGTCCAGCTGAAGACCGCGTTCGGCGGGACCCGGATCGTCGACTTGCTGGTCGGCGACCCGCTGCCGCGGATCTGCTGACAAGGAGGGTCCCAAGGGGGGATGGGTCCCCCCGGACGCGGGGGTTCCGGGGGGTCGTCCCCCCGGGCTAGCACCGCCGGTCCCGCGCACCCGCCACGACCGCCTGGCCGAGGCTGATCCCGCCGTCGTTGCAGGGGATACGGGAGTGCAGCAGGACGCGGAATCCGCGCGCCTGCAGGCGGCCGACCACGGCGCGCAGCAACAGCAGGTTCTGGAACACGCCGCCGGACAGCGCCACGGTGTCGAGCCCGTGCCGTTCGCGGGTCAGCAGGCAGCCCGCCTCGACCAGCGCGGCCACGCCGTGGTGGAAGCGAGCCGCGATCACCGCGGGCGACGTCCCCGCGGCGAGGTCATCGATGACTCCTTGGACAAGGTCACCGCCCCGGGCCCGGAACGGATAACCTGCCTCGAGGCCCGCGGGGTAGGCGCCGGTCTCGGCGGGATCAGCCAGCTGCTCGAGTTCCACCGCCGCCTGGCCCTCGTAGTTGATTGCGTCCCGGACGCCGAGGACAGCCGCGGCGGCGTCGAACAGCCGCCCGGCGCTCGAGGTCAGCGGGGAGTTGATGCCCTTGGTGGCCATGGCCACGATGGTGGGCCAGTCCGCCTGGTGGCGCCGCCGGACGTCGAGGTGGCCGGTACCGGCTTCTAGGTTTTCCGGGTTCGCGTCGAGGTAGGCCGCCGCCATCCGCCAGGGCTGCCTGATGGCGGCCGCTCCCCCGGGCATCGGCACCGGCGCCAAGTGACCGGCGCGCTCGAAGCCGGCCAGGTCGGCGACCAGGAACTCACCGCCCCAGATGGTGCCGTCCGGGCCGTAGCCGGTCCCGTCGAAGGCCACCCCGATCACCGGGCCGTCCGCGCCGTTGTCGGCCAGGCAGGCGGCGATGTGCGCGTGATGGTGCTGCACGCCGGCCAGGGGAAGCCCTTCGTCGGCCAGCTCAAGCGCGTACTTGGTGGACAGGTACTCCGGGTGCAGGTCATGGGCCACTACCTGCGGGTCGATGTCGAACAGCCGGCGGAAATGCTCGATGCCCTCGGTGAAGGAGCGCAGGGTCTCGGCGTTCTCCAGGTCCCCGATGTGGTGCGAGACGAAGGCATGACGGTCCCGGGCCAGGCAGAACGTGTTCTTCAGCTCGGCCCCGCAGGCCAGCACCGGGCGGGGGAACGTGCTGGCGACCGAGAGCGGTTCGGGCACGTAGCCGCGGGACCGGCGGATCAGCATCGGGCGGCCGCCGAACACCCGGGCGACCGAGTCGTCCGTCCTGATGTGAATGGCCCGGTCGTGGACGAGGAACGCGTCCGCGATCCCGCCGAGCCGGGCCAGCGCGTCGTCGTCACGGTAGAGGATCGGCTCGTCGGAGACGTTCCCGCTGGTCAGCACGATCGGGCGGCCGACCGCCTGGAGCAGCAGGTGGTGCAGCGGCGTGTAGGGCAGCATGACGCCGAGGCTGCGGTTGCCTGGCGCCGCCGACGGGGCGATGTCCCCGTCCGGCTGCCGCGCCAGCAGCACGATCGGGCGGCCGTTGCTGGTCAGCAGGCTGGCCGCGGCCTCGTCGACCTCGCCAAGCCGCCGGGCGGCGGCCAGGTCCGCGGCCATCACCGCGAACGGCTTGTCCTCCCGGTGCTTACGGGCCCGCAGCGCCGCGACGGCCTGCTCGCAGGCGGCATCCGCGGCGAGGTGATAGCCGCCCAGCCCCTTGATCGCGAGCACCTGACCCTCGCGCAGCAGGCCGGCGGTCCGCGCCAGCGGATCGCCGGGCTCGGGCCCCGGGTTCCCGGCGGGATCGAGCAGCCGCAGCCGGGGTCCGCAGGCGGGGCAGCATGTCGGCTGGGCATGGAAGCGGCGGTCGGCGGGGTCGTGATATTCCGCCGCGCACGGCTCGCACATGGCGAAGTCCGCCATCGTGGTCAGCGGCCGGTCATAGGGTACGTCGCGGACGATCGTGAACCTGGGCCCGCAGTTGGTGCAGTTGATGAACGGGTACTTGAATCGCCGTCCGGCCGGATCGGCCAGCTCGCGCAGGCAGTCCGCGCACGTCGCGGTGTCCGCGGACACCAGGGTCCCGGGCCGGCCGGCGGGCCCGCTGGCGGCGATGGTGAACGACTCCGATCCGGTGGATCCGCTGGGGACCATGACCGTCGCGGCGACCCGCTCGATCCTGGCCAGCGGAGGCGCGTCCCGCTCCAAAACGAGGAGGAACTTCTTCACCGCGTCCGCTGGCCCCTCGACCTCGACGAACACGCCGTCGGCGTCGTTACCGACGAACCCGCTGAGGCCAAGGCCGGTCGCCAGCGTATACACGAACGGCCGGAAGCCCACGCCCTGCACGATCCCCTCCACCCGGATCGCCGTCCGGACCACGGCTGAGGCGCCCATCGGCGCATCACCTCCCGCTCGGCAGACTCTCACGGCAGGTGCCCGGAACTCCAGCATCTCGAGGGTTCCGCGCCTGTTAATGATCGTGGTGGATCGGGGCTCCGTGGTGGATTGGGTGTACTCCGATGCACCCGATCCGCCGCCAAGCCCGAATCCACCACGCAAGCTGCTCAGCCATTTATCGAACGTGGCCTTATGTGACTGGTGTGGTAATTGGCGCTATTTGCGCGCAGCGGTAAAGCGCGTATTTCTCTTCCGGCCCGGCATGTCGCCCTCGTTCCCACGCGCCTAGCTGCGAGAATCGCAAAGCGGTAACCCCCCGACTGCACGACCGGAGTTCGTACGTATGGGTGTCTCGTTAGTACACCGCGAGACACGAGGGGGGCGCATCGTGACAGCATTCGGGGGCAACCGGGTAAGCAAGCGCATTCTTCGGCCGCTGGGCGTGGCCGTAGCGGGGGCGCTGTCGGCGGGATTTCTGGGGGGATTCCTCGCCGCAGCGCCGCCCGCCTGGGCTCGCCCGTCGCCTGCGGTGAGCTCACCGCCTGTGGTGGGCTCGGGGGCTCTGGTGCAGGCGTATGTGTCCGCGCGGCGTCTTCCGGCGGGTGCGGTGGCCGGGATCCGCGTGGGCTCGCTGCGCACGGCGTCGGTCGCCGGGGCGACCTGGGCTATCGCCGATTTCACGCCTGCGGCGTCGGCGGCCCCGGGCGTGCAGGCTGAATTCCAGGACGGCGCGGGCACGGGCATCTTCCGCCAGGCCCCGGGCCAGCCCTGGCAGCTGGTGCAGACCGGACCGTATGGCTGCGGCCGCGGGCTGCCGGCCGGGCTGCGTCAGGCCTGGGGGCTGCCTGCGGCGGTGATCTGCCAGGCCGCCATCACCACCCAGCGCAGCGCGGCGTCGGCGGCCCGCTCACAGGCGGGCACGGCCCGCACCATCGGCCAGTCGATCGCGAACATCGCGCTAGGGCAGGTCGGGGTCAGCGTCACGCCGGCCGTGGCGAGTTTCGCCGGCCTGGACTGCGACCCCTACAGCACGCTGGTCGGCGCCCTGTCGCCGAACGCCAACGGCTGCGGCCTCAGCCCCGCCCTCAAGGTCGAGGACGAAAACGAAGCGTGGTGCTCGGACTTCGCCAAGTGGGTGTGGCAGCAGGCCGGCGTCACCACCGGCATGAGCACCCTCAACGCCGGATCCGGCTCGTTCTACGACTGGGGGCTGGCCCAGGGCGAAAGCATGCCCGCCGACGGGGGCACGCCGGCGGCCGGCGACGCGGTGCTGTTCTTCCCGCCTGGCCACATTGGCCACCCCGCCTACGCGGACCACGTCGGCATCGTGACCGCGGTGAACCCCGGCGGGACAGTCAACCTGGTCAACGGTGACTTCCTCGGGACCTCGAACATCAGCGTGCAGTACGACACCAAGGTCAGCCTGACCAGCTGGGCCGCCCAGATCTGGGGCCCGGGCGAACAATGGGCGCTGATCGCCCCTCCGGCCAGCACGCAGCGGCCCGCCCCGGCCGTCACGATCTCCGGTCCGCAGGTCGCCGTGGCCGGCACGCTCACCAGCTTCAGCGCCAGCGGGACGGTTCCTGGCGGCTCGGTCAGCCAGTACCAGTGGACGTTCGGGGACGGCCGGACCGCCAACCAGGGCGGCTCGAACGTGAGCGCCGTCTTCCCCGGCGCCGGGATCTACCCGGTGACGCTGACCGCCACCTCAAGCACCGGCACCGTCGTCACCCGTACCCTGGACGTCGACGTGGTCGGCGCGTCGGCGGCCGTGACTTCGATTCCTAACGACGCCGTCTGGTATTCGACCACGCCGGTCGACCAGTACCTGTTCCTGCCCACTCCCACGGGCGGGCTGGCCGCGGAAAGCTCGGACGGGGCGGGAGGGCAGGGCTGGCTGCAGCAAGCCCTGCCCGGACAGCCGGGCGCCGGCGGCGGGCTCACCGCGCTGGCCTACCCGGACCCGGCGGCCGGCGGCGCCATGACCCCGCACGCGTACTACCGTTCCTCCGGCGGGACGCTCGCGGAGACCTACCCGGGCGGAGCCGGCTGGACCGCCAAGACCCTGCCCGGCCAGCCCGTACCTGGCACCGCGCTGGTCGCGACCACGGCGGGCAACCCGCAGGCCAGCGCCGGGGTCGTCCCGGCCGTGTTCTACTTCGACGCGGCGGGTCAGCTCAGCGAGACCGTCGAGCAGGGCACGAGCTGGGTCACGAGCACGCTGCCCGCTCTGCGCACCGCTGACGCGGCGTCGCTGGCGCTGGCCAACTCGGGCGGCGGGACGGCCGGGATCCAGCTCTACTCCCTGGGGTCACCCGGCACGCTCACGGTGACCTCGGAAAACGGCCGCGGCTGGCAGTCCACCTCGATCTCCTCGCCGTACGGTGTCGCCGCGAACAGCCCGCTGTCCGCCGTCAGCACCTCGGCCACACAGGCCGGCGTGTTCTTCGTCGACGGGCAGGGCAAGCTCGCCGAGGCGAACCAGGCCGGCCAGGGCTGGGGAGTGCACGAGCTGCCGGGGACCACCGGCAGCACCGCCCTGGCGGCCGCGAGCCACCCGGTCAGCTCCGGCTTGCTTGGCCCGGAGGTCTTCTGGCTCACCCATGCCGGCCAGCCGACCCTCACCACCTGGACCGGCCAGCAGTGGCAGACCACCACGCTGCCGGGCCCGGCCACCAGCATCCCCGCAGTCAGCGTCTACCCCGGCCAGCCGACCGAGCTTTTCCTCGCCGACGGCACCACGCTGCAGCTGGACGCGAACGCGGGATCCGGGGGATCCGGGACGGCCTGGACGGCGACGACGCTGCCCGGGACCGCGGCCACGCTCGCGGACCGCGTGCTGCTGTACGGGGCCACGCCGGGCGATGTCGCCAGCGCACGCAGCGCGGCATCGGCCGCGGGCTTGCCCGCCGGCCGCGTGACCGGGTCCTTCAGCACCGCGTGGGCGGCCGCGCTAAGCGATAACTACCTGGTCATCGCGGTCGGGGCGGCCGCCAATAACGCGCTGTACTTCAATACGTGCGGCTGGGCCGACCCGTCCGGCGAAGGCGCGGGCGGCACTCCGTTCGACCTGGCCAGCGCACCGTTGAACCGGCTGCCGGGGGTGGACTTGTACGAAGACGCGGCCGCGGCCAGCACCTCGCAGACGCCCCTGCTGGCGGCCGGCCTGGCCTACTACGCCACCCACGGCACGCTGCCAGCCAAGGTGACCAAGCTGCCGGCGGCGGCCGCCCCGGCGCGGGTCTGCTCCGGCCAGCCTGGGTGACGCACCACGGCCCGTTCGGAATGAAAGATTTTAAAGATTTCGGCCGAACGAGCAGTGGTGGCACTTACCGGTCAGGATCTTCACGGCACGGCCTGAGCGGTGCGGGGTTTGCGTCTGCGTGGCGCTAGGAGCGGGCGGGGCCATCGCTGTGCCGTGCCCATCGACGACCGCCAGGTCGCCGCGCCTGCGTCGTGTCCGCAGACTTGGACGATTGAAGTTTCTCGAGCAGAGCCGTGAGGGTCCGCACCTCCTCGGACGGCCAGTCGGCCACGAACGCGGCGAACTGGTCCAGGCCGACCTCGCGCAGCCGGGACATCTCGCCGGCACCAGCCGGCGTGAGGGCCACCAGACACGACCGCCCGTCCGCTGGGTCCGCGGTTACTTGCACGTACCCCTTGTCCTCCAGGTCCCGAACCTGCCGGGTTACGAGCGACGGATGAACGTGCTGCAGATCGGCGATCTCCGAGGGACGGATCACCTCGCGACCGGCGACGACCTGCAGCAGGCTCAGGGTGGTCGCGCCGACACTTTGGCGGGTGGCCCGGTCCAGGCTGCCGATGAGGGTGAAGAGGGCAACGACCATCGACTGGACGTCACTTCGGTCGGGAGCCACGAAAGCATGCTACTTTAGTTGATATACGCAATCAACTTGTTCCAGACGCGAGCAATTTGATGCGCGGAAACTGGAGCACGTCATGGATCCCATCGAAAATGCCATGATCAAAAGAAGCAATCACTTCAAGCTGGCGTTGGCGGTAGTAGCCCTGGTCCTGGTCCTGTGGGCAACGGGAACGCCGATCCTGTCACTGTGGCTCACCCCGGTGATCATCTTCGTGCTCTGGGTCGCTATCCAGCTCGGGTTGGGGTACCGCCGGCGTCACGCCGCATAAAGCACGGCTGGCCCGCGCAAGTGTGCGTCGCGGGCTTTGATCGAGGCGGCCGGCCTAACGCCGGGCTCGGCTGTCCTTTTGGCGATTCCCGTTCGTCGTGGTGTTGTAGGTTCCCTAACGATCGGAGAAGACGATGAAGTTCATGATGCTGGTCTGTGTCGACCCGTCGCAGGACGAGGCCGACAAGGCGGCCGACACCGCTGTTACCGCTGACGCCGCCGAGGAGGATGACAGCTTTCCCTGGCTCGATGACGTGATCGCCCGCGGCATCCGGCTGGACGGCGACCGGCTCGCGCCCACCAACGAGGCCAAGACGGTCGCGGTACGCGACGGGGAGATGCTGGTCAGCGACGGGCCGTTCGCCGAGACCAAGGAAGTCATCTGCGGCTACGACGTGCTCGACTGCGCGAACATCGACGAAGCGGTCAAGGTGGCCGCGGCGCATCCGGTCGCGGCGTTCGGCCGGATCGAGGTCAGGCCGTTCTGGCGGGGCTGATCAGAATCCCGGCGTCAGGCCCTTGACGCGCAGCGCGACGCGCCCGACGCTTAGCACCAAGCGGGAGCCTTCGACCGGGTTCCGCCCGGCACGGTAACGACATGAGGAGCTGGCATGCCCAGGGAAACGTGGGCGGTCCACTCGGTTCGTGATCACCTGGCCCCGTATCCGTTCGTCGTGGACTGCCTGCTCTATGACCGGGTGCGGGTACCGGTACCGGCCGATGACGATCGCGATCGCTGGGTTCAGCGAGAGTGGGATCCCGCCCGCTTGGACCGCTTTACCCAGGTGCTGGGCGATCGCGCCCGGACACTGGAATGGGATGCCGAACTCAGGAACCAGTGGCGGTCAAGCTACCTGGCCGCGCAACGGTCAGCCCAGGACACGGCGCCCGATGCCTTCAAGATGACCAGGACGATTGTCGTCGACTCGCTCCCGCGCGACGTTACCGGCGTCGATACCGTCTCCGCGTATACCGACTTTGCGGATATGCGCGCCGATGCCGGGCGCTACCGGAAGAATCGCCGGGCCTACTGGCGATGGGTCCGTGAATTTACCGCGGGAACGGTCACCGGAGAAGAGGCCCTAGCCGACGGCCTCAGCGAGTTGCAAGACCTCGTGCAGGACCAGAGGGATCTCGCCCGCTCAGCGTGGGTCGACCGGTCGGTGCGGATGGGCTTCCTGCTCGGAACGGTGACCCTCGGGATCGTGGCCACGCCGTTGACGCCGGTCGTCGCCGTCGGAGCCGCGCTAGCCCTCGGCCAGTTCGCCTGGACCGAACTATGGAACCGCCAGCAGGCCGGACCGGCCGACACGCAGGTCGGGGCCATGTTCTGTACCATCGACGAGCGGATCCGCAAGCAGATCTTCGTAGAACGCGCCTGATCCGGTCAGGCTCCGGGCAGGTCGGCGGCGGCGGCACCGGACAGGACGTGGTAGTCGGGATCGGACAGCCAGCCGCGGTCGTAGGCCAGCACGACATCGTCGAAAGAACCAGGCACGTAGGGCTCGGGGTCATCGATGGCCACTCGAGCCTGTTCTAGTTCGGGCGGACAGACATCGGGAACCTGAGGCCAGCGGCGAGCCCGGAACTCCAGCGACAGATCGTCCAGGGTGGACTTCCCGTCCCGGAAGGAGGTGATCATCGCGGTTACCGCGCCGGCCGGGAAGGCCCCGGTCCCGACGGTTCCGCCGATCGTGCCGGCCGACCGCGCCCCGACGGCCCACCTGATGCGGTTTCTCGGCTCGGCGGCAGCCGGGATCGCCAGGGCCCGGATGGCCTGCGCCCGGGGATAACGGCCGCCGTAGCCGTGCCCGCGGCGGAACTCTTCTTCGCCGCGGCGATGAGCTTCCTCAGAGCGGCGCACCGCTTCCTCGATCCCGATGTCGGCGAACACCGCGTCCACGGCGTAATCGGCGAATCGCAGGGCGTAGGTCCAGGACTCAGCCGCGCGCCAGGACGCCAGCGAGATATCCAGGATCAGGTTCCGGCCGCCGGTCAGGGCGAGCAGCCCGGCGCGCTTGGCCACGAACTGTGCTTCCCCGTGCACGCGTTCGGCTCGCGTCAGCGGGGACAGCCCGTCCTCCCCCGGGCCCGCCGGGTCGGCCGGGGGGATGAGCTGGCGGGCGGCCATCCGGACCAGGATGTCGTCGATGCTGACCGTCAGGTACCTGGACGGGTCGATGCCGGCCTCGGCCAGGGCGGCCGCCTTATCCGAGCCGGGCAGGCCGCCCGCGATGACCGCGACGCGTTCGGCCGGCACCGCGGCTGCTGCCGCGGCCTCATGCATCTCGGCGACCAGCCGTCCCTGCTGCCGGTTCCGCTCACCCGTCCAGATCACGCCTTCGCCCTTCAGTTGTGCGGCCAGGCCGGCGATCATGGCCTGCGGCTATTGTCCCAGCACATCCTGGCTACGGCAGCAGGGGCAGCGCAAGAGAAGCGGGCCGGCCGCCAGCGCCGCCGTCACAGCTCGCGCAGCAGGGTCAGGGCCCGGGCCCGGGCGCGCTGGTCCCAGGAGACGAACAGGTGATCGTGGGCCAGGCCGGCGATCACGTTGCAGCTGATCCCGGCGTCGGCCAGGATCCGGCTGAACCGGGCCGTCAGGCCCACGTCAGCGAGGCAGTAGTTGACCCGCAGCGTGATCCGCGCCGCCACGTAGTCGTAGGCCAGGCCGGACTGGTCGGCGTCAGCCCTGGTCAGGATCAGCGTCGGGCCTTCGTCCTCGAGGATGAGCGCGAACGGGGACACTCCGGAGGGGGCCTGCGCCGCGGCGAACACGTACGGTTCCTGATGCAGGTCGGGCTGGACATCGTGCCAGCCCACCGCCGCGGAGTCGCTGGCCTGGTGGGAGAAGGCCGGACCGTTCGGCATGATAGAGCT
>OCZT010003553.1_pt1 | contig 15869 bp, 18 predicted proteins | sample 1539031 | NCBI WGS metagenome assembly OCZT01 (sample SAMEA3539308, study PRJEB22396) | soil metagenome | biome: tundra; feature: field; material: soil | place: USA | collected 2010-05 | depth 0.15 m | reverse complement strand
CGCTCGCGCAGCTCGGCTACCGGGTCCGCCTGGTCGCGCACGCGGAGCGCGCGCGCTGGGGCGCGGCCGTCCATCTCCGGGTGCGACCGACCGCCGTCGCCACCGGACACCTCCTCCACGACGTGGAGGATGCTGACAACGCTGTCATCATCTCGAGCGACCTCGCGGGCAGAGTCATGCTCCGGGGGCTCGGCGCCGGAGGCGCGTCGACCGCGAGTGCGGTGGTGAGCGACATCGTCACAGCGGTGCGCGAGCGCAAGGCGCCGGCGGATCGCGCGGTGTCCGCGCCCGTCGAGGCCAGGTTGCTGACCGAGGAAGACGTCGAGGTCGCCGGATACGTCCGGGTTCGCCTCTCGCCCGAAGCCGACGCTCGAGCCCTTGTGCTCCAGGCGCTCGAGGACCGTGGCATCCCCGTCGACGCAGCTGTCGACGCGCCCGGCTCCGAGCTGATCGTCCTCACCGGCACCGCGCCGCGCGCCGTCCACGACCGGGCGCTCGAGACGCTGGACACGCTGACGCATGTGGATGAGATCCTCGGCGCCCTCGACCGGGCCGAGGCGTAGGCGCGCCGCATGACCAGCCGCGCCGGGGGCGTCCTCGCCCGCTGGGCCGACCGTCTTTCGCTCCCCGCGGACGCGCCGCATATCAGCCTCGGCGAAGGTGGCACGCCATGCGTCGCGTCCATGACCATCGGACCTTCGCTCGGCCTCGCCTCGCTGCACTTCAAGCTCGAAGGCCTGAATCCGACCGGCTCGTTCAAGGACCGGGGCATGGTGGTGGCGGTCGCGGCAGCGCTCCACGAGGGCAGCCGGGCGATCATCTGCGCCTCCACCGGGAACACCAGCGCGTCGGCTGCCGCATATGGCGGGCGCTTCGGCCTGCGTACGGTCGTTGTCGTGCCGAGAGGCCACATCGCCTCCGGAAAGCTTGTGCAGGCGCGGGTCCACGGTGCGGCGGTGGTGAGCATCAACGGGGGATTCGATGTCGCGCTCCGGATCGTGCGCGAGCTCTGCGAGCGGCATCCGGTCACCCTCGTCAACAGCGTGAACCCGAACCGCATCGAAGGCCAGAAGACCGCTGCATTCGAGATCGTCGACGAGCTCGGCGACGCTCCCGACGTGCTCGCACTTCCGGTGGGCAACGCGGGCAACATCACCGCGTACTGGCGCGGCTTTCGCGAGGAGCATCGCGACGGACGCACAACCCGGCTCCCGCGCATGTTCGGCGGCCAGGCGGCGGGCGCGGCGCCGCTCGTCCTGGGGCGCCCGGTCGACGATCCGCAGACGGTCGCGACGGCCATACGGATCGGCAACCCGGCGTCGTGGCAGGGGGCGATCGACGCTCGCGACCAGTCGGAGGGACTGATCGCGTCGGTCGACGACGAGGCGATCCTCGATGCGCAACGCCGGCTCGCGAGCCTCGAGGGGATCTTCTGCGAGCCTGCGTCGGCCGCCGCGCTGGCCGTCCTCGAGCGCGCGATCGCCGAAGGGGCCGTTGCTCCCGGCACCCACGCCGTCTGCGTGCTCACCGGCAACGGATTGAAGGACCCCGGCGCCGTCGAGGCTGCCCTCCCACCAATCCTGGAGATCCCTGCGGACGCGAGCGCCCTGGCGCGCGCGATCCAGGTCTGACCCGGCGTGCGCGTCCGCATCGCCGTCCCGGCAAGCGTGGCCAACCTCGGTCCGGGGTTCGACATCCTCGCGATTGCGCTCCAGCTGCAGAACGACATCCGAGCCGAGCACCGACCGGGCCCGCTGGCGATCGATCCGGGTCCCGGGGCCGCCGCGGAGCTCAACGATCCCGCGCGCAACCTGGTGACGATCGCCTATGCCGAGGCGTGCGCGGCGTTGGGTGTGGACGCTGCCGGCGTGCAGTTCACCTGTGTGCACCGCATCCCCATCGGCCGGGGCATGGGCTCGAGCGCAGCGGCCGCGCTGGCCGGGGTCCTCGTGGCGACGGCGCTGCACCAGGCGCCGTGGGACGAGAACGACATCCTCGAGCGCGTCGGCGCGCTCGAAGGCCATTGCGACAACGCCGCTGCGGCATTGCTCGGTGGTCTTGCCATCTGCGCGCCGGGGGCACCCGCAGTACAGCTCGCGGTGTCCGATGACCTGCGCGCGGTGCTCTTCATTCCCGACCAGCCCTTCACCACGACCGAGGCCCGCCAGGTCGTTCCCACCACCTTCAGCCGCGCGGACGCGATCTTCAACGCGAGCCACTGCGCGCTGCTCGTGCGCGCGCTGGCGGTCGGCGACCACGCGGCGCTGCGTGTGGCTATGCAGGATCGGTGGCACCAGGACGCCCGCTTCGCGCTCATGCCGGGAGCAGGACAGATCGTCGCCGCAGCCAACAACGCCGGCGCATCCGGCGCCGCTCTGGCGGGCGCCGGACCATCGGTCATCGCCCTGACGCCACTGGACCCCGAGCCGATCGTCAGGGCGATGACCACCGCGGCCGCACGCGCCGGCGTGGCCGGGAGCACGATGGTCCTCCCACCTCGCAACTACGGCACTCGCGTGGACGTGTCGGCATGACCCGGGTGGTGCAGAAGTACGGGGGATCGAGCGTCGCGACGCCGATGAAGTTGCGTCGCGTGGCCCGGCGGATCCGCGAGTCCGTCGACGCGGGGAGCGAGGTCGTGGTGGTGGTGAGCGCCATGGGCGACACCACCGATGAGTTGATCGCGCTCGCCCATCGCGTCACGGCCGACCCGCCCTCGCGCGAGATGGACATGCTGCTGAGCAGCGGAGAGACGATCACCGCGCCGCTGCTCGCGATGGCGCTGCACGCCGGGGGCACGCCGGCCATCTCGCTCAGCGGCGCGCAAGCGGGCATCAGAACCAGCCGGGCGCACCGGACCGCGCGCATCGTCGACATCGTGCCGCAGCGAGTCCTCGATGAGCTCGAGCGTGGCAACGTCGTGATCGTTGCGGGATTCCAGGGGGCGACCGAGGACATGGATGTCACCACCCTGGGTCGGGGCGGCTCCGACACGACGGCGGTGGCCCTTGCCGTGGCGATCCACGCCGATCACTGCGAGATCTTCACCGACGTCCCCGGCGTGCACACCGCTGACCCGCGGATCGTTCCCAACGCGCGCGTGATCGCATCGATCGATTACGACGAGATGCTCGAGCTCGCCTCCGCCGGGGCCCGGGTCATGCATCCACGCGCCGTCGAGATCGGTGAGGCGTACTCCATGGAGATTCGGGTGCGATCCACGTTCGACAACGAACCGGGGACAATCATCGCGAAGCAGAACAGGATGGAAATTCGCCAGAAGGTGCGCGCCATCGCGCACGAGACCGACGTCGCCAAGGTGACGATCCTCCGCGTCCCGGACAAGCCGGGAATCGCGGCGTCGATCTTCGGTCCCTTCGGTGACGCCGGGATCGACATTGACATCGTGCTGCAGAACGTCAGTCACGACGGCACCACCGACCTGAGCTTCACCATCGCCGAGTCACACCTGCCCAAGGCCCGGCGAATGCTGGGATCGGTGACCAGGAAAGTTCAGGCGCAGGGGTACACGGCCACCGCGGGCGTCGCCAAGGTCACTGTCATCGGGAGCGGGCTGAGGGGAACGCCGGGGATCTACGCCAAGATCTTCCAGGCACTCGCCGACGCGGGCATCAACATCCAGATGATCGCCACAAGCGAGATCCACGTCACCTGCATCATCGACCGGCCGCGGGTCCGTGAGGCTGTCCGTGCACTGCATGCCGCGTTCGAACTGGAAAGGATTTGAGCCTCAGTGTCGGCATCGTCGGGCTGCCGAACGCCGGGAAATCGACGCTCTTCAACGCGATGACGCAGGCTGGCGCCGCGGTCGGCAACTACCCGTTCACGACCATCGAGCCGAACACCGGCGTCGTCCCTGTCCCGGATTCGCGTCTCGACAGGCTCGCCGCGCTGTTCGAGCCGCCCAAGGTGATCCCGGCGACGGTCACCTTCACGGACATCGCGGGGCTGGTGCGTGGCGCGAGCCGCGGCGAGGGACTCGGCAATCGGTTCCTCGGCCACATCCGCGAAGCCGATGCCACCGCGTTGGTGGTGCGCGCATTCGAGGATCCCGACGTCACCCACGTCGAGGGAGGGGTCGATCCCGTCCGGGACATCGACGTGCTCGAGCTCGAGCTCCAGCTCGCCGACCTCGAGACGGTCACCAAGCGGCTCGAGCGCACCGAGAAAAGTGCGCGATTGCAGAAGGAGAAGGAGCCCGAGATGATCGCGCTCCTGCACCGCGTCCAGGAGCATCTCGATCAGGGAAAGCCGGTCCGCACGATGCCGTTGACTCTCGAGGAGCAGTCGATGTTGCGGGAGTTCTGGCTGCTCACCGGTAAGCCGCTCATGGTGGTCGTCAACGTTGCCGAAGCCGCGGCGGGTGAGCCGGTACCGCACGAGATCGTGCAGCGAGCCGCGCTTGCGGGCGGCGATGCCATCGCCGTCTCGGCGCGCATCGAAAACGACATCGCCGAGCTCGACGCCGCCGACCGGGCGACATTCCTGCATGACCTGGGGCTCGAGGAGCCCGGCCTCTACCGCGTCGCCCGCAGCGCATACCGGCTCCTGCGCCTGATCACGTTCTTCACGGCCGGCGACACCGAGGTGCGCGCGTGGAATCTTCGCGAGGGCGAGACCGCGCTCGACGCGGCCGCGAGCGTCCACACCGATATTGCCCGCGGGTTCATCCGCGCCGAGGTGACCGGCGCGGAGGAACTGCTCGACGCGGGGTCGTATGCAGTGCTGCGCGAGCGCGGCAAGCAGCGGCTGGAAGGTCGCGACTACGTTATGCGTGACGGTGACGTCATCCACGTGCGCTTCAATGTCTGAGCGTGCGGCCGCGACCGTCGGCCGGCGCCTTGAGCTGATCATCGACGCGCCCGCGCCCGGCGAGGAGAACATGCGTCGCGATCTGGCGCTGCTCGACGCCTGCGCGCGCGGAGCGATCCCGGGCGTGGTGCGGCTGTACGGGTTCCGTCCCGCATGTCTGAGCCTCGGACGCATGCAGCCGCTCGACGACGTCGACCTTGAAGCGTGCGCCCGTGATGGCGTCGACGTCGTGCGCCGACCGAGCGGCGGGCGCGCGGTGCTGCACGACCAGGAGGTGACCTACGCGGTGGTCTGCAGGTCGACCGACCCGGTCTTCGGTGGCAGGGTCCTCGAATCCTGTTCGCGAATCCACGAGGCGATTGCAATCGGCCTGGCAACGCTTGGCGTGCACACGATGCCCCGCGCCCTGCCGGCCAACCTGCGCCGGGACGCCCGGGAAGGAGCCGCGGTGGCTGACTGCTTCGCCCGCCCGGCCGCTCAGGAGCTGCTCGACGACCGGGGCCGCAAGCTGGTGGGCAGTGCCCAGGCGAGACGCGCGGGCGCGCTGCTCCAGCACGGATCGGTGTTGCTCGAGCCACCACGTGCGGCCGGCTATCTGCATGGCGAAGCGGCGCCGACACTGGGTGGCGTCGGCGTCCGGGAGCTACTCGGCCGTCAGGTGAGTCGCGAAGAGCTGGTTGCTGCGCTCGCTGCGGGGTTCGGCCTTTCTCTCGGGTGGCCTTCCTAGCCGGCTGTTCGGTCTGCGATTCCTGAGTCATCGTGGATGCGGTGGTTCGGGTGGGCGGGGATGTGCGCCAGGAAATCTCCGGCGTGCTGAGCCGCAGCACGCGAAATTGGTATCTGAGTGCGAATGCCGATGTGCCGGAACGCCGGCGCCAGGTTTGTCCAGAGAGCGGTCGGCTGCGAACATATGTTCCCTACTACAGGAATGGGCAACTATCCCCACACAGTAGAAACGCGCCCTCAAAGGGCGTAGAGTCGGGGGATGGTCAAAGTGAAAACACCCTCCGTGGCGACCCCCAAGGTCAGAACTCCCAGCGTCACGACGCCGACCATGCCAACGCCCACCGTGAAACCGGCTCCCAGGAAGGAGCGGTAGAACCACCATCACGACAGCGGCGGTCCAGAGCTAGTTGGTTATGGGCATCCTCGCGATTTTCAGCGCATTTGGGGGCATCACCCTCTTCAGCGTGGTGGTGGGCATCGTGAGGTGGTTGCTTGCCCACCGCCCCATTCGCGTGACGGTGGAAGTGAGGCTGGAGGACGCGGTGGTTCTCTTCGCTGTCACGAATCATCGCCAAACCGCCGAGTTTGAAGGACGGGTCACGGAGGCTCGGGGCATTAGCGAGCAATACGCATGGCCTTGGACGCTCAAGTGGCGGCACTCGACCGTACCCGCAGAAAGGATCGCCAAGCAGGGAACGGCTCTCCTCCAGGTAGCTGAGGTCCGATATTTCATGTACGGAGAGACCGATTGGCGAGGCGGTGGGTGGGCATTCGCAGCGCCAATCTCGGTTCGGATAGTTGATCCCTCCGGGAAGATAACCCGCGACTTCACTTTGCCGAGCAGCGGGTCGTCGTTCTATGTGACGTGGAGCGGAATAGAGCTAGATGTCGAGCTGTCCGGGTTGGGCCACCGGCGGCCCAACGCCGTACTAACCTTGCGTTTGAAATTCACTCCAGATCAGCACATCGACGCTCAGATCATTCGGCGGGTGTCGTCGTGACGCCCCGGCGCTCAGAGGCCATGACGCCCGCGATGGACGTAGGGGGCGAGCGGCTGGACAACGCGTTCGCGGTAGGCCACGAGCATCTCTGCAAAGGATTCCCGGATGTCAGCGCCTATATCCCCTGGTCCAGCTTCGATAGCAACAAGTGGGGATCCTGCGATCTTCACTTGCATGGCATCTGGGGGAATGCCGAGTTCTGCGCCGTCTTTGGCGATGGACGATTCCGGAAAGTTCTCCGCACCCCGATGCGTCTGTCCGTGGCTGTCGATCCAGCGCATACGCACGTCTCGGAGTGCGGAGAACGTGACCGGCAGACGTTGGTGCCTGTCCACGTTGGCGAGTTCATTGAGCATCTTGAAGGCGTGACGGCGCCCCTTGGGGAGCCATTCCTCCGCCGGTTGCAAAGCCTTGAGGATTGCGACCGCCTCGGGCCGCACTTTCGCGGTGTAGGACTTCCACCGCCCACGGTCCTTCGTCATCTGTGCGTTCTCCCCTGGAACGGGCAGCTCCCAGACACCCTGAAAGAAGATGGGAAAGTAGACGCTGTCGCGCTGAGAGGATGGCACGAGAGCGGCCATCAAGTGATCGAGGCCGCTCCTGAGGTTGTGGACAAAATCGGTCGCGATCAGTCCGACCTCAATAGGGGGATTCGTCGTGAATCGCAGGTGGTGCTTGTCGCCCTTGCGATAGTGCGTGGTACTCACCTCGTACGGGTGGGTGTCGGCCCAGTCATTGATGGCGGTCCGGAGATCATTGAGGTGCTTCTCGGCCCGGTCAGCCTTGAGGATGAACGAGGGCACCAACTCAACCACGCGCTATCCTCTCCCTATGGCGAAGCAGCCGGCGACCGAACAGTACACGCCGAAGGGACTGAAAATCCCGGTCCCGACACGGGGCGAGTTCGACGCCAACCTCGACAAGCTCATCAAGGCTCCGGCCCCCCCTTCCCGCTATCGCAAGGGCAAGTCAGCGGACAGGGCGAGCGGCAAGGGCGAGGAGTAGGCGGAACTTCGCCTCTCCCACGGGGACGCGCTTCACGCCACGGACGCGGGGAGTGAACTCGCGATGGTTGTAGCGCCACGCGTACTCGTCAAGGTAGGACTGGAGCCACTTGGTGGATACGGAGTGGTAGACACCCCGCAGTCCGCCCTTGACGAGCGACCAGAACCCCTCAATGGTCTGGGTGTGGACGTCCCCATCGACGTACACCTTGGCCGAGTGGTTGATCCGGTAGTGCGCTGCGACCTCGAGACCTTCGAGGCTGTCGTAGATACGGAACTCATCCGTGAAGATCGTCGTGGACGGGAGCAGGTGGACGCGGGCGAGTCGCGACGCTTCGATCATGTTGGCGGCGGGGACGTACTTGACGACGACCTGTCCCTGACGCTGGACGGCACCCATGACCACGCGCTCGTTGAGACTACGGCCATGCTGGCCGGGGCCATCGGAGAGCCGACGCTTGCGCGTGAGGTAGGTCTCGTCCATCTCGACGTCGCCCGAGAGGACGACGGAAAGGTTGTCCTGCGACATGAGGGAGTTGCGGATCACGTTGAACATCCTCCATGCGGTCTTGTAGGTGACGCCAAGCTCGCGTTCGAGCTGCTTCGCGGAGATACCGCATCGGGTGCTTGTGATGAGGAACAGGGCGTAGTACCAAAGGTGGAGGGACGTGGACGACTTGTGGAAGATCGTCCCCGCCGTGGGATGGACGTGGCGTCCACAGTGGGTGCAGGTCCACGACTGGCGTCCGTCCCCGTTGGAGTACTTGTGGAAGATCCGCTCCACGCCGCACTTGGGGCACAGGGCATGCTCGCCATCGGGCGAGTAGCGGGTGCGCCACAGGTGGGCCAGGCACGCGTCGTCATCGGGGAACTCCGCCATGAACTCCATGACAGAGAACCGCGACTCCGAGGCGGTCCCACGAGTGGGGTTCTTCCGGTTGGACATGCCCACAGTATAGCAGATCCTTCTACGGTGTGGGGATACTTACCTCAGGTTTGGTAGCGAACTCGATCGGCTACTACGACGCGGGCACCTATGAGCGGCAGCTCGCCCACGGCATCGAAAAGTAATCGATCGAGCGGGCCCGGTGCCCGGGCTCACGACAGCTTCAGAGCTATGGTGCTGACGTTGCCTCACGCAGCGCCCGCTACCTGACGTTGGCGCCACCAAGCTGGACAACCGGTCAATCCGTAATACGACCCCCTCGATAGCCCCGAGCTGGAGGAGATTGGGGCGAGCATCCAGGTGCGCTCCGCAGGTCACGCTCAAACGGGAGTGGCAGAAGCATCCGGGTGCATCCCGAGATGCGGAAATACGCGCCCCGTTGCTCCGGCTGAGGTCGATCCATCACCCTGGGGAGGTGTTTGACGCATTTGCGCTGATGTAACTGTTGTGACGTGTTCCCGTTAAATGGGTAGGGCAGACATGAAACGCACAACCATCATCGGCGCTGCGATCACCGCTCTTGGCCTCGCAGCATGTGGATCGACCGTCGCTCCGAGGGTCACCCCGAGGCCCGCGCCGACGGTCACTGCAACCCCTGCGCCGACCGCAACGCCCGTGCCGACTCCATCACCCACTCCCGTGCCGTTGTCGCCGATTTATTGGTGGCCAGCCGAGGGGAATGCCAATGACTCCGTGGGCATGGATAACGGAACACTCGTCGGAGTCACGTTCGGTCCGGGTGTGTATGGAACCGACCAGGCGTTCAGTTTTGGCGGAGCGGCGGATCAAGTCGTCTTCAACACGGCTGGCGGCAACCCTGGTCTCGGTGCCTTCACGTTCGCGTTCGCTGTCAAGGCGACCGCGGCAACCCAAGAACAGGCCATATGGGAGAAGCGAGCACAGTGCAACTCCGACGGGACCAGCTTTTGGGGGTTCCGAATGCAGCCCAACGGGCGGGTCAACTTCGAGGCTCAGAATACGGTCGGCCAAGACTACATGGACCTGGGTTCAACGGCGGTGGTCAACGACGGAGCGTGGCACTGGGTGGCTGTCACCAGACAGACAACAACGGCATCGCTGTATGTGGACGGCCAACTTCAAGCGACCACCACGACTGCAACAACCGCTGATATCTGGAAAAGAACGCCGATGCGGGCCGGTGTGAGCACTTGTGATGGGGTCGACGGGACCACGGCTCTCGTGGGCCAACTGGACGAACTGATGATTTTCTCGGTCGCCCTCACCCAGTCGCAGATCCAGACCCTGGGGAGCTAAACGTCACACCAGGGGGCGACCAAGCTCAACAACCTCGTCAATCGTTAATACATCCCCCTGGTCACGGCGCAGTGAGCGGAGCCTCCGCCTGAAACAGCGACGCAATTCGGCGCTTCGCGAAATGGAGGAAGCCCGGCCGGGGAACCCCGACCGGGCTGGCCCCGCACGCCGGTGACCGTTTCCGGGCCACCCGCGGCGTGTCGCGTGCCGGCTGACTCGCCATTTGGGCGGCGAGGATGCGTCTCGCGGGCTTTACGGCCTTCACGCCGATCACGAGCAGGTAGACGACCATCCAGGGCTCGGCGATTGCAGGCACGACGCTGGTGAAGGTGTGAATCTGCTTGTCAAGGCCGGGGATCAAGAAGGCCGCGAGCATGTCGACCAGGTAGGAGACGCTGGCCACAACCAGCACGATGCCCAGCGCCTTGGGGAACCACCCTGATACGGGCAGGCGAGAACAGGGTTCTTGCTGACCATGATGGTGGAAGTCGAACGCGCCACGGGCGTCTCGGTTCCCGAGCGCGACTACACCAAGATGTCGACGCTCAACCAGTGCGTCGCGTACCTGATGAGTCGGATGCCGGCAGTGCAAGCGTGAGCGTGTCCCGGAGCTGACCTCACTGCGCACGTGGTCGGGGCGGAGAACGTCGTCGCTCCCCACGGCCGCACAGTTGTGACCACCGGCCCTACCGCGCCATACAGGCAAGACCTACGCTCGATGAAGAGATGCTACCCGTCGCAATCTCCGTTGACGGCCTGCGGAAGTTATGCCAACCGGTTCCCGGCCCCGACAGCTGCGCCTGACCCTGCTCGGCGTGGGCGCGATGAACTCACCGCGCTACGCCCCGGCCGGTCTCCTGCTCGAATACGGTGATGCGCGCGTGATGTTCGACGGCGGACCCGGCGCCGAACCGGATGCGCCTCTCGAAGCATGGCTGGTCACCGATGCGCGGGCCGAATTACGAGCCGCCATCCGCCGCAGTGGGCGGGCACGAGGGGTCGAACCGGGGGTGCGGACGCTGGTGACGGACGGCGTACGCGTCGAGCCATATCCCGTGGTGCACACCTCACACCCGACGTGCGGATACCTCATCGAGGGATGTGGTCGTCGTGCCGCCTGGGCGCCCGAGTTCCTCACGTTTCCCGATTGGGCAGCCGGCGTCGACCTCCTATTCGCCGACGCCGCGGGGTGGAGGACGCCAATCCGCTTTGCGCGGGGTACCGGCGGGCATGCGGCAGCACTGGATGTGTCCGCAGAGGCGCGACGGCTCGGAGTGCGGCGACTGGTCTTCGCCCATCTGGGGCGGCCGACGCTGCGCGCCATCGACGCGGGGCTCACCCCACCCTTCGGCGAATTCGGCCGTGAGGGCGGGGTGTTCCTGCTACGCCAGGCGGGAGCCGCCGCGACGCCGCACGCGCGGACGCCGGGTCATCGCATGCTGCCGCACACCGCAGACCTCATCATCGAAGCCTGGGGTCCCTCGCGCAACAAATGCATCGAGCAGGCAGCGCTTGGATTGGTCGAATCCTTCATCGATATGCACTCGGCGGTCGCTTCCGAATCCGTCATCACCGACATTCCCGCGATGGACGATGTTGAGTTGCTGATCACCGTTCTCGAGGAGGTGATCTATGTGGTTGACGCGAAGGGGATGGTCCCGATTGCAGCGTCCCTGCGAGAGAACCGCGCGGGTGGATTCCGCGCCGTCTTCGCTGTCACCCCACTTGATGACGTCACGAGCATCGGGCCGGTGCCCAAGGCGATTACTCGGCATGCCATGCATTTCGGTGAGGACGACGGCGGCTGGTCGTGCCACGTCCTCGTCGACGTGTAGCGGGTCGCGCCTGCTATCCCTTCACCACCCCGATGGGCACCAGCCGCGCGACCCGCTGCGCGAGGCCGGCGCGCTCGCACGTGAGCACCACTTCATCGATGTCCTTGTAAGCGAAGGGCGCCTCCTCCGCCAACCCTCGCAGGGAGCCGGCGCGCACGGTGACCCCGGCGGTCTCCAGCTCGCGCCGAAGCGCCGGTCCGCTGATGCGGCGGAGGGCTTCGTGGCGGCTCATGGCGCGCCCGGCGCCGTGGCATGTCGAGTTGAACGCGCCTCCATGGGCGACTCCGCGCAGCACGTACGATGCGGTGCCCATCGATCCCGGCACCAGCACCGGCTGACCAGTTGCGGCAAGATCCCGAGGCAGAGCGGGATGGCCGGGGGGGAGCGCGAGGGTTGCTCCCTTGCGATGCACACAGAGCGCACGTTCCGTGCCGTCGACCACGTGATGCTCCAGCTTCGCGAGGTTGTGGGAAACGTCGTAGAGAAGCTGGATATCCGGCGAGCCGGCGATGCGCTGAAAGGCGCGGCGAACCGCGACACTCAGCAACTGGCGGTTGGCCCTACCGAAGTTGGCCGCCGCCGCCATCGCGCCCAGGTACGCCTCCCCCTCCGGGCTCCGCACCGGGACACACGCGAGCTGCTCGTCGGGAACCGCGATCCCGTAGCGGCGCATCGCCGGGCCCATGAAGCGAACGTGGTCGCTGCAGACCTGATGGCCGAGCCCACGAGAGCCGCAATGGATCATCACGCACACCTGTCCCGGGGTCAGGCCGAACGCAGCGGCCGCAGTGGTGTCATAGATCGTGTCGACCGCCTGCACCTCGAGGAAGTGGTTGCCCGAGCCCAGGCTGCCAACCTGAACTCTGCCGCGCTCTTTGGCGCGGACACTGACGGCTTCGGGGTCGGCGCCTTCGAGCCGACCGTGGTCCTCGCAGCGGTCGAGATCGCGCGGTACGCCGAAGCCGCGCTCGACCGCGTACTCAGAGCCACCCGTGAGCACGGCATCGAGTTCCTTGACGGTGTCGACGTGCCAGACGCCCCCCGGACCGGCGCCGTGAGGGACGTCGCCCATCAGCCGATCCATCAGACGGGGCAGGACCCGGGTGATCTCCACACGTTGCAGCGTGGTGGCGAGGAGGCGGACCCCGCAGGAAATGTCGAAGCCCACGCCACCCGGGGAGATGACTCCCCCGGCGGCGACGTCAGTCGCGGCGACCCCGCCTATGGGAAAACCGTATCCCCAGTGGACGTCGGGCATCGCATAGCTCGCTTCCACGATGCCCGGAAGGGTCGCCACATTGACGACCTGGTCGAGGCAGCGGTCAGTGCCGAGATCCGGAAGCAGCGCGCGTGACACGTAGATGATGCCGGGCACCCGCATGCCGTTTCTCGGCTCGATGCGCCAGCGCTCCGGCGTCTCCTCGACGAGTTCGACGGTGGCCGTCCTCGACGCGATCACCGAGGCGGTGTCTCAGTTGTCGTCGAGCGGACGATCGTGAAAGGCCAGTGCGTACGCAGGCGCGACGAGCTTCACCCTTCGGTGGTCTCCGTCGTGGACGACGATGAAGTCTCGCGCGTCGGCGGCCGGGCTGCCGAAGCGAACCAGCACGTTGGCGCCCGTCGCAGCCATGTCCACCGTTCCTGAGCCATCCGGGGCGATGAGGACTGCGTCGCGCGCTGGTATCTCGATCTTCTGGATGCCGGGGCGGTCACGGGAGGTAATTTTCAATGTCGTCATGTATGGCCTCCAGTTACAGCGAGCGGTGGTTTCTGCACTGTGGCCCATTCTGCGACGGCATCCGGGAAGGCATCAGAGGCGAAGGTCACAACCGCAGGAGCTTATGGCATCCCGCCTCTTATGATCCAAACCTTCGGGGCATGGCTTGCACGTTCCGCTCCGTTGGGCCGGGTGTCAGTGCTCACCAACCGGCGGATGGGGCGAAGGTCGGCGGAGGTTCAGGCCAAAAGCCTTTGGACAGCCCTCCTCAGGCGCTTAAGACTGGATTCGTCGCCCGCAAACGTCGCGGGCGAACGGGCGGATTCAAGACCGGAGGTTGACGATGAGGGGACAGAGTGACAAGGTTGCCAGCAAGGTCAAGGAGCTCAGCGGCAAGGTCACCGGGGACAAGGACCTCGAAGCGGAGGGTAAGGCCCAGCGTCTCGTGGGCAAGGTCGAACAGGCTGGTGAAGATGCCCGGGGACTCGGTCCGCGGCGCGGCCCGCGCCCTCAAGAGAACGGCCCGCGCCGTCAAGACGAATGAACCAGCAGTGAGGGAGAAGAAGTGATCATCCTCGGCGTGATCCTGCTCATCATCGGATTCGTGGCCGCTATCCCGGTCCTGGGTACAGCAACCGGGAGATCGCCGCTTCGCTCGGCGTCGCAGAGAGCACGATAGCCTCACGCCTGGCGGCCGCCAAGGCCCGGCTACGCGACCACCTCGGAGGTGCGGCTGGGCCAATCTTGGAGCCGAGCCGTTACTCGGGCGACCCAGGCGTTCTATAGGCATGAACGTCGACGACGATTGCGCCGCCATCAGGGTTCGAAGGATCTTTCTACGTCTGTGCGAGAGCTGCCGTCAGTCTGCCATGTACGATGAACGCGTCAGGGGATGGTGGAGTACGCGTTGATCCTCGTCCTAATCGCCATCGTCGTCATCGTGATCCTTCAGGTCGTCGGCCAGCAGGTCAACAACGTCTTCTCGAACGTGAGCAACGGGCTCGCCGCCTAGTCAGCGCGGAACGGCCTTACGCACTGAGGCCACACGAATAACGGCAACCTCGTCCTTCGTTAATACAACCCCTGCCCGGACGCCCCGAGCCGGGAGCGCCGTGAGCTGAGCGCCGTCACGGCTCGCAAAGGTCGGATGAGCGGCTTCGGCAGGTTACGCGCCAAATTGGAGCGGTGTGTCCACCCGGTGCCTACGTCACGGGTGTCCAAGTGCTTGTCAGTCTTCGTGCAACTTGAACGCCATGTGGCGGGAGTGGTGTTGCTTCATGACCAGGGTGAGCCATATGCGGAGCACGCCGTCGATAGTGTTCACCTCATCAGGACCGCCAACCCAGGTCGGTCGCAGACCGACGTCAGCCACGAGTGCCTCGACGACGGTGCGTTCCTCGCCGTCCGGTCCACAGAAGAACATGTCGCTGGACACGCCGACCACCACGGGCTCTGCCAGCACCTCCCAACCGAGGGTGTTGAAAGCCCGGAAGTAGTGCGCTCCGGGCGACGCTGCGAGGATCGCTTCGGCACTGTTCATGACAGGGTTCGGATATTGTTGGTGGCGTCGATCACCGCCTTGCGGTTGAGAAGGTCGGCCACTCCATCCGTCAGCAGCAACTCTGCAATGGACGCGCTCGGGACGGCCAGCAAGACCACCCGGGCACCGCGGATCGCGTCCGCGATCGTTGCCGTGCGGCTCGCGGTCGCCACCGCCAGCGCAGCCAGCTCTGGCTTCTCAGGGTTGCGCGCTCCATACGTGAGAGTGGCCTGCCGCCGCCCACGTTCGCCCGAGGGTGCTCCCGATGTTGCCGACACCTATCACCGCGATGTCTGTCATCGGGTGCTCCTCCATTCGTCGTCGTCGCTCGCGAGTACCGTGACGCGGTTGAGTTGATTCTTAGGTGGTTTCCGGGTGAGGGAGCTCCGCCACCCATGGCTCGAGCAGGCGTCCGAAGTTGACGGTCCCCAGCCCACCCCGAAGACCGTAGGAACCAACACACGGCGATCCGCTGGGTTCCATAGACGCTCGTGAACCCGAGCCAGGGTCGGCAGGCGGAGGTCATACGGGACCCAGCCGGCAAGCTTGCCGCGCCATGTTCGTTCCTCGGCCGGCTTGCGCAGCTCGGTGGCCACAGCGGCGCCGACGAGGGTGACCGCCAATACAAGCCCGAGCCATCGCGACCGGGTTCTTGTCCGTCGTCCATACCTGCCCACCAGCATATTGTCTGCCTCTCGGGCTGCGGCGTAACGCGCCATACCTGAACGCCGCGCACACTGAGCTCCGCCAGTTCCTGCTGCATTCGGTCACGGCAGTCCCCCCTCACTGGGTGCGCACAAAGCCCGGCGCGAGCTATCTCGTCTGCCCCACCGAGCCCGACGTCTGCATCCCCGTGCGGGACGGGTACGCGCTCACCGTCCTGGTGCGCTGGATGGCATGGGAAACGGAGCCGCGATCCGCGGCGGCCTGACCTCGACTGTCCGGTGGGACAAACCGGGACTGTATGGCGGGCAGACACCGTCGCCGAACCT
>OCZT010003552.1_pt1 | contig 15870 bp, 11 predicted proteins | sample 1539031 | NCBI WGS metagenome assembly OCZT01 (sample SAMEA3539308, study PRJEB22396) | soil metagenome | biome: tundra; feature: field; material: soil | place: USA | collected 2010-05 | depth 0.15 m | reverse complement strand
CATAACTGCCAAGAGCAGACAAGCGTTTTTCCACATTGCATTAACTCCTTAACTCCGTGGTTAACTGAATCGTGATCAAAGCGCGCGGCGGAGCAGTCTCTTGAATCATGGACCTCATGAAAAGAAAGATATGCCCCGCCTCAGAGTGCGACTCATGCAGCTTCCCAACCGGCTTAACCACTGCACCTGACATCCAAAACAACTTCTAGAACGACAGCCGCAAGGCCCCCTGGATTTCACGTGGCGTGCTATTGACTCGCGTGCTTGTTATTTTTCCATAGGTTATGGAAGGATACGAGGCGCCGGGTAGGCTGAAGTTTGGAGTGTTTGAAAGGTTGAACACTTCGATCCTTGCCTGGAGAATCACCCCATGTTTGAGCCCGAAGTCTTTGAAGACAGACGGATCGAAGTGCCGATAGTGCGGCCCAAACAGCATATTCCTGCGCTCAGTTCCGATCGTTCCAAGCGTCTGCCCCTGGAAGGCCGAGGTATTGAACCATTCAGTGATGGTTGGTTTGGACAGCTCGGGGTTCACAAGCTCATTCGGGCGATCGCCTCCGATTCCTGTATTGCTCAGTGGGCTGGCGTTCCCAACCGAGAAGGGCTGTCCCGTCTCCCACACGTCGATGGCATTGAACTGCCAACCCTTGACGAAGCCGGCTTTCACGCCGTTGTATTTCTCGCCAAACGGCAAAGAATAATTCAGCATCAAGGCAAAGCGGTTCTGAACGTCGAGTTCACTCGGGCCATACTCCAGAGTTGCCAGCTCCGACGGTATGGCGCTCGCGAAACGCCCGCCCCCAGAGTATCCTACAACATCGCTGAGCGCCTTGGCCCAGGTGTAGTTGGCGTTCAAGAAAAATCCATGGCCGGCGTTTTTTTGCAATGTGCCCTGGAATGAGTTGAAGTTTGAGAAACCGTTGGATTCAACGTGATAGATCGTCGTGACATTCGGGTACTCGGCATAGAACGGCCGCCGCGTAACGTAGCTCACAGAGGAGGGCGGAGCCACATTCCTATTCGGATCGGTGCGCAGTTTATGCCCCCATTCTCCGACATATGCAACGGTCACAACGAACGATCGAATCTGCCGCTCGATATTCAAGTTGGCTTGCTCGATGAATGAATTCCGATAGTTGAGCGCCATGCCTATCAAACTCCCGGACAGAGCTGTGGTGGAACTTTCTACGGGCAATGGCAGACTGGTCAGGTTAGTCACCGTAAGAAAGTTCGGAGCATAGGAAGTGGCAAAAGGCGGGTTGGTGAACGGCCCGCTAGGCCCGGTGTTGTCGCGGAAGAAGACAAGCCCGTATCCGCCGCGAACGACGGTCCGTGGAGTGACGTTGTACGCAAAGCCGAGGCGAGGCGCAAGCGAGCGATAATCTGTCTGGACTCCCCCCGTAGAGGAAGTGTTTACGCCCGCAACCAGCAACTGCCCCGATCCTGTATCGAATTGAGAGATGTTGTTCCCGCGGAAAGTGTCCGGAGTGATGATGTCGTATCTCAGGCCAAGGTTGAGCGTCAGCTTGGAAGTAAAGCGCCAGTCGTCCTGCCCATAGAAGCTGGGTTCCCAGGAGCGCGGGTAGCGCGGCGAAAACTGCATCGACCGGCTGGTGCTGTAGGGAAGTCCGAGCAGCAAATTGATCAACGGAACAATGCTTGCGGGTGCTCCGGTGTAGCCTGGACTGGGGGTAAAGCTAAACGAGCCATCGCCGGTGGTGGGTTGTTCGTTATAAAGCTGGCGGCGAACCAAAGACGCGCCATACTTAAACGTATGCCTGCCGAATACCCGTGTCAGACTGCCGCCGTATTGGAAGATGTTGTCTCCATCGTGCAGAGGAAGGTACATTGAATCTCCAAGCGATGCAAAGCCAGAAACGGCGAAATTCGGAAGCGCCGAGGTAAACGAATTGAAGTTTGAATTGGTGATACCGAGCGCGTTTCCGTAATTCTTCCCATCATTCAACGGGAAGGAGGTGTTGTTAATGTAGGTATAACCTGCCTTTAGTTCCAGACTCGTCTTCGAAGAAAAAATGTGAGTGTAGTTCAGTACGGCCTGATCGGCCTTATCTTGGGCGGTGCCAGGATAAGAGACCGAGCCTCCAGGTTCGACTTCACCGACTCCCGTGATATTGACCGCGGGCAAGCTGCTCGGCGTGACCACGCTGATGTTATTGTACGTGTAGCGCGCAAAGAGCAGATTGTTCTCGTTGAATTGGTAGTCGACCCTTCCGTCGATCGTGGTGCTGTAATACGTGTTATTGGGACTGTAGGTATAGCTGTTTGTCCCGGTGTTTGGCGACGGATACAACTTGAAGAAATTCAGGCCCGGCGTGACCATGCTAGCACTAACGTTGGGTCCGCTAACATCGGTAAAATCGCCAGGATGCGCTACTTCATACGCCGTTGGCACGGTGTTCACCGTCGTCGTGCCCTGAACAATGCGCAGGCTTTCATAGTCCCCGAAGAAAAACGCTTTGTTCCGTTTGATTGGGCCGCCAACGCTGCCACCGAATTGGTTTTGCCGTAACTCCGGCCTTGTTCCGGTTTTAGCAAAGAAATTCCGGCCGTCCACCGCATCGTTGCGGAGAAATTCGTAGACGGCGCCGTGCAGGGAATTTGTTCCTCCACGCGTGATCAGGTTGACAACCGCGCCCGGAGTCTTGCCAACCTCTGCCGGGTATAAGTTCGTTAGCACGCGGAATTCAGCGATCGCGTCCACCGAGGGGCGCACGCCAATGGATCCGATCGTGCCTTCATTATTATCCACGCCTTCGACCATTTCATTGTTCTGTGCGTCCGTCTGTGCGTTCGCCACGATACTCGAAGACTGGCGGCGGTCGTCTGGGCGGCTGCCAGAGGAAAGCGTCCCCGGAGTGCCTTCATTCGCCCCAGCAGCCATATTCGCCAACAGAACGAAATTCCGGCCGTTCAACGGCAGGTCTTGCACTGCCGTCTGCGGAATGACCGTACTCATGACGGTGGAGTCCGTTTCCAATGCGGGAGGAGCCGAGGATACAACAACCGTCTGGGAAACATTACCCACGGCCATATTAACGACAACGCGGCGGCGATCGCCCGCTGCGAGATCGATGTTGTCAACCCGATATGGCCGGAAACCAGCCGCTCCGACCTGCAGCGAATAATGTCCCGAAAGCAGCAGGGTGAAGACAAACTCACCCGTTGGGTCGGAATTGACCGCATGGCGCTCTTGGGTTTGAGTATTGGTTAGAAGAATCTTGGCGCCCGGTAATGCTGCCCCACTTGCGTCTGTGATATTGCCAAGGATGTCTCCCGTGGAGACCTGCGCAACGCTAACTGTTGGCGCGAGCGTGAGAAGCGCCACACAGAATGAGAAAATCAGCAAGGAACCCAAAAGGCTGCATGCTTTTGCAATGGATCCCCTCTGAATGCTTCGGCTAATCGTTTTCGCTTCACGGTCAGTGCTCATCATTGCCCCCTTAAGATGTCCTTCAATGGCGCGGTTTCGGCGTAATGGCAAACGATTGGAAATAGAACGCAAAATCTCCACGATACAGGAGGAACATTTACATATACATCTAGACCTCTAGAATTGCAAGAGGAAAATTTTTACTGCCTTGGGTAGGCTGTCCTTCGTCAAAATACCGATCTGCTGTTAAATCAAACAGATGGGTGCGGATCCAGTTTGATTGTCTGGGTGTAAAGCTGGATCATCTCTTCCGACTGTAGATGTTTTTGTAGATGGTCTTGCATCCAAGATACGGCGAGAAACCCAATACTGACGCACCTTCTGGCACCAGGGCACCTGGGCTATTACCAGGGGGTCTAGGCGGCTCATCTGCAAAGTATTGAAAAGATTGGTCGGGGAGAGAGGATTTGAACCTCCGACCCCCTGGTCCCGAACCAGCAAACTTCAAACTCTAAATACTTTGCTTGGTGTCGCTTAGGGAGCCAAAGGCCATTCTATCCTCCCCTCAATCGTACCGAACTTGTACCGAGACTTCCGGACGGGTCAGGCCTAGCCATCATTTGACTGGAAGCTAAGCCAAACCTAGCCCAAACGCGCCAAGATCCTTCAATACTCGTCTGAACCGCCTCCGGCACCCCGGCTCGGAGTGTCAACCGAAAATATATTCATATGGTTGTCGCGAAAAAGCATCATTTTTCCCACTATTAGTATGGAGTCGTTTGAAGATTCACCAGACGCTGACCGTCATGGTGGATATTCGGTCCCGCGAGAGCTGGTGGCAAAAAAATGGAGAAGCCGTCTATTGCGACCACGAACACACCCCTTTCTTTGCGAGCCGCGCAATACGTGCGCATGTCCACGGAGCATCAGCAGTACTCCCCAGAGAACCAGCTTGAAGTGATCCGCGAATACGCTCATGGCAGATGTACGAACGCTGCTAACTTGCCATAGCGTCTCGTGAGCGAGGAGAACAACGGGCGCGGCTAGGTTCGCTCCTGGGCCATCGACCTGCCTGAATGTGCGCGACGTAGCGACGCTGGACTAGCAGACGATGGAGATGTGCCTGCGCGAGATCGAGCGCTGCCATCAGACCAGAATCAAACCCAACTTCATCGTGATGATCGGGGAGCGTTACGGCTGGTGGCCTCTGCCGGCGTGCATCGAAACCGGGGAGTTCGAGTCAATCCTCTCGGATGCCTCCGAGAACGATTGGCGGCTGTAGTTGTGGGATGATCTTCAAGATGTAGAATAGCTTCGTTTGGGAAGAAGCATTTTTCCCGCAATTGAGGAATCGAAGAGGAGAGGACAGATGGATGCGAAGACTGCCGTAGTCACCGGCGACTTTACGTTGGACTGGAACTTGGCTCGCAACCCTGGGAGCGAGGCGCAAAGTGGCCTGTGAGAGCCGGAGGTTTGCACTCCCCAAACCGTCGCTCCCCGCCCTTGCAGCACCATACAGGTCATCTGGCGGCCATTGAAATCCCATAGGTAGATCACCGCGTCCGTCGCAAACACCAGCGACTTACTTCAAACGACCCTATCGAAACTGCCCCGGCCAAGCGTCTTGGGACAGACCACCAGTGTCGTGCTGGGGCAGTCCCGATAGGGACCTAACGTTATCGATGACTAATCCTGCCTGTCGGACTGTATCGGCCAGAACTGTTCACCAATATTCGGCATTCCTCGTCATTTGGGCCCGTGAGCTTCAGGGAAGTCCGGTATAACATATCACCAGAAATCTTGCAGACCGAGCCGACGATGAAGAAATCGTATTCAGGTATTGGCGCACCCTGCATTTTATTCAAGGATGCTGGATCCTATTTGAGCCCCGCTACGTTTGCTGAGAGGAACGCAAAGATTTTTGCATAAGCGTCCAAGGTCTGAGCATCAGTAAAAGCTTGAAAACCATGTTTGCCTCCTGGTACTATGATGAACTCATTCGCGATATGCGCCTTTGTTAGAGCATCCTTGAGTGCTAGGGCCTGTGAATAGGGAACCGTGGGGTCGGCATCGCCGTGAATGGTGATGACTGGAGGAGCACCGACAACGGCGTAGGTCAGCGGCGAAAGTTGTTTAGCGAGGGCAAGCCGATTTGGCTGGCTTCCTAGCCACTCAATTGCATAAGTGCGGCGATTCTTGCCGTCCAGCAGATCAACCACATCGGTAATTCCATACCAGTTGACAATAGCGGCGACTTTGAGGGGTTTCTCACCAAAGAAGGGCTCCGCCGGACAGTTGTTGTCAAAGCCAGCATCGGCTGTGAGCATACCAGTCATCAGGGCGAGATGCCCGCCCGCCGAGTGCCCGGTGACGATGATGCGATCAGTGTCAAAGTGAAATTTGTCTGCATTGTGGTAGACCCAGCGCAATGCACATCGGCTGTCTTCAACCGCCGCCGGTGCAAGGGACTGGCTGGCCATGCGATATTCCACATTCACAACGTTCCATCCCTTTTGCAGATAGGGTAGCAACTCGGGGACGGCGCCAGTGCGGTCTCCAAAGATCCAGCCACCGCCGTGGATGTAAAGCACCGTCGGCAGTTTTTTTTGCGTCCTGATTCTGCCAGACATCTAGTTTCAGTTGGACATTATTAGCTGTTCCGTAATTCTGATCCGGTTAAACAAGATAGTGATTCTGCAGCAGCGTGGCCCAGGTTGCGGCTTCTCCGGTTTGCGCGTAAGAGGGCAGAGAGAGCAGACAAGCAGCAAGGATGGTCGCAAGCGTGAACTTCTTCATGGATCTCCTGTTAAACGGCTGTCTGGGACCTGATAGTGTGTAGTCTCCCACGGCATGTGGGTCAGACACGGATTACTTCAATTCCGAGGGCTTGAAACGGTGCGATGTCGGCGTCCGTAGCTCCTGTGTCCGTAATGATGGTACCCACTTCCTTAGTGGGACACAGCATCCACCGGCCCTGCACACCGATCTTGCTGTGATCAGTGACTACGACTTTGCGCTTGGCGTGTTGCGCCATCAGTCGAAGGTACTCTGCTTCCTGGGAATTCTCGCAGGAAAGGCCCATCTCTGCAGAAATCCCGTCCACGCCTAAAAACATGATGTCTGCGTAGACCATTCCCGCTGCAATGTTGGCCAGAGGGCCGACCAGAGTGAACCAGTTTCCGCGCAGCACTCCACCGGTGACGATCACCTCAATGTTCTTGCAGTTGCTCAATTCCATGGCAACGTTGACCGTATTCGTGATGACTGTAATGCCTTGTATGGTCATCAGGCTACGAACCACCTCAGTGGTTGTTGTTCCACCACTCAGGGCAACGGTGTCACCTTCTTTGACGAAGTTGGCGGCAGCGCGAGCAATCCGCCTTTTTTCATCGATAAAGCTGCCGACCTTATCCTGAAAAGATGAATCATTCCGGAATGGCTCGTAGAATAGTGGCCCCATGGTGACCGCGCCGCCACGAGTCCGCCGCAACAGGGAGCGTTCTTCCAGCTTTTTCAGATCTCGCCGCGTTGTGGCGATGGATGTTTTTATCGCTTCGCAAATCCCTTCTGTAGTCACAACGCCATTAGACTGAAGCATTTGCAGTATCATTTCCTGCCGGGCGGCTGGTTGGTCTGCGCGTACTTTCATGCCTCCAGTATAGCCCAAGATTAACCGCCAAAGGATAATTAATTCAATAAATGTGACGGAATTTGCGCATACAGCTCGTAAATATGATTTTTTAGTTGACATTCCATCATTAACTTCGATAGAGTTGGGCTTAATTAAGTTTTTTGGAGGCAGAAATGAAGTCTAGGTATGGAGTGCAGAATCCACAAAGGGTTCGCGAGAATCCTTCCGGTTTCGCCCTATTGGCAATTATTTCCATCGTTTTTTGCGCGTTGTGCTTATTCTCGGCAGTGCCCGCAAAAGCGCAATTCGACACTGGAACAATTGCCGGCTCAGTAATCGACTCAACTGGTGCTTCTCTCCCGAAAGCGAACATTACCATCATCAATACCGGGACCGGGGCCAATACCGCCCTGCATACCGACAGCACTGGTAATTTTGTTGCTTCCGGATTGGCATTTGGTACCTACATCGTTTCGGCAGATGCGGTGAACTTTGGAAAGGTATCGTCCCAGCCGCTCGTACTCAATGTGGGCTCAACCGTGACTGTGAGGCTGACACTGAGAGTGGCTGCCTCAGTAGAGTCGGTTCAAGTCACTGGCACTACCACGACGGTTGACATCACGACGAGCGTCTCCGGGACCACGCTGAGTTCCGAGCAGATCGGAAATCTTCCGGTCAACGGCAGAGACGTGAGCAATTTTCTTGAAATTGCGCCTGGCTCAGTGGGTTCAACCTCCTATTTCCAGGGCAGCGTCAATGGCCTCGACAACATCTTCACTGGTCTGAACATCAAGGTAGATGGACAGTCGGCAAGTCGTGGTGACGTAAACGGTTTTTTAGAGACTGAAGGGCAGGAAGGAGCGCGCGTAACTCGCTCCAGCGTCGACAGCATTCAGGAGATCGACTTTGCCAACAACGGTTACAGCGCCGAGAGTGGCTTTTCGCTTGGGCCGCAAATGAATATTATCACCAAGTCGGGAACCAATGAGTTTCACGGCACACTGTTTGAGTACTTCCGCAACGACGATCTCGACGCGAGGGACTATTTTAACATCAGCACCAAGCTTCCTTTGAAGATGAACCAATTCGGCGGTAACGTTGGTGGCCCTGTCGTGAAGAACAAGCTCTTCTTCTTTGCGAACTATGAGGGAGACCAAACTCACCTGACCAATCCTGCCCCGAACTATGAGGTTCCCAGCGCCTATGTTCGCTCCCAGTTCGTAACCAGTATGGCGCCTATTTTGCCCATGATGGCTGCTCTTCCTTCAGGCTGCGGCCTTGGTTCCACAGTGGCCACCTGCGACTACGACACTCGTTATCCGGATAGTGGCACATACGACCTGGTTATCATTCCCACCAGCTTTGCTACGATCGTCGGGGAAAATACAGGATCGGCTCGTTTGGATGCTCGCGTCAGTGACCGTGACAACCTGATGTTCCGCTACAACATCAACAACTCGCTTACCACCTACAACTACGGATTGAATGCGGGTCAGACCTCTCCGCAGTCGTTGCGCACGCAATTGGCAAAGTTTGAGGAGATTCACACTTTCAGCCCGACGCTGATAAACCAGTTCAGCTTGGCAGTGAATCGCTTCTACTCCAATACGGCCTCCAACACCGGCGGGTCACCTTACATTACGATTTCGAGCTTTTTTGTCAACCTTGGTTCGTTACCCGGTGCGATTTCGTTCAACCAGACCAACGCCAACACCCTGCCTGAGATCTTTGACACAGTCACCAAGACGGCGGGCAAGCACTCCCTGAAGATGGGCGCCCAGATCCGGTTGAACCGGCTCGATACCTGGCTCCGACCGATCGTGAGCTACGACTACTACAGCTTCAGCAGCCTGGAAACAAACGTTCCCTTCGTGACGCAGAAAAACGGCACTCCAGGAGCAATCGGCAATAAAAGCTCCAACTGGGACGCATACATTCAGGACGACTGGCGAATGAGCCCTCGTCTAACTATCAGCCTTGGCCTTCGCTATGACTTCAACACCACTTGGAACGTAGCACACGGCAACCAGCGGAACTTTAACTACGCGACGCAGAGCTTTGGAACCACGGGGGCGAGCGCCTACTCCGTTCCTTACACCGACATGGCTCCGCGCGTAGGATTTTCATGGGATCCGTTCGGCAAGGGCAAGACGGTGGTTCACGGCTATGGCGGCATCTTCTACATGCCGATGCAGCCCTCCCCAAACACTCTGGCAGACAACATGCCGGCCAATGCAACCATCTCCGACAATCTCTTCGACTGGCTCTTCGGCGTAGTGCCGTCCATTGCCTATCCGAATGTTCCGCAGTTGGTGGCGAGCGAACAGAACGTCTTTATCTATCCAACCAACCCCAAGGATCCATATTCGACCAACTGGCTCTTTGGTATTCAGCAGCAGGTTGCCAAGGGGACTCTTCTGAGCATCAACTACACCGGCAACAAAGTGCAGCACACGCAGGCCGGCATTGCGTTTCAGGGAATTAACCTCAATCCACAGAGTCCGAACTCAAATGTCAACCGGCCGCTGTCAGCTACGTCGCCCTTCCAGAACGAGAACTACATGCCCAACTCGTTGTTCTCCAAGTACAACGCGCTCCAAGCGCAACTCCGCAGGAAGGCGGGCAATCTGACGATGGAGGCAAACTATACCTGGTCGCACGAGATTGACGACCAAGTGAATGTCTTTGCCGGCTTTGAAAATCCTATGGATCCGACGCACGACATTGGCAATGGCGACTGGGATGTGCGGCATAATCTGACCGCCAGTGCAGTTTACAACTTCCCCAAATTAGCGGGTAGCAGCAATCTTCTACGTCAGACGATCGGAGGGTGGCAGGCATCAAGCATCTTGCAAGTCCGCTCCGGTCTGGCACAGAACGTTGAGGTTACAAGCGGCTTCTTCGGTAATTTCATGCGTCCCGACGTTGTTCGTGGAGTTCCGGTGAAGCTTCCCAGTGCCAGCTGGCCAGGCTCCAGTTACAACATCAACGCTTTCGCCATGAATCCGAACTTCGACGGAGTGTATGGAGATCCTTCAACCTTCGGCACGGTGGGTCGCAACTCACTGCGTGGGCCCGCTTTTGCACAGTGGGATATGTCTGGCATCAAGAACTTTGCTTTGACAGGAAAGTTCAAGCTGCAGCTCCGTGCGGATATCTTCAATATCTTTAATCATCCGAACTTCTCGAATATCGATACGGGTATTTGCAGTTCGGTCACCTACCCGAACGCCACATCTGCGGTTTGCACTCCCAACACGCCAAACGCAGCAAATCACGTCGGATTTGGCACAGCCAGCGCAACCATCGCAGGCGCCGACAGCAACCAGATCGGTACCGGCACGGCAAGGCAGGCGCAACTCTCACTCAGACTCACTTTTTGAGCTGCTGTTCTGCCCTACCATCTCTCACGGCATCCAGCGGCCACTTTGTGGCCGCTGGATGCACTTATACTTTATGGAGCTGATCAAAATGAACTGTAAATCCATCATTGGGTTGTATTGCTTGCTGTCTTTGGCTGTTGCTGGTCCGGCCTTTGCCTCTAATTGTCATCCTGATTTCTCGCTTGAGCATGGACAAGCTCTTAGCTGGCAGGGTGCGGATGATGCCTATTCGATTCCACTGGCCGATGGACGCGATGTCTGGATCTTTGGAGATACGCTATATGGCGCAGAGAGGCTGGTGGTTGGCAACGATCCGCGCATGACACACAGTAGTATTGGCATCTCAACATGTGATGCCAAGACCGGATGGCATATTACCTACTACATCAAGCGCGATGCCACGGGTAAGCCGGCGAGCTTTTTTGTCCCCGAGAATCCGAATCACTGGTATTGGGCGATGGATGGCTTTGTAGCGCGCGGCAGTTTATGGGTCACGCTCATGTGTGTGAAGCCCGCCGAAACGCCCCAACCATGGGCCATGAATTTTCAAACCTGCGGAGCTGATCTTGCCCGCATCAGCAATCCCGGGGACGATCCGCAGAACTGGAAGATAACTTATGCGCATCTGGTGCCGGATGGCATGAAGGCTTATCCATCTGCGACTGCGTTCGTTGAAGGAAAATACGCTTATATCTTCTCACTTTATGAAGCTGGTACGCGCCCCATGATTCTTACGCGCATTGCGCTGAGCGGGCTCAATAAGGCAGCAGATCATCTTGAATATCTTGATGCAGACAACACATGGAAGCCGGGGCTGGTTCCAGCCAAGGCCAAAGAAGTGATGCATCAGGGCACATCTGAAATGTCTGTTCGCTATCATCCGGATATTAAGCAATGGGTTGCCGTACTCATCGACCCAGTCTTTCTCTCCGACAAAATTTACATGCGGACTGCGCCTGAGTTCACAGGCCCGTGGACGGATGGGAGTGTAATCTACCACATTCCGGAAATGATCGCCGGACCGCAGCATGAGAAGGACACCTTCTGTTATGCCGGCAAGGAACACCCTGAGTTTGAAGCTGGCGGCGAGGTTCTGTTTACTTACGTTTGCAATACTTTTTCGGTGCCCAAGCTGATGACGGAGCAGAACATTTATTTTCCTCAGGTTGTGTCTGTACCGTTGCCAAAGTAAGTGCAGCCTTGTGGCTTGCCGGAGTTTTGTTGGAGCGTTTTTAAAAAACAGGTTCTGCTCATTTCAGGCGCTTACGCGTGCGGCGGTAAACGGTTGAGCTTCTTCCATGAAGAAGCGTCAGAAGTTGTTGACGGACGAACAGTGAAAACGGATTGAGCCCCTGCTGCCCAAGCTCATGCGGCGGCGAGATAAGCTAGAACGGCCACCGCCCCGAATTGAGCCTGTTTGGAGGGCATTCTGTGGGTTCTGCAAACCGGGACGCGTGGCGATTTCAGCCCGGCGAGTTTCCACCTCCCTGACGGCATTCTTGTTGGTGAAAAACTTGCTTATGAAAATGGCTGCATGAAAGTACCGCGCGGACCTGGGCTTGGTGTTGAACTTGATCGTGACAAGTTGGCCAATTACAGCGAGTTGGCGAAGAAGCAGGAAATGGGCTCGTGGATTGAAGATCTTATCCGACCTGGCGTCGTAACTGTTCAACCAAAATGGTGAGGAGTTAACCATGAGACGTGTACTTCCCCTAGCCTTGCTCGCCCTGACCATCTGTGCCTCCGCACAGCAACGAGAGTTGTGGCGAATAGGGCAGTTTGACAAGTCGTCACTGGAGTTCAAGGACAGTCATGACGTGGACTATGCGCACTCGACTGATTCCCTGGTTTATCGAATCGGACAGAGCGTGGAGAAGGACTGGCTGCGCTTTCAACCCGGGCCGGCAAATGGACTCTCGGGTGGCCGCGTCCATCCGTTCACTGTGTTCTTCAATCTGGATTCGGTACCGAGCGGCCAATACACATTGCGTATTGCTACGCTCTATGAAACTCCGCGCCGTTCTTCGTTGCAGGTGGAAATCAACGGCCACCGCGGGATGCTCTTTTTTCACCCTCACCTCGATTATTCAGCAGGCGACTGGGAAGGCACATTCGTTCCCCAGACCTCAACAGACGAACGCTCGCTGGCAATTCCAAGTAATTTTCTGCAGTCAGGACAGAACCAACTTGTCCTTACAGCATTAGACTCTCCGGCTACTGCGCAGATGTCTCTTGGAGACGTAGCTCCGGGTATCAGTGGCCTTGTCTACGATGCACTTTCGCTGAACTATAGTACGAGCTCAAACGATTTGGCGCCTAAGGTCACACGGGCAGAGGCGACTGTATTCTTCAAGCACGCCGTCGAGGGATTACGCGAAGGAGTGCAGCTGTGTGCCAATTCTTCTGCATGGTTAGGGCATTCTTCTGCGGGCAAACTGGACGTCGCTGATCAATCGTATCCCTTTAATTTAGATGGGGGACAAGAGTTCGGTGACCGCTGCGCTGAATTCTACATTCCTGTCTGGCAAGGCGATCTTCAGGCGAAGGTCGTGCTACAGGCGCAGACATCTTCGGTTGTTCTCAAAGCCCAGCGCCGCTGGACGGTTCATATCGTTCCTAATGAACACCTCGATGTTGGTTTTACGGACTACCGCAGCAAAGTCGGTGAACTTCAGTCGCGCAGTATCGATCAGGTTCTCGAATTACTACCTGAACATCCTGAGTTCCGCTGGACGATAGACGGAAGTTGGGTCGCTGAGCAGTTTCTATCCACGCGATCACCAGACCAGCAACGGCTGTTTCTCGATGCTGTGCGTGCTGGAAAGATCATTATTCCTCCTCAATTTGCCAATCAACATACAGGCGTCGCATCGCTTGAAGGACTGATCCACTCGCTCTATCCATCCCATGCCTTGTCACAACGGTATAACCTGCCTTTGGGCGCGGCGCATATCACTGATGTGCCCAGCTATTCCTGGTCCTACGCATCGATACTCTATGACGCAGGTATCCGGTACTTTGCGGCGGGTAGCAATAACTGGCGCGCTCCAATTCTCTTGCAGGCACGATGGAATGAGCGCTCACCCTTCTATTGGGAAGGACCAGATGGCGGGCAAGTCCTAATGTGGTATTCGCGCGCTTACCTGCAGGTGGCCTCAATGTTTGGCGTTCCCCCGCAGACGGAAGCCGTGCACGATGCGTTACCAATCTTTCTTCAGTCGTATGAAAGGGCTGGCTACAAGGCGGATGCGGTTCTATTGTTCGGCAGTCAACTTGAGAACACTGAGATGGACCCCGGGCAGGTGACGTTGCCGGAAGAATGGCAGAAGGAATACGCCTATCCAAAGCTGGACTTTTCGACATTTGCTGATGCAATGCAGGAGATTGAGAAGAAGAGCGGCGACACCATTCCAGTTGTACGCGGCGATTTCGGCCCTTACTGGGAGGATGGGTATGCAGCGGATGCAGCAGCTACCGCCCAGCACCGCGCCAATCAGCAACGCATTCTGAACGCAGAGACCATGGCGGCCGCTGTTACCGAATTGCGCCCCTCACTAAGGCCGGAATCCGGCTTACTTGAAGATGCATGGAAAAACACTCTGCTGCTTGACGAACACACATGGACTTATGTAGGCGCAACCAGTCAGCCGGAAAGCGATGAGAGCAGAATACAGATCGCTCAGAAGACAGCCACAGCCACCCACGCTGCCGAGGAGATTGAGCAATCCATCGAGCGTAGTTGGGCTCAGCTAGAACCCCTTTTAGCTCAGCCACAACCTGCGCTTGCAGTGTGGAACAGATTGAACTGGCAGCGGGACCAATGGCTAGAAACCGATCTCGGTGCCGGTCAGGTTCTCCTTGACCCTGAGACGCAGAAGCCGTTGGTGCAGTACGTCGTACGTCAGGAAGCTGGAACACAGCTACCGGGCTTTGGCGGCCCTGCACAGCGAGTGCGTTTTCATGTGCAGGGTGTTCCATCTATGGGCTGGCGGCTCTTTACTATTGTTGCTTCAACACAGTCTACGGAACGCAAGGAACTCGAAGGGAACTCGATTGAGAATTCTTACTACAAGCTGATTCTGGCATCTGATTCAGCAAGCATTGCTCACTTGATCGACAAGAGCTCTGGATTGGATCTCGTGGAGCCAGCGAGCCAGTACCCCTTTGCTTCGCTCGTGTATGTTACCACTCCTGACAAAGTTGATTTGGATAGTTTGTATCGATATGGCGTTGCGCAGAAGCCAGCTATTGTGGTTCCTCACGTGCCAACAGGCGGAAAGATTATCTCTCTCTTCCATGATGCAGAGGGTGAGCACGCAGTTCTGGAAACAAAGAATCTCAGATTTCCTTTGATACGAACGGAGATTCTTCTCCCCACTGACGCACGACGAATTGATCTGCGCATCACGCTTCACAAGGAAGCCACCCTAGAAAAGGAAGCGGCGTATATTGCTTTCTCTTTCCTTAAACAGAAGCCGCGTTTTGGCTATGATTCGCAAAATAGCTGGATCGATCCTACTGTCGACGAGTTGGATGGTGGCAGTCGTGAATGGTACACCGCTCAACATTGGGCTGTTGTGCGAAACGCAGACAGCTTTGCCGCGGTTATTCCTGTTGATGCTCCGCTTGTCGCATTCGGGGATATTGTGCGTGGTCTGTGGCCGGAGGAATTTTCCCCGCACAGCTCAACCATTTTCTCATGGATCATGAGTAACTATTGGAATACGAATTTCCCCGCAGCGCAAAGCGGAACTTTCATATTGCACTATTCGATCATGAGCGGGGCAGGTTTCAATCCAGCGCAGCTAACGCGTGATTCCCTGGACGTAATGACACCGCTGGAAGCAGATCGTGTTGACGGAACAATCGGCCGCAGAAATGTTCTACCAATGACTGGCAGCATGATACAGATAAACAATAAGGATGTTCTTGTGAGCACCTGGAAGACAGCTGACAGACATGCTGGAGCGATTCTTCGCCTGGAAGAAATCGCTGGCAAAACGCAAGAGGTTCAAATCTCATTTCCGCAACTCTTAATTAAGAGCGCACATCGATGTTCCATCCTCGAAGACGAAGAGGAGGAGCTCTTTACGACTGCACACGAACTCCATATCGCCATCAAGCCGTGGGAGATCGCAACTGTATGTTTCCAATCTGCCACAGACAAGCAGACTGGAGAGAGACCATGAACCTTCACTCTGACTGGAAAGTTGCTATAGCCACAAGCGGGGCCATGGGGATTGGTGCAGCCACAGCACAACTGCTTGCCCAGTTGGTTGACGACGCCGAATTCATACAAAGTGGTGAGTGCATGAATGTACCAGCACCGCAGATTGTTAAGCATCTCAGTGGAGGCAGCGTGTTATGAGTCCAGTTGTTGCGGGATTTCTGCTGTTGTTGATTGCCGGAATTATGAACGCTAACTTTGCCACGCCCATGAAGTACACGCGACGCTGGGCATGGGA
>OCZT010003551.1_pt1 | contig 15873 bp, 17 predicted proteins | sample 1539031 | NCBI WGS metagenome assembly OCZT01 (sample SAMEA3539308, study PRJEB22396) | soil metagenome | biome: tundra; feature: field; material: soil | place: USA | collected 2010-05 | depth 0.15 m | reverse complement strand
CGTCCGTCGAGATTTTCCGTGCCCAACAGAAGCGACGAAACGGTCCCGCTGCCGACGCTCCCGCCGACGATCGGCGCGAGATCATCGATCACATCCACCACGATCCGGACCTGCCCCGCGCTGTCGGGAACGGCATTCACGGTGGCGGACGCGATGAACCGCTGCGCACGCAGTAATCGTTCGGATTCGCTGCGGTCGAGCTCCGTGCATCGCTTGCCGACCTCGACGCGGAGGTATGCCTTGATGACCCCGTCGCGCGTCGGGACATGATATATGCCCGCGAAGTTGCCGACGGCCACCCACGCGTTCTGAACGAAGGTGGCGCCCGGCGGGTGGCTATGGATGTCGATGCCCGAAACGATCTCACCGTTGCAGGCGGTTCGTCCCACCACACGCTGCGCAAAGGCCGACGCCAAGGGCGCCAGCAGGAGGGCTAGGAAGCGGAAACGCACTCCGAACAATTGCGCCTGGTGACCGCGGGCGGTACTGCCCAAATCGCCTACCTTCTTTGGGGGAGAAACCCTTACCCAACGCTCGCCAGCGTACTGCTCCCGCTCGCGTGCGCGGCGCAGTCCGCGCGCGAACGCCGGCGGCAGCGAGAATGCGAACTGGCTGCCCGGCATCGCAAATCAGTACTTCGGGACCCGAGGATCGACGTCGTCGCTCCACCGCAGGATGCCGCCGGCGAGGTTCCTCACCCGCGTGAACCCTGCGGCCTGTAGCAAGCGCACCGCCCGTCCGCTTCGGGCGCCGCTTCGGCACTGCACGACGATGTCGCGCGTCCGGTCGAGCGACGGAACCGCAGCGGGGAGATTTCCAAGCGGAATGAGCCGCGCGCCCGGAATGTGCGCGATGTCCCATTCGTGCGGTTCGCGAACGTCGATCAGGTCGATGTCGCCTGCCCGGAGCCGCTCCGCTAGTTCGAGCGGCGTGATCTCAGGCATGGTGTCTTCCGGCTTCCGGCTTCCGGCTTCCGGCTTCATCCCGCAAAACTCGTCATAGTCGATGAGCTCCGTGATTTCGTGTGTGCCGCACGCCGGACACGCGGGATTCTTGCGCACTTTCACCGTGCGGAACTGTGCGCCGAGCGCGTCGACGAGCAGGAGCCGTCCGACGAGCGGCTCGCCGATCCCGAGAATCAACTTGATCGCTTCCGTAGCCTGGATCGTACCGATGAGTCCGGGAAGAACGCCGAGGACTCCGCCTTCCGCGCAGCTTGGCACCGTCCCAGGCGGGGGCGGCTCGGGAAAGAGACAGCGATAGCAGGGCCCGTCCTTCGTGGAGAACACCGACGCTTGGCCTTCGAAGCGAAAAACGCTGCCGTACACGTTCGGCTTGCCGAGCATGACGCACGCGTCGTTCACGAGATAGCGCGTGGGGAAGTTGTCGGTGCCGTCGACGACGAGGTCGTACTTCTCGATGATGCCGAGCGCGTTCTGCGAGGTGAGCGCCGTTTCGTACGTGGTGAGCTCGACGAACGGGTTGATGTCGGCGATGCGTTCGCGCGCCGAGGCGAGCTTCGAGCGGCCGACGTCCTTCGTGCCGTGCAGGATCTGGCGCTGCAGGTTGGTGACGTCGACGACGTCGAAATCCACGATGCCGATGTGGCCCACGCCCGCGGCGGCGAGGTAGAGCGCGAGCGGCGATCCGAGTCCGCCCGCGCCGACGAGCAGGACGCGCGCGGCCTTGAGGCGCTTCTGTCCGTCGATGCCGACATCCGGGATGATCAGGTGCCGGGCGTACCTGCTGATTTCGTCGCGCGAGAGATCGGGAAGCATAAGCGAACCTGGCGAAGCTTGCGTGGCGCGCCCGGCGAAATCAGCGCGGCGTCAGGCGCAGCGGAACGCCGTCGCTGGGCTGCATCACCGCGAGCACCATCTTGTCGAAAAGCTCGGCTGCCGGCGTTCCGGGCTTGTACGGATTCGAAGAGGCGATCGAGAGCACGAACACGTCGTTGCCGCGCTCCTTGAGCTTCACTCCGATTGCGGGGCCCGGACGTGCGGACGCCTTCGCCCACGCATCGGGCGTGAAGATCCGGATCGCGAGAAGCGTGCGCGGATCGACTTTCCACGAGGGATCCGGCTTGAACCGGAAATCGAGGATGAAGCGCGATCCATTCGTGGTGTCCGCGTGCGCCACGCCGGTGTAATTGCCCTTCCACGGGGGTGGGAAATCGACGGCGAATTTCCCTTCGGCGCTCTCGAAGTGGTCGAGGCTCTGGGCGGCTCCGGCGATGACGTCGGCGGGGGTAATGTCGCCCTTCTTGGTGACGGGACGCTCACCGCAGGCGGTGGAGGCCAGGGCGAGCGCCAGCGCGCACAAAAGGGAGCTTTTCATCGGTCGCACCACGCCCATTATCTCCGCCACCGTGAGGGGTGTCGGGAACCTATCGTGGGATGGTGGGGCGCGCCATGCGTCCTGGGGCTCAAGACACGGAACCGGCCGACCGATTATAATTGATAGGCGAATCCCGGCCCAGCACGTGGGGCCGGGATTCGCGTCGATGGGGTGTAGCTCAATTGGCAGAGCATCGCACTGTTAATGCGACGGTTGGTGGTTCGAGTCCACCCGCCCCAGTCTTGCAAGTCGTTGTTATCGCTGCTGTTGGAATTTGTTTCTTGTGAAGGCGCGCCCAGATCGGGCGCGCCTTCACTGTTTCCTTCACTACTATCGCTCATCACGCGCTCTCCGACTTCGATTGGCGAGCGGTGTTCTTTGTTGTCGCGGCAGTTGGGTCGCACTCGCGCAGACCATCCATCTTGGGCGCATAGCGTCCATAGACCCGAATTACGAGAGTCGTGTCTTTGTGGCCGAGGATGTACGCCACGGCCTCATACGTGGCGTGATTCTTCAAGGCGGTAATCGCAAATGACCGGCGCGCATCGTGGAATCGGTAGTCGGCGAATTCCGCGCCGAGCTTCGCGCACGTTGCTTCGTGCATGTCATAAATCCGGCCACCGAGAATTCCCTGAAAGAGCTTCGCGGCTGGATGTATCCCGCGACACGCGGCTTTCAAGTGTCCGAGCGCCCATTCCTGAATGGGTACGATGCGATTGCGCCACGGCGTCTTGGTTCCCTTCGCGTGAGCCGTGCGCGCTTTGAGGTCAACGTCTCCGCGCGTGAGGCGCAAAATTGCTGAGACTTCCATCCCGCAATGCGCCAGCGCTGCGATTGCCTTGAACGAGGCCGGGGTCGCCTCAACCAACCGCTGCACGTTTTCGAACGAAAGATGCCGGTCGCGAGCGTTGCCGGATTTCGGCTTCTGAACGAACCGAATTGGATTGTCCCGCAAGTGCTGACCCATTACCGCCCATCTGAAGAACGAGGAGAGAGCGTTGTAATGCTTCAACTTCGTTCCTGAAGCTGCCGGACGCTGCTTCGGGTCTTTCTTTGCGGTAGTCTTGACACTCAGCGAATCGAAAAACCGAGTCAATGCGCCTGAAGTGAGTGAACTGCGGAGGAATGGCTTTCCCTCCGGGATGAACCGGCGCACGTATTTCTTCGCGAGCGTTGCGTGGCCCGAGGATACGCGAGTGAAATGCGATTTCGCCCATTCATCGACCAATGGAGAGAGATCAATGTCATTGAGGCGCGCGGTCAATTGGTCAATGCCATTGGTGGAGTACGAATCCCACAATTGAGCGAGCGTCATGTGTCCATCTGAAACGGCCTTCAGAATATCCCAGCGACGTTTTCCGCGCGGGCCGAGGTCGTCAACCATGCGACCAATGCGATTCGCGAGGGTCTTGTCTTTAGTTCCGGTGGAGCGTTGAATTGGCGCTCCGAGTTCGCGCGGGACGTTCACGTAATAGCACCCACGCAGTTTCCCTGACTCCGTGCCGAGTCGATAGACGCTGGCCATTATCCGCGCTCCGGCCGCCGGGGGATGGAATAGCTACCGGCCCATGCACGAACTTCCGCCGGATCGAACCGTACGAGGCGACCGATTTGAACACGCGGAATGGGGAGGCGCTTCGCGTTGCTCAGGGAACATCCGAGGTAGCGCGCGACATCTGGGTATCCCCAGAGGCCGTTGATTTCTGTTTGTGAATGAGGCATCTTTATCCCTGTGGTTTGTTGGTGGCGCTGTTCAAGCAGCGTCGAGCGAGAATGATTTCTGAGGCCCGGCCATTGTGTCGGGCCTCAGTCGTTTCCGTCAGTTGCGAACGCGACGGTTGATGAAGCTCCGAAGATCTGCCGAGCGATACAGGCGGCGACGGCCCAGCTTCACATACGGAACGTCGCTTTGGTGCAGCCACGCGAGCGACATCCGGAGAAACGCGGCGGCTTCCTTGCCGCTCAAGAGCTTGTCCTTGTCCACGGTACGTCTCCTTCTAGCAGAGGTTGAGTCGGTGTGTGAAGCCTTTGCGATCCCTGCCACGTAGCCCTATCATCGTCGAAGGAATTGCGTTAGCTTCAGTGTCCATCGGTAGAACGATGGTAACCCATAGAATTACCCTTGTCAAGAGAAGCATGACTAAACCGAAGCTTGGACGCCCTCGCCCGAAGCTGAAACGCGCGACGCATACGATCACGCGCCGCGTTCGGCGGTTGATCGACATGGCGCACGATGGAAACGTTCAGGCGGCCGGACGTGCGACCGGCTTGCCCTACCCGACCATCCGCGATCTCTATTTGGGTCGCAGTACCAATCCGAGCCTAAAAACGCTCAAGGCGCTCGCGGACACTTATAGAGTGTTCGAGCAATGGTTCAGCGACGAAAAGCAGGGGGAGGAAATCCCAATGGGAGGCTGGGTGGCGTATCTCCCCGCATTGGACGGCAGCATTGACCGTCGAAAGCGTCGCCAGACCGTAATTCCTTTTGCCGCTTGGTCGATGAAGTCTGTTGCTGAGAAGCTCGATTCCGCATTGGAAGCATCGCCTCCAAGTCTCACGAGGCCAATCGTAGGCGATTCTCTCGATGACGAATTGAATCTCAAGCTTTCGACCTTTCTGCTTCGGCCAATTCTTGACGCTGAACAGGCAATTGGTCGCGAAATAGCGCCGAATTTCATGAGCACGAATTGGGGTAATCGCGAAATGGATGAGAAATGGATTTCGCGGCTACGATTGCTTGGCCTGTATTGGGAGAGCACCGTCGATGAGTTGATTGACGTAATTCAGAAGGAGCAATAGAGCAGAGCAGGCAAAGGAAAACGCCCCGCCGTGAACCCACACGGCGGGGCGTCGTAGTAATCGAGGGAGCCGAAATGGTCAGGGCTTCTTCACTACGGAATCAGCCAGAACAAATATCGCGAGCGCCTTCCCCTTTCGGTCGGCTGAGGTGTGCAGCAGTACGTGAAATACTTTCGATCCTGTGCCGGGCTCTTCGACGTTTTGCAGGAGGACCGCATTTGCACCGAGTTCGCCAGCCTTCTTCCGCATTGAGTCGTACATCTTCGTTTCGCTTGTTGTCCCTGCATCGCCCTTGGACGAGAGCAGCGCCACTTCATCGTACCGACCCGGCACCTTGTCAGGCGTCAGGTAGATAACAACGTGATCGGGTGTCACCGGTGGTCGATCAGGGGTATTTCCGAGGCGCACGGCTTGAGTGCTGACACAAGCAGTGAACAGCAAGCCAGCAATGATTGGCAATATCCAGCGCGCATTCCTCAAACTGAGCCTCCCCCTGAGCGGTGAGCCGCAAATACTAGCGCATTAGCATCGCTATGTAAACAGTGGCTATGTTTGCGCTGTAGAGTCTTAGGCCCCAATGCCCGCAGCATTGGGCATGACTTCGACGCGACAAAAGTTCGGCCGCACCGTGCGGCGGCTACGCACGGATCGAGGATTCTCGCAGGAGAGTTTCGCCGATGAGATCGGAGTCCATAGGACTTTTATGGGGTCGGTCGAGCGCGGGGAGACGAACATTTCGCTCGACAACATCGCTCGCATCGCGAAAGGACTGCGACTTACATTGGCGGGGTTGTTCGCCGAGTTAGACGCGAGCAACCGATAGCAGCCAATACCGGCGACGAACGGGAGAGTGAATGAAAGCGCTGAATGTTGATCTTGAAAACTGCTACGGGATCAAGAGCCTAAGCCGTGCGTTCGATTTCTCTCAGAATTCCGTATATGCGATTTACGCCGCGAACGGAGCAATGAAAACGTCCTTCGCGGAAACATTCAAAGACGTTGCCAACGCAGTTCCGTCGAAGGACAGGGTGTTCTCTGGCCGAGTCACCAGCCGGAAGATTACCGACGAGAACAACGTCGAACTTGCAAGAGAAGCCGTGCACGTCGTGTCGCCCTACGATGAGGTCTTCGGCCACACTGAGAAGACATCGACGTTGCTCGTAGACGCGAAACTGCGGACGGAATACGAACTCCTTCACTCCGAGATTGATAAATCGAAGGATCGGTTCCTGAAGGCGCTTAAGGAGCAATCCGGGTCAAAAAAAGACTTGGAGGCGGAAATATCGTCAACCTTTTTCAAAGGCGACGATCCCGATGCGTTTTATCTCGCGCTCATTCGCGTCAAAGACGAGGTCTATTCTCAAAAGGAAGCGCCGTTTGCCGAGATTCGATATGACGCCATTTTCGACGAGAAGGTTCTGGCCTTTCTCGGAACGAAAGACGTCAAGACCGTAATCGAGAGTTATGTCCGCAGGTACAACGAACTGCTCGCAGCATCCACGTATTTCAAGCAAGGCACGTTCAACTATTACAACGCTGCGACGATCGCGAAGAGTCTCGCTGAGAATGGATTCTTTGACGCGAAGCACACCGTCAGTCTGAACGCTTCTGAGAACCTGGAGATTACGAGTCAAAAGCAACTTGAAGAGCTTATCGCGAAAGAGAAGGAAGGCATCAGCAAGGATGAAGAACTTCGAAAGAAATTCGCAGAAATCGAAAAACTAATCACGAAGAATGCCAACGTTCGCGATTTTCAGAATTACCTCACAGATCACGAACCGCTCCTCTCGAAGCTGGCCAATATCGACGGCTTCAAAGAAGAGATTTGGAAATCGTATTTCAAGGCGCGATTCGAATCGTACAAGGACTTGGTGGAGCAGTTTCAAGCTGCACAAGAAAGAAAGCAACAGATCGAGCTGGCAGCCAGTAAGCAGCGTACTCAGTGGGAAGAGGTGATCGAGATTTTCAACGACCGCTTCTTCGTGCCGTTCAAGCTGACGGTGAAGAACAGGGTCTCAGTGATGCTTGGAAACGAAACGATGCTCAGCCTCGGGTTCACCTTCGAAGATGGGGCGGATAATGCCCCTGTAGAGAAGGCCACCTTGATGAAAGTGCTCAGCATGGGCGAAAAAAAGGCGTTGTATGTACTAAACGTCATCTTCGAGGTTCAAGCACGAATAAAGACGAACCAAGAAACGTTGTTCATCGTCGATGATATCGCGGACTCGTTCGACTACAAGAACAAATACGCGATTATTCAATATCTACAGGACATTGCCGGCGAGCCGCAGTTCAATCTCATCATGCTGACGCACAACTTCGATTTCTTTCGCACGGTGAAGAGTCGGTTTGTTCCCTACTCACACTGCTTGATGGCCCTGAAGACCAGCTCAGGGCTTCGTTTAGAGCAAGCCGCAGGAATCAACAACATATTCGTGAACGACTGGAAGTTGAACTTCTTTGTCGATCCCAAAAAGCGCATTGCGTCAATTTCGTTCGTGCGGAACATCGTCGAATACACCAAGGGCGAGACCGATCCGAGTTTCGCAAAGCTCACATCACTTCTGCATTGGAAATCTGATTCATCGACGATCACGCAGGGTGAACTCGATGGCGTATATAACGCGGTCTTTGGCGGCGGCGGCACGTTTGCTGACCCGACCGCATTTGTCGTGGATTCCATTCTGACCGTCGCAGACGAATGCCTGTCGGCGGGCGACGGATTCAATTTTGAGAACAAGGTGGTATTGGCGATTGCCATCCGATTGGTCGCGGAGAAATTCATGGTCGCCAAGATCAATGACGCCGCGTTTGTTGCGGCGATTGCGTCCAATCAGACGCAGGCGTTGCTCAAGAAGTTTAGAGAGCTATTCGCCGGAGAAACTGCGGCCGTCAATACGCTTCAACGGGTCGTGCTCATGACGCCGGAGAATATTCACCTCAATTCATTCATGTATGAGCCAATACTGGATATGTCCGACGATCACTTGAGAAAACTCTATGCGGACGTGAAGACATTGGCCTGATCCGAATCCGAACTCGCTTTCATTTCGTTGACGCTCGATGCTCAATTCCCTGTCAAATGCACCTGAGGCCCTTGCCGGTTCAACTGGCAAGGGCCTCAGTTCTTATTGGGCGGGCGGTTAACGTCCCGCCGGGGCGACTCTGCAGCGTATGACTTGAAATCCGCTGTCGTTGGGATTGTAGCCAACTCGGTTTTGTGAAAATGCTTCGCTCAATACCTCAACGTTGTGCATTTCGCTTTCGCGATAGAGTCGCCAGAACGGAGGCTTGTTGTCGTGGGTCTCACCGGCAACAAGCCAAGCGCTCAGGACGGTATTGCCAGCCTTGTTCTCGCCATACGTGTACGGCTCGACGGTCGTAGTCGTGGTGTGATCTTTATAGCGAAAGCGTAGCAGGCGTCGCTGATTCAATGCATCGCAGATCAGTGAACTATGCATGAGCATCTCCGGCGGTCATTGCCGCAACTACTTGATAAGCCGAAGTTGCTCCGGCTTCTCCGGGGCTTCATTGCCCCATTGTGTCCATTTCGCGCGGTGATGGCGCGCAAACATTTCGAGGAATGGGCCGGGTGAGCACCGCTCAATTAGTCGATATTGCTCTTCCGGCTTTCGCGAATGCTCGCGTTTCCGAGAGATAAGAATGTTTGTTTGCGTTCGGCCCGGTTTGAGCGTTCGGTTTTTCGTCCCTCGAATGCCGAACAAAACTATTTCCGTAACGTTTCGGAAATAGAATCCGACGCCTCGACCATCCGGGCCGCCGTCCTTGCGCGTCTTATACCAAATGATGTTTGTCTTGTAGGTGAATCCCCAGCGCCGCATTACTTCGAGTCCTTCCAGAATCAAAGCATTCGGAACCCAGAGGTATAGGTGCGCGCGCGGCTGCACCACTTGAGCTACCGGTAGCTCCATAATGTCATCGAGCGACATTGTACCGTACCGGCTCAAGCGCTTGTGTTCTGGCGCCATTTTGCCGGTGCGATTCTGAAAACGCCAAGGAGGATCAGCTAGGACGGTCGCAAATTGCGAACGCCCCAATGAGAGCAGATCATCCGCAGCCGACAGCGGCGGCGCAATTGGCTGAACGCTCTCGGATACTCGTTTAGTCTTCGACATAGAGTTTCTTAGAAATCCCGAATACAAGAATTGGACAGCCACCACCGCCGCCGCCCTGAAGTCGCGGCAAAAGCTTGCTCATATGCGTGGTGGAGTTGCCGTACGAAGAACCGCGTCCGTGTGAATCGAATATGTCTTGAAGGTCATCGCATCGAGTAACTATTACACCGACACTCAGCGCGCGAAGATCAAATAGAAGTCGGAAGTTGTTCAGGTCTCGGTCGAAGAATGGATCTTTGTTATTCCATTCGATTTCGAGGCCAATTTTGTTCTTGAAACAGTCCACTTTGTGCGTGGGTGATTCCATCACGTCGGCATCAACCACGATTTTTGTCTTGAACGCCCTCTCCTGCCAACCGCGTTTGGTCAATGCTCCGTCCAATCGCGCCGAAACCTCACTCTTGTTCTTTCCGCCGACTACAATCGCGCTCTTCATTAGCCGGAATTCGCTAAGCGTTGCGAGAATGTCTTTCCATTCATTCGGATAGTCGGTCGCCAATATCGCGATTGCATGACGCCATTCGCGAATCTCGAAATGGTCACGAATGAATTTCGGAAGTGTGGGAGCCATACCGAAGGCTCGCTCTAATCCCAATCTCGGTCAAGGCTGGCATAAGAGTGTCACGAATTCCACGCGATCCGAATCGAATCCACGCTAGGGCACTCCATTGAGAGCGTGGCTGATGACCTCGCGCACGGCATTTGATCCGCCACGCTCAGCGGCTTCGAGAATCGCACACCGGACTCCGATGGTCTCGCGGAGTTTCGCCCATTGATCCCCACTGATTGAGAAAACGATTTCCTCAACCGCGTCCTCTCCCTCAACGATCTCGATATCGCTTTGTTCGGCTGTGAGTCCTGCCGCAGCTCTGAGTCCCGACGTCCAGGTGAGCATCCGCGCGCCGCGCATTCCGGCGCAACACTTCTGCCACAGCAGGGCGTCGGATTCATCGCCTGTGTTCGCGAAATCAGTCAGAACTTGGAGCGGTGAACGATTGGTACCGCGTCCCGATTTGCCTACGGGAGCGGTTAGTTCCATCCCGAGTCCGAGTTTCGTCAGGTAATTGGCTTTCGCGCAAAGGCGGAAGTCACTTCCGTGAGCATCACTCGGAAGGGCATCCATGCCCAATGTAGCGAGAACGACGTTTTTCCAACGCTCCGCGAGTAATAACCTCGCCGCTGATTCCTCGGAGGGCGTGAGCGGCTTGAGTAGAAGAAGGACGTGAATGTGCGGATGAAACCCATTCGGGCCGACCGTGACTTCAAGCGCCCGAACTGAGCCGCGCATTCCGAACCGTTGCTTAAACCGCTTCCACGGCGCGCCAGCTTGAAAGCGTTTCCAAGCGGACGCAACTCCCGCGCGGAGCGGCTTGAGGTCATCTCCGAGGCCGTGGCGCACAGTGAGGCTTAGCAAGTACGGCGAACCGCCGTTCGTTCGGTGCCATACGACGACAGCTTCAACTTCCTTCGCCCGCTCGGCCCGAATTGCAGCGCTACAGGTCGGACACTCCCACACCGAGCCACAGCGGAGAAGCCCGTGAAAGTGTGCGCGCCCAGAACGCAACGCTACTTCCACGTTCGGCGCGATCCGCACCCGACCGCACTTCGCACCGCGTGGGCTTGAGTATGAACGAGCTACTTCCTTCAGCGCATACATCCGCCTCCGACCGCTGCCGGGGCCGGTGGGGGTAACGTTGCTGGTGTTATTTCCAAGGGACATGGCGCTCCGCGCCATGCGCGGGGGCGCTGCCCCCGCACCCCGGGAAAGCCTTTTATTGGGGCGCTCCCGGCGGGTACCACTGCCCCCGCCGGTTGCCCCTGCATCCCGTTGCCGGTATGCGCCCACGTAGCTCGGGAGGCTTTCAGGAACCCGGCTACGCGCTTGTTGGGGCCATTCGCCCCGAAGTTTTATGCCCTCAGAACCTTCACTACCATCTTCACTTGTTTCGCTGTTCGACCCGCTCTTACCTGAACCTTCACAGCGCTTCCTTACACTCGACCGTTCCCTGTTCTCACTATGGGCCGTGTCCCTGTTAATGCGACGGTTGGTGGTTCGAGTCCACCCGCCCCAGTTTTTCCTCAGGAGTCAGGCGAGACGCCGATGTGCCGCTCGAGAATCCACCGGCGGTGCAGCATCCCCGCCGCCGAGATCTCCCATCCGTATGAGATCGGAATGAGATACAGGAACAGGATGGTCGTGGCGCCGGCCACTCCAACGAAGACGCGCCGCGAACTCGCGCTCGGGAACCGCCAGAACGATCCATCATCCCCGTCCCAGCCGGCGAGCGCGCCGATTCCGACAGCGGTGAAGAGCACGCTGTAGACCAGCGCAAAAAAGTAGTGATATACGAACATCGGCCGGTGAATGAACGCGAACGGCGCGAAGTTGAGCAGGTATCCGGCGCCCAGCGCCGCCAGCACCGCTCGCCGGGGCGCGAGTGCCTTCGCCCCGCGCATCAGCGCCACGACGACGCCAATCGCCCCGAACATGACACCCCACCACACGAACGGATTCGCGAAGAGAATGATCCAGCGCTCCGTACCGGCCTCGGCGTCGACCTGGTTCCAGTAACCGATCGAATGCTTCGCGATCGGCCAGGTATACCATTTCGATGCCGAGGGATGTTCTTCCGTCGCCCATCCTTCGTTGATCGTTTCCATCTCGCGGTTCAATTCGATGAACGAACTCGCGAAAGACGTGGGCGATGCCGGCTCACCCACGGATGAACCTCTCAGTATCGCCCGCGTTACGTTCGACATTTTCAGTTCGCCCGCCCTGCCATTCGGAAGCAGCGCGAAATGCGCCCAGAATGCACCCAGATAGATCGCGACCGGAATGACGGAAAGGAGCGCCGTCTCTCTCGCCAACGCGCGCCAGTCGCCACGTCGATCCCGAAAGAACTCGAGTGCCCATACGAGCCCGATCAATCCAAGCGCCGAGAGCCCGGTCCACTTGATGCTCACCGCGATTCCCGCCGCCGCCGCTGCGCCTGCGAGCCACATCCCGCGCGCCGCGCCCGTCGCGCGGCGCGCGAACGCGTACGCCAGCACGGCGAGCATTCCGAAGAAGAGCAGAATGACGTCCGGCAGGATGAATCGCGATTCCACGAGCAGCGCGTTGTCGACGAGCAGCAGCAGCGCGCCGAGCGTTGCCGTGCGCCGGCCGCTGCCGAGCTCCCGCAGCAGCAGGTAGACGAGCGGAATGATCAGTGAGCCCGCGAGCGCGGGAACCACGCGCAGCAACGGCGCCGGCTGACTGTTGGCGAGCACCGCACCTGAGATTCCGAGCAATTTGGCCGCTCCGGCAAAGATGAGTTTGCCGAGAGGTGGGTGCACGTCGAGGTAGTAGGTGCCGGTGAAGTACGCTCCGGCGAATCGTTCGTAGTGCATTTCGTCCCACACCACCGCGCGAGGGGAAAGAAGTCCCCAGAACCGCGTGATCAGCGCGAGAATCGTGAGCGCGAGAAGTTCTGGCTGCAGTCGTCGAGCGACGAGACGGGCTGTCGGCATTGGGAAATAGGTCGGTGCGCTACCGCTTCGCGAACACGCTCGTCTTGCCGGTCTTGTCCCACGCGATCACGTCGTACGGCGTCTTGCCATTTCCCATCCCCGGCGCGTCCACCGGCATCCCCGGCACCGCGAGACCGGTGATCTTCGGCCGTTCTGTGAGGATCTTCTTCACGAGATCCGCCGGCACGTGTCCCTCGACCACATACCCGCCGACGAGCGCCGTGTGGCACGACTCGAGCTTCGCCGGAACGCCGGACGACCGCTTGATGCCCGAGAGGTCGTTCATGTCCACCACGGCTGCGGTGAAGCCCTGGCCCTCCATGTACTTCACCCAGTCCTTGCAGCAGCCGCAGGACGCCGTCTTGTAGACGGTCATCTTCACCGGCGCATCGAGCGCCAGGAGAAGCGAGGGTGCGGCCGCGAGCACCGCGCCCGCGCCGAGCGTGACCCGCACGAATTCACGTCGATGCATTCTTGTCTCCTTCCTCAAGAGTTCTCCCGCACGCCTAGAGCCGCAGGCGAAGCACTTTCCGTCCTGCAAACGCTGCAATCCCGATGATGACGATCTGCATGATGATTTCGGCCGGCGCTCTCGCCAGCTCAGGTGTCGACCAGCGCGCGCGCCGGCTGCCCTCGCCGCGATCGGCGCGGCGAACGGTCGTGGCCGTCGCAACCGATTCCACGAGCGCGAACGTCGCCGCAGAAAGCACAACCGCAAGTGCGGCGACGATCGCCAGCCGTCGCGCCAGCTCGACGAGCGATGAGGTGCCAAGCCCGAGTCGCTCGAGCAGCGGCTCCCCGGGAATCGTACGGCCGGGGTTGCTCACGCGTTCTCCGCTTCCGCAGTCGCGAGTCCATCCGGCGAGAGCGGTGCGGTGACGCCCGGCAATGTACGAAGGAGGATGCCCTTTCGAACGACGCCGGCGATCCAGTCCCAGTTGAGCGCCACGTGAAATCCGACCACGCCGAGTCCGAGTGAGGCCAGCACGTTGTGCAGCTGCCGCCACGCGCGCAGCGTGCTCGTGGTAACTCCCGCGAGCGGCATCACGACTTCCGAGATCGCAAGGCCCGAGAAGAGCGTGATCGTCATCATGATGAACAGCAGGCCGTTCAGCACGGCGTTGATCCGCGCGCGCGTCGAGTCGGGGACCACGATTCGGCGCAGCGTCTTCACAATCCACCGCCAGTTCACGAGCAGATGGAGTCCCACGAGCACGGCGAACGCGATCGCGAGCCACTCGTGAACGGCGAGGCTCGACATCCGCGGCGATTGCAGCACCGCGACCGCGAGCAGGAGGATGCCGTCGAGCCAGAAAAGGACGCGAGCGCGGATCACGTGCCGTCGCCCACGCTCACGGCACGACGGGCGGCGTCCACACGTTGTTGCTGCGATCGATGTCCACCAGCCGGTGATCCGGATCGAGCTCGATCTTCACCACCCTCTTCCCCACGAACGAATACCGTCTGATGTAGCGCACGGTGTTCGTGCTCCACACCTCCGCCGGATAGTTGAAGTCCTGCGTCGAGCCGTCGCTCATCGTGAAGCGCGCGCGAATCGGGAGCACGCCGCGCGCACGGTTGGCGTACGCGACGAGCACCTGGTTCGTGTCGCCCACGCTCGACATGCGCACGCCGTCGATCGCCTGATCGAAATGCTCGTTCTCCACGAACCACTCGCGCCAGAACCAGTCGAGCCGATGCCCCGACGCATCCTCCATGGTCCGGAAGAAATCCGCCGGCGTGGGATGCTTGAACGCCCATCGCGCGACGTACGTGCGGAACGCGTCGTCGAAGGCGTCGGGGCCGAGGATCTCCTGCCGCAGCAGCTGCAGTCCCACCGACGGCTTCAGGTACGCCGCGATGCCGAGCAACGGCTCCGCGATGCGATCGGGCGGCGTCATGACCGGCCCGTCCTGGTCGGCCTTCATCACCTGCTCGACTTCGCCACGCTCGCCCGCCGCGCGCTGCATCTGGTCGCCGTCCTTCGGGAAGCGCCGCGACTCCGAGAACGAGTTGATGAACGTGTTGAACCCCTCGTCCTGCCACATGTACACGCGCTCGTTCGAGCCCACGATCATCGGGAACCAGTTATGCCCGACCTCGTGCGTGATCACGTTGTACAGCCCCTGCTTGCTCTGGCTGTGGTCCTCCATCGCGAGCATCGGGTACTCCATCCCGCTCACGGGCCCCTCGACCACCGAAATCTGCGGCCACGGGTACTGGAACCAGCGCTCCGAATACTCCTGGATCGACATCTTCGCCATGTCCGCCGATTCCGTCCACAAATCCGCGGCACTCGGCCGATAATAGCCGAACGCGTATGCGCCCTTGTAGCTCGTCGCGTCCCACTGATACTCGGGAGACGCGGCCCACACCGCGTCGCGCACGTTCTTCGCGCGGAATTTCCAGGTGAGCATCCCGCTCTTCGCCGGACGCGCGGCGCCGCTCTTGAGCTCGTCGGCCGTGATCACGCGCACGACCTTGTCGCTCTTCAGCGCTTCATCGAGCCGTGAGACCTGCGTTGGAGTAAGCACGTCCTTCGGATTCTCGAGCAGACCCGTTCCCGCGACGATGTAGCCGACGGGCACCGTGACAGCCATCGTGTAGTCGCCGTAGTCGAGATAGAACTCGCCTTGCCCGATGTAAGGATCGTTGTTCCAGCCGCGCAGGTCGTCGTACACCGCCGCGCGGGGATACCACTGCGCAATTTCGTACAGCGACTTGTCGCGCCCCATCCGATCGGCGCCGTGCTCGGGAACGAGGAAGTTCCACGCCATCTCGAGCGTCGCGGTCCTGCCCGGCGCGAGCGGCTCGGCGAGCGGCACCTTCATCATCGTCTCGCCTTCACGAATCGTGATCGGCACGCGCTTCTTCGCGCCGCCGCCACCGGCGAGCACCTGCTCGACCCGAGTGAGCCTGTCGCCGCCCTCGAACTGCCCCGGGTTCCAGCGCGATCCCTGCGAGTACACCTGAGAACTCAGCGAATTCTTCCGGAACGCGTTCTGCTCGAGCTGCATCCAGATGTAGGTCAGCGTGTCGGGCGAGTTGTTCGTGTAGCGGAACACCATCTCGCCCGAGACCGACTTCGCGG
>OCZT010003549.1_pt1 | contig 15879 bp, 13 predicted proteins | sample 1539031 | NCBI WGS metagenome assembly OCZT01 (sample SAMEA3539308, study PRJEB22396) | soil metagenome | biome: tundra; feature: field; material: soil | place: USA | collected 2010-05 | depth 0.15 m | reverse complement strand
CGGGATTACACATTCACTGGAGGAATGGATGTTCCGGAGTTGCGCAAGCCGCGCGCGCCTGAGCTGAAGTGGTTGCAGCGCAAAGCGTTCCTGCCTGGGGAGGCGGAAGTGGCGGCAAACCCGCGCAGCCGCAGCGCGCAGATGCGGGTGATGGAAAAGCTTGGTGATAGCTGATGGGTAAGACCTGATAGGTCATGAAGAATAAGTAAGAATCTCAGGATGATATGGCGCGAAATCGAAAATATCAGTCGGCGGCAAACCGGTTCGGACCGGCGCTGAAGGTGTTTCTGCTGTGCCTGCTGATTGGCGGGTCGGGAGTCGGCTATGTCTGGCAGAAAGACCAGATTTCCCAGCTCGGCCAGCAGCGCAAGAAACGCGAGATGCGCCTGGACGAGCTGAAGAACCAAAACGAGAAGCTGAGAAACCAGTTGGCGATAATGCGCTCGCCGCCGTTCCTGGAACGACGAATTCAGGAATTGGGCTTGGGCCTGGGGCCGCCCCAGCAGACGCAATTGTGGCGGCTGGCCGAGCCGGCGCGCGAATCCCCCCGGCCGGAGCGCGAACGTCAATACGCCACCCCGCGCGAGACCGTGACGGAGCCGAAGGGCCAAACAGGAATTTTGCCGCCGCCCGCGAGGCTGTCGGGTGAGGAACCGATGGCCGCGGGCGGCTGGCGAACTTGACGTGAGAGACATAACTAAACCGAAATGAACTGAACAAGCAATTTGCCGCCGCCCGTGTCACTGTCGGATGAGGAACCGACGGCCACGGGCGGCCGGTGATTTTCAAGAAACTAGATAAGCCAATGGGGCTGGACGGATTGGACTGGTTGGACAGGTTAACATGGCGAGACAACTGCAATTTCGAAGATTGGCGCTGCTGGCGCTGCTGCTGGGCTTGGCCTTTGCCGGGCTGGGTTACCGGCTCTTCGATCTGCAGGTGCTGCGCTACCAGGAGCTGAGCGCCCGGGCGCGGCATAATACGGTCCGGGAATTCCTGTTGGAACCGCGCCGGGGCGATATTCTCGATGCGAAAGGCAACCTCCTGGCGACCAGCGCATTCGTGAAAACGGTTTGTGCTGATCCGGCGCTGATCGGCAATCGCCAGGCGGAAGTGGCCCATGCGGTGGCGCCTTTGCTGCAAGTCAGCGAGGGCGAGCTGCTTCAGCGACTGACGCCGCGACTGGTGCGCCTCACCAATGGCGCAACCGCCACCAACCACTACGTCGTGCTGAAGCGGAAGGTGCAGGTTGAAACCTGGCAGAAGATCCAGAGTGCGATGACCAATCTCTCGTTCGGGTTGGACGAGAAGAAACTGCCGAAGCACGAGCGCGAGTTTTACCGCGATCTCCGGCGGGGGGCAATCTATGTCGAGCGGCTGGATGACCAGTTGCGGGTGTATCCAAATCAAGCCTTGGCGGCGCACGTTTTGGGTTATGTCGGCATGGACGAGCGCGAGGTCAATGGTCGCCGGTTGCTGGCGACATCGGGCAGGTACGGCATCGAGCGCTGGTTCGACGCCAAACTGACCGGCGTGCGCGGCTGGCGGGTGACAGAACAGGACCGGCCGGGGCGGGAGCTGGTTCCCATGCGGGAACAGGATGAGGAGCCCATTGACGGTATGAATGTGGTGCTGACTATCGATTCGGTGGTGCAGCACATTGTCGAAGCCGCCCTGGCTGAAGCGTTGGAGAAACACTCGCCCTTGAGCATATCAGGAATCGTGGTGCGTCCGCGCACTGGGGAGATTCTGGCGTTGGCGACGCTGCCGAACTTTGATCCGAACAATCCGGGCGCGGCATCGTCGGACGCGCTGCGCAATCGCGTGATCTCCGACGTGGCCGAGCCGGGATCCACGTTCAAGATTGTGGTGGTCTCTGGCGCGCTCAACGACGGAGTGGTGCAACTGAGCGACACCTTTGACTGCGAGCACGCTCATTTTCACTACGCGGGCCGTGTGCTCCACGATCACGAAGCCTATGGTGTCCTGTCGGTGCAAAACATCATCACTAAGTCCTCGAACATAGGCGCCGCAAAGATCGGCATTAAGATGGGCGAGAACCGGCTCTACGATTACATCCACAACTACGGCTTCGGGACGCGGACGGGTCTGCCGCTCCCGGGGGAGATTGGCGGGATCGTGCATCCATTGAAGAAGTGGAGCAAGGTGTCGATCGCCCAAATTCCGATGGGCCAAGGTATCGCAGTCACGAGCCTACAAATGATGATGGCCATGTGCGCCATTGCCAATAAAGGCGTGCTGATGCAGCCGATGCTCGTGGACCGGTTGGAGGATCGCGACCATACCGTGATGGTCAAGTATCCTCCACAGCGCGTGCGGCGGGTGATCAGCGAAGCGGCGGCGGAGCAGATGGTGACCGCGCTCAAGACCGTGGTCTCGCCGGAAGGCACTGCGGCCAAGGCGGCGCTGGCGCATTACTCCGTCGCCGGCAAGACCGGCACGGCGGAAAAGTCCGGCGGCCCCGAAGGCTACCTCAAGGGCAAATACTTCGCCTCGTTCATCGGCTTCTTCCCGGCGGACAACCCCGAACTTTGCATATCGGTGGTAATGGATGAACCGAAACACGGCTATTACGGCGGACAAATCGTTGCCCCAGTGTTCAAACAGATTGCCGAGGCGGCGGCCAATTACCTGAACATTCGGCCGGAAGACGGTGAAGCGGCGCCGGTGCCAAGTGCCGCGGCCCCGCCCCTGGATAATCGCACCTTGAAAAACGTTGCCGCACGGTCGCAGTGAAGACCCCCCAACAAAAACAAGAGCTAACATGAATTCCCTACCATTCGTATCGCACCATCTCTTTGTGGCGGCCATTGGCAACGAGGGCCGGGCTCACGAGAGGCCAACGCGCGACGCAAGGCTGTCCGTCCGAACAGCCGGCCTGGAAAGCGCCATTGCGATGGAAGTAATGGATAGCCGGAAGCCATTGCCGGCCATCGCGGTCCGTCCGTTGCGGACTTCTGTCGCCCAGGTGGGGAGTTGATATCCGGGGGCAAATGTCGCCGAAGGATGTGATTGAGGCCCTGGATGGAAGCTCGCTCATTAAGATTTGTTGCCGCCGCTTGTGCGGGCGAACAGTTAAATGGTTCGCCGGACACGCGCGTCAACAGCGTGTGCACGGATTCGCGCCAGGCGCAGGCAGGCGACGTGTTCTTTGCATTGACAGGCGGGCGGTTCGATGGGCACGACTTTCTGCGGCAAGTTGCGGAAAAAGGGGCGGATGCGGTCGTGGTGGAGCGCAAGCGAGTGCCGACGGGCTGGAGCGGTTGCGCGATGATCGCCGTCGAGAACACGCGGAAGGCCCTCGGCCAGGTGGCTTCGAAGTATCGAGAAGATTTCGTGGTCCCGCTGGTGGCGGTCGGCGGCTCAAACGGCAAGACTACCACGAAGGAACTGGTAGCGTCGGTGTTGCGGCAGAAGCTCGCAACGCTTTGGAGCGAGGCCAGTTTCAACAACGATATCGGGGTGCCTTTGACGTTATTGCGGCTGGAGAAATCGCATCAGGCGGCGGTGCTGGAAGCGGGCACCAACCACCCGGGCGAGCTGGCGCCGCTGCTGAAGATGATTCGGCCAAACTACGGCGTCATCACCTGCATCGGTCGCGAGCATTTGGAGTTTTTCGGCGACGTGGCGGGCGTGGCCCGGGAGGAAGGGTGGCTGGCCGAGTTGCTGCCGGCGGACGGTAAGCTCTTTGTAAATGGAGACGATGAATGGACGGGGCGCTTAGCGGAGCGCACACGCGCTGTAGTGGTGCGGGTGGGATTTACGGCAGGCAACGACTGGCGCGCGCGGGGTGTGCGTCTCGACAAGCAGGGTGCGAGGTTCCAGGTCGATGGGCCGAACACCGACTTTGCGGGTGAGTATCGCATCCATCTGCTGGGCCGCCACCAGGTCGTGAACGCGCTATTCGCTATAGCCATCGGAATCGAGTTGGGGTTGAGCCGCGCTGAGGTCGCCCGGGGTCTGGCAGAATGCCGACCCGCCAAGATGCGGCTGGAGCTGTGGGAACAAAGCGGCGTACGCGTGCTCGATGACGCGTATAACGCGAACGCGGATTCGGTGGTGGCGGCGCTGCAAACGCTGCGAGAGCTCCCGTGCAAGGGCCGGCGGGTGGCAGTGCTGGGAGACATGGCTGAACTGGGAGCCCATAGCGAGGCGGCGCACGAGGAAATTGGCCGGCGTGCGGCGGAGCTGGGCGTCGGCCAGTTGTTCGCGGTCGGGAAAATGGCGCCAGTAGTGGGGCGCGCCGCGCGAGACGCCGGGTTGAACCGGGTCTTTGAATTTGCGGACGTGGACACCGCAGCGGCGGCGGTGAAGAGTTTTGTTAAACGCGGCGACGTGGTGCTGTTGAAGGCCTCGCGCGCCACGCGGTTGGAACGGATCGGCGAAGTGTTACGAGCCGGAGAGGCTGGACGAAGAAACTGAATGTTTTATTACTTGAGCCAATATTTGCTGGCCTGGTCGGCGGGAACCGAGTGGGCCGACCGGTTATCCGCGTTGCGGCTCTTTCGGTACATCACCTTTCGCAGCGCCGGGGCAGCCTTGACGGCGCTGGTCTTGAGCTGGTGCCTGGGACCGAGAGTGATTGCCTGGTTGAAGCAATTGAAATTCGGCCAGGAATACGACGACAAGGCGGAAGCGGGGGGCGGCATGGCGGCACGGATTTTGAGCAAGAAGGGCACGCCGACGATGGGCGGCATTTTGGTGGTCGTGGCGCTGAACCTGACGACGCTGCTCTGGGCGCAGTGGAACACGCTCGTGCAATTGACCTTGCTGTCGGTCGTCGTGCTGACCGGGCTGGGGTTTTATGACGACTACGCCAAGATCAGCCAGCAGAGCAGCGGCGGCGCCAGGTCATACGTCAAGCTCGGCGTGCAAGCCGCGCTGGCGTTGTTCATCGGACTGTATTTGTGGCACATGCCGTCCACCCGAAAGCTCGTTACAGAGATCATGGTGCCGTTTTACAAGTATCCGGTTATGACCGGTGCTGGTCTTGTGGGGTTGGCGCTGACGATCCTGACCATCGTCGGCAGTTCGAATGCGGTGAATTTGACCGACGGCCTTGACGGGCTGGCGATCGGCTGCACGCTCATCGTATCATTCGTGTTCCTGGTTCTGACCTATCTGGCGGGGAACAAGACAGCTTCGGCCTATTTGCAGATTCCGCACGTGGTGGGAGCGGGGGAGTTGACGGTGTTTTGCGCGGCGATGATTGGCGCCGGGCTGGGCTTCCTTTGGTTCAATTGCCATCCCGCGCAGGTCTTCATGGGCGACACTGGTTCGCTGGCGCTGGGCGGCGCGCTAGGCATCGTTGCGGTCTTGATCCACCAACCGCTGGTTCTGGTGATCGCGGGTGGGGTCTTCGTGATGGAAGCGGTTTCAGTGATTCTTCAAACCGGCTGGTTTCGCTACACGAAGCGGCGGTACGGGACCGGCGAGCGCATCTTCTTGATGGCCCCAATCCATCATCATTTTGAGAAGAAAGGCTGGTATGAATCGCAGGTCGTGATGCGATTCTACATTTTGGGGCTGCTCTGTGCGGTAGTGGCGTTAAGCACCTTAAAGATTCGGTAACATGCGGGAACTCGAACACAAACAGATGTTGGTAGGCGGCTTGGGCAGGCCCCGCGCGGCGGCCTGTATGTTCTTGAGTCGGAGCGGGGGGAAAGCTGTGGGCGCGGACCACGCGGCGTTCCGATTGGGTGTGGCCGGTCAGGGAATTCGCACCGTCTGGAGTCTTTTTCCTCCTTGCGCCTTCGGGAAAACGTTGCTAGAAACAGTGGCAGAAACGGCGAAAGATGCGACTTCAGGCGACGTAGGTTTGCCTGCACCAGCTTGTTCGAGTTGGAATCAGTTTCGAAACCATCAACATCGCGATGAAGGCTTTTGCCGAGCAATGAAATCAATAGGTAGGGGTGTCCTCGGTGACACCCCCAACATAAATGGTAAGATAGTGACAGCGCAGCCATGAAGCGAAGCGCGGAACATGAAGATTTTGCTCTGGGGTCTTTTGAGGGAAGACCCCGGAGCGAAGCGAACAAATTCAACCAATACCTCAATAGACAGACGCGATAGCGCCATTGAAAATGAACAATCAAAATTCACTCATTCCACCGGGCTCCGCTTTGGAGCAGAAAACTAAGGGTCGTGCCCGCGTAAAGGTCGCGGTCTTTTTCGTCCTGGCCATCCACGGGATCGGCCTAATGGCCTTCTTGCTGATGCAAGGTTGTGGCCAATCGAAAGAGGCGGTCGCACCGACAGAGCCAGCGGTGACCAACACTCCCCCGCTGATTGTTGAGACCAACACCACGCCGGTCACGACCAGCACTCCGCCGGTTGTGGTCACCGCCCCGGCACCGATCGAGACGCCCGTGCCGCCGGCCATTCCTGCCGGCGCCACCGAGTATGCTATCGTTAAAGGGGATAGCTTCAGCACGCTCGCCAAGAAGTTTCACGTTTCTGCCAAGGCGATCGCCGACGCGAATCCCGGCGTGGAACCTACTAAACTGAAGATCGGGCAGAAGATTCACATCCCCGCGCTCGCTGCTTCGTCCACGCCAGCGGCGACTGGAACCGCACCCGTTGAAAGCGCCACTGCAAGTGGGGAAGCAACCTATACGGTGAAATCCGGCGATAATCTGACCAAGATTGCCGTGCATTTGGGCACTACTCTCAAGGCGCTGCGCGCGGCAAATGGCCTGAAGACCGACAGCATCAAGGTCGGGCAAAAGCTGAAGATCCCGGCAAAGGCCTTAGCCCCCGTGGCGGTTCCCACTGCGCCGCTGGAACCCGCGCCGACGAGTCCGCCCCTTTCAACTCCGCCCACGCGGTAGCGGCATCCCGAGACGCCGGGCAACCTCGGCCCGGCGTCCGGTGCGAATATCGGCAAATGAAAGTGGCCGTCACCATCCTGGCTTCCTGCGTCGCCGCCCTGCTGGCATTGGGGATGGTGATCTTATACAGCTCGAGCATGGCCCAGGTCGGCGCGCATTATCTGGTAAAGCAACTGGTTGGTTGCGCGATCGGCATCGCCTTGTGCATAACGGCCGCTGTCCTTGATTATCGCCGGTTAAAGAAGTTCGCGTGGCCGCTGTTCGCACTGGCGGTCGTATTGCTGGCGCTGGTGTTCCTGCCGCACATTGGCATCCGGAGGAATGGGGCCGCGCGCTGGCTGGGTTATGGCAAGACATCACTTTTCCAGCCGTCGGAGTTTGCCAAGCTGGCTCTGATCATCGCGCTGGCATGGTATTGCGAACGGTTCCAGCGCCAGATGCCGACTTTTAAGCGCGGAATGGTTATTCCAGGCTTGTTCATCGCGGTGGTCCTGGTTTTGATTTTCAAAGAGCCCGATGTGGGCAACATGTTGCTGCTGGCCACGGTGAGCGGCGTGGTGCTCCTGATCGGCGGCATTCGTCTGAGGTATTTCCTCCCGCCAGTGATCGCCGGAGCCCTGGCCGTTGGCACGTTCATCTACCACAACCCGATGCGCTCGGAGCGGGTTTACTCCTGGATGCACCTGGAGGAAACCAAGAAGGCAAAGGGCTTGCAGGCTTATGAGGCGATGATCGCGCTGGGGAGCGGCGGCTTCACCGGCAAAGGCCTGGGCGATGGCCGCCAAAAACTGGGCTTCGTGCCGGAGAACCACACGGACTTTATCTTCTCGATTATCGGCGAGGAACTTGGGCTGATTGCGACTCTGTTGGTGATTGCGGCGTTCGTAGCGATTGTCTTTTGTGGCATATACATTGCGATGAACTCCTGCGACACCTTCGGATTTCTCCTTGGAGTGGGAATCACCTTTCTGATTGGCCTGCAGGCCTTCATTAACATCGGTGTGGTCACCGGCGCACTGCCGAACAAGGGCCTCCCGCTGCCCTTCATCAGCTACGGGGGATCGAACCTTCTGATGATGCTCGTGAGCGTGGGGCTTCTGCTCAGCATCGCCCGGCAGGCGCGCGAGGCCGAAGGGGTGATGCAGGGTATGGTGGTGGGCAGCGACGTGGCTAACCCATTTGCCAAGAGGACTCAACTTCAAGCATGACCGCTTCAGCCCAATCGCCGGTCCGAGTTGCCATTGCTTGCGGTGGGACGGGCGGCCATTTCTTCCCTGGCCTGGCGGTGGCCGATCAGCTTGTGCGACGCGGATGCGCGACGATGCTGATCATCTCCCCCAAGGAAGTGGACCAGGAAGCCGTAAGAGGGATTTCGGGCATGGAAATCGTCACCTTGCCAGCGGTCGGATTGAAGCGCGGGGGGGAATTCGCTTTCCTCCGCGGTTTCATCCGATCCTACCGCGCAGCGGCAAAGCTTTTCAAATCCCGTCCGCCGCAAGCCGTGCTGGCCATGGGAGGATTTACAAGCGGACCACCGCTGCTGGCGGCAAAGCGGGCTGGGGCGAGGACTTTCATTCACGAATCGAACACCATTCCGGGCCGTGCCAACCGATGGCTGTCGCGGGTCGTGCGCGGCGCGTTTGTCGGTTTTCCGACGGCTGGCGCTCGCTTGCGCCATTGCAACGTGATGGTCACCGGCACGCCGGTGCGCCCGCGTTTTCACTCCCGCGCGGCAGCGGATTGTCGAACTGAATTGGGCTTTGATCCGGCGCGTCCGGTCCTGCTCGTAATGGGCGGCAGCCAGGGCGCTAGCGGAATCAACGACCTGGTGCTCCAATCTTTGCCGCTGCTCGCCAGCCGAGCGCCTGAGTGGCAGTGGATCCATTTGACTGGCCCCGGTGACGTGGCGAAGATGAGCCAGGCCTACGCGGCGTTGAAGCTGAAGGCAGTGGTGCATCCATTTTTCGCCGAGATGGAGCTGGCCTTGGGCGCGGCGACGGCAGCCGTTTCCCGCGCGGGCGCGTCCTCGCTCGCTGAACTCGCCGCCATGCGCGTGCCCGCCGTCCTCGTCCCCTATCCAACGGCAACCGACAACCACCAATTTCACAACGCGCGCGCTTTCGAGGCCACTGGCGCCGCTCGCTTGCTGGAGCAGCGGAGCGCTTCGCCTGAGACGTTGGCCCAATTGCTATTGGACATAGTTGAGAAGCCCGCGGTGCACGAAAAGATGCAGTCCGCCCTGTCGCAATGGCACGCGCCGCACGCAGCGGAAAAGATTGCCGAAGCCATTCTGGCGCCCGCAGGCGTCGAAGTCGGCGAAGGTTATCGCGCTGATTCTCAATTAGCCTCTTCGCCTGCCTCCCGAATTTCGGACAGCGGGAACAACCCAAAGTCCTCCGGATCACCGCGGGCCAGTCGTTTGCAGGTCAGCGCTGTCGGCGGCTACAAGCTGCGCCGAGAGAGGGCAGCATGAATCGGCACGATTCCATTTTGGAAAAGGTTGTGCGGAGTGGAGCTGAGGCAACCGATGAGCTGAGGCGACGCCTCTCGCCGGCAACGGTGATTCGTCCTGATGAACCTCTAGCCAAGCACACGACGCTGCGGGTTGGCGGGCCCGCGGATACTTACGTGGAGCCGGCTTCCGAGGAAGACCTGGCAACAGTCCTGGCTTATTGCGATGAGCGCAGCCTGCCCTTTTTTGTTCTCGGGCGCGGGTCGAACCTGCTGGTGAGGGACGGCGGTTTTCGTGGCGTGGCGGTGTGCCTGGTCCATCCGCATTTTAGCCGAATCGAACCGGCAGGTCAGTGCTTGCGCTGCGGCGCGGGGGCGAGGCTCAAAGCGGTCGCGGTCGAAGCCAAGCGAAACGGTTTGGCGGGACTTGAATTCCTGGAAGGCATTCCCGGCAGTGTTGGTGGCGCTTTGCGCATGAACGCGGGGGCTATGGGTGGTGCGATTTTTGACGTGGTGGAGTCCGTTCGCCTGATGAGTTTCGACGGGAAGGTGCACGAACAAGCTGTTCAGGAGCTGACGATTGCCTATCGAAGTTGCCCCGTGCTGAAGTCACACATTGCGCTGGCGGCAGTGCTGTGCGGTCGGCCTGGCGCGCGGGAGGAAATCGAGCGGCGCATGAATGAGTTCAGCCGTAAGCGGTGGAGTTCGCAACCCGCCGCGCCGAGCGCCGGATGCATGTTCAAGAACTCATCCTCGATTTCCGCCGGCAAGCTAATCGATGAGCTGGGCTTGAAGGGGCTAAAGGTCGGCGGAGCGATGGTTTCGGTCGAGCACGGCAATTTCCTCGTGAACGATGGCAGCGCAACGGCCCGGGACATCCTGGAGTTGATCGAGCTCATCCGGCAGCGCGCCCGGGCGGAGCGCGGTATTGAATTGGAAACGGAAGTCGAAATCGTGGGAGCATGAATTCTGCTCTTAAGAAGCTTAACATCACCGTGATGCTCGGTGGGCCGAGTGCGGAACGTGAAGTCTCGCTCCGCTCTGGAGCGGAGGTGGTCAAGGCACTCCGTTCGCTCGGACACGAGGTCCACGAGGTGGATCCGAGGAACGAGAAGTGGAAGCTGCCCCGGGCTACGGACGTGGTCTTCCTCGCGCTGCATGGGACCTACGGCGAGGACGGCACGGTCCAGCGCCGGCTGGAGGAACTGGGCGTAACTTACACCGGCTGCGACCCCGAGGCGAGCCGGGTCGGTTTCGACAAGTTCCTCACCAAGCAGCGTTGCGTGGCGGCGGGTGTTCCGACCGCGCGCTTCCTGCTCATCGAGTCGGCGGCGGCAAGCTGGCCGATGGGCTGGGACCCGCCCATCGTGCTAAAGCCCGCCCGCCAGGGTTCCAGCGTCGGCTTGCAATTCGTCGAGCGAGTCTCCGATTGGAGCAAGGCGCTGGCCGAAGCGCTGCGCCACGATTCGCTGGTTCTGCTTGAAGAGAAGATTTCCGGCCGCGAATGCACCGTCGGCATCCTCGCCGACGAACCGCTGCCGATTGTCGAGGTCCGCCCTAAGACGGGCATTTACGACTACCAGACCAAGTACAGTGTCGGCGCGACTGAATATCTTTGCCCTGCGCCATTTGACGAGGCGACAACCGCGCGGGTTCAAGCAGCCGCGCTGGGCGCCTTCCGAGCGATTGGCGGTCGTGATTATTCGCGAGTGGACGTCATCGTGCGACCGGACGGCGAACCGGTGGTGCTGGAGGTGAACACGCTGCCGGGCATGACCGAATCCAGCTTGCTGCCGAAAGCGGCCGCCGCGGCGGGAATCAGCTTCCCGGACCTTTGTCAGCGAATGGTGGACCTGGCGCTGAAGCATGCGAAAGCGTAAAGCGACTTATAGAGCGGACTAGTGACTCAGATGTGGTTCAAACGTAAACCAAAGAATCGGCGGCTGGGGCGCGATCAGGTGTTGGACGTGAAGCTCCGCTCCAGCCAGGTCCGTGCTGCGCGGACGCGCCTGGGTGCGATCGTCCTGGGAGCCGCGTTTGCGGCCATCTTTGGCCTGTATCTGGCCTATCGAACATCGGATTGGGTGCTTAACCGATTGGTCTATGAGAATAAAGCATTCGCCATTCAGGAACTCGACGTGCAAACCGACGGCGTTATTTCGCTTGACGAGTTACGCCGCTGGTCGGGGGTTAAACCGGGGGCAAATCTGCTCGCGCTCGACCTCGCACGCGTGAAACGGGACTTGGAACTGGTCCCTCTCATTCAGGCTGTCTCGATCGAGCGCATTCTTCCCCGCACCCTGCGTATTCGCATCACCGAACGCGAGCCGATAGCACAAATCAATGTTCCCCGGCTTCGCCAAGGCGGAGGCGTTGACTTGGCGGTGTATCAGCTTGATGCGGATGGGTACGTCATGGTGCCACTGGAGCCGCGCCAGCGAGCCACACCGCTCAACCAGCCGGGCGACGCTCTGCCCACGGTCTGCGGGGTCAACAGCAGCGAACTTCAGCCCGGGCGGCGCATCGGCGCCCCACAAGTCCAGGCCGCCTTGCGACTGATCCTGGCCTTCGAGCAGTCACCCATGGCCGGGTTGGTGGACCTGAGGCGGGTTGACGTCTCGTCGTCCGAGGCTCTGGTCGTGACGACGGGGCAAGGGAGCGAGGTGACTTTCGGCCTGACCGACTTGGACCAGCAACTGCGCCGATGGCACGATATTTTTGACTTGGGCCAGACTATGAGCAAAGCGATTGGCACGCTCGATCTCGCGGTTACCAATAACATCCCCGCGCGCTGGCTCGAGGCCAGCGCGGTTCCGCCCTCCACCCCGAAGTCAATCAAGACCCTGCGTCTCAGGAAAAAACATGTTTAGTGCTTCTTCGATCATCGTGGGACTGGAAATCGGCACCTCCAAGGTCTGCGCTGTTGTTGGCGAACTCGCCACCGATGGCGCGCTGAATATCGTCGGTGTGGGCCAGGCGCGCTCCCGCGGGGTGCGCAAAGGCGAAATCGCTGATGCGCAACTGGCCGAAGAGGACGTGCGCCAAGCTATTGTCGAAGCCGAGCAAATGGCCGATGCCGAAATCCGCAGTGTTTATCTCGGCGTGACGGGCGGCCATTTGCGCGGTTTCAACAATCGCGGCGTGCACCCCGTTGTGTCCTCCGACCGTGAGATTTCGGAGGATGACGTGCAGGACGTGATCAAGAACGCCAAAGCAATCAACCTCCCCGCCGAGAACCATGTCATCCACGCCATTCGCCAGCATTTTCTCGTGGACGGGCAGGACGGCATCACCAATCCGGTGGGCATGCTCGGCTCGCGCATCGAGGTGGATGTGCATGTCGTGCATGGGAATTTGAACCGTCTGCAGAATGCGATACGCACAGTCAAGGGGCTGCAACTGGAGGTGGACGACATTGTATTCAACGGCCTTGCCGCTTCGCTCGCGCTGCTCACCAACGAACAGAAGGAGCTCGGCTCGCTGGTGATCGACATCGGCGGCGGCACGACGGATTATGTCGTCTATGCTAATGGGATCATCAAGCACACGGGCGTGCTGGCGGTTGGCGGTGATCACGTGTCCAACGACCTGGCGTATGGTTTGAAAGTGCCCCTCAGCCGCGCCGAACAGCTCAAGATCCAACACGGCGCAAGCGTGCTCGATGAGGCCGTCAAGGGGCAGACGATTACGATCTCGAACGAGCTGGGCCTGCCGGTCAAGACGGTCAACCTCGAGCATTTGCGCCGCATCATGTCGCTGCGGCTGGAAGAGATGTTCCGGCTTATCGGCCAGGACCTCGAGCAGGCCGGCGCGCTGGATTACCTCCGGGGAGGAGTGTTCCTCTGCGGCGGCGGGGCCCGCATCCCGCAAGCCGCCAAACTTGCCGAGCAGGTCCTCCAGATGCCCGTCTCCATTGGCAAGACTAACTCGATCAGCGGGCTCAAGTCGGCCCTTGACCAACCTGAGTTTGCGACGCCCATCGGGCTGGTGAAATTTGGCTCGTTTCAACAACGCAAGCGCGCCGCTAAGTCGTTTCTGCCAGACGGAATCAAGACCACCTTCGGCCAGCTCTTCCGGCGGGGTTGAACGCGGCCCAGCATTGCTATCCTTCCCATGAATACGATTGCACAAAATGAAGCGTTTGTGGAAGCGCCGGAGAAGAGTTTCTCCGTCAAAGTAGTTGGCGTCGGCGGCGCGGGCATCAACGTGATGGAATTGATGCTGAAGAGCGCTCCGCCCGGTGTGGGCTTCGCAGCGGTCAGCACGGATGCCCGATCGCTGGCCGCCTCCTCCGCTTCGGTGAAGGTCCTCCTGGAAACGCAGCTCCTGCGCGGTCTGGGCACCGGCGGCGACCCCGACCGCGGCTCGGCGCTGGCTGAGGAGCAATTGCCGAAGCTGAAGTCGCTGTGCGAGGGCGCGGATGTGGTTTTCATCCTGGCCGGTTTGGGCGGCGGCGCGGGCACCGGTATCAGCCCCGTGCTGGCGCGCGCGGCGAAGGAGGCGGGCGCCCTGGTGCTGGGTTTTGTGACCACGCCGTTCACGTGTGAAGGCAGCCGGCGGCAGCGCCTGGCGCAGCAGGGCCTGGCGGAGCTCAAGTCTTCCGCCGACGGCGTGATCTGTCTCCCCAATCAGAAAGTCCTCAAGATGATCGATGAGAACACCAGCGTGCTGGAGACGTTCAAGATCACCAACGAGCTTTTCGCTGACGGCGTGCGCGGCATCTGGCGCCTGCTGATGTACAAGGGGTTGATTGAAATCCATTTCCCCGATCTTGCCGGGCTAATCCGGGATCGCCATACGGAGAGTGCCTTCGCCGTCGCTGAGGCCATGGGGCCCACGCGGTCGCGCGACGTCATGGACAAGCTGCTCGCACACCCAATGCTCGACGGGGGCCAGATGCTGGGCGAATCCGAGGCTGTGCTGGTGAGTTTGATCGGCGGCCCGGACCTGACTATGGCCGAAGTCAATCGCGTGATGGAGCAGGTCACCCGCCAGTGCGAGCATGCGCAGGTCATTATGGGCGCCGCCATTGATGATGCCTTTACCGAGCGCCTGGCGGTGGCGCTGATCGCGGCGCGAAGCAACCCGGAACCTGAGGCGGAGGAAACCGCATCCGCGGGGAGTGCCGAAGAATTCAGTCAGCAACTCTTGCCTCATTCGACCACAACCCGGCCCGGGTCGAGATTCGTGCCGCCGGCTCCCGCATTGGGATCGGACCAGGTTCAGCAACTCCTGGCGAGGCAAAGCCGCGGCGGCTCACGCCAGCGCAAGAATACATCCAAGCTGCGCCAGACCCAGTTGCCGCTCGAAATCGTCTCCAAAGGCCGCTTCGACAAGAGCGAGCCGACCATTCACAAAGGCGAAGACCTCGACGTGCCCACTTATATCCGGCGCGGAGTCGCGCTGAATTGAAAACCGGTCTCTCATTACGGCTACAGCTCCGTTAGCGGCATGGACAAGCTGATCACACACACATTCATCGGCAAGCCCTAAAGTACAAGATTTAACCCATAAGTGCTGCAACCGTAGTATGTTATCCGACCCACATGGGAGCAGCACCGGGGCTGCTCCGTGGTGCCCCCGGCAGCCCACCGTGGAGGCGGGCAGAACGTAGCATAGCCAGAGCCGGGTAGAGGCACCGGAAGTGCGGCAACGGCAACAGGTTGCGCGATCAGCCGAAGGGGGCTTGGCTATGTCCTCATCCCGGAGAGTTACATGCTCAACCTGGGAGACTCACTGGAGTATATGCAGTTGGGCTCATCCGCCCAAACAAACCACGCGTCCAGTATGCACGGCACGAGGAAAGGGTCTCGAAGGCAACTTCAACCAATGACCAGCGAGACGTGTTTGGTCTCCAGGAAGGCGTCGAGTCCTTCGCTGCCCAGCTCGCGGCCCCAGCCGCTTTGTTTGACGCCCCCAAAGGGCGCATTGCTGGTAGTGGGGAGCCCGTCGTTGATGCCAATCATCCCGGCCTCCAGACTGTCCGCAAGCCGGAACACACGCCCAACATCGCGCGTGAACGCGTAGGCGCTCAGCCCAAAAGGTGTGTCGTTGGCCAGACGAATCGCTTCCTCTTCGGTGTCGAAGGGCGTCACCGGCGCGATGGGCGCGAAGATTTCCTCGTGCAGGCACAAGCAGTCCGCCGGCACGTCGGCCAGCACCGTCGGCTCCAGGAAGAATCCCTTGCGCTGGATTTGCTTGCCGCCACACAGCACGCGCGCCCCCCGCTTCACAGCATCCTGCACCAGCGTCAATCCATGCTTAAAGGCCGCCTCGTCAATCATCGGCCCAATCTCCACGCCGGGTTCGGAGAACTCCCCCACTTTCAATGCTTTGACCTGGGCCACGAAAGCTTCGAGGAATCGCTGATATACAGCGCGATGCACCAGCAGGCGATTGCTCGCAATGCACGATTGACCGGTGTTGCGCATCTTGGCCAGCATTGCGCCTTCAACCGCGACCTTAAGGTCGGCATCATCGAATACGAGCAGCGGCGCATTGCCGCCCAATTCCAGCGAAAGCGGCTTGATCGTCTCGGCGGCGCCGCGAATCAAAGCCCGGCCAACTTCCGTCGAGC
>OCZT010003548.1_pt1 | contig 15880 bp, 20 predicted proteins | sample 1539031 | NCBI WGS metagenome assembly OCZT01 (sample SAMEA3539308, study PRJEB22396) | soil metagenome | biome: tundra; feature: field; material: soil | place: USA | collected 2010-05 | depth 0.15 m | reverse complement strand
CCGGCCCCGGCGCCCCCGGTCACAGATCGCACACAACGGGGTGGAGGCGATGCCCGGGGGTTATAGTCCACCATCGAGAGGGGAAATAGCTGCCCCTGCGCGCTTATATCCGGCTATCTGCCTGGTGGGGGGTACTCATGGCGATGACCGGGGCCAGGGCGCGCAGCGCGCGGCCTCGATGGCTGATCTTGTCCTTGTCGGCCGCCGCCATCTCCGCAGTGGTCAGGCCGGAAGACTCCGGCACGAAGATCGGGTCGTAGCCGAACCCGTTCGTGCCGCGCGGCGCGTCGATGACCGACCCGTCCAGGACGCCCTCGGTCACGTGCTCCGATCCCGATGGGAGCACGAGCGCCGCGGCGCAGGCGAAGTGCGCGCCACGCTGACCCGGTGGCAAGTCCGCCAGCTGGGCGAGCACCAGTCGCAGGTTCGCCTCGTCGTCCCCGTGCGCCCCGGACCACCGGGCCGACAGGACACCAGGCATTCCGTTCAGGGCATCGATGCAGATCCCGGAATCGTCGGCCACCGCGGGCAGGCCGGTGAAGGCAGCCACCGCCCGCGCCTTGAGCAGCGCGTTCTCGGCGAAGGTACGCCCCGTCTCGGCGACCTCGGGCAGATCCGGGAAGCCGTCCAGCGTGACAAGATCCACCGGGACGTGGCCGTCAGCGAGGATCCGGCTCAACTCGGCGAGCTTGGCCGGGTTCCTCGTGGCCAGGACGAGCTTCGCGGCCGGCCCGGTCATCGGGCGAGTGCCTCCTGCTGGAACCCGGTCAGCTCGGCGCAGCCCGCTACGCCCAGATCGAGAAGCTGGTTGAGCAGGTCGCGGTCGAACGGCTCACGTTCGGCGGTGCCCTGGATCTCCACGAAGCGGCCGTCCCCGGTGCACACGATGTTCATGTCCGTCTGCGCCGCGACATCCTCCTCATAGCAGAGGTCGAGCCGCGGCTGGGAGTCGACGATCCCGACGCTGACCGCGGCCACCGAGCCCACGAGCGGGTTGCCCTTACACCGTTTCCGCCCCTGGAGCCAGGAGATCGCGTCGGCGAGCGCCACGAAGCCGCCGGTGATCGCGGCGGTCCGGGTGCCACCGTCCGCCTGCAGCACGTCACAGTCGATGATGATGGTGTTCTCGCCGAGCGCCTTGGTATCCACGCAGGCCCGCAGGGACCGGCCGACCAGCCGGGAAATCTCCTGCGTCCGGCCGCCCGGGCGGCCCTTGATGGACTCGCGGTCGCCGCGGGTGTTCGTGGCCCGCGGCAGCATCGCGTACTCCGCGGTCACCCAGCCCAGGCCGCTGCCACGCCGCCAGCGGGGCACCTCCTCCGTCGCGCTCACCGCGCAGAGCACCCGGGTGGAGCCGAACTCCACGAGCACCGAGCCCTCCGCGTGCTCCAGCCAGTGCCGGGTCATCCGTATCTCGCGCAGCTGATCGGGGCCGCGCCCATCGGGTCGGGACATGCGGGACAGCCTAACGTGGCACGATGACTCCCCCGGCCGACAGCTAGCAGCCGGCCCGACGGCTAGCAGCCGGCCCGACGGCTAGCAGCCGGCCCGGTCGGGTGCGCCCGCCTGGATCCAGCGGTAGACCTTGGTCACACCGTCGGCGAGCTCAGTGGCGGGCCACCAGCCCAGATCGCGCTCGGCCCGGTCCACCGCCAGCGAGCTGCGCATCAGGTCGCCTGCCCGGGCCTCGGCGAACCGCGGCATCACCGGGTGGCCCGCGATGCTGGCGATGACGTCGACCAGATCGAGGACGCTGACCTCTGTCCCGGTCCCGGCGTTCCATGTGCCGGGACGGCCGCTGTCGGCCGCCGCGAGGAAGGCGTCAACCGCGTCGGCGACGTAGACCAGGTCGCGGGTCTGGGTGCCATCGCCGTAGATCGTGGGCTTCTGGCCGGCCAGCACACGGCCGCAGAAGATAGGGATCACACCCGCGTCGCCGCTGGGATCCTGGCGCGGCCCGTAGACGTTGGCGAGCCGCAGGATGGAGTGGCGCGTGGCGTGCAGGCGGTTGTAGAGGCCGATGTACTGCTCGGCGCAGTACTTGGCGATCCCGTACGGAGACTCGGGTAGGGCCAGTACCTCCTCGCGGGACGGGATGGGGGCGTCCCGGCCGTACAGGGCGCCTCCGGAGGAGGCGAACAGCACGCGCGCCCCCACGATCCGGGCTGCCTCCAGGACGTTTACCGTCCCGACGATGTTGACCTGCGCGTCCTGCGCGGGTGCGGTCACCGACGAACGGACATCGATCTGCGCCGCAAGGTGGCAGATCAGCTCCGGCCGGAACTGGCTGGCGATCGCCGTGAGCGGGACCGCGTCGGCAATGCTCAGCTTGTGCAGCGTGACGTGCTCGTCGAGGCGTCCCGCCCGGCCTGCGGACAGGTCATCGAGCACGCTCACCTCGTCGCCCCGGCCGAGAAACGCGTCGGTGAGATGTGAGCCGATGAAACCGGCGCCGCCAGTCACGAGTACCCGCATCTGAGGAATCCTAGGCGGTGCGAGCCGCGCGGCACTGCTGGCGCGTTCAGCCGAGGTCGATGACGCGGCCCGACACGGCGAGCGACAGCGGCCCGGAGTAGGCGGACGCAGCTTCCCGCAGGCTCTGCTCGCGGTCATTCCAGGGCACCAGGTGGGTGAGCACCAGCTGGCCGACTGCGCCGCCAGTGGCGTACTCCCCGGCCTGCCGTGCGGTGAGATGCAGGCCCTCTGGAAGGCCGGGCTCGTCGGCGAAGGAGGCCTCGCACAGCAGCAGGTCCGCGCCGCGGGCCAGCTCGGCCAGCGCCCCCGTCTGCCCCGTATCAGCGGAATAGGCGACTACCCGGCCCGCGTGCTCAAGCCGGAAGCCGAAAGTTTCCACTGGGTGATTCATGGTCGCGAGGGTTACCTGTAGCGGCCCGATCTGCCGGGTACCTGGGGTGAGCGTGACGAAGTCGAACGCGTCCGTCATGCCGCGATGCTCGTGCAGCCCGAAGGCCTGGTCCATCCGCTGCGCCGTTCCGGCCGGCCCGTACACGGGGATCCGCGGCCGGGCACCCTCCGGCGCGTAGATCCGCGCCACACAGTACGAGCACAGGTCGAGGCAGTGGTCGGCGTGCAGGTGGCTCAGGCAGACGGCGTCGATGTCGTACAGCCCGGCGTGCCGCTGCAGGGCTCCGAGCGCCCCGTTGCCCAGGTCGAGCAGCAGCCGGAAGCCACCCGCCTCCACCAGGTAGCAGGAGGCAGGGCTGTCCGGCCCGGGAAAGGACCCTGAGCAGCCGATGATTGTCAAGCGCACAGTTGCCCAGGTTACGCGCCCCGGTTACGCACCCCGGCCCAGGCGGGCGATCTGGCGGCTCTGCGCGACGAGGCGGCCCGCGGAGTCCCACACCTCGGCCTCCTCGTCGAACCATCCGCCGCTCACATGACGGCACCGGGCGGCGATCCGGAGTACGCCGGCGGCCGGCACCGCGCGCATATACCAGGTGAGCTCCACGGTGGGCGACCAGCCGACCGCGCCGAGGCCGAACACCACCGGCGGCAGCGCGTCGACGGCCAGGGCCAGCAGGTAGGCGTCCGCATCCCGGTCCTCGCGGAGCTGGAAATAGCCGCGCATCTCGGGCGTCCCGGCCGGCTCGCCCCGTAGCCAGCCGGTCGTCGCCGGGTCCAGGCGGAGGTCGACCTGCCCGGCGAACCCGGCGAACTGGGTGGACTCCGCGGCCTTCCCGAAGCCCAGGCACTCCCCGATAGGCGGCAGCCGCGGCGGCTCACCGGTCCAGGACAGTCCCCCGGCGTCCCCGGCATGCCCCAGCCTGCCGGTGGTGACGGTGGCCTCAAGCACGGGAGCGCCATCCTGGATCAGCGACGCCCGGGCGGTCGCCGCGGTCCTGCCCTGCTTCAGCCAGGTCACCTGGACCTGGGCGGGCTCTGGCCGGGGCGCCCGGAGGAAGTGCGCACTGGTCGCGACCGGGTGCGGGTGGGGTGAGGAATCGAGGACCGCCCGCAGCACAGTCGCCATCAGGACGCCGCCGTTCACGGCACCGACCACCGAGCCGTCGCCGGACACGATCGCGAACCGCTCATCGGGCTTGACGTCATAGCGGCCGTCACCAGCCGGCAGCACCGCCGTCGCCTCGTCGAACACCGTCATCGGCCGCAGATTCCGGTGCTGGCCCGGGCGCGGAACGACGCCGTGGTGCTGGCCCGGGCGCGGAACGGCGCCGCGGTGCTGGCCCGGGCTAGGCCCACAGCTGTCCTTCGAGCCGCGCCTCGGCCTCTTCCAGGGTCCCCGTGTACGCGCCGGTAGACAGGTACTTCCAGCCGCCATCGGCAACCACGAACGCGATGTCCGCCCGCTGCCCGGCCGCGTGCGCCTTGGTGGCCATGGCCAGGGCGGCGTGCAGGGCGGCGCCGGACGAGATGCCGGCGAAGATCCCCTCCAGATCCAGCAGTTCCCTGGTCCGCCGCAGGGCGTCCGCCGAGGACACCGAGAACCGCGTGGTCAGCACGGACTCGTCGTACAACTCAGGCACGAAACCCTCATCCACGTTTCGCAGCCCGTAGACAAGCTCCCCGTACCGCGGCTCGGCGGCCACGATCGACACGCCCGGCACGTGCTCGCGCAGGTAGCGGCCGGTACCCATGAGCGTCCCGGTGGTGCCAAGCCCGGCCACGAAGTGGGTGATGCCGGGCAGGTCGGCGAGGAGTTCCGGCCCCGTGGTCTCGTAGTGGGCCCGGGCATTCGCCTCGTTGCCGTACTGGTAGAGCATGACCCAGTCCGGGTGCTCCGCCGCCAGCCGCCTGGCCACCCTGACCGCCTCGTTGGACCCGCCGGCTGCGGGTGAGGAGATGATCTGCGCGCCGTACATCTCCAGCACCTGCCGGCGCTCGGCCGAGGTGTTCTCGGGCATGACGCAGATCATCGTGTAGCCGCGCAGGTGGGCCACCATGGCCAGGGATATGCCGGTGTTTCCCGACGTCGGCTCCAGGATGGTGACGCCCGGCGCCAGCAGGCCGTCCTTCTCCGCTTGCTCGATCATGAAGAAGGCCGCACGGTCCTTCACCGAGCCGGTCGGGTTCCGGTCCTCGAGCTTGGCCCACACCCGCACGTCCGGCGCGGGCGACAGCCTGGGCAGCCCGACCAGCGGGGTCCCGCCCAGCGAGTCGAGCAGCGAGTCGTAGCGCATCACATGTCCCGCGATAGTCAGCCAGCGCCGCCGGCCACGGCCGGCAGGACCGTCACCGTGTCACCGTCGTGTACCGGCGTTTCCAGGCCGCCGAGGAATCGGACGTCCTCGTCGTTGAGGTAGACGTTGACGAAACGGCGCAGCCCGCCGTCGTCCACCAGGCGCTCGCGCAGCCCGCCGTGCCGGGAATCCAGGTCGCCGAGGAGTTCGGCGAGCGTACCGCCGGAGCCCTCGACCGACTTGGCCCCGCTGGTGTAGGTGCGCAGGATTGTCGGGATACGGACCTCGATGGCCATGAACAACACTCCTGGGTGAGGCGGTCTCGAAACGGCACGTGCGGACCGGGCGGACAGTCTGCGCGGCGGTCCGCGCGGGCAGCGCGGCTGAGGCTGTCACTGCGTGCCAACCGGGCACCTTACGGGATCATTCCAGCATGTGCCCGTCGGTGACCGCGACATCCTCCTCGGCCACCACCCCTTCGGCGATCCGGAACGAGCGGAACTCCGTCTGCTCCAGGTCCCGCGTCGATACCAGCACGTAGTGGGCATCAGGCTCGCTGGCATAGGAGATATCCGTGCGGGACGGGTAGGCCTCGGTCGCGGTGTGCGAGTGGTAGATGACGATGGGCTCCTCGCCGCGCTCGTCCATCTCCCGCCAGACCCGGAACTGCTCGGTGGAATCGAACCGGTAGAAGGTCGGCGACCGCTCCGCGTTGAGCATCGGTATGAACCGCTCCGGGCGGTGGCTCCCGGCCGGGCCCGCGATGATCCCGCACGCCTCGTCGGGGTGGTCAGCGCGGGCATGGGCCACGATCTTCGCATGCAGCGCGGGATCAAGCGTCAGCATGAGTCTGAGGGTAGCCGGGGATCCGGTCACCACAACGCCCGCACCAGGGTCTCCTGGAGGTAGGTCAGCCAGTCGTACACCCAGAAATAAGCCGAACGAGGGTCATCCGGTTCCAGCTGGCCCATCCGTTCCTGGAAGTCCTCGGTGATCGAAAGGCGCACGCCGAGTGCGAGCCGGACATCATTGATAGCCCGCAGCCAGGCCTGCGCGTCGTCGGCGGACAACTGGATGTGCCCGCCACCTTCCGGCAGCGTCGCCAGCACGGTGCGGGCCGCGGCTACCTTGCCGGATCGCAGGTCCTGCTCGGTGTACCGGCGGAAATCCCCCGCTGCCTCGGCATCGTCGCGGTAGCCGTCCGGCAGCAGCCGGGCCAGCACCGGGTCCTCGGGCGCGTCGGTCGACGTGCTCAGGCCCAGCATCGCGGCGAACTCCTCGGGGCTGTCCCAGGAGCCCTCCAGCGGGTCCTCCCCGGCAGTGGCCTCCTCGGCAGTGGCATCCTCACCGCGGCCCAGCAGTTCGGCCACCTGGCCGACCAGGGTGCGGATGATCCCGGCCTGTGGCGGCGCGAACCAGCAGGTCACGCCCCGGCGGGTGGCACGGAAACCGGTCACGGGCCCGGCCGCTTCCGCCGCGCCCACCGTATCGTCAGGCTCCCCGAGATGAGGGAAGTCCTCGCTGTCGTCCGGGCCGGTGCCGCTCACGAATCGTGGCTTACCGTGGCCCACAGCCCGTACCCGTGCAGGACCTGCGCGTCGCGCTCCATGGACTCGCGGGTACCCGAGGAGACCACCGCCCTGCCCTTGTGGTGCACGTCAAGCATGAGCTTGTTGGCCTTGCGCTTGGGGTATCCGAACACGGTCTGAAACACATAGGTCACATAGGACATGAGGTTGACCGGGTCGTTCCAGACGATGGTGACCCACGGCGTGTCAGGAGCCACATCCTGCTTGATCTCCGGCCGCTCCACTTCGGCGGGCGCCACGCTCATTGATCATCACCTCCTCGTATGTCGTCCCCCAAGTCTCTCAGCGCGGCGGCATGCGCCGACACATCCCAGTACATCAGGCCGGGTCAAAATGGCCGCCCGCGAGGTCCGTAGGCTTCCACCGTGACAGATCACTCCGGCGACCAGCAGACCAGGCCGGCCGGCCGGCCCGTCCCAGGGACGGCCGGCCCCGGAACCGGGTTGCTCACCGACCATTACGAGCTGACCATGCTGACCGCCGCGCTGCGCAGCGGGGCGGCCGAGCGCCGAGCGGTCTTCGAGGTGTTCGCGCGCCATCTGCCGCATGGCCGCAGGTACGGCGTGGTCGCGGGCACCGGCCGGCTCCTCGACGCCCTGGAGCGCTTCACCTTCGGCCCCGATGAGCTCGGCTTCCTGCGCGATGCGCGGATCGTGGACGACGCCACACTGCGCTACCTGGAGTCCTACCGGTTCGGCGGCAGCATCTGGGGCTACGCGGAGGGTGATTGCTACTTCCCTGGTTCGCCGATCCTGGTGGTGCAGGGCACGTTCGCCGAGGCCGTGGTGCTCGAGACGGTCATCTTGTCGATCCTGAACCACGACTGCGCGATCGCCTCCGCCGCGTCACGGATGGTCGCCGCGGCGGACCGGCGGCCGCTGATCGAGATGGGCTCGCGCCGGACCCACGAACTCGCCGCCGTGGCGAGCGCCCGCGCCGCCTACATCGCCGGGTTCGCCACCACATCGAACCTGCGGGCAGGCCGTGATTACGCCGTCCCGACCAGCGGGACAAGCGCGCACGCCTTTACCCTCGTGCACGACAGCGAGCGGCACGCGTTCGCGAGTCAGCTCGAGGCACTCGGCACGGGAACGACACTGCTCGTGGACACGTATGACGTGCCCCGGGCGGTCCGCGCGGCGGTCGAGCTGGCCGGCCCCGGCCTCGGCGCGGTCCGCATCGACAGCGGTGACCTGCCCGTGGTGGCGCGCCGGGTCCGCGAGCTGCTGGATGAGCTGGGCGCGCGGAAGACCAGGATCGTGCTCACCGGAGATCTGGACGAGTACTCGATCGCGGCGCTGGCCGCCATGCCAGTGGACGGGTACGGAGTCGGCACCGCCCTGGTCACCGGGTCGGGGGCACCCACTGCCGCGCTCGTCTACAAGCTCGTGGCCCGGGCGGTCGAGCCAGGACCGGCCGGCGTGCTGCGCCCGGTGGCGAAACGCTCGGTGGGCAAGCCCGGACGCGGCGGACGCAAGTGGGCGGTCCGGCACCGCGACGATACCGGTGTCGCACTCACCGAGCTGATCAGCGACGTTCCGCCCAGCCCGTCTCCCACCGACCGGCCACTACTGCGGGCGCTGGTGCGGAACGGCGAGATCATCGGCCGGGAACCGCTCGCTGCCGCGCGGGACCGGCATCGGGACACGCTGGCCGAGCTGCCCGCCTATGCCCTCCAGCTGTCCCGCGGCTACCCGGCCATCCCGACCGTGTTCGGATCAGGCGACGAGTAGGGCGTGTCCACCGGGCACGCCCCTAGCTGGCCGCCGACTCCATCGCGGCTGGGCGGAAAGCATGCCGGTAGGCGTGCGGGGTGGTCTGACGCCAGAGCCGGAAGTGATGGCGGAGCGCTGTCGCGTTGCCAAAACCAGCGCGTTCGGCGATGAGATCGACGGTCTCGTCTGTCTCCTCGAGCATTTCCTGGGCGAGCAGGATCCGCTGGCCGGTGAGCCAGCGCAGCGGCGTGGTCCCGGTCTCCTGCACGAACCGCCGGGCGAAGGTCCGCGGCGACATGCGGGCCCGGGCGGCGAGCTGGCGGACCGTGACCTGCTGATCGAGATGACGCTCCATCCAGCCGATAACCTCGGCCAGCGTGTCGCAGGAGACCGGGGCGAGCGGGCGATCCACGTACTGGGCCTGCCCGCCGTCGCGGTGCGGCGGCACGACCATCCGCCGGGCGATGCCGTTGGCCACGCGGGTGCCCTGCTCTTTGCGGACCAGGTGCAGGCAGGCGTCGATGCCCGCGGCGGTGCCGGCGCTGGTGATCACCGGATCCTCGTCGACATAGAGCACCGAGGGATTGACGATCGCGGCTGGGTGCCGGCGGGAAAGCTCCTTCGCGTACCGCCAGTGCGTGGTGCATCGGCGCCCGTCAAGCAGGCCAGCGGCGCCGAGCGCGAACGCCCCGGTGCACACGCTGAGCACGCGCCCGCCGCGGGCCACTGTGGCCCGCATCGTGTCGAGCAGCGCCTCCGGGAACGAGGCCGCCAGCCACTCGTCCGAGACGGCCGAGATCACCACGAGGTCTGCCTCCGCGAGCCGGTCCAGGCCGAAGGCGGTCTCGATGGTGAACCCGACCGACGAGCGCACCGGCCCCGGCTGGCTGGCCACCACGGCGAAGTCGTAGGCGGGCAGCCCGTCATCGGTGCGATCGACCCCGAATACCTCGCACACCACGCCCATCTCGAAGGGCGTGAATCCGTCAAGCACCACCACGGCGACGTTACGTAGCATGAAGCCATCATGCACCCCGAATGGCAGGATGTCTCATGCTATTGGCATTGCTGCCACTGGCCGCAGGCCCGGGTGCGCGGCAGGCTTGCCCCATGAGCAACGCCGACATGAGCAACACCGACTATCGGGCGCGCAGGGTCGTGCTTTTCATCGGCCGGATGACGCGCCGCGCCACCGACATCATGACCGAGTGCAGCTATGCCCAGCGCAGGCTCACTCAGCTCCGGCTCAGCCTCGACAGCCACGTCTACGACGTGCGTCAGGTGCCCGACAGCTACCACGAATTCCTGCAGCGGACCGCCGGCACGCTGCGGCACGAGCCATCGGCGCGGGACCGGGCGGCCGACCCGCCGTGCCGGCGGTAGCCTGCTCGCATGCATCCAAGCGCCGTGAACGTGGCTGACGCGCTGCGTGCGCTCGGCGTCGCCGGACAGGTCCGTGAGCTGCCCGAGCCCGCACCCACGGCGGCGACCGCGGCGGCGCAGCTCGGCTGCGGGGTCGGGGCGATCGCCAACAGCCTGGTCTTCAGCGCGGACGGCGCGCCGCTGCTCGTGCTGACCAGCGGTGCGCACCGGGTGGACACCGGGAAGGTGGCCGCGCTGCTCGGCGTCGGCGCGGTGAAACGGGCCGATCCGGAATTCGTCCGGGCCGCTACCGGGCAGGTGATCGGCGGGGTCGCCCCGCTGGGCCATCCGCAGCCGCTGCGTACCCTGGTCGACTGCGGGCTGGACTCCTACGACGTGGTGTGGGCCGCGGCCGGGCACGCGCACACCGTGTTCCCGACGTCATTCACCGAATTGGTACGGATCACCGGCGGCACCCCCGCCGACGTGGCATAGGGCGTGTCCCCTGGATCTTGGTGGATGCGGGCGGTCGTCGTCTGGGCGCCGGCCCGCGCCGCTGAAGATCTGCGGGACATGCCCTAGCTGCCACCCAGCCCAGCCTCATGATCGCGGCGGATTTACCGGCCGCATCTGACGCGGATGTTACACGATCATGGATTAGCTACCCGGCGGCGGTTACCCGGGGGTACCGTCTGGCCGTGCGCGCTCTCATCGTCGTCGACGTCCAGAACGATTTCTGCGAAGGTGGCTCCCTCGCGGTGGCAGGCGGCTCAGCGGTGGCCCGTGGCGTCAGCCAGCACCTCGCGGCCGGGAGAGCACCCGGCGATACGGACGGGTACTCCCACGTCGTGGCGTCGCGTGACTATCACCGGGATCCAGGCGGGCACTTCTCGCCGCACCCCGACTTCGCCACCTCATGGCCACCGCATTGCGTCGTCGGCACGCCAGGCGCGGATTTCCATCCGGACCTGGACACCAGCCATATCGAGACGGTCTTTAGCAAGGGCGAGCACGAGGCCGCCTACAGCGCCTTCGAGGGTATCGACGATGCGGGCACTCCGCTGGCCGGCTGGCTCCGCGAGCGTGGCGTGACGTCCGTGGACGTCGTCGGCATAGCCACGGACTACTGCGTGCGGGCCACTGCCATCGACGCCGGGCGGCAGGGGTTCGCCACCCGGGTCCTGCTCGGCCTCACCGCCGGCGTGGACCCGGCCACGACCCAGGAGGCGCTTGACCGGATGCGCGAGGCTGGTGTCGAGCTTTCCGGCACTCAACGCTAGGAGAATGCCATGCGCTGGTCCACCTACCTGTCCCCGGCTGACCGCCGGGAGCACGTCGGGCTGCTGTACGACGGGGCCATCCGTGGCCTGCCTGGCCCGGGTACCCTCACCGGACTGCTGGGCGACCATGGTCAGCGCCTGGAGCAGGCCCGGGCGCAGGCCATGCACGATCCCGTCGAAGTCCTGCCGGTCTCCGCCGTGCGGTTCCGGGCGCCAATCCCCCGGCCGCCGTCAATCCGGGACTTCATGGCCTTCGAGGAGCACGTCCGCACCAGCGCCACGGCGCTCGGGCACGATGTCAGCCCGGTCTGGTACGAGGTCCCGCTGTTCTACTTCACCAACCCGGCAGCGGTCCGGGGCCCTAGCGACGACGTACCGGTCGCCCCGGGTTCCGGCTGTTTCGACTATGAACTGGAAATCGCCGCCGTCGTGGGGAGGGCCGGCTCGGACCTCGACCCAGCCACGGCCGAGCAGTACATCGCCGGCTACATGGTCATGTGTGACTGGAGCGCCCGCGACGTGCAGGGGCACGAGATGCAGGGCCACCTGGGGCCGGTCAAGGGCAAGGACACCGCCACCAGCTTCAGCGCCACCCTGGTCACTCCCGACGAACTTGAGCCCTACCGCGTCGGCAACGCCTACGACCTGGCGATGACCGCCTCCGTCAACGGCAAGCCGTACTCGGCGGGCAGGCTCCGCGACATCTACTGGCGATTCGGTGAACTGCTCGCCTACGCCTCCCGCGGCACCACGCTGATCCCCGGCGACATCATCGGCAGCGGCACCGTCGGGACCGGCTGCATCCTTGAACTCTCCCGGGTACACGGCGCGGACAGCTATCCGTGGCTGCAGCCCGGAGATCAGGTCCGGCTGGAGGTCGCCCACCTGGGGGTGATCGAGTCCACCATCATCGCGGGCCGACCGGTAAGACCGCTGCGCCCAGCCGCAACGCACTCAGCCCCAACGCACTCAGCCCCAACGCACTCAGCCCCAACGCACTCAGCCGCAACGCACTCAGCCCCAACGCACTCAGCCGCAACGCACTCAGCCGCAACCGGCGCGCTCAACCCTGAACCACTGCGCTCGGGCGACGGCAGTACCGGGAACTAATCGTTGCGGATCAGTCGGAGTTTTCGGGCAGGGCCTCGTAGATCCGCTTGCAGTCCGGGCAGACCGGGAACCGCTTTGGGTCCCTGGTAGGCACCCACTTCTTGCCGCACAGGGCGACCACCGGAGTGCCGGACACGGCGCTGTCCACGATCTTGTCCTTCTGGACATAGTGCGCGAAGCGCTCATGGTCGCCGTCGCCGTTCGAGGGGGACGGCCTGACGACCGTCTCCTCGCGGATGCCTTGCTCGGGAAGGACTTCGGTGCTCACGAGTAACGATTCTACGCGGTGGGCGGGCGTGCCCCCGGACTAGTTGAGGGCCGGATCGTCCGGATAGGTCGCCACCATGGCAAAGTTGCCGCCCGCGCGGCGCAGGACGGCCGGCCAGAGCCGCTCCGGTTCGGCGGCGAACGCGTCCGCCGGCTCGCCGGTGAGCACGTACCAGGCGCCTTCATCGATCTCCGCCTGGAGTTGCCCGGGACTCCAGCCCGCGTAGCCGGCGAAAACCCGCAGCGAGGCAATGCCCCCGGCGAGCAGTTGGGGCGGGGCGTCCAGATCTACCAGTCCGACCCTCGACATCAGCTTCGACCCGTCCAGCGCCCGCCAGCCGACGGGCTCGTCGTCGCCCGGCACGATGGCCAGCGCAAGGGCACTATTCGGGGCCACCGGTCCGCCCCTGAAGACCACGGACGGGCCGGTCACCAATTCTGTCCAGGACTCCAGCACCTGCCCGACAGGGACTTCGGTCGGACGATTCAGCACGACGCCGAGGGTGCCTTCGTCTGGTTCGTCCTCCACAACGAGAATGACAGTGCGCCGGAAATTCGGGTCGCCGAGCAAAGGCGTGGCGACCAGAAGTCGCCCCGCGAGGTCCTCCTCCATCTCCCTATTGTTGCTGACGCGGCGGCGTGTGAAATAGCTCACCCACATGGTTTCGTGTTCCCGGCCAAAATTCCGGCTCGGACGCGCCTTAGTTCACGCCTGAGCCGGCGCGGCCGCCAGCCGCGTCGCGGACCGCGGCGGCCACTGCAGAGGACACATCCGGGTGGAACACCGAGGGCACGATGTAGTGCGGCCCGAGTTCACCGGGAGAGACCACCCCGGCCAGCGCCCGCGCGGCCGCGATGAGCATCTCGTCGGTCACCGCGCGGCCCTGCGCGTCCAGCAGCCCGCGGAACACCCCGGGGAACGCCAGCACGTTGTTGATCTGGTTCGGGTAGTCGCTGCGCCCGGTGGCCACCACGGCCGCGTGGGCCAGCGCGGCGTCCGGATCGATCTCCGGCTCCGGGTTGGCCAGGGCGAACACGATGGCCTGGTCGTTCATGGTGGCGATGTCGTCCCCGGTCAGGATGCCCGGCGCGGACACCCCGATGAACACGTCCCGGCCGCGCAGCGACCCGCGCAGGTCGCCGCTGTAGCCGGTGGGATTCGTGTGCTCGGCGATCCAGCGCAAGCTGTCGTCAAGGCCGGGCCGGCCGGTGTGCACCGCGCCCTTGTCATCGCAGACCACCACGTCCGTGGCGCCCGAGGCGATCAGCAACCTGAGCACGGCGGTTCCCGCAGCGCCCGCGCCCGCCATCGCGATCCGGACATCGCCGAGCTTCTTGCCCACCACCCGCAGCGCGTTGGTCAGCGCGGCCAGCACCACGATCGCGGTACCGTGCTGGTCATCGTGGAATACCGGGATGTCGAGCAGTTCGCGGAGCCTGCGCTCCACCTCGAAGCAGCGCGGCGCACTGATGTCCTCCAGGTTGATGCCGCCGAACCCCGGCGCGATGATCTGGACAGTGCGGACGATCTCGTCGGTGTCCTGGGTGTCCAGGCAGACCGGCCAGGCATCGATGCCCGCGAACCGCTTGAACAGCGCGGCCTTGCCCTCCATGACCGGTAGCGCCGCGTACGGGCCGATATTGCCCAGCCCGAGCACCGCCGACCCGTCGGTGACCACCGCGACACTGTTGCGCTTGATGGTCAGGCGGCGCACGTCCTCGGGATGCGACGCGATGGCCAGCGAAACCCTGGCGACCCCGGGGGTGTAGGCCATCGACAGGTCATCCCTGTTGCGCAGGGGCACCTTCGCGTGGGTCTCGATCTTGCCGCCCAGGTGCAGCAGGAACGTCCGGTCGCTGACCTTGCTCAGCGAGACCCCGTCGATCGCCGCCAGCACCGCCACGATCGCCTCGGCGTGCTCGGTGTCACGGGCCGCGCAGGTCACATCCACCCGCAGCCGCTCGTGGCCGGACGGCGTCACGTCCAGGGCGGTCACCGCCCCGCCCACCTGCTCGACCGCATGGGTCAGCTCACTGACCGCCCGGCCGCGGGATGGCACTTCGAGGCGAACAGTGATCGAATACGACACACTCGGCGCTACCGACACGTCACTCCCGCCTTCCCGGCCAGCATTGGCGCAGGACATCATCGTGCCATCCCCGGCAGGCTCCGCTGCCACCCATCCGCCTCCGAGGCCGCGGTCACGCCCGCGCGTACATACCCTGGAGGAGTGATTGACGGCAGTACTACTGGCAACGGGACTACTGGCAACGGGGCGGCCGCGGTTGCCGAGGCCTCATACATCGACGTGACACGGCTCCGGGTGGCGATCGCCCGGGTATCCCGGCGGCTGCGCCGCCACGAGCTCGCCGGGCTGACACCCACCCAGCTCTCCGCGCTGGCCACGGTGGAGCGGGCCGGGCCACTGCGTCTCGGTGACGTCGCCGCCGCGGAGAAGATCGCCCCCTCGACACTGACCCGGCTGGTCGCAGTCCTCGAAGAGCGCGGCTACGTGGAGCGTTGTCCGGTGCCGCGGGACGCACGCGCCAGCACGCTTGTCGTCACGGCGCGAGGGCACGCCATCCTCGAGCGCATCAGGCAGGAGAGCACCATCCTGCTCGCCGACAGCCTGCGCACGCTCACCCCGGATCAGCTGGCCGCCCTGGCGGCCGCGCTGCCCGCCCTGGAGCAGATCGCGGATGCCGACACAGGCGACCCGCGCGCCCGCTGACGCCACTACTAACCCCGCATGGCTCCGCCGCGACTGTCCGCAGGCGCCCCGTGGACTGCGGACAACCAAGAGCAGTGAACTGATAACGGGTGCCCACAGCCACGGCCGCGGCGAGGCTTCAGAAGAGCGAGGCTTCAGAAGAGCAGGGTGGAGAGGGTGGAACGGGCCTTCGCGACCCGCGGGTCGCGGGGCGGGAAGATCTCGAAGAGGCTGATCAGGTGACGGCGCGCCCGGTCCCTGTCCTCCCCCGACGTCCGCCTGACCGTGCCGAGCAGCCGGTCGAAGGCCTCCTCGATGCGGCCCGTGGCCAGGTCGATGTCGGCGACACGGCCCTGCGCCTCGACGTCGTCCGGGTTCCCCGCCGCGTCCCGGCGCACCTGCGCCTGGTCGTAGGAGTTCACCCGCCGGATCAGGTCGACCTGGGCAAGCCCGAGCGCCGCCACCGGGTGACCAGGGGACGCCGCGAGCACGCGCTCGAACGCGGCCGCGGCGCCGTCGAGGTCGCCACGCTCCATGGCCTGCTGGGCTTCCTCGAACGCGGGCTCCGCCGGGTCACCCGGGCCAGGGCCGCCGCGCATGCCCGGCGGGTAGCCACCAGGTCCGCCCGGGCCGTCATCCGGGCCGTCATCCGGGGCGAGGTGGACCCGGCGGTCGCGTGGGGCGAGC
>OCZT010003547.1_pt1 | contig 15882 bp, 10 predicted proteins | sample 1539031 | NCBI WGS metagenome assembly OCZT01 (sample SAMEA3539308, study PRJEB22396) | soil metagenome | biome: tundra; feature: field; material: soil | place: USA | collected 2010-05 | depth 0.15 m | reverse complement strand
CTACAAGAGCCAGCGGGAAAGGCTGCGAATTGAATGTCTTTCCGGGGTGCCAACTGCATGTGTCGGCGATAGCTGCGAGAAATCACAGTGTGGCCGCGTGGCGCAGCAGCAAGTTTGAGATGGCTGGCGACCATAGGGGTCCTTCGACTCCGCGCTGCGCTCGTCGCTCAGGATGACACCCCAAAAAACTACGTGCGCTCATGAATAATCCAGGCTAGAGACCACACTCTCTCGTCGGTCTTGCATAGCGTCAGCCTCGGAGGCGCACTCTGGTGCTGATCTTCACAGACCCAAACCGACCCGGGGAGGTTCGCTAAACCTGCATGAACGGACGCTGGGTTCCCATGGGAGAATGTATTTGGCTGCAACATAACTGAAACCCAAAGTGGCGAGGATGACCAATGCGCCAACAGAGTCTCTGTGAACGTCTGGTCATTGGGATTGCGGTAGAAGCGGGTTAGGAAGTGGACTCCCTCCTCGGTAATTCCACTTCCACCCACCGCGCGCAAAATCGGCGCCACCGTCCTCCGCAATCAAGAGCTTCCTTCTCTCGCCAGATAGAGCGATAATATCGGTATGCGTCGCTGGCTATTCATAACGGCCTTGGGCGCATCTCTGCTGGCCACTCCGGTGTGGGCGCAGAGAGGCGGGCGCGGTGGCATGTCCATGGGTGGCGGCCGCGGCGGATTCTCCTCAGGCGGAGGCAGCTTCGCCCCGCACGGCGGCGGATACGGGCATGGAACCAGCTATGGCGGCGCTCCTCATGCCGGCGCTTACTGGGAAGGAGGCTCCCGCGGCTGGAGTGGCGGCGCTTGGAACGGCTCGGGCTGGCATGGATCCTACCCGTATCGTCCGTGGGGCTATCGGCCCTGGGGTTATGGCTACGGAGGCTGGGGTTGGCCGGGGTGGGGCTGGTACGGCGGCCTCGGCTGGTACGATTCCTCCTACGCTTACGATTCGTATCCCGACACGTATGCGGCGCAGACGTATCCGTCCTATGTGTACGTTTCTCCCGATAACTCGAGTTATTACGCGCAGAACAGCCAGGCCCAACAGCAGGAGATCGATCGCCTGAACAACGAAATGGCTGCGCTGCGCGCACAGCGGGAATCGCCGAAGTCAGCGCAGCAGCCGCAAGCGAAAGCCCAGATTCACGCCGAGACGGTGCTCATCTACCACGATGGCCACGCCGAGGAAGTCGAAAACTACGCCATCGTCGGCAAGACGATTTGGGTCTTCAATGAAGCGCGCGCCAGGAAAATCAGTCTCTCGGATCTCGATCTGCCAGCCACGAAGAAGGACAACGAGGATCGCGGCATCGACTTCGTGCTGCCGGCCTCTTCGCACTGATCAGTTTCAATAGGTTCTTACCCCAGCCGAGGCGACAGTGTAAGAGAATCTCTGTCGTCCCGGAAGAGACTCACCTCTGTATCCGTGCTACGCGCCGCGCTTGCGCTCCGCCCGCACCCGATCGATCCTCCTCAACTATCGCGCCGCTGGCGTCCACCACGCAGGAGAAAGTTAGCATGGCTTGAAGCCACAAACGATAACACTGCCAGCTCACGTGCTATCTGCTGCCGTCCGACGTTGATCGCAGCAGTATGCCAGCGAAGAGCCTTGCGGCGCAATCTTTAGCGATAGCGAGCATCAAAATAAGGAAGGACCTGCCGGATAAGCGACTATGCACTTCGCGCTCGGCTATCCTTTCGGTTGGTTCGAGGATTGCGCGGTGTTTCGTTGCTGCTGGGCCTCGGTGATCAGGTGTTCGATCACTTCCTTCTGTGGGAAGTTGGGGTTGAGCTTGAGGAGCCTCTCCCAAGCGGCCACTGCGCCGTTCACATCGTGCTTGCCTTGCCACTTGATAATTCCGATGTTCATCAGTGTTCCCGGGTGCTTCGGATCATAAGTCAGCGACTTGTCCAGTTCTGCGAGGGCGCCATCCACGTCGCCGGTGTAGTACATGCACGAAGCCATGTCTGTGCGGATGGCGACGTTCTTCGGATCGACATCGAGAGCTTTCTGGAAGTACGAGATAGCATCTTTGAATTGGTGGGCCGCTTTGTAGTTAAGCGCGGTCTTGTTGAGCAGCTCCACGTTTTTCGGATCGGCCTTCAGCTTGGCCAGCAGCGGCTCCGCCTGCTTGTCGGCCATGCGCTTCATGTCATCCAGAGTTGGCATCTTCTGTTGTTCCATACCGGATGGCGGGGCGGTTGCAGGCCGCTGCATCTCTGCGGAAGGTGGGGTCGCCTGGCCCGCGGGATTGGCCGAGCCGCGCACCAGATATCCCACCAACACGCCAATCAGCAGGCAGACGGCCGCCATGGCGTAGGTTTGGGTCGGCGTCCAGTTTGGGCCCGAAGTGGTGGGCTGGTTGGCTTCGTTGTCCATTCTTGGTTACTCCTCAAAGCATCGTTCTGAAGTAGCCGTGAAGCCACTCCGCGCAGAAGGCCTATATCTACAAATGCACACGTGCTGCCAAACGGTCGTCGAAAGCAATGGCAAGTATGGTGTTTAGATACAGCGGTTTAGCTAAGCTCTAATCTTGCCGCAGTGTGCGCAATGGCGAGTTTGCCCGCAGCCTGCGTGTGATTTGGCGCGCTTGGGTTACCGCCCTGAACACTGCGTGTTGTTGGGCAGCCTCTTCACCAGCCAAAGCTGCCGTCCTTCCGGGAAATTGCCCAGGTGCTCGACTTCGTAATCAGGGTTGTTAAAAATGCGCTCGCGAAACCAGGCAAGCTTCGGATCGTCGAGGACGAGAAAACTCTCGAAGCGACAAAGCGCCTGGCGGCCATCAATAATCCGGTCACTGGAATATCCGGCCGCACTGGCGTTCCGCATGAGTTTGTAGTCCACGGTGGATCCGGCACTCAGTGCGGCGTCCCAATCGAGCGGGTAGTAGTAAGGCCGACCGGGCTTGTGGCTGAGATAGGTGAGGGGAAGAAAGACATGCGCATCAGCAATCATCACCGGTAAACCGAGAGGGATGCTGCGATCGAGGACCTCGAAACGGTTGTCCCTGGTTTTTTCGATGCTGAGCAGCGGCCAGGCAAGAATGACAGCTAACAGGACGCACCATGCGAACCGCAAGGCAAAATTCAGTCGAACCGTCCTCAGGCGGGAGTCCAGCAGGTATGCAATCAGAGTCGCAGCACCAATCAGGCTAGGCAGGAAATAGCGAGCTACAAATAGTGAGGAACTCCCCCAGGAGAGGAGCGCGACTGGAATCGGAGGCAGCAGAAATGCAAAGGCATGATAAAGCAGAGGGGCGGAGCTGTCCGGAATTCCGGATTCATCCCTCGCCTTCGGTGCGAGCGCGGTGAGACCTGTACCCATCAGGAGTCCGAATGCCAGGCACGGCGATCCGAACTCAAACAACTCCAGAACCTCCGTCGTAGTAGGTATGGGTGTCCAGTTACGGGGCTGCGCCAGGTCGTGAACCTTCAGGATCGGCCCGATCCAAGCTAGCAACAACAGCCATGAGGCGGCCAGCGCTGCATACAGGCTCCAGCGAAGCCTGCCAGAACGATAGTCCGTGAAGGCCAGCCCGGCTATCGCTGTGCCGCTGTACAGCACACCGAAAGGATGGGACATGACCAGCGCGCCGTGCGCGAGTATCGCCGCCATCACCAGACGGCGAGAGGGTGCCAGCGTCGCTGTCAGCCTGAGGTGCACCGCAAATACCAGGGCAGCGCAGGCAAAATAAAATCCGTAGTATCGCGCCTCGACGTTCTGGTGAAGCAGAATTGCAGACGTCACGGTCGTAGCCACGATGGCAAGTGACACGGCCCATGCCGTATAGGCTCGGCGCAAGGTGCTCCACAACAGCAAGACACCAGCGCAGACAAAGATCGAGGACAACAAGCGCAGGGTCGAAAGGCTGGTGCCGAACGCGACTCCCCATGCGTGCGCCAGAATGTAGTAGAGCGGCATACCGCCGTCGACGGCGTTCGCCAGCGCATGCATCATGTGAGGCAAGCTGGGGTCGGTAATAACTTGCAGAGTGTAGGCCTCGTCGATCCAGATTTCTTTTTTCGCCGAACCGAGGACGCACGAAGCCAGCAACACCAGCACGGTCAGCAGCGGCAGAATCCAGTCCAGGACCCAGTTCCATGCCTGCTCTTCCCGTCTCATCTGGGTTGCCGCGCGAGAACCTATGACCTCAGTGTCTGGCAGTTGTTCGGGGATAGTTTGCATAACTCCTTGAATCGTTCCGGAACCGCCTCGTCGGAATCTCCGCCGGACGAACCACATTTATAGGGCACACCTGATGCCAGACCGGGAATCATGAGAATCTCATGCCCGTTATTTGTTTTCAGCAACTTAGTCGTTACCGGGGCCTGGTTGGCCAGGAGACTAAGGGCGAGTTTGTCCGCAGTCCAAGGGTGATTTGGCGCGGCAGCCCGCCCAATGGACAAAACTCCCCTTGGGTAAACTAATGTCCAGATTGAACTTACAACCATCGCCGGTGCGGCGAGTCAAGGGTCATGCAATTGCAAATAGGTTGGTAACGCTATGAGGCGTGGGGCCTAGCCCTTCTGTGAAACGAAGGTGTGGCGTGACACAAGAACTCTTCAAAGCCGTGATTGTTGGAGCCGGACCGGCAGGTCTGACAGCCGCGTACCAGCTCGCGAAGCAAGGTGTGCCGGTCGTCGTGCTGGAGAGCGATCCCGAGTACGTCGGAGGGATATCCCGGACCGTCAACTACAAGGGATTTCGCTTCGACATCGGAGGTCACCGTTTCTTCTCCAAGTCGCGCGAAGTGGAAGACCTCTGGACCGAGATTGCCGGCGATCTCATGCTTGAGCGGCCGCGTGCTTCAAGCATTTACTATCGCGGCCAGTTCTTCGCCTATCCCCTGAAACCCATCGAGGCGCTTACCAAGCTGGGTTTCTTCGAGTCGGTTCTCTGCGTGCTGTCGTTTGCCAAGGCTCGTTTGCGTCCCACTCCTAACCCCAAGTCATTTGAGGACTGGGTGGTGAACCAATTCGGCGAGCGCCTGTTTCGCATCTTCTTCAAGACTTACACCGAAAAAGTCTGGGGCATGAGTTGCCAGGAGATCTCGGCTGACTGGGCGGCGCAGCGCATCAAGGGACTGTCGCTGGCATCGGCCATCAAGCACGCCCTGTGGCCCAAGCGAAAGCCCCGCAACCGCAAAGACGTCGTAAAGACGCTGATCGACACCTTCCGCTATCCGCGCAAGGGGCCGGGCATGATGTGGGAAGCCTGTGCCGACAAGGTTCGGCAGATGGGCGGACAGGTACATCTCGGCCGGCAGGTGGTGGGCTGCCGTTTCGATTCTCTCAGCAAGTCATGGGTCGTCACGGCTCGAACTGCTGCCGGCGAAAAAGAAGAGTATCGCGGCCAACACTTGATCTCATCCATGCCCATGCGGCAACTGGTCGCGCAAATACAGCCGCCGCTTCCCGAGGCGGCCGTGGCGGCCGCGCAGTCATTGCGCTATCGTGACTTCCTCACCGTGGGCCTGATCCTGCGCGAACAGGACCGCGTCGCCGACAACTGGATTTACATTCACGATCCCGGGGTAAAGGTCGGGCGCGTTCAGAACTACAAGTCTTGGTCTCCAGAGATGGTTCCCGACCCCAGCTACTGCTGCTACGGCCTGGAATATTTCTGCTTCGAGGGCGACCAACTGTGGTCCGCCCCGGACGCTGAGCTGCTCGCCCTTGCGAAAAAAGAGATCGAGCAGGTGAACCTCGGATTGCAGGCCGACGTCGTGGATGGATGCGTGATCCGTCAGCCCAAGGCATATCCTGTTTACGATGACGCCTATTTGCAGCATGTCGCAACTATCCGCCAGGCACTTGAGGAACATTGCGAGAACCTCCACCTGGTGGGCCGTAACGGCATGCACAAGTACAACAATCAGGACCATGCCATGATGACAGCCATGCTTACAGCCAAGAATATTCTGGCGGGGGAGCGCAAGTTCGATGTCTGGGCGGTCAACCAGGACGCCGAGTATCACGAGGCCGGCGAAGTGGGGGGACAGACGGTGAGTGAGTTCGCCGCCGCTTCCGGCCTGCCAGTTCCTAGTCCGGTTCCTGAGCAATGAAATGAAGCCATGATGGCCGTCGCTCACAGGTACCTTGAATTATGAGTGCGCTGCAGGAGTTGGGCGCACTTTTGCGGCTGCGCTTGCTGCAGTTGGCGGCGCTCGCCGGTCTACTGGCCACCGTGGGATTCATTGCGGTGAACTCGAAATACTGCGTTCGCGACCTCGACATCTGGTGGCATCTCAAGGTCGGCGACTGGATCGTACAAAATCTCGCCGTCCCCCACACCGGAATCCTTTCCCGAACGGCAGCCCATCGCCCGTGGGTCGCCTATAGCTGGGGTTACGAGATACTGCTCTCGCGCGCCTATGCCTGGTTCGGTCTTCTCGGCATGGGGACGTTCGGAGTGTTGTTGACGCTGGCAGTTGCTTTTTGCGTCTTTTGGATGCTGCGGCGCCTCGCTGGCCGATTCTGGCCGGCATTGGTGCTGACCGCGATTGCGTGCTCGGCGTTTCTCTTCGACATGATGCCGCGGCCCGGGTTTTTCTCCATTACCTTGTTCAGCGTCACGCTGGCTCTGATCCTCGAAGCGAACCGTAGCGGGCAGGTGCAAAAGCTCTACTGGCTACCGCTGATTTTTCTTTTCTGGTCGAATCTGCACATTCAGTTCATCTATGGCCTGTTCCTGGTGGGACTGTTTCTCGGCATCAACCTGGTGCAGCGAGTGGCAGCGCACTTCGGGATAGTTCCGGGCTTTCTGGCGCCAGCGGCCGTTCCCGCGGGCCCTTTGGCGATTGTGTTTGCCGCCTGCGTGTTGGCTACGCTGGTGGGGCCGTATTCGTACCACCTGTACGGCGTCATCGCGGAATATTCGCGCGCCAAGCTCACTTACTCCATGATCATCGAGCTGCAACCGCTCAGCTTCCGCTCCTACAGCAATTACGTGGAGCTGCTGCTGGGCGCAGCAGGGTTTTTTGTTGTCGGTAGGCAGAAGAGGATTGACCTGTTCAAGCTGGCCCTGCTGGTGTTTGCCAGCGCAGCGGCCTTTCGCACCATGCGCGACGCTTGGTTCCTGTGCATTCCGGCGGCAGCCTGCATCGCTGACGTTCCCGTCGAGGAGGCCGAGCACGAGCCTCGCGTGACCTGGCCCGAATTGGCTGGAGTTTTCGCCTGCGTGGCCCTGACACTACTGTTGTTCGCCCGCGGAACCGACTTCACAACCCGCGGTCTGGACCGCGCTATCAGCGGGACCTTTCCGGTGAATGCGGTCAACTTTCTGCGCCAGAATCCCCCTCCCGGGCCGCTCTACAACACCTTCGATTGGGGAGGCTTCCTGATGTGGTACATGCCGCAATACCCCGTCTCCATCGACGGGCGCAATGATCTGTACGGAGACGAGATGGATGCCCCTGCCTTCAAAACCGACAATGGCGACCCGTCGTACAAGACCGACCCTGTCTTGAATGAAGCGGGCGTCGTTCTGCTACGCAAGACCGATGGGCTGGTCTCGACGCTGGAGCTCGATCCTCGCTTTCGCAAGATCTATCAGGACGAGTTGGCATCCGTGTTTGTGCGGGAGTAGACAGGTATGGAGACCGAAGATGCCGGCTTCAATGAGCTGACCGGCGAAAGATGAAGTACGACTGACGGACATAAACTCCCCGCTTGTAAAGCAGATACCCATCCGAAAAATGGACCAGTTGGTATCCCAAGTTATCCATCGGCCGGCTGATGCGATCGATCATCAACTGCGGTTGCTCGGTGAAAAATACAACGTATTCAGGAGCCACGCTCTGCACTGCATCCACGTCCAGCATGGTGCCGATTAGAGGCATACCGTGATGGAAATAAGCGGTGGGACGATTTTTTTCGATGTTGTGGTCAAAATAGGCCTCGACGCCCACCATTCCGTATAGATACCCGAAGACGCCTTTCTCCTCTGCACCCACCGACTTGAGGTAGCGAGCCGCGTCCTCGGCGCCGCTGTAGGGATAAAGGTACTCGTGCCGTATCGCCACTGCTGCGTCCCAAATGTTAAGCGCAAAGAGACACACCAACAGCCCAACGATCCCCTGCAGAGCCCAGCGCTGCTCCTTGGTGAATGCCTGCTCTTCCTGAGTTGTCGGCCAGGCAATCCATAAACCCGTTATGGCCGCGATGAACACTGTTCCGTGATGATGTGAATATCCATGAATCGCGGCGTAGAGGACCAACATCATCGCCACGGGAAGCGCAAAAGTAATCAGCTTCTTGCGGCTATAACACCACGCGCCGGCGAGGAGCAGAAAGAGGCAGGAGGTTATTGGCTCGTCAAAAAAAGCTCCTGAGATCACGGCCCTGAGCTTGGTTTCGATAGAGGGTTGTACGATTTTTTCCGATTCCGCCAGTTGCGTTTCGATTTTCTTGGGCGCGAACTCTTCCACGTCTGCGGTCGGTTTCAGGACCAGGAACAGCAGAAAAAACGCGCCCAGCATGGCCACGACACAACATGCAAACAATTTCCGCACACGATGGGCGAGTGTGGGCCACGATTTAACTGTCTCTGTGAAATAGCCCAGTCCGAGACAGGCCGCCAGTAGTGCCCCATGCACCGACAGGTTCGCCAGCAGGATCAGTACCGCCGTCATGCGAGCCGGATGTTGCAGATCGCGGAAAAAATACGCGGCGGCAAAGGCTAACAAGGGTAGCAATGTATAAGGCCTTGCGATCACGGCATACTGATAAACCATGAAGTAAGTGAATGCCAGCATCCAGCGAAGCGGCCTGGGGAAGGGCGCCTTGAACAGCATCAGCGCCACTCCCGCCGTGGCGCAGACGGCTCCGATGATGCTAATCGACGAGTAGGGCGCGTGAAAGACGTGCTGCGCGATCCATAGCATCGTGTGCCACAGGCCGGGCGATCCTTCGTAGCGCAGCTCATGAAACCAGATCGTACGCAGGCCGAGATCGCGGGCAATCAGCCAAGCCTGGGCTTCGTCGGCCCACTTTTCGTGGTACTGGATGGTGAAGATAACGATCGCCATCCAGAGACCGAGCACCCCGAAGTCGGCGATCCGCCACCACGAAATTGGCGATCGCATAATCGGCTTGGCCTCAGCCGAATTCTCGCGCCCAGGCGCAAGTTGCCCTGCGCCGCCCGCGCCAGCGTGCGAAAGATTAGGGATGCTGCTGTCTCCCTGCATCTGACCTCCGACTGCTATCGCTCTTCTCTTACCAGCACCATCGCCTGCTCATCGCGGTACGCCACTCGAAAGCCAGGTAACGTTGCGAGTGCTTCAGCGATTGGAGAATTCGCTTCCAGAACAATGGTCTGCGCCTGGGCGAAGTCTGGATGGGACTCCAGAGGAATCTCCGCATGCGTCAGTTTGAAATAAGGAATGTTTATGGCGTCGCCGTACAGATCGGCGCGGCCGTCGATGGCGACTGGGTACTCGGGGAGATACCACGTCAGAAATCCACCCCAGAAATAGCTGTTGAATAAAGGTTGCGGAAGCCGGTTCTGGCGGATGTAGTCGCTGGCGTGCACCGGAAAGCTCTCGCTAACCTTGGCCATCAGCACCTCTTGCCGGACGGAAATTCGCAGCGCGAAGGCAGCCAGCATTATCAGGACAAGGCCCGCGGTCACCAGTTTTTCCGTCCAACTGATTCGCTGATTGGTCTTCCGCGCTTCCTCGGATTGCGATGTGGCGAGCGCATTGCCGATGACCCCGACCGAGGCGACCACGACCAGCCAGCTATCGCGCTGGAAGCGGAATGAGATCACGGCACAAACGACCATCAGTGCAAGCGGAAAAAGGTCTCGCGAGCGGCGGCGTCCCAGAGCGAAGAACGCCGTCATCACCAGCAGCATCAGCAGGAAGTCCTGTGGCTGGCGGAAGCGTATAGCATGAAGTTCGCGCAGGTACCAGTCGATAGCGGAACTGGTCGCGCTTCGCCATACCAGCTCGTGCAAGCGATAGGTGTAGGGAGAGACGAGGGTCGCCAGAAGACAGGCGACAAACACCGCCCCGAGTCTTGCTGGTGTGACGGCGGAAGATCCGGTTTCGAACCATGCGACACCGGCGCTGCGCAAGAAGTATTCAGCGCTGAGGGCAGCGCAAAAAAGCGCCAGGGCGAGTAGCCCGTAGCTGAATTGCCGGTCGAGGTTGACCCATGCAATGAAGAGGACAGGCAAGCAGTAGAGTGCCCGCGCGTCGCCGGTACGCCTGCTGTTAAACAGCACTGCCAGCTCTAGTGCCAGCAGCAGGATGGAACAGAGTGCAGGCCGTAGCGGCAGGGGAGAGATGCAATACTGTGCGACCGCAACCAAAAGCACGGCGGACCAGAAATTCTGCCGTGAGGCGCGCGCCAGCCGAAACAGCGATGCTGCGATCGCCACCTGGAAGGCCATCAACAACGTCGGCAAACTGCGCAACCCTAATATTCTGTAGGCCGCAGCAGTTAGGAGATCGAAGCCCCAACTGGAATCGATCCACGGTAACGACGCGTGCTGCGAGAACAGGCCGTTATGCGGGACCCCATAATTCTGCGATATCCAGAGGCCGGTACGGAGATGCCACCAGATATCGGAATCGGCCAACGCAGAAAGGTGGAACGCTTCATACCAGGCTGCCATGCTGAACAACAACAGCAACCCGATTATCTGCACCGGCGCGCTGTTGCTCAGATTGCGGAAGACGCTGGGAACAGCCGCTTCCCGCACCCCGGAATTCGTGGACATAGTTGTTCCGTCACCCAGCAGCAGCCAACTGCGGTCTTACCGCTTCTTGGGAAGCATGGTCCCGTTGTTCCTCTGCGTGGCTTGTGAGATCGAGCCGTCTTGGTTGTGAGCGACATTGTGGCACACCAGCGTGCAAGTGTTCGTGGCTCGCGAATACGAGACGGGCGTGCCGGCATTCGGAGCGACCACATTGATGTCGAAGTTCACCAGACGCTCGCCGGAGATGGTCCCGCTTCTTGCGCCCATGCCGTGGGCGGTATGGCAAACCGAGCAGGTGAAGCCGGTGTTGATGTGGTCACCGTGATGGTTCCAGCTGGCATTGGAGACGACGTTGTTAAGGTCGTGGCACTTGCCACACATGGCGTACGGACCCTTGATGCTCAGGTCAGGGTTGGGGAACAGGTTTGTAATCAACTGGCCGGGTCCTGGCGCCTGGCTGAACTCATAATCTCTTTCGAGTATGTGCTTGTTGGTCGAACCATGGGGGCCGCTGGGACCTATGCCGCCAAACTCGCGATTGTCGTCGCTGTTGTGGCAATCGGTGCAGAAAATCTGGTTACCCATGGAACGCCCGTGAGTCGTGCCGCCGCTCAAATCCGACATCGTAATCAGCAAGCTGGGCTGGGGTAGCGAACTCATGCGCTGGTGGGTCACGGGATGGCTCGAGGTGGCAGTGGTGGCGAACTGCGGGATGACGTTCAGAGGATCGCCCGCCGAAACCGCCCTCAGCGGCAGATACCCGAAGATGGGATTGGCAACTTTTCCCGAACTTGTACCGTGGCAACGCAGACAATTTTCGTATTGATTGACCGAAGGATTAACGATGGATATGCCGTCCGTGGCACTGATTCCGGCAACCCCACTCTGCGACACGCGAATGGCCGGAGGCGGCGGGAAGATAGTCACCTGGTTGGACGAATGTCCGTTGTGGCAGTCCGCGCACGTGGCATGCCGGTTGTTGTTCAACAAAACGTCCTCGGCAGCGTCGTGTGCATTGTTACCCGTAGGAAACGGATGTCCCACCTTGGCAAACTCGGCGTAGACATTTGGGATCGCAGGGTTGAGATTCGAACTGCCGTTGTGGCAAGCAATGCAGTCCTGCTCATTCGGCCCGCGCAGCAGGCGCATCGGCCCTTGCGCGTTGTGTGGCACATGGCAGGAGATACACGCGTTTTGCGCCACCGTGCCATAGCTGCCAAGGTTCGCCTGCCCGGCTACTTTGTTGGCTGCCATGGCGTGTGCGCTGGTTGCCCATCCCGCGAGAGGATTGACCTGCCCGGACATGGTGCGGGTGGGATCATGGCAGGCAAGACACATCTGCGCATTCGAACTGTCGCGGACCAGGAAGTTCAGCGACAACTTATCGATGGCCTGAACATGAGGGTTATGACAGGAAGTGCACTCAATGTTACCGTCAATCAGCGTCACTTTCCCCGTCGGATCGCCTGTCTTGCCCTGCCCAGCCAACGACGCTATCAAGTCGATCGTATCTTTGATGGGCAGTACCAGGCTGAAGGGATGCGAACTCTGGAGGTTGGTCCCGAAGACGTCGGCGGGATACATGGATCCAGTCATTGCGATCTGGCCATAGACGATGGTCTGGCCGGGCGCGACGGTTCCGTCGTGGCAGCTCAAACACAAATTGCTATCGGCGCCCAAGGTAGGTTGAGCACCTTTCTGGTGATAGGTCGTACTGGTGTAGAGCGTATAGGTTGCCGTTGTCTGCGTCTGGTTCCAAAGCGGCGTTCTGCCTCCAGCCCCGGAGTGGGGCTCATGGCAATAGGTGCAGGAACCAGGCCGGGCGCCGGTAATCGGCGACTTACTGCCCGGCCCCAGGTCATGCATGCCGATTACATCTCCAGTGATCTGCGCCAGCAGGGTGCCCGCAGCCAACATCATGACCGCGCAGACAAATAGCAACTTGCGCTTCACTGAGACCCTCCCTTAGCCGGCTTGGTCACGCCGTAGTAATGGAAAACCTGGACCCGTCTATTGAAGGAATCCACCACAAAAATCCGGTCGTTGTGGTCGATAAACAGTCCGGCCGGCAGCTGGAATTCGCCCGCCCCGGTGCCGCGATTGCCGAAGTAGTACAGCAGATCGCCTTCGCGGTTAAACACCTGCACTACGCCCCACAACCCGTCCACCACGTAGAGATCGCCCTCGGAATCGAGCCCAATCCCCTTAGGACGGAACATGGTCCCGGGGCTGTCGCCGATCTTGCCTACCGCGTACTTATAGGCTCCGGACCGGTCCAGCACCTGCACGCTGAAGTTCATCGCGTCCACCACCATCAGGTTCTGGCCGTCCAGCCGCAGCTCGGTCGGAAAATTGAACTTACCGGGGCCTTCGCCGTTTTCCCCGATGCTCTGCACCACGCTGCCCTGCATGTCCAGAACAAATATCTTGTTGCGCAGCGTGTCGGTCACATAAATCCGCTGCGCCGAGGAATCGACGGCAATCCCGGTAGGACGCTTGAAGAAACCTTCGCCGCCTTTCAGGCTCCCGATCGCCCGCTGATACTTCCCGTCAGAGTTGAAGACAAACACCTTGCCCGACTCCGAATCGGTCACGTAGATGTTGTCCTGGGCATCCACAGCGACGCACTGCGGCGCCAGCATGGGATCCTTCCCTTTGCCGGCGCGCGAGAGGAACTTGTACTTCTGTTGCTGGAAATCGAAAATGTGGACCCCGACCGCTCCCGGGTCGGTCACAATGATGCGCCCGCGGGAATCGACTGCGATGCTGTAGGGACGTATAAGACTACGGAATTCCGGTTCGCCGGCAACGAAGTCAAGCACCCGGTTCCAGAAACCGCGCTTCGGCTTCACTTCGCGCTGGGAGTTGAAGCTGCGTTCGTAGCTGAGCTTGCGACCGCCTTCCAGCACCATATCCGGAGGCGCAGGCTGGTTGGGCTTCTCTTTGGGCTTGGACGCCCAAACCGGAGTCAGCAGAAGAAGAACAACACAGGCAACGTTTGAGAAGAAATGTGGGACTCTCGTGCGCGCTCCCGCTAAAAGAAGTTGAACCACCTAGTCACTCCAATGAAGTACGTGGACACTTTGGCCGGCGCAAGGTCCCCCACGCTGAAGCCCTGCGAAATGTGCGCGTATCCCCCCGTTAAGTACATTTTACGGAATTGGTATTGCAACAGCGCATTCGCTCCCTCAGATTGGTTGGAAGAACCGATGCCCGCACTCAACGTGTTGGTCGATGCTTTGGAGTAAGCTGCCGACACGGTCAGCCTGCGCAGGGGCGAACTTCCAAGCCCAACTCCGTAGCTGGTTCCGCCATAAAGCGTGATCAGGTCCGATGGTATCAGCGGCGGCAGGTTCACGGGGAGCACTCCGCCCCCCGTAATAAGTCCGATCCCATTCGACTTGGCGTAATTGGCATTGGCATTGATCCACCGTCCGTATCCAAAGCTGGTCGTGTAAGACTGGCTGCTGCTGTTGGTACCGGGCAGGTTAGTCAGACCACTATGGCTAAAGTTTGCGGCCGCGCTCCAATTGAAATTGCCGAAGCGGCGTCTCAGATTTCCCGAATAGCTGTAGTACGAAGTCGTGTAGGTCACCAGCAGGGTCGAGACATTCTGCGCATAGTTGAAAGACCCGCCCACGAACCACCGGCCGATCCTGCGCGTATAGTTGGCGTTGGTCGAGAAACCGAGCGCGTTCTGGCTGCTGTTGTCAATGATGCTATCAATCACGCTGAGCGAACTGTTCAGTGCGCCGCCGAGAAAACCATGGGCGTAGCTGAGGCCCGCGCTAAAGGAAGTTGCCCCGAAGCTTTCTCCGAGGTAAGTCTGATCGCGGCGATCGGCTTGCGCCTGGAGTTGCAGGTTCGGCGCCACGGAATAAGTTGTCGCCCCATTTAGGTCCCAGGCATGGGAGGCCTCCAGGTTGCTTGTCGGCAGAAGGCTACCGCCCGACGAGATTAGCGATTGAAAGAGAATTCCAGCAAGATTATCGGTGTAGCTGGCCGTCACTGACACATGCAGCTTATCGGTAGGTTGCACCGCCGCAGCGGCGACCGCGGTGTCGAAGGTTCCCTTGTAGCTGTAGCCAAAATAATCTGTATCAATATTTGACCGGTAGAAGTTGGTGGTGAACTCTCCCTGCATGGGAAGGCGATGCGACACATTCACCCCGAAACCGCTGTTGTCGGTAGTGACTGTTCCCGTCTGCTCGCCTTGGAAAACCTGCGGGATGACGGAGTTGGAAACTCCAGTCTGGTAAGAGGCCCCTAGGTTGAAACCCGCAATCGAGTAATTTGAGTTGAGGCTGAAGGAATGAAAGTTGGAGTTGCCATTGCTATTGGCCCCATACACCGAGTACTGGTTGCTGCCCGTCTGGAAACTTGCGGTGAGGGTGGGCAGGCCGGGAACGAACTCGCTCCAGTTAATCCCAAACGTGTCGCTATTGCCGTGGGTGGTGAAGTTGGGCAGCCCGGGAACCGCAAATTGTCCCTCGCTGTTATACGCCTTGGCGTAGCTGATCGATCCCGGAAAATGGCTGCCGCTGAAGATGGAACTAGAGAAATTGACACCGCTGCTGTCGGAGATGGACTGGAAGTTGGAGTTTGCCCGGGACTGGTCGTAGTAAGGGGAGAGATTAAAGGAGATGAAATTGGGGTTGTAGTAGTACCCGGAGGCTGTGGCACTGCCCCCTACACTCAAACCGTGTGACGAGTTGATCTGGTTTCCATAGTCTGCGCTGTAACCGGCGGAAACGACTCCGCTCAGGTTGCTGCTCAGGTCGCCCACTTGGAGCTGGCCAGCCGCCGGCAGCACCAAGAACAGCAGACCGGCTATCACGCAAAACGCATCGCGGATGATCAGGAGCACTGCATACCCCTCGTCCCTACAGAACCTCGACCTTGGCGCCCTGATGCAGTTGCTTATCGAAGCCGGCGCGAACGTCGTTGGTCTTCTTCTGCTGCAGCTCCTTTTGCAGCGAGGCCTTGACCTCGTCGAATGTCGCTTTGCCGGCAGGGACGTGCTTGACCAGCCGAACGATGGTGTAAGCCTGCTCAACCTGGATAACGTCGCTGACCTGGCCCGGCTGCAGGGCCAAGAGTGCTTGCACCACGACGGGCGGCAGCTTGGCGCGATCCACGGGCTTGTGGTAGCCCATCATCACGCGGTAG
>OCZT010003545.1_pt1 | contig 15884 bp, 14 predicted proteins | sample 1539031 | NCBI WGS metagenome assembly OCZT01 (sample SAMEA3539308, study PRJEB22396) | soil metagenome | biome: tundra; feature: field; material: soil | place: USA | collected 2010-05 | depth 0.15 m | reverse complement strand
TCGGAGCCGGCGTTGTCGGCGTTGCTGTCGGCGGTATAGGCGTGTTTGTCTTTGTGAATGTATTCGTTGGCGGCACAAGCGTATTTGTCTTTGTGAATGTATTCGTTGGAGTATAAGTCTTGGTGAATGTATTTGTCGGCGGTACAGGCGTATTTGTCTTTGTGAATGTATTCGTTGGCGGTATTGGCGTATTGGTCTTTGTCGGCGTTTTTGTCGGCACTACTGGCGTGTTGGTGGCAGTTATTCCGCCGTTATTTGCTCCCACAAAGGAAACTACGCTTTGCGCGGGCAGAGAATATGTGAAGCTGTTGCCCGAAACAGATACGGCAGCCTGCGCAACCAGGTTGGTGCCGGAGTTTGTCAGCCACGGGGTCACGGAAGTCGCGCCCAGGCTGTTTAAATTAAAGGTCTGGCTTGTTGCCGAAGTGTTGTTGTTAATTGCCACAATTACGAACTTTGTCGGCGAGGAAGTGTTGGTGTCCTTAAAGGCGCTCACTAATAATCCGGAAGTTGGAGCTGCGGTCGCGGCCATGCGGTAATAGCCGGGCCTTATAAATTTGCTGTAATTGCCAAGGACATAGGCCTTTACATCGAGGCTGTTGTTAACGATAAGGTCCACGAGCCACCAGTAATGGAAAGAGTTCATGCTTGCGCCGACCAGGCAGCTCTGTATCCAGCCTGCTTCCTGCAGGGCGCCCGGCATATCGTTCGTGTTACCGGACATCTCGGTCTCCCAAAATTCCTGGTTTGTCACCTGCGAGAAACCGTAGGAAGAGAGCGGATTGGGCATTCCTCCGTACAGGTGCGTACCAAGGATGCTGACATAAGAAGCGGAAGTTGCGTTGTTCATTGTTGTTGAAGCCAGGTTCATACCGCCCGGGTTAACAGGTTCCGGAAGCATGATCTTGGTCGAAAGGCCGGCGCTTTGAAGCGCGCTATGAAAGGCCCTGGTAAATACTTCAAACTGCCCCGCCGTCCACAGGCAGGCTTCATAAGTCGGGTTCCAGTTGGGTTCGTTCTGGATCGAGACCGCGTAAAGGTTGATTCCCCTGCTCGCGGCATACTGTATATATGAAACCAGGTAGCTGGCGTAGCCCGTATCCGCGCTGTTCGGCGTGCCGGATTCCGCTCCCAGAAAGGTATCATTGCTTGCACCACCGTTAACATTATTATTGGCCTTGTACTGGGCGGGCGGCGACCATTCTGTGCTCCAGCAAAGAAGGTTGGGATTTACGCCCTTTGCCGTAACCAGCTGGTTCACTTCATTGGCATGACTACCGTTAGGGTCGATCCTGGCCCTCAGCGATGAAATCCCTATGTGTCCGTTCACGTTGTCATCGGCAAATAACGCAGTTCCCAGGCTGCCGATACTGCTCCACGCGCTTGACGCGCCGATACTGCGGATGTACTGGTTCGTAGTCGCAGCGTCAACCGTACAGGTACCGGCGTACAACACTGGCACAACAAATGACAAAAGTAAAAACAAAAGCAAACTGATCTTTTTCATTTTCCACTCCCCTTTGAATTTTTTATTTTCATATTTTCATTTGATTCCTTATCCTCCGATATTTTTTATCTGCAACCCTTTTTATGAACGTTCATATTCTGTGTCTAAATAAAATCTTTTTCTCTTTAAATTAATTTATATGAACGTTCATATCTCTAATACAAATTTACCCGATTTAACAACGTTTGTCAAGAATATTTTTAAGAAATATGGTTTCATTCCATAAAACCCATTAAAATTAAGGCGTTTTATTTTTAAGATTTGTATTATATTTTGTAGAGAGGGGGCTTGCCCCCTCTCACTGAGGGCCCTAAACGGATGAAAACAAGGGACCAATCAAGTAAGCAAATTAAGATTGTTTCTTTCTGTAATGAATCGCCACAACGCCGGATTGCAGGGTTTTCAACCCGACAAAGTCCAGCAGCAGCCTCTCCTGAGGCTGCACTAATTCTCCATTCCCATTATCTCCCTAACCTTATCCTCCAACACGTTCTTATCCGGCAGATACAGTTTGTATTTCGATACAAAAAGTTTGTTTGATATCCCGCCTGTTGCGTATTTTACCGTTATGTCGTCCTTTTCAGCCGCCAGTATTATGCCTATCGGCTCTCCGTCTCCTTTTGTGTTTTCCTCGGCTTTAAAGTAATTCAGGTACATGTTCATCTGACCTATATCCTGATGTTTCACCTTGTTGATTTTCAGTTCTATAAGCACAAAACACTTCAGAATCCTGTGATAAAAAACAAGATCTACAAAAAAATGCTCGTTATTAAGGGTTATCCTGTATTGTCTGCCGACAAAGGCGAATCCCTTTCCAAGTTCCATCAAAAACATCTGCAGGTTATCGATTATTTTTTGTTCAAGATGTTTTTCATTTTTCAGGTTTTCTTCCGGTATCTTTAAAAACTCCAGGACATACGGTTCTTTTATTACGTCCTGTATCTTCCCGGGAACATGCCCTTTTGCCGCCAATTTCAATATGCCCTTTTTATCCCTGCTCAGCGCCAGCCTGTGAAACAGCGCGGTGTCCTTATTCCTCTTTAGTTCCCTTATTGACCAGCCTTCATTTATACACTGTTTTTCATAAAAGCTTCTTTCTAGATCGTCCGAAACCGCAAGTAGCTCCACGTAATGGCTCCAACTCAATTTTCCAGACACTGTCTGGAAAATCTTCTTTTTCAGGTAAAACTGCCTCATAAAATATATATTGCTTTTGCTGAATCCTTTTCCAAGTCTTAATTTCAGGTCTTTCGACAGGTTTGAAAGAAGACTTTCCCCATAAACCGCCTTTTCGCTGCCCTTCTGCTCAAACTCCACTATCTCCCTGCCGATGTTCCAGTACGTCAATACCATAGCCGTATCAACAGCCTGGTAAGCCGCCTTTTTTCCGTCCTGATATATCCCGCCTATGTTCTCGACAAGTTTCCTGTAATTTTTCGTTATATAACCTGCCTTAACCTTCTTTTTCATATCCCCCCTATATTTGCCGTATACTCGAAATCAAATTAAGTATACACTTTGTATACTTACGAGTCAAGAATTATTATTGGTCTATTTTACAGTTATTTTTGTATATACCGGTAAATATGAGTACGACTGCCTTTAATGACCTCAATATAGGCGGACATGGGTGCCCCCTACACTATTTAAAAAATCGGATTTTGTAGAGAGGGGGCTTGCCCCCTCTCTCAGCGGGCCTTAAAGACGGATATGAAAACGCTGGGATTTATCAGTTCACATGACAGTGGCAAAAACGAAATAAAGACGCGCTTCCGAAAGTCTCTATTTGTTCCCCTCAAGAACGCTTTCTATAATGAAGCGCCACAACGCCGGATTGCAGGGTTTTCAACCCGATAAAGTCCAGCAGCATCCTCTCCTGAGGCTGCACAGTATCAAACATCCGAGGCCCCCGGCCCGGCCACAACCGGATGAACCACAAAATAATACTCATCAATCAACCCGAGCGCAGAAAGCTGCGAAGCAACGCTCAAACCGCTGATAAAAATATCTTTCCCAGTCTGCGCCTTAAGCGAGAGCACCTCGTGAGCAATATCGGAGCGCACAATCCGCGTATTATCCCCTTCCACATGTTCCAATGTAGTGGAGAACACGACCTTATCAAGCGAGTCAAACACGCGGGCGAACTCCAAGGATGCCCCATCCTCTGATTTGTTTTTTGCCACGTCCGGCCAATAAGGAACCATAAGCTGATAAGTAACCCGCCCAAAAAGCATAACCCCGGCTCCGCGCAACAGCCCGGTAAAAAAATCGTGCAAATCTGCGTCCGGGGACCACCTTAAATCGTGAGAAAACGTGCCTTGACAAACGAGGCCACCATACTCTGGCTCTCCCCTGCATTTATTCAATTAAAAATTGGTTTAAAATTCATAAGCAATTAACACTCAGGTAACCTGCCAGTATCTAAATATTCGAGCCATTGCGCTGCATTAAATTCGCAATTTCCGCTTATTACCTTTACAGGGCTCATTTTACCAAAAACTCTCAGCAATTTTGCAAACATTTTATCCAATTCTTTATCTTTCACACTCATTTTTATGTGCAGAAAATTATCATCGCCTACTTTTAATTCTTCTATAAAAATACCATAATCGTTTTTATTAATTCTATCTTTTTTTTGTAAAAACCAGCCAGTATAATTTGGATATGTTACTTCATCAATATTTCCTTCTTTGCTTCCATAAATTCGCCAAACGACTTTTTTTTCACCTGCATTATTTAACCATTCAACCCATTCCTTTGGATACGGTGTACCACTAAACGGTAAAATAAAAGCGACTTCATCGTCATCTACCCAGGGTTCAACCTTACCAATTGTTTCTTTGTAATCACCAACTTCAATTTCTTCAGATACAATCTCCAGTAAACCATTCGCTTCAAAGGCAATACTTATCTTTCCATTATTTGCATTTTCTATCACTATATCAGTTATATGCCATCCATACGTTTGAATGATGTTTTTACTTTTATTCGCATCTATATATTTTGTCGAAACTCCATCCCCTTCGTAAGCAACTCCCGCAAAAATACGTTTGGCATCCGATGCAATCCCATTTTTATACTTACTTATCCCCTTAAATCTAAACATAAATTCCCTATCTCCAATTTTGTCTCCGATTTTATAACCTTCATAATAATATCTATATCCTACAACTATCGATATTTCCTTTTTTTCTGTTTTTTTATCATAATATATTCGGTATAGATATGTGTCATCAAAAAGTTCATTGTCATCGAAATATTTTTCTATTTGGCTAGCTTCATTAAGTATTGCTTTCACCCACTTTGCTCCTCGATAATTTTAATAGTACCAGTTAAATCCTTCCTTTATCGCCCATCCCTGTTTAGAGGGGGCAAGCCCCCTCTCTACGAGATCTGGTGCGGTAAAGACAATATAACAATAAAACCTGTAGAGAGAGGGCTTGTCCCCTCTCGCTATCTCCCCTTTTAAATTACTAACTTCTTACGCTGACTCCCTTACAATCAACTCCGGCTCAAATACCAGGTTTGTCGGATTTTTCAGCCTGCCTTGCATGGCTTCGAGCGCAATAATAAACGCTTCGTTTCCCATTTTCTCTACGGGCTGCCTTACTGTGGTCAGTGACGGCGTGAAGGCTGAGGCTACCGGGATGTCGTCGTAGCCTACTACTGCTATGTCCTGCGGGACCCGCAGGCCTGCTTGCTTTATCGCGTTTATCGCGCCTATTGCTGTGTTGTCGCCTGCTCCGCAGAAGACTGCGTCTATTTCCTTGTTGCCCTTGAGCAGCGTCTGCATGATGGCACGGCCTTCATTTATGTAGTTGTTGTTTACTGTGGCCATTAGGCGGTCGTTCACCGCTATACCTTTTTCTGCCAGCGCTTTTTTATAGCCCTGCTCTCTTTCTATTATGGACGGCCATGTTTCTCCGGCCGTTTTGGTCATCCCTAAGTACGCTATGTTTTTTCTGCCCGCTTTGACCAGGTATTCCGCTGCCAGGTACGCGCCTTTTTCGTTGTCGCATTTTACGCTGTGGGCTCCTGCCAGTGTGCCATCTATGATGACAACCGGGATGCCTTCTTTTTTCAGTTTGGCCATGTTTTCCTGTCCCGGTTTTATGCCCAGCATTATTATGGCGTCTGCTTTTCTGTTATGTATTATGGATTCTATTATCTGCTCCTTAAACCCCGCTTCTCCCCTTGTTGAAAACGGTATCAGGTCGTAGTTCGATGAAAGCCCTGCCAGGTGCACGCCGTCCTCGATTTCCCTTAGGATGTTCATGCCGAATACCGAGGTAAACCTCGTGCTTATGAAGGCTATTGAGTCCGCTTTGCCGCCGACTAAGGCCCTTGCGGTTTTGTTTGGCTTGTAGTTAAGCTTTTCTATGGCTTTTAATACCCTTTCTTTTGTCGCAGGCGCTACCTTATCCACTCCGTTGACCACAAAAGAAACGGTATTATAAGAGACACCCGCGATTTTTGCCACGTCCTTTATCGTTGCCATTTATTTTTTCCCTTTCCCGGATTTTTTCACCCGGACTATGAAAGTGTTTTCATTGCGGTCGTTTGTTCTTTTATATTCGACCGCGTCACATAGAGCCAGTATAGTCTTTATACCCATTTTTCCGCCCAGGCCTTTTTTTACCCTCCTGGAGGTATCCGGTATTTTTTGTTCCTTCATGTTGAACCGCGGCCCCGCATCCTGCGCGATTATTTTTGCCTCCGGGTATTTCAGTTCCAGTTTCAGCCCGACTTTCCCGGTTTTTTCAGCGTAAGCGTGCCTTATCAGGTTTTCACAGTGTTCGGTTATTGACACTGCCAGCGCCGATATTTTTTTCCTCGGAAACCCTAAGTCTTTCATATTGTCGTTTATGAATTTTCTTATAAGCCCGAGATTGCCCTCTTTTGCATCCACTTTAATTTCAGCGCTGTTTATTTCAGCCTTTTTTGGCATAGCTCTTCACTGCATCTTTCACGGTTTCATAGCTTTCTATCACGCCGTCTATACCCACAAGCGCGTAGACTCTTTTCGCGTCCTGCAGCATGGCGGCGAGCTTAAGATTGCCGCCTGAAGAGCGCAGCTGTTTGAATTCGTTCAAAAACGCGGTCCAGCCCGCGGAACTTATGAATTCAAGGCCTTTTAAGTCCAGCACATATTTCTTTGGGCCGCGCTTTCCGGTAATTTCCCTGAATCCCAGGCTGAAAGCCGCCACCGACGAGGAATCCAGTTCGCCAAAAAGTTCCACTATGATTATTTCCCCGTCTTCATTCTCCCTGATCTCAAATGCCATTTGTAACCTCCATCAGGCGTTCCTTCCTATTGACAGGACCGCAATATCGTCGCTTTGTTCCTGTCCACCGGTAAATCCTTCAACGTCAGAAAGCAGGCCTTCCACTACCACCCGGCATGTCTTGCCCCCGTTTTTTTTCAAGGACTGCACTGCCCTTTCCATACCAAACCTGCCGCCCTTATCCGCCCTGGCTTCGCTTATACCGTCGGTAAAAAGCAAAAGTTTGTCGCCGAGCGCCACCTTCAGCGATATCTTTTCCATTCTTGTCCCAAACTCCATGCTTTTTAAAACGCCTATAGCAGCGCCTTTTGGGCTGTATGATTCGACCGCGGCCGCAGAGCCCCTGTACACAAGTATTTCATGGTGCCCGGCAGAAACCATCTCGACGGAACCACTGCCAGTGTCAAGCACCGCGTAAAAAACCGTCGCAAACATGCCGCCCCCGACCTTCGTAAGCAAACCGTCATTTAGCTTTGTCATTACTGTTACAGGATCCGGATTTGCCGGAGCTTCCATGTTTAAAATGCCGCTTAGCATGGTCATGATCAGCGCCGCCGGTATTCCTTTGCCGGAAACATCCGCCATGACTATCCCGAACCTGCCTGCTGAAAGCGGTATCACATCATAGTAATCCCCGCCGATTTCCTTAGCCGGCTTGTAGAACGCGGCGACTTCATATTTTTTCATGTCCGGAAATGACTTTGGAAGCAGGGAGTCCTGTATCTTCCACGCTATTTCAAGCTCTTTTTCCAGTGCGAGCCTTTCTATCTCGGCTTTCTGCGCTTTCTGCAAATCCCCAGTCATGCTGTTGAAAGCGTCCGCCAGCAATCCGAGTTCATTCCTGTTTTTTATACTGATCTTATGGTTCAAATCCCCCATGCCCGCTATCCTCGCGCCTTCGGCAAGCGCGTAAATCGGTTTTGTGAACGCGGCGCTCAGTAAAAAAGCGCCCAGCACGCTTAAAAGCACGGCAATGACCGTCACAAGGATTATATCAAAGTACGTCCTCTTCAGGGCGTTTGTTATGAGATCATATGACAAGCCCACATATACGGTGCCTATCTTCACTTTGTGTTTGGCGACTACAGACGCGGTAAACTCTATCACTTTTTCACCGGAGGCAGTTTCATAAACCGTGTTTTTTCCGGGCGTGGTATAAAGCAGCCTGCCCGGCGGCATATACGCTGACTTTACCCGCGTCATGTCGTTATGCGCGAGTATCTTTCCATTTGAGCCGGCAACCATCGCGTACCTGACGCCCTTGTTCTGCATGGCCTCTTTGAGTATTTTCGCGGCTTCGAGTTCGTATTTCATAAGTATAGAATCCGCGATATTGTTCGCTATGTTCCTTGTCATGCTTAAGCCCCGCAGTTCCATCTCGTTTGTGAGGCTTTTTTTCTGTATGTTAAGCACCATAAAACTCATAATGGCCGTCACAGCCAGGGTAAGGGACAAAATAACCGCCATTATTTCAAGTTTTATGCCTGTGTATTTTTTCTTCATTCGATTCCCCGCCTGGACAGTTCTTCAAGCTCTGCCTGGGCTTTCCTTAGGTCCCTTAGAGTTTTGACGTCTTCCGGGTCTATTGCCAGGACTTTTTTCCACATCTCTATAGCGCCTTTTAAGTCGCCTGAAGTATAGCTGTTTACCGCAATATAATACATCCTGTCGGCTATGTCCTTTTGTTCCTTCGGCACCTGATGCCTTTTGTGGGCCGATTCCATGGCTTTGCTTGCCGTCAAAATAAGCGATTTTATGGCTTTGTTGCCGGGCCTGCCCTTTAGCGCCAGCTCCCATTGTTTTATGGCCTCATCATACTGCATTTTTTCATAAAATTCAATGCCGGCTATTACGTAGGCATCTTTTACGCCGGATAACCCGAAGCCCGCGCTGTTGCTGAGTTTTTCATTAAGTTTGTCCTCCAGTATCTTCTTCATTTTCAAGGATGGTTCATGGTCGCGCTTCCACTCCAGCGCCTTTTCGACTTCCGCAAGCGCTTCCTCGTATTCGGCGGTTTGATAATGGGCGTATGCCAGGCTGTACAGCGCCTGTACCTCTTCGAGTATCTTTATCCTGACCTTCTCGTCGACTATTTTGCGCACTTCATTGTATATGCTCCTTCGCCACTGCGCCCTCTGCTCCTCTATGGTCATTCCAAACGCGTATGAAACGGTGAACCTGTCCATCCTGCCGAAATTGTTGTTGGATACGTAAGCGTAATCAAATTCCGTATTATATAACGCCAGTCCGGCGCCAAAAGTAAATTCACCATCAGTGTAACCCGCCCTGGCAGAGGCTATTCCCGACCATTTTATTTCTATACCGGCCCTGTCCTTAAATCCCTCCTTTTCGCCAACCGAGGCGTCAAAAGCCGCCTTGAATTCAAAGTCAGCGATCTGGTGCCTTGCCAATAGCCCGAGGGTGTATGTACGCGGAACCATTTCTGTAACGGACTGCATTGAAAAAGCCGGTGTAATGACATTCCTGATCATCAGGCCTGCTGACAGGAAAGAAAAAGGACTGTACAGGACGCCTAAGTCCGCGCCGAATCCCGCGTAATTGAATCTGTCCATTTTGGAGTAATATACACTGATGTTTGCCCCAGCGGAAAGGCCTTCGGCTATGTTACGGCCGTACGAAAGGGTCATCTTGTACTGTTCGCTGCCGAAAACGGAAGTAAAATTTCCAGCCTGGTCATAACCATCCATATTGTCCGCGGAAAACCTGAAAAAAGACGCGCCGATCGTCCCGAAATTCAGCAGTGGCTGACCGTATGCCGCCGAAGAGTAGGATGCGGATTCATACAGCGGGTAATAAAGAAGGACTATTTCCTGTTTTTTTAAATTTACCAGTCCCGCGGGGTTATAATATATAGCAGATAGGTCATCGGCCACGGCCGTGAAAGCGCCCCCCATGCCGTCCGGCCTGGAACCCGCGCCGGTCATGAACACACTTTCCGAGCCGTAATCGCCGGGTGCGGCAAATGCCGCGGAATAAAATAAAATAAGGATAAATACCGTGAATATCCGGGAAACGGCCCTTAAGTCTTTTTCTTCCCTCACCTTAGTACCGCCAGCTTCTTTTCAAGCTTTGTGGTACCGCCTGTCTGCTTGTCCTTTGCCTTGAGCACGCATAAATAAACCCCGGACAGTACTTCCATGCCCGACTCGTTTTTAGCGTCCCACAAGTCCTCGGTATGCTGCCCTGCGGGTTTTATTGCTTTGTCCACCACGGTCCTCACATGATTGCCGCTTATGGTAAATATGTCAATGCTGATCTCCGAACTGTGCGAAATGTTATAATTAAAATGCGCCTGAGACTGTTTTGGATTCACGGGGTTCGGGAAAACATGGAACGATTCCGTCAGGGACGGAGGGACCGGAGTAGCAGTCGCGGTCGGGCTGGGGCAGTAACCAAGATTGATATCCCCTAAATTCGCCGAACTTTTCCAGTCATTCTTGTCACCGTTCCAGGCCAGTTGTCCCACGCGCGTATATGTGCCGTTGTTGAAATTCACCTGCACGTCAAACCCATAATCCGCGCCGATAACAGGATTTACTGCCAAATACAGCCAGGGTATCCTGACCTCCATTATGTAGCCGGACACGTTATAAGTGCTTGCATACTGTATCCCGCCCCCACCCGGAGGAATAGCCACGGCAGCGTTCAGGCAGGATTGAAGGCAGTCATAACTTATCATGAAGTGGAAATCGCCCACGGACCCGGGATAAGGCTGGCTGCCACGGTCATTGGCCATGTCCAGGAATATTTCGACAGACGAATCATTGTAATTATTGCAGGCTACCTGTGTGGCATTAAGGTAGGAATCGTTTATAATAAGTCCCACATACAGACTGTCCGTATCCCACAGGGTCTTGAAGCCGCCTGATATGCCGTTCGGATTCGTACCTACGCACAATTTTGATACGGGGTTTAAAACGGCCGAAGCCCACGCGGGCTCGTTCATTATCCCGTCAATACTTATGCCCCCCGCGCAACTCGCGGTAACTGTCAAACTGGCCGGCGTCGCCGCAACCACAGTGACATTAAATGCCATTGAGGCCTGGCTTCCGCAGCCGTCGGTAAACACTGTGGTGAATGTGTTCAATCCGCTTGAAAGCGGTATTCCGCTTATTTCCCGCAGGTTTGAAGTGAACCCGGACGGGCCGGTCCAGCTCCAGGAGCCACCTGTCAAAGGTTGCGGCCCCAGGGTTACATTGGAACCTATACTCGCGGTAATGCTGTCAAGTTGCTGCCAAGCTCCGCCGTTGACCTGTATAAACGGGGTGATTCCCGGTGTCCCGCAGGCCGTCACTGCGAGGGTGGGTGTGGGTGTTGGACTCGGCGGCTGGGGATTTATCTGTATCGCGCAAACCTGCGCATTATCCGCTGTCGCAGGCCCGAACTGTATGGTTATGAGCCCGCCGGCGGGTGAAATGTTGTTGAATACCTTGCTGACCGCCATGAACTCGGAACCGGTATCCGCAAAAATATCGTAACCATTCAGCACCGTCGCGCCGTTGATTAAGACGTTAAATACCCTGGCGCCGGCAGCGGTATGATACAGTTCCGCAAACTTCAATGTTACCTGATAACTGCCCGCAGGCACATTAAAAGTATATGTAAACGGATCACCGAACCTTTCGCACTGGTAAAGGCCGCTGTCATTGGTATTGACAACCGTGTTCGTCACACAGTGTGCGGTGCCGCTGTTAAAATTTGAGTCCGCGCTCCAGGTGTTGCCCCAGCTGTCCGGATATAAAGACCCGCCCGTATTTACCCGCCATATAGAAGAGACCACAGGAGTACTCGTGAGCGTAGCCGTGACTGTAGGTGTAAATGTCGGTGTGGCCGCGGCCTCGCAGGCGCAGGCAATAGCCGCGGTATAAAACAGGATGACGACGCTCTTGAAGAGAAAAATCCGGATACCCGCTGACTTTTTCATGTATTTCTCCTTAAGATAGCCTTCTGCTCAGGGATCATTTTTTTCGGCTTGATTATACACTATAGGGAAATCATTTGCCAGTTCTTTCAGGTTTTCCTGTTTTTCCGGTTTTCGACATAACGCAGTTCTTTTTACGGCAGCTTGCAATATATGATCAGTTTCGGCATCAACAGGCACCGGTGCAGTCATTGTCGTATTATACGGACTGGATTTTATGAGGGGATACGCCCTTGAACCATCATTCCCTTTTAATGATTTATGTGAGCTTATATAATCCCTATAAAATAACTGCTTTGCCTTCTCTTACCAGCTAATGCGCACGTGCGCATTTATATAATTTATAACACTTGTGTTAATAAATGTCAAATTAATTTGTGCTATTTTGTAAGATTTTTTTCTTATTTATAAGGCAATTAATATATCACGACACATTTTAGGCAATTGTGACATAAAATACTTACACGATTAAGTACTTTTCCTAACTATTAGCTCAGGATAAAACATCTCGTCGCGCATATTTTTCAGATCGTTTTCCTCTATTGCCCTGATCGCTATCTCCGCAGCTTTTCTGCCCATCTCACCCAAAGGCTGCCGAATCGCTGTTACGTCTGCCGCAAGCGGCAGATCAGCATCATCCTGGCTCACGAGCGCCAGGTCATCAGGTACTTTTAATCCCCTTTTCCTTGCCTCGACAAGTACCTCCAGCATGTGGGGATCGCTTGCCGCGAAGTATACGGCGTCTATTTTATTTTTCAAAAAGAAATCCAGCGCAATCTTGCCCACATTTGGGGGTTCCTCAAGGAACTCGAATATGTTCCGGTCGTCTGCGGCAAGGCCGTGGCTGTGCATGGCTTTTTTGAATCCTTCCAGCCTCTCCCCGAAGCTTCCCACGTACTTGGTGTTGCCCACTAACATTCCTATATTCTTTCTTTTTCGCTCTACCAAGTGGTTCACGGCAAGTTCAGCGGCCTTTACATTGTCATAATGCACCCTGTGCCCCCAAGTCCCTGTATTCTCAATAAATACGACATGTATGCCGGCTTTTTTGTAATTTTCAAGGGTTTTTTCGGGCATGCCGACCGACATCAATATTACAGCGTCTGCCTTTCTCTCATCGAGTATTTTTTCAAATATATATGAGTCCTTGCCGTCAGGGCCTGTGAACGTGTACTTCTGGGTGGTATAATAATCCATATCAAACCTGGTCTTTCTTATTGTAAGCTCTATCCCGCGCATGAGCCGGGTGGGAAAATGCGAAAAATACGAGAATGTGATTATGGCTATCGTGTTTGATTTTGCCCTGGCCAGGCCCCTTGCGGCAGTGTTCGGGAAATAAGACATTTTCACCGCAAGTGCTTTGATCTTTGCCGCGGTTTCTCTGCTTACACGGGGGTCGTTATTCAGGGCGCGAGAGACTGTTTGATGGGTTATACCCAGTTTTTTTGCTATGTCTTTTATGGTCGTGAATTTCATGTGTATATTGTAAATTATTCCACATTATAAGGCAAGGGGTGTTTTAATTGTGTTTTAATTGTCTTTTGACTATCTATGCCTTTAACTGTCCCTCAATGCCGATCTTGATGCCTGCGGCAATCTAAAGAAACTAGTTCGTATAATTTATATTATACGAACTGGATTTTATTTAAGGTGGATTGCAACCCTAAGTTATCATGTCATAAAATATGAATTTCCACAAAATATTTTGCGCCCCAATCAAGAAACGTCATAAATTTTCCCCATTGGTTTGCTTCCATCTGGGTTTTCATTATTTCTTAGGAATTTACTGTTACAATATGCTTTCAGTTTTTTATCTAAATTATCAGTGACTGTAACAGAAAAAAAATAATTGTTATTTGTATTTGGCTTAGCTAGTGGCTTCCAATCGAGAATTTCTGCGCTAAAACATTTTTCTAATTCTGATATCATTATACTAACGTAATTTTTTGGAGCCTTCATTATTGTTGTCATCATTTAACCCATTTTATGTTTCACTTAATAAATTCGCTGATTTTTTTCGCAAAGGTGCGCGTATTTATCGGCTTGCCTAAAAACCCGCTGTTGGATATATCTTCCAGTTCTTTTTTATTTTCTGCCAGGAAAGCAGTCACAAAAACAATGGGAATATCGCGCGTTTTTTTGTCCTTGCGTAATATCCTCGCGGCTTCGGTCCCTCGCATGTCGGGAAGCCGCACATCCATAACTATAACATCTGGTTTTTCTTTTTTGGCAATGGCAATTCCGGTGGCAGCGTCTTCAGCTCCAAATACTTCGAAACCAGCGACCTCCAGGATATCTATTTCCAACAAAAGATTGTTATAATTATCTTCAACTACCAGTACTTTTTGCTTCATCTAACACCACCCCCCACGGATACAATCGGTAGAGTAAACTTAACCGATGTGTCTTTATTTAAACCCATAGATTCCACGGAAAGTTTTCCCCCGTGCAGTTCAACCAACTTTCTAGACAACGGCAAGCCAAGCCCTGTCCCTTCGGTTACCCGGGAAAACGGGGTATCGACACGAAAAAAACCTTCAAATTATTCCTCTCGAAACATATTGATGTCGTTTAAAAAAAACATACTGCTTTCCGGAATGATTTTTCAATTAAATCCGGATTTGCCGCTCCACAGCCGGGACAAACCTGCGGCAAATTTATTTTCTTTTCATTTTTGACATTTTTTCAATTTCCACTTCCACTTCTCCGGCGCCTTCTTTGTAGAATTTCTCTTCATCAGGAGCGAGTTGTTTTAACAGCCTTAGAAATTCGCCCACGTGAACGCGCTCTTCGTTTGATATGTCCTTTAACACTTCCTGCACCAGTTTGTTATCTGTTGATTCGGCGAGCTGCATGTAAAGCTGGATTGCCTCATATTCGGCAGCAACCATAAACCTTATTGCTCTAATCAGTTCTGTTTCCGTCAATTTACGGTCTTTCGCAAGCCCTGAAAACGCTGTCCCAAAATTTGCCATTTCTTACATCTCCAATGATTGTATTTTAAAGACATTTTAAGCCATTCCCTGCTGCTGACAAAAACGGGCCCTTTTCTCAGGATTTTACGCCGACAATTTTTTCTCCCTTAAGAAAAGACAGAAGATCAGCGTTAAGTTTTTCCTTGTGCGTTTCGGTCAGTCCGTGGGGTGCGCCTTTATAAATCTTTAAGATCGGGTTCTTTACGAGTTTCGCGGAGGCCAAAGCCGCAGCTCCAATAGGTACAATCTGATCGTCATCACCATGAATGATAAGTGTCGGTACATCGAACTTTTTCAAGTCCCCGGTAAAGTCCGTCTCGGAGAACGCCTTGATGCAGTCGAAGGTATTCTTGTGCCCGGCCTGCATACCTTGCAGCCAGAACCAATCAATCATGCCCTGCGAAACCTTTGCGCCTTTACGGTTGAAACCAAAAAACGGACCCTTGGCCAGCGCCTTGTAGAATTTAGAGCGGTCGGCAATTGATCCGGCGCGAATGCCATCGAACGCTTTGATTGGTAGTCCGCCGGGATTAGCGGCGGTCTTGAGCATCAGCGGGGGAACTGCCGAAATCAGAGCAGCTTTTGCCAGACGTTTTGTGCCGTGGCGGCCGATATAGCGGGCGACTTCACCGCCTCCGGCGGAAAAACCGATCAGGACAGTGTTCTTCAAGTCGAGCGCTTCGATAAGTTCCGAAAGATCGTCGGCATAGGTGTCCATGTCGTTGCCATTCCAGGGCTGACTGGACCGGCCGTGTCCACGACGGTCATGGGCGATGCAACGAAAACCATTGGACGCCAGAAAGAACATTTGAGACTCCCAGCTATCCGATGAGAGGGGCCAGCCGTGGCTTAACACCACCGGCGTTCCTGTCCCCCAATCCTTATAGTAGATTTGTGTGCCGTCTTTGGTCGTGATTGTACTCATGTTATGATCTCCTTTGTTATTGTTATAATTTTAAAAATTCCGTCCTGCCAATCCCGTCTTTCCTTTTGACACTACTTAAGCTTATTCAATGAAGCTTTGATAAATGCCGGGATATCCGCAGGATAGCGGCTCGAAATGAAATTTCCATCCTCCACCACCTCCTGGTCAAGATACTCAGCGCCGGCATTTTTAATGTCCTGAATGATGGATTTCCAGCCTGTAACCCTGCGTCCTTTTAACAGGTTTGCAG
>OCZT010003543.1_pt1 | contig 15888 bp, 14 predicted proteins | sample 1539031 | NCBI WGS metagenome assembly OCZT01 (sample SAMEA3539308, study PRJEB22396) | soil metagenome | biome: tundra; feature: field; material: soil | place: USA | collected 2010-05 | depth 0.15 m | reverse complement strand
ATCGCGCCCGCTTGCGTACAGTTTGGGGGAGGAAAAACGTTTTCACACGGCCTGGGTCGTCGTGGAAATGATGCGGTCCGGCGCCAGTTCGACCAGCCCGTTGCCGATTCGTATCGTGTGATCCGCGGCACCTTGCGATGACCCCTGCGAGCTGCCGGAAGGCTGAGCCTGCGCGAGCCCGGGAAGCGCGGCCGCGAGGGCAAGAATTCCTCCGCGCTGCAGAAGCTCGCGCCGCGCCATGGACATGCTGATTTCTCCGGGTCGGCGTTCACGCAATAGACATGGCTATTGAATTTCACTATCGAACTGCGATAGTCAAGCTCAGGTCAAATCACAACCAGGGCATCATGCCGGAATGGACCATCGCGAGCTCCTGAGCGGCTTCATCCGCCTGCACATTCTTCATCATGCCGTCGACGGAGAATTGTATGGTCAGTGGATGATTGAAGAGCTGGCCCGCCACGGTTATCGATTGAGTCCGGGAACGCTGTATCCGGTGCTGCACGGATTGGAAAAAAAGGGCTACCTGGCCTCGCGCCTGGAGCGCGAGGGGCGCACTTCGAGAAAGTATTATCGAGCAACCCCGCTCGGCCGCAAGGCTATCAGGTTGGCTACAGCGAAAGCAAAAGAGCTGTTCGGTGAAATCGTCCCGGCGCAGCGGCGATCAAAAAGAGCGAGCAAAAAGTAAATCGATGGATGATTCTTCCGCCGCCGATGCCGCGGCAAACGGCGACGATCCCGGCTCCGGCAACAGCGCGGACCCCGGTTCGCCGGGCGAGGTGTTTTGGGCTTTTCTCAAGCTCGGTCTGACATCGTTCGGCGGCCCGATCGCGCATCTCGGTTATTTCCGGGATGAACTGGTGGTGCGCCGGCGATGGATCGATGAGGCTGGCTACGCCGATCTGGTCGCGATGTGCCAGTTTCTGCCCGGGCCGGCCTCCAGCCAGGTCGGATTTTCGTTAGGCATCCTGCGCGGAAACGGACTTCTGGGCGGGCTCGCTGCCTGGCTCGCCTTTACCACGCCGTCCGCCCTCATCCTGCTGGCCTTTGCGCTTGGTGCGGCCTCGTTCACCGGTCCCGTCGCATCGGGGCTTCTCCATGGCCTCAAGCTCGTCGCCGTCGCGGTCGTTGCCCAGGCCGTCTGGGGCATGGCACGAAGCCTCACGCCGGATCGGCCGCGCGCTGCAATTGCACTCGCCGCGGTTGTCATCGTTGTCTTCTTTAACGGATCGGTCGGACAGATCGCCGCGATCGCGATCGGGGCAGTTGCCGGGCTGGCACTTTGCCGCAGCGAAACCGCGGCTCCCGCCGCCGGACATCTGAGCTTTCCAATCAGCCGACGAAGCGGCGTGGTTGCGCTTGCGATCTTTGCGACGCTGCTGGTTGCTTCGCCCGTCCTTGTCGGTACGACACACCATCAAGGTCTTGCGCTGTTCGACGCCTTCTTTCGTTCCGGCGCGTTCGTCTTCGGCGGCGGCCATGTCGTGCTGCCCTTGCTTCAGGCGGAGGTGGTTGCTCCGGCCTGGGTATCGAATGAAACGTTCCTGGCAGGGTACGGCCTGGCTCAGGCGGTGCCCGGACCGCTGTTCACATTCGCAGCCTATCTGGGTGCGGTCATGGGCCCGACGCCGAACGGACTTGCGGGTGCAGCGATCGCGCTGGTCGCGATCTTCCTGCCGGGCTTGCTGCTGGTTTTCGGACTTTTGCCATTTTGGGACTCGCTGCGTCCACGGCCGATGGTTCAGGCCGGCATGAGGGGCGCCAACGCCGCGGTGGTCGGAATCCTCGGCGCCGCACTCTACAGCCCGGTGTGGACGAGCGCCGTCCTCAGCCAGCGCGATTTTGCCGTCGCACTCGCCGGCTTTTTGCTGCTGGCGGTGTGGAAGCTGCCGCCGTGGTCGGTGGTGGCGATGTGCGCGATTGCCGGTGCCGCGGTGTTGTGACCCCTTCACGAACAGCGTCGCAGGCCTTCGATCACCGATATGCGAATTCTTGTCGAGGCGGTCAGTCGCCCCGTCCGCCGTGCCTGCGCATGTCCTCGATCCAGCGCGCCCGTTTCTTTTCGTCGGCAAAGCTGAGCCCATAAAGGCTCTCGCGGACCGGTTTGATTCCGGCGAAGCTCAACATGCTGCGCTCGAAGGCGCGCAGACCGTAGGCGCCGAAGTACCAGCGATAAAGCAGCACCGGCATCCCCATGGTGACGACGATGCGGGCCGAACGGCCGGCGAGCAGTCGTTTCGGGAAACCTTCCTTCTGGTACTCCATGGCAAAGCCAGGCCTGAAAATGTGTTCGAGAAAGCCCTTGAACAGCGCCGGCATGGTTCCGTGCCAGAGCGGAAACAGAAACACCCAGTGCTCCGCCCAGCGCATGTCTTCCCGCGCTTGCACCAGAGCCGGCGGCAACGCGCCGGTCTCGAACTCCTCCTGCGTGCGCAACAGCGGAAACTCGAGCTTTCCTACCTCGATGCGGCGAACCTCATGCCCCGCTGCGGTTGCACCTTCGGCATACGCGTCAGCCATCGCGTGCAGCAGATGATGACCCGCCGGGTCTGGATGGCCCTGGATGACTGCGATGCGCCTGGTCATTTACCGCTCCGTGAAGAGAAGCGTTCATAGCGCGTTCGCTCAAACAGCTCTTGAGATAGCGCAAGGTCTGAAGGGCAACGCAGATTGCTTTCGCGAATCTTGGTGGTGCTGCGACGCCCGCAAGCACCCGGCTCAGGCGCCGCCTCGCTGCGACCAGCTCGCACGGGGAGCAAGCCATCGAATGGTTCCGGACAGGCCTTTTGCGTATTCTACCCCAAGTGATCGGGCTGAATTGAACCTTTGCCGGGCAACGCTGTTAGGCCGATGCAGCATTTTCGCTGTCAGGAGCAGCAAAGATGCTTTTTTACCCTTGGTATCCAGCCATGATGCTGGCGGTCGAAGCGAACAACGTCATCGATATACGCCTTAGAAGGATTGCGACCGGAGGCGTCGACGCCGCGACGGAAACCTGTCTGATGTTCAGTGAGAAAGTCGGTGCAGCCGTCGAAGCGGGATCGATGCTGATGCGTGGCGAGAGTTCGGCCGAAATTATCAACTTTTACAGGAAGCACGTAGCCGCTAACGCGCATCGCCTGGCCCCGCACACTTCATAATGTTGCTCGAAAACGTCGGACCGCTGCGTCGGGACGATATTTGGCTGCATGCGGATGAGTGCCCGCCCAGGACGCCTATCGCGGCGGACCAGCAACCGGCGGCGTCAGGACGAGGGGCGGCCGCGGCTTCGGCTGTCGCACCACGCCGGGAACGGGACGGACCTCGATCGGTGGCGGTAGCGGCGCGACCTGCTGGCTGACAACCGGTGCACCGGGACTCGATGGCGGATTTGGCGGCGCGGCCGGCGGATGCGTAACGCTGACCTTGGGCTTCGGCTGAGACCGGCGCGGATCGCCGCCGGGAATCGGCGTCTCGGAAGCCGGTTGATCCTGGGGGACCGCGGCCGGCGATTCGACAGCGGGCTGCGCGGTCGCAGGCGGCGGAATCGAAGCCGGCAATGCCGGCGGCGACTCTCCGCGTTCGATCGAATCCAGCCGGCGGGTTTCGCGATCGATCGCCCTCACCGCCAGCCATGACGACAGCGCCGCCACGTCGACCGTGCGATCGAGCGCATCGGGCGAACCCACCGCGAACAGCTGAATTTCCGGACGGCTGGTCGCCTGCCCCGCCGCCGTCGACGCGATGATGGCGCGAATGTCGGCCTGATCGGCGGGAATATCGTATCCACCCGATACGATGGCGCGTGCGCCTTCGGCATCGAGCGTGGTCGCGCCGACGCGGATCCGGCCGTCCCTGATATTGAACGGAATTTGCGCCGACGCGACCGACAACGCCCCGGCCGACAACACCGGCTCGACGATCTGCCGCAGCCGGACGTCGTCGGTCGCCTGCCCGTTGTCGCTGGCGCGGATCGCGGCGTCGAAGGCGCGCGGATCGAGGCCTGCGATGCGAGCGGATTCCAGCGTCGCGGTTCCGCTTCCGGACAACGCGCCTGTCAGCGCCGACGCGCTGCGGCCCTGGCTCGCCAGCGTCATCTGCATCGACACGCGACCGGCGGGCATCGCCAGTCCGCGATAGCGCAGCGCCGCGCCATCGACACCGCCTAGCTGAACGCGCGCATTCAGCGCAATTCCATTCGCGGTTGGTTTCGCGTCGATAGTGGCCGTCACCTCGCCGCCGCCGATTCCGCCCTTGATGGCGTCGAACGTCAGCGACTGGCCGTCGCTTTTGAGCGTACCGCTGACCGGTCGCAATTCGCCGCCGCCCGGCAGCGCGCCGCGCAGCGCCTGAAACGCGATGCGGCCGCGCCAGCCTTTCAGCAGTCCGGAACCGAGCGGCTCGGCCGCATCGTGTCCCGCGGCGCCGATGCCGAGCGCAAATGCCGGCGCGAGATCAAGCGCATCCAGCCCGACCTCGCCCTCGACGTTCCTTTCGTCGTCAAGGGTCAGCGCCACGCGGCCGCGCAGCCGCGAACCGGATATCGCGCTGTCCAGATCGTCGATGGTCAGCCTGCTGCCCATAAGCGACACCCGCGAGGAAAGGCTGATGTTCGCCAGCGCATCGGACGGTTTGAGATCGAACAGCGGCGCGAGATTGACGCCGCGAACCTTTAGGTTGACGCTGGCCTTGGGTTCGGAGGCCCAGGGTTCGGCGCTGCCCTGCGCCTCGGCATCGAGGCCCGCCCCCGACATCCTGACTTTCAGCTGCAGCGGCGCACGCCACACGCCTGTCATTGATCCCTCAAATTGCGCCGGGCCTTCGCCCACCGCGATGATGCGGTCGAGCCCCAGCAAGACCAGCAATGAACCGCCCTGCTCCGACGATAGTTTCGCCTCAACGCCGAGTTCGCTGCGCCGGAGCGCATCGAGATCGATACCGCGCAGCGCCGCGATCTCGGGCTTTGCGGTGATCGTGGCGACGGCCTTGAGCTGCGGCGCGTCGAGGTCGAACACGGCGCGGGCGTTGGCGCGATCGGCATGTTCGGAGCTCTTGTCGAGATCGAGCGTCAGCTTAAGGCGCGCAGTGCCCGGGCTCGCCCCCATCGCATTGAGCCGCGACGCCAGCGCAGGTGCGAGCGGCGCGATCAGCCCGGTGATCTGACCAAACGACGCGGCGCTTGAATTCAGCGTCAGCCTTCCGGTCGCGTCGATACGGTCGAAACTCCCCGCCCCTTCCATCATCACGCCGCTGGCCTGGCCGATCTTCAGTTGATCCAGCGAGATGGTCTTCGGATCGTAGCCCAGCTTCGCCGTGAACGGACGCAATTCCTGACCGGCCAAGGTGGCGCGGCCGATCTCCAGCGACAGCTGCGCCTGGTCCGGCCACTCGGCCTGCGGACCCGCAAGCGAACGCGCGAATACGGTTGCGGCATCGAGATCGAGACGCTCCGCCTTCAGCTCGGCATCGAAGCGGGAGCCGCCGCTTGCCGTCTGGTTTGAAACCGCGACCCGCCCTTCGACGGCGCCGCCATCGATCTCGGCCTTCATCGCTTCGATGGCAACGCGATCGGAGGCCACACTGACATCGCCGCGCAGGCGCAGCGGCTTTTGGGTGCGATAGGCGACCTCGCTGCGGCCCTGCAACCACGCCACCAGCGTATCCGGATCGGACGAGTCGACGCTAAGCGTCCCTTTGAAACCACCGGACGGACCGGGCTGCAGGTTCGTGCCGCTCAAGGCCACACGGGTTGCGCCCGGCGCGCGAAAGTCCAGCCGGTCGATGGTCCAGGACCTCACGTCAGACCTGGCGTCGGCATGCAGATCGGCGGCAAGATTCTGCAGCGGACGCCCGCCCAGCATGATCTGCTCGGAGCTGAACTCGATCTGCGTCGGAATCGGAGCCAGCGGGATCGCTGCGATGAAAGCCCGCAGCCCCGGCAACAGTCGCATCGGCTCGGCGGCGCTGTTGTCCTTGGCGACAAACTTGTCGGCGTCGAGCTGCCGCGCGGACAGCACGGCATGCAGCAGCGGCGAAGCGCCAAAGCGAATGTCCGCGAGCCCCAGAAATTTCAGCGCGCCGTCTTCGGCGCCGTAGCTGGCCTCGAGCTGTTCGAGTCGCGCGGCGGCCGGATCGGCCTTGACCTTGGCCGATATTCTCCAAGGCGTTATCGGGACATCGCCCTTGGCCTTGAGTCCGGCAGGAACTGCCAGAACCAACGCGCCTTCAAAGCGCGGCGCCCGCGCCTCGAAGCTGAGCACACCTTCCAGATCGGCGGACAGTGCACGCGCACCGGGATCGATATTGAAATGAACGCGGGTGCCGTTGCCGTCCGCGCTCTGACCGGATGAGACGCGAAACGGGTAGCGCGTTCCGGACAGCGTGAAGTTGCCGTCGCCGCGCACCGCTCCGGCCAGCGAACGCACATCGCCGCTGAACGCGATATCGTTCAGCTCGAGTGTCCCGCGGCTCGCGGCGTCATGCAGTGCGACGCGGCCGGTCAGGTTCAGGCGGTCGATCGCCAGCGATCCCAGATTGAACTTTCCGGTCGATGCCGGCCAATCGGTCCTCCCTTGCGAATCGAGGCCGAGATCGAGCGCCATGCCGTTGATCGTCAATTCGGTGGCGCGCCATTCGCCGCGCATCAGCGAACCCAGGCTGAACTCCACATCGAGCTTGTCGGCGCGAACCTTGCCGAGATCGTTGGCGCCGCCGACCACTACCGAGTGCAGCCGCAGCGACGGCGTCGGCAGCAGACGCGCATCCAGTTGGCCGCCGACGCGCACCGGCGCGCCGACCACCCGCGTGGCCTCGGTCTCGAACTGCGGCCGGAACTGATTCCAGTCGATGAAGTACGGCCCGATCAGCGCCGCTATCAGCGCGATGATGAAGGCAATCGCCAATCCGAGCAGCGTGGTCTGCACGGTGTCTCCCCTTGAGCACGCTCCAGCGCGTTGGCCTTGCGCGGCATGCCGCGGTCCATCCGCCAGGCCGTGCGCGCCATCGCGACGGTGACCCGGAGCCACCCACCCGCCGCCGCGCTGAAATCAACGCCGGAGCAGCGCCATATATAGAGACAATAGTGGCGAAGTCACAGCACGTCGCGCGAAGGCGCCATCACCAGCTTGCGGGCAGCCTTTTGAGGCCGCGCAGGACGAAGGTCGGCCGCCATTCCGGATTCTCGGCATCGTCCAGCCGCAGGTCCGGCAGCCGGCGCAACAGGGTCGCGATCGCGACCTCGGCCTCGATGCGCGCCAGCTGGGCGCCGAGGCAAAGGTGAATGCCCCCGCCGAACGACAGCGGGCGGATTTTCGGGCGGGTGATGTCGAGACGATCCGGCCGGTCAGGATAGACCGCCGGGTCGCGATTGGCCGAACCCAACAGGCAGAGCACGCTTTCGCCTTTCGGGATTTTCTTGCCGCCGAGGTCATCGATGTCTTCCAGCGCCACCCGGCCGGTCATCTGTACCGAGGAATCGTAACGCAGGAATTCCTCGATGGCGTTGGTGATGAGCGCGGGATTGGCCTTGAGCAGCGCGAGCTGATCGGGATTGCGGTGCAGCGCCAGCAGCCCGTTTCCGATCAGGTTGACGGTGGTCTCGTGGCCGGCGCCGAACAACAGAATGATATTGGCGGTCAGTTCCTCGTTGGAGAGCTTGCTGCCGTCTTCCTCGGCCTGCACCAGTTGCGTGGTCAGGTCGTCGCCGGGATTGCGCCGCCTAAGCTCGAACAGTTGCTGGAAATACATCTGGGCCATCGCGTTGCTGGCATTGGCCTGTTCGATTTCAGCCCGCGTGAGCGGCACCGGATCGAGCAGCCGTCCGCCGTCGCGCGAGCTGTTGTAGAAAACTTCGCGATGATCCTCGGGGATCCCGAGCATGTCGCAGATGATGGTCACCGGCAGCCGGAACGCAAAATCCTCGATCAGGTCCATATGGCCCCGATCGGCGACGGCATCGAGCGTTTGATCGACGATTTGCTGGATGCGCGGACGCATGTCCTCGACCCGGCGCGCGGTGAAGGCTTTCACCACCAGGCCGCGCAGGCGCGTGTGGTCGGGCGGATCCTGCTGCAGCATCCAGTGGCTCATGCTGCGGAAGACCGGCTCCTCCATGATCTGCGGTCCATACCGCCGCACCGTCCGCTCGACGTAATCCTTGCCGAAGCGCCTGTCGCGCAGAACGAGGCTTGCCTCCGCGTGCCGGCTCGCAACGTATGCACCAAACGGCGTGACGTGCATCGGATCGGTGGTGCGCAGCCGCTCGTAGTGCGGATAGGGATCGCGAATGAATTCCGGCGCCAAGGGATTGAACAGCGGCTCGGTTTTCGCGGTCTGAACATGCTCGTTCATGGACGCCCTCGATGCGGTCGGAGTCGTTTTGGAGGCGGATTAAGCCCACAAGCCGCCGATATCGGCAAGCCCCGTAAATGGCAGTTCTTTCTAGCTGGCGCCAGTCCGCCCCTGCGCCCGATGCAACTGGCCCGCGACCGCCCGAATCTTGCGGGGTGCCGCCCGCCAGATCGCAATCGCGGATAATCCGCAGACGGCAATGCCGATCGCAAAGGCGATCGTATAACTGCCTGAAAGGTCGTGCAGAAAACCGGTGACCCAGGGGCCGGCGGCGCCTCCCGCGAGGGCCGCCAGCATCACGCTGCCAAAAATGCTGCCGTAATGCTTGCCCTGAAATATTTCCAGAACCACCGCCCCCATGATCGAGGTCAGGCCGTAGCCGAGCGTGCCCTGTGCCAGCACCATGACGTAGACCAGCAGTAAGGTCGGAAAGGTCTTGAGCGCGATCAGGGCCGCGAAACAGATTGCGAAGCCTGAGCAGCCAGCAGTCCAGATCCATTCACGCCCCACCCGATCGGACAGGTGTCCGAGCCATATCTGGCCCGGGATACCGAGCAGGCTGACGGCACCCAACGCCCAGACCGCGACACCAGGGCTGAAGCCGATGTCGAGCAGGAATTTGGTCTGGTGAACCTGCACCGCATACCAGATGTACAATCCGCCGAAATAGCCGAGCGAGATCCACCAGAACCGCGCGGTGCGAATCGCCCGCTGCAGGGTCCAGTCGGTGGCGGCCCATTCGGGATCGACGATATTCGATATCGGCTTGGCAGATGATGCCGAGGGTGCGGCGTCGCCGTCCGGCTCAAGCCCGATGTCCTCCGGCCGCTTGCGCAGCAACAGGTTGATCGGCGCGAGCACGACCAGAACCAGAATACCCATCGCCGTGCAGGCCGTGCGCCAGCCGGTCTGCTCGATCATGTGCTGCACCCACGGCAGCAGCGTCATGGAGCCAATTCCAACGCCGGCGAATGCCAGCCCCATCGCCATGCCGCGCCGGCGATTGAACCAGTTGGGCAGAAACAGCGATTGACCGGAGTAGCCGAGGCAGACGCTTCCTGAACCGACCATGACGCCGATCGTCAAATACAAATGCCACGGCTGCGTCGTCAGCGGCGCCAGCAGCAGGCCTCCCGCCATCAGCGCGACGCCGAGCTCCATCACGGCGCGGGGGCCCGCGCGATCCATCAAGCGGCCGATCAGCGGGCTCACCGCGCCGGAAACCACAAAGCCGAACGAGAAGGCGCCCGCGGTCACGCCGCGCTCCCATCCGAACTCATCGATGATCGGCGGAAAGAACAGCGAAAAGGCGGTGCGGGCATTGACGCCGATCGCCATGGTGACGAACGTCACGACGACGATGATCCAGCCGTAAAAGAAGGGAAGCCGCATGAGTCCGTCATTCCGGGGCGCACGAAGTACGAACCTCAGATGTGGAATTGCACATCGGGGAATCCTTGGATTCCGGGTCCGGTCCTTCGGACCATCCCGGAATGACGGGGTCAAGATCTTTCGGTATGGACGTCTTCAAGATGTAACCGAGCCAACCAGCGCGTGGCTCTGGTGTCCGAAATAGGCGCGCTCAAGCCGCTGCGGCAGGTTGGCTTCGCTGGTCGGCGCTTCCAGCACGACATGCCCCTGCACCGGCGCGTAGACGCGGTCGGCGGCGGAACGGCGCCCTACCCTATAGTGCTTTGTGACTTCCATCCGACAATGACCGGTTTCTGGACTGCTTGCATCTCGATAGGCGCCCGTATCGCAACATTCGTTGCGGGGATAGACCCACAGCCAAAACTCGTCCTTCCGGGTGCGGCCGATCGACTTCTGCTTTTGGCGGTAATTCAGACATCCTGTCTCAGCGGCGCACCTGGCGCTGAAGCCAATTGGCGCCATTATCCCCGCGTGTCCGACGCGGCTGCCGCTGATGATCCTTGCTCACCCCCGCTTCGCTGTTGCATCATGAACGATGGACTCGCTCGCGGCCGTTTTTCGTGAAGTCGGCGCCCCCGTCTCGATCGAGCGCATCACGCTGGATGCTCCGGGGCCCACTGAGGTGCTGGTGCGCATCGCCGCGGTCGGCCTCTGCCGCACCGACTATCACGTCATGCGCGGCGAGCGGCGTGTCGCGATGCGGCCGATGGTGCTGGGCCACGAAGCCGCAGGCGTTGTCGAGAAAACCGGAGACGCGGTCGGCGGCATCAATCCCGGCGATCACGTGGTTCTCACCTTTATCCCCGCCTGCGGAAAGTGCCACTGGTGCCGGCTAGGCCTGCATCATCTGTGCGCCGAGGGCGCACGCATCACGCAAGGGCCGCAACTCGACGGCAGTTACCGCCGGCGCGACCGCGAGGGCGTCGCGGTCGGCGCCTTCTGCATGATCGGCGCCTTTGCCGAGCGCGCCATCGTCGATCAGGCCTCCGTCGTCGTCATCGACAGGGACATTCCGTTCGATCTCGCCAGCCTGGTTGCATGTGGCGTGCCGGCCGGCGTCGGAGCTGCGCGCCAGCGGGCGCGGGTGCAGCCCGGCGAGAGCGTGCTCGTGGTGGGCTGCGGCGGAGACGGGATGAACGTCGTTCAGGGCGCGCGTCTGTGCGGCGCCGGCAAAATCATAGCCGCCGATATCGTGCCGGCGAAACTCGATTGGGCACGGGAGTTCGGCGCGACGCAGGGCGTCAACGCCCAGGGCGAAGAGCTGACCCGTGCAGTGCTTGCGCTTACCGACGGAATTGGCGTCGATCATTCCTTCGTCTGCATCGATCCGCCCTCGACGCTGCTGCCAGCGTTCCGCGCCACCGCCAAGGGCGGCAACGTCGTGGTAACCGCGCTGACGCCGGACACCGTGACGGAAATCAGGATTCCGCCGCTTGAACTGTTCGTCACCCAAAAGGCGATCATGGGGGCGGTGTACGGCTTTGCCAGCCCTCGGCTGCAAATCCCCGAACTTCTTGCGCTCTATCGCACAGGCACCTTGAAGCTGCGCGAACTGATCACCCGCACCTATCGCCTCGACGAAATAAACCAGGGCTATGCCGACCTCGAAGCGGGCAGGAATCTTCGCGGCGTCGTGGTGTTCGATGGTTGAGAAACCGCATTGAGATATAATCGTCTTGACCGAGTTCTCTATCATCAAGACAAGGCTGACGAAGGAGACTTGACCCATGGTACCGCGTTTTGCCTATCGGGCCCGCAGCCTGATCGTTGGACTGCTTTTGTGTTTATCCGCAACGGCAAATGCCGCCGACTCCAGCCAGCTCAGAAGCAGAGGCAAGGCCATCCTGCAGGAAAAATGCGGCCGCTGTCATGCCATTGAAGCCGCTGGCGAGAGCCCGCTCAAGCAAGCCCCGCCGATGCGCGATATCTACGCCCGGTTTGCGCCGCGAGAGTTGCAGGCCGAACTCAGGGAGGGCATGGTTTCCAAACACCGGGCCATGCCGCAGATCGACTTTTCCGACGAGGATGTGGATGCGATCCTTGCCTATCTCTATGCTCTCGCGGTCAAGAAATGATGTCATATCGCGATTTGGCCCTGCCCCGAGCCGGCCGCATGGTGCCCACTGGTAAAATCCTGTATCGTGCACAGCGCAAGCACCGCGAAGGGACATAGCTATTGAGGAGCTCCAGATGGCGCTGACCGTAAAGCAGATGATGGAGGCCGCGAACGCCGCGGTGCCGAAGATCACACCGGCTCAGGCCCGCGAGATGATCGCGAAGGGCAACACGCTGGTGGTCGACGTGCGCGATGCGCCGGAGGTCGAGAAGAGCGGCAAGGTCGCCGGCGCTCTGCACGTCTCGCGCGGCATGCTGGAATTTCGCGCCGATCCCGAATCGCCCTACCACGACAAGAATTTCGCCAAGGACAAGACCGTGATCCTCTATTGCGCATCCGGCGGGCGCTCCGCACTTGCCGCCAAGGTGCTCAGGGACATGGGTTATGACCAGGTGTACAACGTCGGCGCCTTCAAGGATTGGGCCGAAAGCGGCGGTACGATCGAAAAGCCGATAGAGCCGGGCATGTGAGAGCGCCACTGCACACAAATGCAAAGCGCCGGCCGGATCAAAAATTGTCTGCTTGTCGGGGTTGACCGGAGGCGGGCGGCGCACGGTCTGAATGAGGCGATCGACCGATCCCGGGCAGGTTCCAGTTCAGCGTTGGGCCGGTTCGTTGCCCGGCGATTTGGGCTGGCTCCCCGCTGAGGCGCGAAGTTTGTTCAGGACAGACTGGCAATACTCATCGCGGTCGCGGTTAAAAAGTTGCTGGTGGGCGCGGAACGCCGCTACCCTGCCTTGAATTTCTTCGCGCAATTCGCTCCGGGGAACCGGCGACGGGCGAGCGATCTGTACGATCTCGACAGGCCGTTCGACCTTATCGATTTCATCTACCGAGGTGAATTCAATCCGCGCTTGAGCCTCCGGCTTCTTCCCGGTGACAGATTGAACAAACGCCATGGTTTGCGCGATTAGAAGGTCGCGCTCCTTTGTCCATTTCATCGCACACCTCAGCCCGGGAGCATTTCAGCAAAAAGCGCGCGATCAATCAAGCGGTGCTTTTGTGCGACATCCGGATCTGGAAGGTGATTTCCGCCATTGGGCACTAAACGGACATGGCTATGGCGGATCGCTCACGCCCGTCTGCCTGCGCTAGGCCGCGTCCTGGCGCGAACGGTCCGGCCGAACTTGACTTTCGAGCTCGTTTTTCCGCACCGGGCGGCCGAGCAGATAACCTTGGGCGAAATGCACCCCCAGCGTCCGCAACATCTCGAACTGTTCGCGGGTTTCCACGCCTTCGGCGGTGATGGACATATCGAGGCCGCGCGCCAGCGTCACGATCGACAATATGATCGCCGAGGATCTGTCGTTCTTTACCAGGCTGCCGATGAATGACTTGTCGATCTTGATCTTGTCGAACGGGAACGTCGTCAGGCATCTTAGCGACGAATGCCCGGTGCCGAAGTCATCGAGCGCGAATGAAATCCCGACTTTCTTCAGCTTCTGCATGAACGCATGGTTTTCCGCGCCGCGCTCCAGCAGAACGGATTCGGTGACCTCGAGCTCCAGCCGCTCCGGCGGCAGGCCGGATTCCGACAATACCGACATGATCACGTCGAACAGTTCGGCCTGCTTGAACTGTACCGGCGACAGGTTGACCGCGACCTTGACGTCGGACGGCCAGGCTATCGCGTCATGGCAGGCGCGCCTCAGCACCCATTCCCCGAGCGGGACGATCAGGCCGGTCTCCTCGGCGAGCGGGATGAACTGGTCCGGAGGGATCAGGCCTTTCTTTGGATGACGCCAGCGGACGAGCGCTTCGAGCCCGCGCCGGTCGCCGGACCTGAGGTCGAACACCGGCTGATAATGCAATTCGAATTCTCCGCGCATGATGGCTTCGCGCAGGTCGCTTTCCAGCGTATTTCGGGCCTCCAGTTCCGCCGACATCGCGTCGTCGTACAGCGTAAAGCAGTTGCGGCCCGCCGATTTCGACCGGTACAGCGCAAGGTCGGCCTTTTTCAGCAACTCCTGCGGATCGCTGCCATGCTGGGGCGCCATCGCGATCCCGATACTGGTGCCGACCTCGACCTGATGGCCCGGCAGCACGAACGGCTCGGCGATGCATTTGGAAATCCGCGCCGCCAGATTGACAGCATCCCTGCCCTGATCATCGCAGCCGGCCTGGATGATGGCGAATTCGTCGCCGCCCAGCCGCGCCAGCACATCGGTGCCGCGTAGCGCCGATCGCAGGCGGGTCGCCACCTCCCGGAGCAAGGCATCGCCGGCGGCGTGGCCCAGCGAATCGTTGACGTTCTTGAAGCGGTCGAGATCGAGCATCAGGACCGAGAAGGTGGCGCCGCGCGGTCGCTCGCGCGCATCGGCCGCAGCTTCCAGCTGTTCGAGAAAGAACGCCCGGTTCGGAAGCCCGGTCAGGGTGTCGATCTGGGCAAGTTCAAGCACGCGCCGGTTGGCTAATTCGATCGCCAGCGAGTTACGGCTGGCGAGACCGAGATAGACCACCACGAATACGGTGATGATCAGTCCGGCGGCCAGCATGATCAGCGCGCGGTCGTAGTGCGTGGTCAGCCGGCCACCGACGGCGGGAATGGCCTGCACCTGCCAGTTGGCATCGCCGACCCTGAGCACGCCTGACCAGTGCGGCCCGGTCGCGAAGGCTTGCATCGACTGCGACGTCTGCGGCGCCGACGAATAATCGGGAACCGGGAAATGTTCCGGTCCGGCACGTCGGTCCAGACCGGGCGGGTAGACTTTGATGACGATGGCGGAAGATGCCGCCGCCGTTGTGCGGACCGTCTGCAGCAGTTGCGCCAGATCGAATATCCCGACGACAAAACCAGCCAGATTGCGCCGCCGGTCGGCGACCGTGGTGCGCGACGTTCCCTTCGCATAGACCGGCACACTGACCAGCACGCCATGCGTGCCGCCTTTCTGATCGTAAAACAGTTTGGTGGGCAGCACCGCGACCGCGTCGTTATCCCGCGCGCGCTCGAGCGTAGCCCACCGCGTCGGCTCGGTCGAAAAGTCCAGCCCGTAAACCCTCGAGGTTTTCGGTTCGGTGGAAAAGTAGACCGGGAAATATTCGCTGCCCGGTAGCGCTGCGGCAACACTGCCATCGGCGGTGAGAGATTTGATCTGATAGGAGGCGACGCCGTCGTTGACCGCGGCGGCCTCGTAGTCGGCACGCTCTTTCCGCCTGATCCTCGGCGCCCAGCTGACGCGAAGGATGCCGGAATGATTCTCGAACAGGCGGCTGCTGAAAACCTCGAACTCGCTGCGGGTAACTTCCTCGTTGGCGGATTCGAACAGGGTGCGCAGCGTCAGCAGCCGGCTGAGATATTCGTTGATCCCGTTCTGCAGCACGATCAGTTCGGTCGCAGCCACGCCCTCGAACTCGACCCTGGTGACGCGGTGTTCCCGCTGGCCGATCGCATAGGACGCGATCACCGACAGCAGCAGTCCGACGCCGGCCGCGACCAGCGCCGGCAAGTGAAGCCCGCGACGCGACGCCGGGTTTCGCCGCCCCGGGGCTGCGTCTCCCGCGATGCCATAAGACTGGTTCTGGCCGCCCATCGCCGACTTTCGTTCGACTGCCAACACGGCCCTCGATCCAGGATGTCCCGGACCCGAGTTGCGTTATCCGACATCGACTTAAAGTAAGCTCGCGAAGGTTGGGATGAATGCCATCGAGTTTGTTTGCCGCGGTTAATGATTTACGCCTCGTTAAAATGCGCGGCGCACTGTGTCGATCACGCGTGGCGTCCAGGCGCTTCGAACACAGGCCAGAGAATTAAGCAGCTCTTCACACCGGGGACGATAGTGTCAGGGCGCGGCCGATGACGGCTTCATCGCGCGGAATGTCACCCATGCACGGACAGCGACTGACGATCGGCACCGGCGTTGCGATTTTGCTCGCGGTGGCTACTCCCCTTGATGCCAGGGCGAACGAAATCGGCGTCAGTTCCGATGCCATCCTGTTCGGTCAGGCGGCCGCGCTCGATGGTCCCTCGTCGGCGCTCGGCCAGGGTATGCGGCAAGGCATTCTCGCGGCCTTCG
>OCZT010003542.1_pt1 | contig 15889 bp, 9 predicted proteins | sample 1539031 | NCBI WGS metagenome assembly OCZT01 (sample SAMEA3539308, study PRJEB22396) | soil metagenome | biome: tundra; feature: field; material: soil | place: USA | collected 2010-05 | depth 0.15 m | reverse complement strand
AGGGTGCTGCAGTTCCTCGACGCCGCCCGGCGCACCGATCGGGGCCGTTCGGCGCGCGCGGCGATCCCACATCGGTCCGGCGTCACGGGGCAACGACGGGGCAACGACGGGGCAACGACCCGCGACGGGGCCGACCGAACGAGGCGCGACGCCGGCAGACGAGTCCACGACCACCCCCAGACCGCACGCGGGCGCGTCGCGCGGCGTGCAGAGCCTCGGCATACTCTCACGACCCCGATTGAATTTCCTATCGTGTCTCATTTCTTCGTGTCACAAGGTCCCAATCTTGCGCGTGTTGTCGGCTCGGGGGCCTCAACTTCGAGACCCCCGGACGATCGCGATCATTTTGGATTCTTGCCTGCGGCGTTCTTTGCGCGTTCCGCAATCCTGTAAGCTTCGCCCGGCTTCGGCGTCGGAGGCAACGGCTCTCCCCGTACCACCGTTCGTTCGGTTCCTGTCTTGCCGCCTCGCGGGCCGACGATCTCGTACAGTGCCGAAACGGGCGCCTTAGTGCCGGGCTTCAAGTTCTTGGCCATGGTCCTTTCTCACCTCCTCGAAATCACAGAGTACCCTCTCCAATACACGTCGACATCATCGTGGGTTGTTCGTGCCGGTAGCCCCTCGTATTGCGAGCCATAGCGCCCTCTGCGTCGTGTTCATGGGCTACGCTACTCGCCTGGGCGACCGGGCCGCCAGCGGCATCGTGGTGACCGGGGCGCCTCGCCGGTTCGTGGTGCCCTTGATTGTGCGAACAAACTGCGCGACCTGATGGGCGACGAGTTCCAGGTGTTGATTGACGCCGGCCTGTAGCCAAGTCGAGAAATTTCCCGTGCCAATGTCCTCGTCACAATGCTCGAATACGTATCGGCTTCCAGCAGAGAAGTCGAGACCAAGACGTTTCACGTCCGGATGTTCCGCAAGCATACGCGCATGTCCCGTCCATTGGTCGGCACCGCCTTGCTTGATGCCTTGTCCTCGGCAGACGAGCCACGCGTTCTCAGTCGCGTATCGAACGCTTACGCTCGGATTGCATCCCTCTGGAGGTTCGGCAAATACACCGTGTTGCGTAGTATAGTCGCCGAATGAAATGATCTCCTTCGACATTGCCAGGCCAGAGAATTGTTCCGACCACCAGTGCCATTCCCTGCGACGAAGACTGTGAAACCCTTCTGGAATTTCTGCAAGGCCCGCTGGGAACGAGCCCCTTAGCACTGTTACGGATCGCCAAGGCTCGGCGCCGACTACTCGCCCAAGCAGGTCGGCGAGGCGCGGGTGACCTTCATACCATGCGCCATAGTCGACAATGAGATCGATTCGACGGCGACTCAAGCCCACGACCTTTAGAATGCGCGCCACCTCGTCGGCGATACCGGGTAAGTCAAGATCGACAAGATCCAGCCGTAGGCAAACCCCGCGCGCACGACTTGAGTTCGAGGCTCCGATCTCGCGATAGGTCCGTTCGTCGTTTCGTCCGACTACAGGGATCGGATTCAGTCCAAGCGCGTTCGCAGAATCGCAGATGCCAGCCGTGCTACATTTCGAGGACCTGTTATTGACCCAATAAGGCAGCGACCGACAGTCGACGAAGAACGGATAGGATCCCCAGACGTTCTTTATCTGCTCAGCGATCAACCGATCAGCAATCTCGGACGCATCCTTCAGTTCGCCATTTCGCGTGCCGTAGCAACTCCGAACCGGCTCGATGATAGGCGTAAGCGCTCCACGGGAGAATTTGCTTAGGGATGCAAGCGCCCCCTGTTCGCCTTGTTTCCATCGGATTACCGGTCTGTAGAACGCCTCTGTTCGCATACCACCGTCCTCATTTCCATCGCACGTCGGGAAACATCTCTTGCACCTGGCCTGCGCCAACCAAATGATTCAGCAATCGGAAGTTCTTGCGTTCAAACCGAATCCGACCCGCAACAATGGCTGGGTGAATCTGCAATTTGTTTGCCAACTGAATTGCAGCGTCGGCCGACCGTAATTTACTGGCCGCGCTATTCCGCCATTCGTCCACAGGAATAAGTGCTTCTCGGGCCAGATCATCCGCGGCCCTCTCCTGCGCGTCTTTTTCATCGTCGAAGTCCAGGTCATCGATGAAGGTTGTCGTACTACTGCGAAGATGAAGGCTGAGATGCGCCAGTTCGTGCATGAGACAGAACCAGAAGTTGTCCAGTCGATCGTGCCGAAGCGTGAGACCGATTACAGCTCGTCTGTTCTCAACGATCAGTGCAGCGCCGTCGATGTGAGTCTTCGATAGATGCCGCTCGACCACCACCACAACTCCCAGCCGGGCGAGGTATTCAATCGCGAGTTGCGGTCCTCGTTCAGACCAACTCAGACGAGCGACCCTGTGCATCACGTCAATCGTAAGGGCACCGGGAACGAACTCTGTTTGTATACGCACAGAATCAGCTCGCGCGATCACACGAGCCACCCAAGCGAGCACAGCGTACCGGTCCATCGCGCGCGCAGACCGCTCGTTTCGGGTTCTCTTGAAGAGTGCGGCGGGAGCTGTGGAGAGCGCTTTGGCACCGAAGAATCCTCGAAGAACAGCTTCCGGATCTTTCAACGCATCCTTCGACGCCTCTAGCCACCCGAGGCTGCACATCTCAGCCAAGGGAAAGCGCTGCCATTCAACATCAATTGATTCGAGGAGACTGGGATCTCGCTCTTGTAGAAGAATGGGCGCGGGAATGTTCAACGATGCATGCAGTGCGCGAATCATCGGCAAAGTCAAAGCGCGCTTTCCTGAGAGGATCTCGGAAACCTTGCTGCGACTTCCGATCAGCGGAATTAGATCTCGCTGAGTGAGGTTCTGTTCCTCCATGCGGACCTTGATCGCTTCGACAGCGTCAGGGAGCCCGAGCGGAAACACACGTTTCTCGTATTCGTCAACGAGCAGCGCCAAGACCTCGAGTTCGTTGGCTTCGACCGAACCGGGGACAGGATCGCCGTCCATGAGCTCTTCGAGACGGTGAAGAGCGTGCTCGTGATCTTCAGGAGTGCGGATGACTTTGATCATTGTTTCTGGTTGTCGAACTTCCAGGAGTTATACTCTCGATGAGTTCCGACTCTCTTGATTAGGCAGACTTGACCTCCGTAATCGAGCTTCGCGTCGAGCCGATATCGGTTATTCCGTAGATCGAACACCCATCGATTGCCGCCATGCACCAGATCGGCGCGATTAAACGTGCGGACGACGTCGTGTGGGTTCCTCCACTCTGCCTGCTCGACGATGGCCAGCCACGTTTTCACCGCGGCTGCTGCATCCGGATGCTCAGCGATGAAGCCAAGCAGCAAGTCGCGATTCGCGACCTTCATCTGGCGAATTCGTCCACGGCCGAATTAGTGCTCCCAGTGGAGTTGTAGTAATTACTATTCCCATACGGGGAATAGTGTTATGATGCTCACCGCAAGTCAAGCCCCTTGGTGGTACGTCACGTTGCCCTGAGCGAGCCGAGCGAGCACTCGCTGAGAAAGGCCTCGTGGCTGAGCGACCGATGCAGGCGCTCGAGTTCCAACAGTCCGCGGCCGTAACGTTGAGTCAAGTGAGTCAGATGCCGGCGGAGAGTGGCAAATCGCGTCTGGAGCTCGATCGGCGGCACGGGCAATGGAAGCGGGCGAATCACGGTCAGGTTGATATTGCGTTGTGCGGTTTTCGGCGCAGCTGCCTCCAGGCGCTTCTTGAAGAATCGAAGACAGTACTCCAAGTACTCCGGATTGATGGATTGTGATCTGGCGGAAATACACACGACGCTGTCCGGACAATAGAAGTCAAAGTCGACAATCGCCGTGTCACCGATGTTGGCGGCAATCGCCATCGCGATGGTGCCCCGAGGAAACGAGCGGCTCACGGCCGTTCCGGTCTCATTAAGCGTCTGATGCCACTGCCGAACAGTTCCGTCAGATCGCGAAATGTCGCCCGTCTGAACAAAGGGGTACGAACCGCCGTAGTAACGAGGATCGTTTCGAGGTCGAGGGCTGAACTTTCCCCGTTCAACGCTCGCGATCTCGCTCAGGACCATCTGCGGCCAGGCTCGATCATTCCTGACGGGATCTCCGAAGACATCAAGGAACGATGACCGCAGGAACTGGTGAAGAAGCGATATGCTCTTCCGCCGCTTCCGGGAAACCCCATCCGACTTATCGATGATCGCCGCGATGCGGCGCTGCTCGGTGATTGGAGGCAGGAGAATCGGAAGGGCGAGAAGAGTCGAGGGCGAAATGCGCGGCAGATTCACTCCGACACTTCGAGTAGTGGCGAACCTTGTTACTGCCGGTGACCGGAGAAGGTGGAAGAGGTAGCCACGGTCGACCTCCGGGCTCGGCAGAATCGGAAGGATGTCCGTGCTGCAAACTCCTTCAAAGTCCGGTCGCGCGACCTTGTGCAAATAGGGCCGGAGCTTGCCGAAGAGGACGTGTTCAGGCGAAAACGCAAACTTCGCACTGCGCAACTCCCCTGGATGCACCATCGCTGCGGTGATCTCACCAAACTCGCCGTCGATGTGCTCCAAGCCGACATACGCAACGCCGCCGCGCAAGCGCTCGGGCGCGACGATGATGCGATCTATCTTTGAGATCGCACCAAGAGTCGTTTCGACTGACCCCTCGAGAAGTGGCATCAACTGGTCACCATCTGCTCGAGAGATTGCAGATCGGCCAAGATCTGCTGCTCGAGAACGCGAAGCTCGACAAGCAGCTCGAGCGGAGGCTGATACTCGCTCGTGTCGACGCTTGCCTCCTTGTACCGGCTCATCGACAGGTCATAGCCGGATTCGCGAATCTCATTAGCAGATACCGCGAATGCCTTCGCCGTCCGATCCGTATCCTTCCTTGGATCCCGCCCCTTCCACCGCGCAATCACATCCGGAATATCATTCTCTGCAATCCGAACTCGCTTATCGTCGAGCGAAAATCCGTCCGCCTTCATGTCGTAGTACCACACGTTCTCCGTCTTCCCGCCCTTCACGAAGATCAATGCCGCCGTGCTCACCCCCGCGTACGGCTTGAACACTCCGCTCGGCATCTTCACGATCCCCTGCAGCTCGCACTCCTCGATCAGCATCTTCCGCAGATCCTTGTGCGCGTTGCTCGACCCGAACAACACGCCGTCCGGCACGATCACCCCCGCGCGACCACCCACGCGCAACAAGTTCATGATCCGGTTCACGAAGAGCAGCTCCGTCTTCGTCGTCTTGAGCCGCAAGTCCTCGTTGATGTCCCCCTTGTCGATGCTCCCCTTGAACGGCGGGTTCGCCAGCACTACGTCGTACCGCTCGCGCTCGGTGAAGCTCTTCGACAGCGTGTCCTGGTACGCGAGATGCGGCCGGTCGATGCCGTGGAGTAGCAGATTCATCAGTCCGATCCGCACCATCGTCGTGTCGAAATCGAAACCGTGAAACGTCTTCGACTTGAGCGCCTCCCACTGCCGCGGATCGGTCAACCGGTCGCCGGCGATGCCGCGCTCGATACCGTCCTCGCCAATCGACCGCAACGCCGGGCTCGTGTGCGCCGTGAGGATGTGCTGGTACGCGCCGAGCAGAAAACCGCCCGTGCCGCACGCCGGATCGCAGATCTCGTCGCCGAGCTTCGGATCCACGAGCGACACCATCATCTGGATGATGTGCCGCGGCGTGCGGAACTGCCCGTTTTTCCCGGCGCTCGCAATCTCCGAAAGCAGATACTCGTACAGGTCTCCCTGCACGTCTTGGAACTCCTGCCCGGCCTCCTGCCGCTCGCGCTCCAGCTCGGCGTAGATCTCGTCGATGATCCCCACCGCCTCCACCAGCAGCGACGCTTTCGGTATGATGAACACGGCGTCCTGCATGTATTGGCTGAAGATGTCGCCGCCGCTCTTCAGGCTCTTGATGAACGGGAACACGTTGTCACGCACGTGGTCGAGCATCTCCTCGGCCGGCAAATGCCGGAACTTGCTCCAACGCAGCTCCTCGCGGGAACGCTTCTTGCCGCCGCGCGTCTCGTACTTCCCCGCGAATAGCGACTTGAATTCCTGACCGGTGAACTCGGCGTCGCCGCGCCGCTTTTCATCGAGCGCGTCGAGCCGTCGCATGAACAGCAGATAGCTGATCTGCTCGATGGCGGTGAGCGGGTTGGCGATGCCGCCCGACCAGAAGCGGTTCCAGAGCGCATCGACGCGCGAACGCAGCGCGGGGGTCAGCATACGATGTTCCTCATGTGTCGAGCCGAATCCATTTCGCACCGCGCCCTCTGCCGCGAACTTCGAGGTCACCTCGCGCCTTCATCTGGCGCAGCACATGCCGCACCATGTCGCGGCTCACACCAGAACACTCGGCCTCGATGTCTGAGATCGCAAAGGCCTTCAGACGGCGCCGCACGGCGGCTTCGATGAGTGCGGTCTTTGCACCAGGCGCGTCCTTGAACGCGCTCACCCGTACTTCGAACTCTTTGTACGCCGCGGTCACCACACCCCAGAAATAATTCAGCCACGGATGCGGGTCGTGTTTGCCCTCATGCCAACCCCGTGAGCTCGCTTCGAGTGCCTCGTAGTACGTCTCCTTCGACTCCTCGATCACGCGCTCGAGACTGATGTATCGGCCTACCGCGACATCAGCCTGATAGAGGAGCAGCAACGTCAACAGCCGTGCGATCCGTCCATTCCCGTCATTGAACGGATGGATGCACAGGAAGTCGAGTATCGCGAGTGGAATCACGACGAACGGCTCGCGCGCATCCGCGGTCGCTTGAGCGTACAACTCCACGAGGTCGTTCATGGCCTGAGGCGTCGCCATGGCCGTCACCGCGCGGAAGCGAACGCGACGGAGCGATCCATCGGGGTTCCGCTCGACGATTTCGTTGTCGGCCATCTTCCAGCGACCGCCGTCCCCGTGCACGAACCGGTTCAGCATCGTGTGTAGCTGGAGGATGACGTTCACGGAAAGCGTCATCTCGCTCGCGGACTCGTGGATCAGATTGAGCGCGTCACGATAGCCTGCGATTTCCTGTTCGGACCGGTTCGCCGGCGCGGTTGGGCGCAACACCAAGGCTTCGATCCGCTCGTGTGGCGCGGTAACACCCTCGATTCGATTCGACGACTCGGCTGACTCGATGGCCGCGATCTGCCGGAGCGACGCGAGAATCTCCGGGGCCTGCTGCCGGAACAGGTCCTGTCGACCACGAAACTCGCCAAGACGCTTCAGACTCGAGATCTGCTGTCCCGAGTAGCTAATGGCGTCCAAGTATTTTGGTACCAGCGACTTGGATAGCATCTTCGCAATGGAGGTAATGTGAGACTAATAAGGGTAACAAAAGTTAGTATATTACCCCTATTATGTCAATCCATTACCTCATTCAGGGCGCTACGCCGCGAGATCTCCGGTAAACCGGAGAATCTCCTCGATCTGCGGCCCCGCAAACACCCCACGCACCCCCTGCGGATGCAACTGAGTGAACGGTGACTCCACCAGGTCGCCGCGCTCGACCCGCCCACGCTGAAGCACATACGTCCGTAGCGTCTGCAGGAATCGGATCTGGAGCGCAGACCAGGTGGAATGCTGCGCGATGAACTGGTCAAAAGCACGCGTCACCGCCGTCGGCCAGCTCTCCAGCGGCTGCACACCAAGCACGTGGCGAAGCAGCTGCAAGAAAGTCGCCCGACGCACGTCGTACGCTTGCCGCAGGTGCGCTTCGTCGATGGTCGGATCTTGCCGTTGCAACAAGTCCGCGAGCGCGCGCAGATCGGCCTCCGACACGCTGGCGCCACTCTGGATCCGTTGCAGCACGGCATTCTCCGCGAGCAGCGCGCGAACCGCCTCCTCCACGCGCTGGCGGTACGCCACGATCGGCATGTCCCGGCCGTCGGCGCCGACGGTGATTCGCTCGTGAACGGCCGTTATATCGGCGAGGTTCAGCGACACCATAGCGCCCATACGCTGCTGCCGGAACCGCATCAGCGGCGCGAGGCGCGCGATCAGGTTGCGCTGGGCAGTGTCGTCTGCCGACGCCCACCACTCGCCGCGAATCACCCGCTCGACGAGCTCGCGCTGCGCCGCGACGAGGTTCACACCCAGGGGCAGCTCGGCCACCTGTTCCACGATCGCATCGCGGAGCGCCACCATTGCGTCGCGATTCGCGCGGAGCGAAGCCGTTCCGTATTCGACCAGGTCGATCTCGAAGCGGAGCGCCTTGAAGTCGACATCCGAAGTGGCCCGGAGGATCGGGGCGATCGTCACGCGAAGGAAGTCGATATCGGCCTCGGCCAAGCGAGCCCAGAACGAGTCGGCACGCACCGGCCCGAGCGCTTTCCCACTTTCCAGCACGACGACGTTGTTTGCCGGCAGCGCAGCGATATCGGCGCGCAAATCGGCGATCACCGCGTCGGCCACATCCGAGGCGCCAACAGCGAGTGCCGCCGCGAGCTTATCGAGCCTCGCGCGGAACAATCGCACCGGCAACGGAATCTGCGCGCCCGGCTCCCGCCCCTTCGGATGCAGGTCGAAGTACTCGAAATTCGCCCAGCAGTCGATGATCAGGAACTTGTCCTTGTCCGGGCACCACGGCTTTCGCTGGGCAGGGTCGGCATCGAGAATGCGCGTACCGCGGCCGATCATCTGCCAGAACTTCACGTACGAATACACCGGCTTGGCGAACACGAGATTCACCACTTCGAGGATGTCGAGACCGGTGTCGAGCATGTCCACCGAGATCGCGACCCGCGGCATGTCCTGTGTCTTGAACTGATCGAGCAGTCCGCCCTTGCCGTAGACGCGGGAGTCGTCGGACACGATCACACGGGCCAGCCGGCCGCGGTGCTCGGGATAGAGCGCATCGAAGAGGTCCTGCAACCGGCGTGCATGCTTCACCGACGTCGCAAAAATGATCGACTTGCCCGGCAACGTTCCCGACGGGTCCTTGATGCACTCCTCCATGAACTCGCGCACGATCAGGGCGTTTGTGCCGCTGTTCGTGACCTTCTGCTCCAGGTCCGTCCCTTCGAAGTCGATCGACTCCGGGTCCATCCCCTCCAGCAGCAGCTGCTCCTGCTGCTGCTCGTCCAGCTGCGGACCGCGGATTCCCTCCACCTGGAACTTTGAACGCACCTTCAAGACTTCGAAGTCACAGAGGTACGGCGGGTCGTGGTGAATGGCTTCATCGAACGAGTAGGCGAAGGTCGGGTCGTGCGTGTCGCAGTTGAACAGCGCGAACGTGTCGTGGGCCACATGGTCGCGGGGCGTGGCAGTAAGGCCGAGTGTCAGCGCCTCGAAGTACCTGACAACTTGCTGGTACGTGTTGTAGATGCTGCGATGGCTCTCGTCGGCAATGACGAGATCGAAGAAGAAGGGTGAGATCCAGGTCGCCGGCGTCGTGCCGGCCTGGATGAGGTTGAGCATCGTGGGATACGTCGTGACGAAGACACGGGCGTTCCGGTTGAACGGCTCGCCGGTCTCCGCCGGCCACCGCGGCGCCGAAGAGAGGTGCTCCTTGAACGCGTTGAGCGCCTGTTCCTGAAGCGGAATGCGGTCGACCAAAAAGAGCACGCGCTTTACCCAGTGGGCGCGCATCAACGCGTCCACCAGCGCGACAGCCGTGCGCGTCTTTCCTGTGCCCGTCGCCATCACCATCAGGAACTTCCTTCGACGGCTCTCGATGGACTCGAGGAGCGTGCGAATACCCGCAATCTGGTAGTCGCGTCCGGCGATCGACGTGTTGATCAGTTCGATCGAAAGCGGCCCGCGTGATTCCCGTTTCTGCGCGTACCATTCCAGATCGCGCGGCGTTGGAAAGCCGAACACCTTGACGGGCGGATACAGTTCCGAGTCCCAGAAGAAGGTGTCGTTTCCGTTCGTGTACATGATGAACGGCAGCCGTCCGCCGAGTATGCGCTGGATGTTCTCGGCGTACTGCTTGGCCTGTTCCTGGCCCACACGCGCATCGCGCGAGGTCTTCTTGGCCTCGACGACCGCGGCCGGCTTGCCTGTGAGCTGCAGCGCGTAGTCGGCGAACTGATGGCCCGTGTATGGATCGCGCGTCCGTTCACGCGCCGCCCCAACGGTGCCTTCCGTCAGGTAGATGTCGAGCTCCTGACTGACCTGCGACGGGTCGTCGATGTTCCAGCCGGCAAGCCGTAGGCGCTCGTCGATGAGCACACGGCGGGCATCAGCTTCAGACCAGGGCTCGTCGGTCAAAGCGATCCCATTGAACAAACGGTCGTCATCATCGTCGTCATCATCGTCATCATCGTCATCATCGTCATCATCGTCATCATCGTCATCATCGAAGCAAGAACGGATCGCGAGGCTCGGCGAGGTCGAGTCACGCAAGCCCGCACTCGTCCGCTGGTTCGCTCGCCATGCTCTTCATCTTCTTCATCTGCTAGAGCTTCCGCACCTCGTTCGCCGCGTCGATGACCCGCCCGATGTCCGTCGAGAGCGCCCGGGCTTCCTGCGTCGCGCCCGTTGAGGCGTCCAGTCTCGCGTCCAGGCCGCTCGACCGGAGCTTGAAGAGGTCGAGCTTCATCGTCTGAAGCACGAGCGAGGCACGCTCGAGCTGTTCGGCCACGGCGACGCGACGAGCCGCGAGATCCTTGAGCGTCGCGAGCTGTCGCTCGAGCAGTTGCAGCCGGCGCTCGAGGTCCGGCGCGTCGGCGGGCCCCGCTTTCGCGTCGGCGATCCGGCGCTCCAGCGTCGCGATCGCCGCCGGCGACGCGTCCGCATCGAGTTGATGCAATCCCTGCGCAAGCGAGCAAATCCGCTCCACGAGCGCGTCGACGGTCGGCGTGATTTCGGGGAGCATCTGGCGATCGGCCGGAGACAACTTCGCGAGCACGTCCGCGATCGTTGCCTTCGTGCTCACCGCCTCGCGAATCGGCACGCCCTGCGGGCCGTCGAGCACTTCGCGCGGAATGCCCGCGAGCTCCGGAGCGTCGCGCCCCGGCACCGATGCCAAGGATGACAATGGAGCGAAAGCGGGAGGCGACCCGGGGGCGAACGCGCCTTGTGGCGGCGCCTGGACCTGCGGCTGCCGCTGAAAGAGACGATGCAGCGGAATGCCGTCCACCCACAGGCGAGACATTCTGAAGAACAAGCCGATCCCCATACCCATCGCGGGCCACAGGAACCAATAGTACTGAGGGCTCGTCATCAGGTTGATCGCAGCGAGGAATCCGATCGTCCCGGTATACCCGAGGACCGCGCGCTGCACGCGGCGAATGCGATCCTCGGGAGTCTGCGGACCGAACAGACCCTCGCGACGCGCGCGCCGGAGTTCCTTGCGGCCGATGCGGGCTCCGATGACCGCCTGCCTGCCGTAGCGTTCGCGCCAGCGTCGCGTCTCCTCCTTCCACTCGCGAAGCGCCTCGCGGCCGTACTCACGGGCGTTGGGATCGAGCATCCATCCCTGTGGCAGCGCCGGAAAGCGGGGGTATGCCGGAGATTGTTCGATGAAATCCGCGACCGCGAGCGGCCTTGGATCGGGCGCCGCGCTCACACCGCTCGATGCGCGTCCCCGCGGCGGCGGCGGTGCCGCATCCGCCAGCGCATCGCGAAACGCGCCCGCGTCGGGCCAGCGGTCGTCGCGTCCCTTGGCCATCGCGCGCTCGATCGCGTACACGAGGTTCGCCGGAAGATCCGGTCGTACTTCACTCAGCGCCCGCGGGCGCTCGCTGATGTGCTTCATCAGCATCGACGGCGTGTTGGCGGCCTGGTGTGGCAGTTCGCCCGCGAGCATCTGGTATCCGACGATGCCGAGCGCGTAGATGTCGGCGCGCGCGTCCACCGCGCGGTCTCCCATCGCCTGCTCTGGACTCATGTAGGCAGGCGTGCCCACCGTCGCGCCCGTGACGGTCAACCGCGAATCTCCTTCCGCCGCGCGCGCAATGCCGAAGTCCGAGACCAGCACCTTTCCCGTCGCGCGCTCGACCAGGATGTTGTCGGGCTTGACGTCGCGATGCACGACGTGGCGCGCGTGGGCGTACGCGAGAGCATCCGCGACCTGGCGCAGCATCGACCGCACCGTCGCGAGCGGCGGGCGCGGCTCGTGCACGAGGCGCTGCGCGAGCGTCTCGCCCTCCACGAGTCCCATCGTGAAGAACACGACGCCGTCGATCTCGTCCACGGTGTAGATCGGGACGATGTTCGGATGTGAGAGCTGCGCGGACATCTGCGCTTCGCGAAGGAACCGCGACTTCACCTCCTCGCGGAAGGCGAGCTCGGGCGGCAGCACCTTCAATGCCACCTTCCGGTGCAGGCGCACGTCGCGGGCGCGGTACACGACGGCCATGCCGCCGCGCCCGATTTCATCTTCGATCTCGAAGAGCGCGGCGACCGCGCGCTCGACGCGGTCGCGCAGCGCGTCGCGCACGCTCACGACCTGCCCGGCTGGGCGCGGGGCGTGTTCACCCTCGGGTTGATGCGCGCCATCTCATCCGCGACGTACACGGCGTTGTCCACCTCCCTCGCGAGCATCATCGCCTGGTCGGCCACCGACGTGATGTGCTGCCAGCCCTCGGCGCTGGTGCCGGTGCGAAGCCGCACCACGTCGAGCCGCATGTTTTGCAGCGCGAGCACGCAGCTCTCGAGCTTCCCGTTCATCTCGCCGCGGCGGCGCCCCAGGTCGGCGACGGACCGCCGCTGGCGCTTGAGCGCCGCGAGCCGGCGGACGCGCTCCTCGCTGCCCACACGATCGAGCGGGTTCGCCTGCGACTCGAGCAGCGAAATTTCCGCCTCGATCTTCTCGGCGGAAGCGCCGCCGGCCGCCCGATCGAGCTGTTCCAACGCCGCAGCGAGACCAAGCACCTTGTTGCCCAGCGTCTGCGCGGTCGCGACGACGTCGGGAATGCGGACACGGTCGGACTTCGGCATCGACTCCACGAGCCGGGCGATTTCGCTGCAGTCCTCCATCGCGCGCCGGGTGACCGACGCGTACGGCCCGCTCGCGAACGAGGCGGCACTCGCGGCGGTCGGCCCGGTGCCGGGGGACCCGACCACGCCGCCGCTCGGCACCGGGCTGAACATCCCCGGCGACGACAGCCGCGCGAGGTGACGCTGGCGTACCTCGATGCGCTTCTTCGGACTCCAGATCGCCTGTATCCCGTCGCCGAATTCGCTGACGTGATCCATGAACAACCGGTGCCGCGGCTGGCGGAACACATCGTGCCAGTCGTAGCCGTTGCTCCACAGCAGCGCGTACTTGTATGCGAGGTACACGGCGACCAGGCCCCAGACGCCGAACAGGCCGCGAGCGACGTTGAACGGCGAGAGGATGACGAGCGCCGCGCCGACGAACATGAACGGCCCGAGCCTGCGCCGGAACTTCGCCACATCGGGCGCCTCCCAGCGCGCGCGATCCTCACTCGTGGCGACGTACGAACCGATCGGGTCGTTCACCGCGGAGGCGAAACCCGGCGCGGTCCCCGCCTGCGTCACCCGCGGCGCCGGCAGGTTGGGCACGTTGCCGGTGTCGAGCGCCGTCACGAACGCCTGCGCGCTCGGGAAGCGATCGTCCGGATTCTTCTCGAGGCAGAGCATCACCGCCCGCGCGAGATCCGGCGGAATGTTCGAGGCGCGCTGGTCCACCGGCACCGGGCGCTCGGAGAGATGCTTCACGAGCAGCGCCGGCGTGTTCGTCGCGTTGAATGGCAGCTCGCCGCACAGCATCTGGTACGCGACGACGCCGAGCGAATACAGATCGCTGCGGCCGTCGACGTCGCGATCGCCCGCGGATTGTTCCGGGCTCATGAACGCCGGCGTGCCGATCGCGATCCCGGTCGCGGTGAGCCGCGCGCTGCCGTCGCTGATGGCGCGCGCGATGCCGAAATCGGTGACCATCGGGCGATTGCTGGTGGATTCCAGCAGAATGTTGTCGGGCTTGATGTCACGATGCACCACGCCATGCGCGTGCGCGTACGCGAGCGCGTCGCCGACTTCACGGAGGATGCGCCGCACCTCGATCGGATCGAGGGCACCACGATCGTGGATGCGCTTCGCCAGCGTGTCGCCGTCCACGAACGCCATCACGAAGAACACGAGCCCGTCCTTCTCGTCCACGCTGTAGATCGGGACGATGCACGGGTGCGAGAGCTGCGCCGCCGTCTCCGCCTCGCGGAGGAATCGCGAACGGATCTCGGAGCGGAATGCCAGTTCCGGCGGCAGCAGCTTGATCGCGACCGTGCGCTTGAGGCGGCGATCCTTCGCCCGGTACACGATCCCCATGCCGCCGCGGCCGATCTCTCGATCGACCTCATACGTCGAATCGAGCACACGCTCCACGTGCGAGCGCAGCTCAGCATCCGACTGCGTGATCTGCGGTTCGTCCAATTTGCCGGGTGTGGGAGTCGTCGAAACGGGGAGCATAGCACCGCGCCGTACAAGGATACAAGGCAGAGACGCTTTGCCTGAAAGAAACGGCGCGTTTGGGCGCGATCCCCCAGACTGACAGTCCCTACGTCATGACGGCATGGGAAAGTTGCATTCCCCGCCTTTCTGTCGTAACTCAAGCTGGAACGTCCCTTGCGGGGTACGTATGGCCATGAGCACACGACAGACGCTTCCAGTCCTCCCGTTGCGGGGGACGGTCATTTTCCCCGGGCTGACGGCGCCCATCGCGGCGGGCCGCCCGGGGACCCTGCGCGCCATCGAGTCCGCCCTGAAGGGCGACCGGCTCGTGTTCGCCGTGGCACAGCGCGACAACACCGACGAGCCAAGCGCCGAAATCCTCTACGGCACGGGTGTCATCGCCCGGATCGGCCAGGTGCAGCGGGGACTGGGCGGCGTGCAGCTCCTGCTGCAGGGCGAGCAGCGGGCCGCGGCACTCCAATACACGCCGGGAGAGGGATTCCTCTCCGCCGTCGTGATGGACATCGAGGAGATGTCGCCGCTCGATGACAAGGATCCCGCGTTCGAAGCGCTGCACAAGGAAATCCGTGAGCGCGCCGCCGAACTCGGCGAACGCCGCGGCCTTCCCGAGGAAGTGGTGCACCAGGTGCTCGATTCCGTGACGGAGCCAGGCAAGTTCGCAGACCTCGTCGCGGGCTATATCGAGTTGACGGTACCGGAGAAGCAGGGACTTCTCGAGACCCTCTCGGTAGAGGAGCGCCTCCGCCGCGTGCTCGTCCATGTGCAGCGGCAGATCTCCCTGCTCGAGGCGCAGGACGAGATCAAGTCGCAGGTGCAGGAGGAGCTCGGCGAGCGCCAGCGCGAGATGTTCCTGCGCGAGCAGATGAAGGCCATCCAGAAGGAACTCGGCGACGACGACCAGGCCAAGGAGATCGGGGAGCTTCGCGAGAAGCTCAACAAGCTCGAGCTTCCGAAGGAGGCCCGAGCCGAGGTCGAGCGCGAGCTGGGGCGCCTCGAGCGTTCGGGTCGCGAGTCGATGGAGGCGCAGGTCATCCGTACCTACCTTGAGTGGATCGCCGAGCTGCCATGGGGCTCGCGGTCGGACGACCAGCTCGACCTGCCCCACGCGATCAAGGTGCTCGAGGAGGACCACTACGGCCTCGAGGACGTGAAGGATCGCGTCGTCGAGTTCCTGGCGGTGCGTCAGTTGCGCGCCCAGCAGCTCGCCGACGAGATCAAGAACACGGGCGAGTTCCCGGCCGCGAAGCTTCGCGCCAGCAAGGAGGATGCGACGCCCTCGCTCAAGAAGAGCGATGAAGCCGACGACCGCCAGATCACGGACCAGAAGGAAGCCAAGGCCCGCGCCATGGCGAAGGGACCGATCCTGCTCTTCGTCGGCCCCCCGGGCGTCGGCAAGACTTCGATCGCGAAGTCGGTGGCGCGCGCGCTCGGCCGCGAATACGTGCGCGTCTCGCTCGGCGGCGCACGCGACGAAGCCGATATCCGCGGTCATCGCCGCACGTACGTCGGCGCGATGCCGGGGCGCATCATCCAGGGCATGAAACAGGCGGGAACGA
>OCZT010003541.1_pt1 | contig 15890 bp, 10 predicted proteins | sample 1539031 | NCBI WGS metagenome assembly OCZT01 (sample SAMEA3539308, study PRJEB22396) | soil metagenome | biome: tundra; feature: field; material: soil | place: USA | collected 2010-05 | depth 0.15 m | reverse complement strand
CGGATCATCTCGCCCGCAGAGTGCTAGACATGGAGTCCGTCGAAAATTCGGACGAGAACGACATGTCAGGTCAGAGGGGATTCCTTGAGCAGATGCTTGAACGATGCGAGGAAATTCCGTTCTTCCTGCGAGAATCCATCGGGCCATTGTCTGGCCTGGAAGACGCTTCTCTGGACGACTTCTTCTGGATCGGCGGCGAATATGATGTCCTTCATCCTTGCCTGGCCAACGGGCTGTTTGCCCTGGTGAATCGCCGCGATAAGAGGCCAATCCATTTCACGTCGAAACCGGCATGGCAACAACCGGTGTATGTAATCCTAATGCGCAACGGGACATACTTGTGTGCATGTTGTGGCATCGAGAATGGCACTCTGGTCATCCATCCGTATTCCCCGCAGTTCCGTCGTTCCGAACATTTGCGCTACCACCACGATGCCGAGGTCGTCGGCCGAATAGTCACGGTGATAAGAAAGCTCGGCTGATCTTGTCGGTTTGCCGGACAAATGGAATCGCTGTCCTGCACACGAATCCTACTGATTGCTGGGAAAATCTACGTAGTTGAGGGAAAAGCGAACGTTTCACTCATTTTATGGACAAGCTTTCCGTATGTGGCTAACCTCGGTCGTCAGGTGGGACTGTTGTCCTCTCTCTCTCATGAACGAAGCCGTTGGAGATTCTGGGTGCCGAGCGAACTCCAATGGCTTTCAAGACAGATTCGACCGCTTCTGCACTGGCATCTGGCTAGTTTCCTCTGCATCACAGCCGGGAGTCTCCTGGCGCTCCTCACTCCACTTGTGCTCAGGTGGCTCATCGATCAGATCATCCCGCAGAAAAAGATGGGATTGCTTCTATTAGCGGTTGGCCTGATCTTTCTCGGCTACCAGGGCAGGATGGTGCTCACGAGCCTAGGCAGTTACTTGATGCTGACTGCGGCCCAGAAGCTCACGCTCACGTTGAGAATGAGTCTACTTGGACGCCTCGACACGCTCTCGGCCGAATATTACGAGGACACGCCTGTCGGTAGCGTGATGTACCCGCTCAAAGAGCCGATCGAAGAGGTCTCATATTTCGGGTCCGACCTGCTGCCCGCAATCTTGCGCATGTTCCTGACGGCCAGCTTCACGCTGGTGACTATGTTCGTGCTCAGTCCTGTACTTACGCTGGCCGTTCTCCCCCTCGTCCCGGTTTTTCTAATCGCGCGGCAGCACTTCCGCCGAAGGCTCGCGACCAATGCGGACAACGTGCAGGGTAATCGGCTGGCATGGAGCACATTCCTTGAAGAACATCTTTCCTCGGTGATTCCCATTCAGCTTTTGGGACAAGAAAAACGCCAGGAGCGAAGGGCCTTCCGGTTCCTGGCTCGTGGAGTCAAATCACAACAAAAGCTATTCACCACCAGCATTTGGTTCACGGTATGGAGTTCCATGGCGGTTGTTTTGGCCATGTGCGCCGTCATAGGCTACGGCGGCGAGATGGTGCTGTCAGGATCCTTCAGCGTCGGCGGGCTTGTGGCCTTCTATGGCTTGGTTACGCAACTCTTTGATCCTCTCAGTGGCGCCGCTGATCTCTACGCGAGAGCACAGAAAACCTTCGCCAGTGTCCGGCAGTTAAAGTCCGCGCTTGAGTTATGCCCGAGCGTGACGAATGCCACTGGTGCCGTTTGCCTCTCGCGGGAGCATCATCCCCAGATTGATTTTGCCGAGGTTACGTTTGGGTATCGAAGACAAAAAAACATGCTTCACATCCCGTCACTTCGAATCTTGCCGGGCGAACAGGTCGCCATCGCCGGGGAGAACGGTGCGGGAAAAACCACGCTTGCAAAACTCATAGCACGACTCTACGACCCTGATTCCGGTTCGATTCGCATCGGAAACGTAGATATCCGGAACATTCAACTCAAAGATCTGCGCCGGTACGTCTGCTATCTGCCACGCGATCCCGTCCTGTTTGATGGAACGTTGTCCTTCAATCTTCGCTTTGTGCGGCCGGCAGCGCCCGACGATGAAGTACAAGAAGCCATTCGCAGCGTTGGGCTCTCGCAATTTGTTGCAGCATTGCCCGATGGCTTACGCCAACGGATCGGACCCGGAGGCTGCCAACTTTCCGGAGGTCAGCGCCAACGACTCGCCCTCGCAAGAGCGATTCTACAGCGACCGCGGATTTTGATATTGGATGAAGCAACTTCCTGCCTGGACCCTTCTTCAGAGAGAGTCGTTCTTGGGAACATTCGCCGTGGCCTCACAGCGTCAACGCTGATTGCTATCTCGCACCGCGCTTCAACATTCTTTACCTTCGGCAGAGTTCTTGTTCTTTCCCGCGGAGAAATCTTGGAAGACGGCCATCCCCTTGCCGTCAAGTTTGCTGCGAGTCACCCCCACCAATCTTTTTCCACAGCCTCTACCATCGACGGAAATCACCGAGAGACTTCTCTGTAAATACAAGCTGCGTCGGACTTTGTTCCTTGCCGCCCTATCGTAGGGGACTGCAGCGACGGCAATGCTGATTAAAAAGCGGACACTTTGATTTTTTCCACGCAAGAAATCTGAAACGCATCTTGTTGTTATTAAGCAACTTCTCTTCGCGCATGTTGGTTTACCGAACCTTTTCACCTTTTACTGGCTTTCAGGTATCGAAGGGTGGCACAGTGCGCTCCAGGCATCCGATCGCTATTACGAGAAACAAGGGATGGGGCAGCAATGTACAGAGTTTCTGACACGGTGCGCAGCACACACAACCAGGACGGCGCAATTGTGCTGGATGTCCGGCAAGGTCAGATGTTCAACCTCAACTTCGTTGGCTCGCGGATCCTCGAACTTCTCAAGAGTGGGTCCGCCGAACCAGCGATTGTCGATGAGATCAGCCGGGAGTTCGGCATTAGCCGGGATCTTGCGGAGAATGATGTGCGGGAGTTTCTGCAGAACCTGAAGAAATGTCACTTGGTCGAAGAGCAGGAATCCGGCGTGGCGGTCTGAACTGGAACCAAGATTATGGAATCGACGCAACAGTCCGATCAAGACATATCGCGCCATTGTGCTGGGACAGGGTGGGATTGAACTGCTCACCAGTTGCAGGTGGTGGTGTGAATGAGGTGTGCACCATGTCGTTTCTTATTTTGAAAGCGTACTTGAAACTGATTCTCTTCGATTTCTACTTGGCGCGAAGTAATTTCGCAGCGATCTACAACAAGGTTCGCAACTATCCGGTGGGAAAGACGACGCCTGCTCCCGACGCAGTGGAATGCATTTGTTCGGCGGTCGATATGGCGTGTATCTGGTACTGGAAAGAGGCGCTTTGTTTGCAGCGTTCGGCAGTAACGAGTTGCCTCCTAAAGAGCCACGGGATAGTCGCCCAAATGGTAATCGGGGCACAACAGTTGCCATTCAAGGCGCATGCCTGGGTCGAGGTGGATGGTCGCGTGGTCAACGACAAACCGTACATGCCGGAAATGTACGCAGTCTTGGATCGATGCTAAATAAACGACAGGTTGAAGATTCTGGTCAAAGGGAACTACATGAGCGTCCAGTTTGGAAGATGGAATTGCGGAGGCCAGCCGCCTACCCCGGACTACATCGAAAAAGTCAGCGCGACTCTCGCTCCCTACGGCCCCGATACCAATGAATCCTATTCCAAGGGTGGCTTAAGGATCCTCTATCGCGCATTTCACACCACCAAGGAATCGCGTCGCGAGAAGCAGCCGCATATTTCTTCTGCCGGAGCCGTGATCACTTGGGACGGCCGCTTGGACAATCGTGCTGAGCTCATCGAGGAGTTGCGGGATGTTCTGGCCTTTGATTCCACCGACCTTGCCATCGTCGCTGCGGCCTACGAAAGATGGGGCGCCGACTGCTTTGCAAAGCTCATCGGAGACTGGGCGCTCTCCATCTGGAACCCTGGCAACCGCTCGCTGATCCTGGCCAAGGACCCCATCGGCACGCGCCATCTTTACTACTCTTTCGACAACAATCAGGTTACTTGGAGCACGATCCTCGATCCGCTCGTTCGCCTTGCGGGTAAAACCTTCGCTCTCAACGAAGAATACATCGCCGGTTGGTTCTCTATGTTTCCAGCCGTGGATTTAACACCCTGCGTCGGCATTCACTCCGTGCCGCCGTCTTCGTCCGTGCTCCTCCGACCCGGAAGACACGCAGTGAGCAAATATTGGGATTTCGACTCAAACAACAAAATCCGTTACCGCACTGAGGCTGAATACGAGGAGCACTTCCGCGTCGTTTTCGCAAAAGCGGTCCAGCGCAAACTCCGTTCCGATAGGCCCGTTCTCGCCGAGCTCAGCGGTGGCAGGGACTCCTCCTCCATCGTCTGCATGGCCGATACCATTGTCGCCCGCGGCGGTGCCGACACGCCTCGTCTGGATACCATCTCCTACTTCGACGACGCCGAACCTAACTGGAACGAGCGCCCCTATTTCACCAAGGTTGAAGAAAAGCGCGGTCGGACCGGCTGGCACGTCGACGTCGGCGCACAAGATCCGGAAAACATCCCCGCACCTCAACCTCCGCCCGAATCTCCTCACGGCCGATTTGTGCCAACTCCCGGCTACGATGGCCGCACTTCCCCGCAGTTCAGGGTGTGTATGGCCTCGCAAGGAAATCGTGTCGTGCTTTCCGGCATCGGGGGCGACGAAGTCATGGGCGGTGTGCCCACACCCGCGCCCGAACTTGAGAATCTTCTCGCAAGAGTACAATTCGGCGCCCTTGCTCATCAGCTGAAAGTCTGGGCGCTGGAAAAGAGAAGGCCCTGGTTCCATCTGTTCTGGGAAGCCGCCCGTGGATTCTTCCCTCCCGCCCTCGTGGGCGTCCCGAAATACATGCGCCCAGCCCCATGGCTACACCCCAACTTTGTGAAGCGCCATTGGGCCGCGTTGACCGGCTACCCCTCCAGGACGAAGCTATTCGGTTCTCTGCCAAGCTTCCAGGACAACGTGAGCACACTCGATGCCTTGCGAAGGCAACTGGCGTGCACCGCTTTGCCATTCGAACCACCCTACGAGAAACGCTATCCCTATTTGGATCGCGGCTTGCTGGAATTCATGTTCGCGATCCCGCGAGAACAACTAGTCCGCCCGACCCAACGCCGTTCCCTCATGCGCCGCGCGCTCGTTGGTATCGTGCCAGAAGAGATCCTGAACAGGAAGACGAAAGCATTCGTCGCCCGGTCGCCGCTAGCGGCCATCAAGAACGACTGGGCCCATTTCGCGGAGATGACTCAGAACATGCTTAGCAGTTCGCTCGGAATTGTGGACTCAGAACGTATCTCGCAGGCCCTGCAGAAGGCTCGGCAGGGCGAAGAGGTTCCCATACTCACTTTGAGGCGTACGCTCTTCCTCGAAGGTTGGCTCAAGGATCTTCGCGCCTTGGGGATCATAAACCTGGACACAACCTTGAAGCCTAGGCTGAGATGGCAGGCTTCTATCTTAGGCTAACCCATATAAGGCTAACAAAAACAGTCACGAGGAACCGACCGAGATCGAACGGGAAGAAAGGAAGCAGATCATGAGCGTCCAGTTTGGAAGATGGAATTTCGAAGGCCAACCGCCCGCCCCGGACTACATCGAGAAAGTCAGCGCGACGCTCGCTTCGTATGGCCCCGATGGCAACGAATCCTATTCCAAGGGTGGCGTTAGGATCCTCTATCGCGCCTTCCACACCACGAAGGAATCGCGTCGCGAGAAGCAGCCACATATTTCTTCTTCTGGAGCCGTGATCACTTGGGACGGCCGCTTGGACAATCGTCCTGAGCTCATCAGCGAACTGAGCGATTCCTTGACCAATGGTTCCACGGACGTGGCCATCGTCGCAATGGCCTTCGAAAAGTGGGGCGCCAATTGCTTTGCCAAACTCATCGGAGATTGGGCGCTCTCCATCTGGAACCCTGGCAATCGCTCGCTGATCCTGGCCAAGGACCCCATCGGCACGCGCCATCTCTACTACTCTCTCGACAACAATCAGGTTACTTGGAGCACGATTCTCGATCCGCTCGTTCTGTTCGCAGGAAAAACGTTCGAAATCTGCGAAGAGTACATCGCCGGCTGGTTCGCAATACCTGTTTTCCCCGCCGCGCACCTCACACCTTACGTCGGCATCCACGCTGTCCCGCCGTCTTCGTCCGTGCTCCTCCGACCCGGAAAGCACATCGTCAGCAAGTATTGGGATTTCGATCCGGGCAGGAGAATCCGCTACCGTACCGACGGAGAATACGAAGAACACTTCCGCTCCGCCTTGGCCACTGCCGTCCAACGCCGCCTCCGCTCCGACCGCCCTGTCCTCGCCGAGCTCAGCGGCGGCATGGACTCCTCCTCCATCGTCTGCATGGCTGATATCGTCATCGCGCGCGGCGCCGCCGAATGCCCTAGGCTTGACACCGTCTCTTGGTTCGATGACACGTACGACCACCTCGAACCCGACTCCAACGAACTCCATTGGATCTCCAAAGTCGAAGAAAAACGCCGCAGAACTGGTTGCCAAATCAACATTGGCGCATTAAGGCGAATAGAAGTAAAAGAGACCATCTCGCACAAATTCTTTGAGTCCGAATTTGAGAACGATCACCTTGCGGCGATTCCGTCTGCCAACAAAGGTCTTTCTGAGCACTTCAAGCAGTATGCGGCGTACATGAAGTCAGAAGGACATCGCGTTACTCTCTCCGGAATCGGGGGAGACGAGCCCACGGGAGGCGGCGTGCCCACACCAACACCGGAACTCCAAAATCTCCTGGCACGAGCACGATTCGTTACGCTTTCTCGTCAACTGAAATCCTGGGCCGCGAAGATGAGAACAACCCGACTCCCATTGCTCTGGGAAGCCGTCCAAGGATTCTTCTCTGCTCACGTAAACGTGCCCAAAGAGATGCTTACGACTACCTGGCTCTATCCTGGCTTCGTCCGTCGGAATCGGGCTACTTTTTGGGGCTATCCATTCCGCGTGAAGCTATTCGGTCCTCTGCCAAGCTTTCAGGACCACATTGATAAATTCGAGGCCAATCGGAGGTTCGTGGCGTATTGCCGCCTAAGTTCAGAATTGCTCCGCGAAGTGCGCTATCCCTACTATGACCGTGACTTTCTGGAGTTTATGTACGCCATCCCTCGCGCACAGATTGTCCGCGTGGGCCAGCGCCGTTCCCTGATGAAGCGCGCCCTCGTCGGTATTGTCCCGGACGAACTCCTGAACAGAAGGCGAAAGGCATTTGTTCCGCAAGAACCAAAGAAAGACAGCTCAGCGGAATGGCCCAGCCTAATAGATATAGGACAGAGCATTGTCGGCAGTTCTGTGGGAATCATCCATCCAGGTCGATTTGCAAAAGCGTTGCAGAAAGCTTGCTGCAACGAAGACGTTCCCATCGAAAGCTTGAAGCGCACACTGACGCTGGAGTTCTGGCTCCGTCACCTCACGATCCACGGAGTGCTGACCAGTTCGGTGTCAACAAAGAGACAAGAAATCTCCTCGTCTCCGGAGGCTATGGAACTCCGCGAACCGACTCGGCCCGAGAGTTTAGCTAGCTATGTACGTTAACTTCGAAAACGAAAGGAGGTGACAACCATGAAGTACGAAACTCCACAAATGACTACATTGACACCTGCGATCAATGTTATTCATAGTTTGGCTAACAAACAGCCTGACTCTACTTTGGACGGCGTTGTTTATACCGAGGGAATGGCTGCGTACGCAGACTGGGAGTAAGTAAACCTTTGCCGGAGCGTCCGAAGTAGCAGGCGCTCCGGCACTCTAACTATCATCCGATATATCATTTCGCACATAACGGAGCGCTCTCCAGCTCGGTGTCACCAGAGAGACAAGAAATCTCCTCGCCTCCGGAGGTTATGGAACTCCGCAAACCAACTCGGCCCAAGAGTTTAGCTAGCTATGTACGTTAACTTCAAAAAAAGAAAGGAGGTGAAAACGATGAAATACAAAACTCCAGAACTGACTGGATTGACGCCTGCGATCAATGTTATTCAGGGTTCGACTACCAAAACCCCTGATTTTACATTGGACAACCCAGATTCTCATTACGAGACAATTGCTGCGTACGCAGACTGGGAGTAAGTAAATCTCTGCCGGGGCGTCCGAAGTAGCCGGCGCTCCGGCAGTCTATCCGATATATCATTTCGCATATATAAGAAGCCATGAAATATAAAAGTCCAAAACTAATTGCGTTAACGTCTGCGATCAATGGCATTCGGGGAGTATCGCGAAAACTGAGAGACTCTGTAGTGGAGACCCCTTCCCTGAATGAAATAGTGTCTACATATGAAGATTGGGAGTAATAACTATAAGTCAGAACGGGCAGGAATTCTCAGAACTGACGAGTCATCAGTTGCGAGTTAAGCAGAGTCACTTAGCTTTCTCGCATTCTTCTTGCAATTTCCGTAACTCGCGCCAGCGCTTGTACTGCTCAGCTTTGGCGGGGTCGGCATCTTCTTCGTCTTTGAGCCAGAAACGGAACCAGTCCACCGATCCACCCTGCGATGCCATGCGTACTGCGGGATTCGTCAGAACGTGCTCGTCGGTATTCAACATGATCAAGTCCACTGGCTTATGAAGATAGCGAAGCCCTGCGTACGGCTCCCACATAAAGAGTAGGCTGACGGGCCCTTCTCCAACGACTAGCGAGGGCGTGTTGATTTTATCAAGGTTGAAGCCGGGAGATCGCTTCAGCCATTGCTGTAAGCCTTCACCGAATGGCGGCTTACCGATTACTCGATCTGCTTCGCTTGAAATTCGATCCGGATTCAGGATGTACTGGAAATAATCGAACATCACACCGTCCGTGATCGACGCGGCTCTTAGGTGAAGGGAACCATCCGTGAGCATTCCCATCACGTAAAAACAAGTGCGGCTGAAGCCGATGATGCCTATCCGTTGAGGATCCACTAGGCCGTCTGATACTAGCTGGTTTGTGGCGACTTCCAGCATCGCCACGGAACAAGGCCCCTCCTCGGGCGTGATGGCAGGACAATTGGCTCCCGCCGCTGTCTGTAGCACCATGATTCCATTCGCAGCCAATGCCCGGGCCGCGAACGCCGTTGGAAACACACCGGAAGGTCTGAATTCTGATTCGTTGAATCCGTGCGTCTGTATCACAAGCGGATAGCGATGACCTAGTTTGTAGTCGCTTGGCTTGTACAGCCCGCCTTTCCATTCCCGCCCTTCTTTATCTTTCCATGTGTAAACACTGGCCTGTCCGAGTTCGATATTTTTGAGCTGTGGATTGGGGTCCCAGATGACCCGAGATGTCTCTTTGTTCGCGGCAACCAACACCGGAGGATCGTTCAGCCCTTGCTTCACACTCACTTCGAGACCGTTATGTTCTGCCGGAAATGAGCCTTTGATCTCCCTCACAGCTTCCCATGTATCGTTCGTGCGCTGGTATTCGGTAGTTCTGTATGACTGGTCCTCATGGCTAATAAACGCCACCATCACGCGACTGGCGTTGCCGCTAGCAAAGCGCGCCCCCAAAACCAAGTGGTAGGCTTCTTCCACGCTTGTTTCTGTGTTGTAAGCCTTCAATACTTCAATGCATACGCTTGTGCCGGACGATACATCCATGACCGCCACGCACGGTCGCGAGAGCGTATTCTCTTTCGATTTGAGGAACGTTTTCGGCAGGAGGATTTCGCGCGCATCGGCGGACCAACTTGGATCGCCGGCCGCCAGCCATCCTACGTCATCCGCGAGCGGCGCGTCCGTCAAGTATTGGATAGATCCAGTCTGCAAATCGATCCGCACGTACTCATGTACATGGCTCGACTTCGTATTGTAGTGCCCGGCATGAATGCGATTCTTAGAGATGGTATAAGAGGGCGGTAGATATAACGTCTCCCATGCGGATGGAACATCGAGAACTGGCAGCGTTGTGACCAGAGATTTTCCGTCGGGCGACAGCGCAAAGCTTCCGAAGTTAGCGAGCGGCGCGCCATCTTTTTTCACCTCAAAGTGCTTGCCTCCTACAACTGCCCAAAGAGAAATGGTTGACGGAGCGATGAGCGCAGTGACTGGATCGTCGGGAAGAATCAGTTCGAACAAGGACCGTCCTGTGCCCACCACAGAGGCTGCCTCACGCTCCGCTTTCTTTTTCTCATGCCCCGCCGGATCGGCGACGGCGTAAACATAGTGCTGCTGGTCGCGGACATCGAAAGCCTTGACCGCCTCCGTTGCGGAGGTCAACGGCTCGACTTTCCTATTCTTGAGATCGGCCAGAATAAGCCGATGATTGCCGTTTTCGGTAGGTTCCAGAAAAGCTATCCCGCTGGAGTCGGCGAGCCAGCGCCAGCCGCCAATTACGCCGCCTTTCTTGCCCGTGCGTGCAATAGTCCAAACCGGCGATGGTTGCGATACCTCGGAATGATCGAGAAAAGTTTTGACATCCTGCGTCCGATAAAAACGGACACAATCCTCGATACGACTAGTGTCCAATCGCCCGCGTTCCGTTTTGGCAACGAAATAATTTCCATCCGGCGACAACAACACCTCGCCAGGCCCACCGTTTGGATCATCAAGAAGCGCCAGTCCTATCTCGTCGGCGACGGTGAAGGGCTTCTTCGCTTGTTGCGCCGATGCAATTGAGGAATGGATGCCGCTTAGAAATGTGAGGACACTGATGAGGGTCCAGATGATTTTCATCTTCCTAGAGTGCATGGGCCTCTAACTCTCTTGACAAAGTTACGATCATGTAGGAAGAAACGGGCGCGGTGCGATCTGCCTCGCCGTGCCCGCCTTTAACTCTGAACTCTTAACTATCAACTGTTTAAACTGACCCTAAAAAAATAGCTTCAGTGCGAACTGCATCGAACGTGCGCCGCCTTGTTGGTAAAGTGGACTCAGGACGCCGAGCGAACTCGCGAGCGTGGCTGTTGCCTGACCGAAAGTGTTCTGCCCTAAAGTCGAATTAATAGTTCCCAAATTGGGATGATTGAAGATGTTGAAGGCTTCCGCTCGGAATTGTAGCTTCAGCCTTTCATGGATCGGGAAATCCCGCCGGACAGCCATATCCATCTGCCATGTCCCAAAACCTCTCGCAAAGTTACGGGGAGCATCTCCGTAACCAGAAGTAACACTCGCAAAGGCGTTTGGGTTGATCGCCCGCCCGCCGGGACACGGAAGCGTATTGCCATAGAGGGCAGCATATACTGAGGCACATTGCGCACCGTAGATATACACCGGCTGACCGGGAACCAAGTTAAGCCCCTCAAAGAAAAATTGACCCGTCGCCGGGTCCACCGTCCCATTCCCTTCAAGAGTTACCGGAAACGCCGTTCGCGCGGTAAAGCGGTCATCGAGACCCCAGTGGTGGAGGACGGTGTTCACAAATCCGCCGTGCGCCACCTCCGGCAAATCATAGGAGAATGCAGTGGAAAGATTGTGCCTGACATCGAAATCGCAGTTACCACGTTGGTAATCGCCGTATTCAAGGTTCTGAGACCCATAGTCCATGCAGTGTGACCACGTATAGGAAGCCAGCGCCGTCAACCCCCGGCTCAGTCTCCGCCGGAATTGAACCTGCAATGAGTCGTAGTCTGACGTCAGGCCATTGTCGTAGAAGTAGAAATTCCCATTTGGACTGATTATTGGGCTGCCAGTCGGTATGATTGCATTGTCCCTCAACAGTCGATCGCTGTGTGCCCCAACATAGGTAACAGTCAGTGCCTGGGATCTGCCTAGCGCCTGCTCCAGGCTGGCGTTCCATTGAAGCGTATAAGGCAGTTGAAGATGTGGGGCGAAGGCGTACATATAACCGAACGGCGGAGCAGGAGGATTCACAATAGTAGGAAATGCCGGAGCGACTGGAAACGATCCACCACTAAAAGTTCCGGACACATTAAAACCAGGGCCTTGGAATCCTTGTGACCCCGTCTGCTGACCTGTGTCAAAGAAAACGCCACCCCCGCTTCGTACAACTGTTTCCCAGCCCGGTGTATTACGAAGAACGTACGCGGCACCCAGGCGCGGCGCGAAATTAAACCAAGTGGTCTGCCAAAGCGGTGTGCCCTGCGGCGCTAGCGTCCAAGTATTGGGACTAGCACCTTGAATCGTATAGGGCTTCAAGCCTTGCGTCACGCCCGGCGCGGGGTCCACCTCCCAGCGCAATCCCAAAGAGAGGCTCAAACGCTGCGACACTTTCCATTTGTCCTGAGCAAACGCTGAGAAGTTCAAGTACAATGGGTAGCCGGGAGCAAGGAGTTCCGGGAATGTAAAAGCACTGTTCGCTTCTACGCTCGATTCACTAAAATAATAGTACCCGAGATTAGCAAAGCTCGGGATTGCTCTGGGTGCCAGTCTGCGATAATCCAAGCCAAATTTGAATTGGTGACGGCCCGAAGAAAAACCCACAGTGTCCACAAAATTCCATTGTCTTTGGGCACCAAACTGTTGATGCGGCCACAGGACGGGAGCATATCCGCCGTAGTCAAGAACAAACAGAACACTCGAGCCCGGAGCCAACCCTGAAAGCTGCGCCAAGTTGACAGCTGTGCCTCCCCCAAACGAATCAATGACAGATGGATTGCTCACATCATTCGAGCTGTAATTCAGGCGGAATTCGTTACTGAGCCGGCTTGAGAAAATGCTGCTGGCGCCCGCCGTGTAGGTCCGCATCGTATAAACAGAGATTGTGTCCACTGTTGGAATCGAACCGGCTGCGGAGGTCCCCCGACTCGCCGAACTGGATCCCGTGTCACTGAAGCGGAAGAAGAACCTCAGCTTACCGTTTACGACGTGGTCAAACCGAACGCTGGTAGAGTTGAGCGAAGCGGGGTTGGACCAACTCGCAATGTATTCGGCAATCCCATTTCCCAAATCAGGTCCGTTCGGCACAGGGAAGGCATTCAGAGCGGGTTGGAGAGCCGCAGGTGCAGCGGCCCGCAGAGCAGCATCAGGAACATAGTTGCTCGTAGCCGCCTGTGGCGCAGTCAGCCGAAGCCCTTCATAGGAGACAAAAAAGAACGTCTTGTCTTTTCCGTGATACAGACCTGGAACCTCGACCGGCCCACCAAATGTACCGCCGAAATCGTTCTGGCGAAGCGCAGGTTCCGGTGTTCCAAGGTAGTCGTTGAACCAGTCCTGAGCATCAAAAAAACCATTGCGTAAGTAGTCGTAAGCCGTGCCGTGCCACTGATTAGTGCCCGATTTCGTCTCAAACGCGAACTGCCCGCCTGGATTATGTCCATATTCGGCCGAGTACGTTGAGGTCTGCACGCGAAATTCCTGAAGATCATCCACAGAGACCAGGGCCTGTGTAGTTCCCAAAGCAGTCGCTCCAGGCACAGAGCCACTTGCACCCGGCCCGTAGTACTGCGAATTGCCCGCAGCTGCTCCCACATTGGCGCTCACACCGTCCACTGTGTAATAGTTCTCTTCCGTGCGCTGCCCATTGACACTGAATTCGCCCGATGTCCCAAGCGCTGCACCGGATTGGGGATTCACTGTCACAACCCCCGCCGTGAGCAGGATCAAATCCTGAAAGCTGCGTCCATTCAGCGGCATATTCTTTACAAAGGTTTGATCCACCACTGTGCTGACCGACGCATCCGTTGTATTGATCATCGACGCGCCGCCTTCAACCGTCACGGTTTCGAAAACGGCCCCTACCGGCAGGGTAAAGTTGATCGACAGCGCATCCTGAACGTTGAGGATGATATCGGGCTTGATGAGTGTTTTGAATCCCACCTTGGAAACCTGAAGCCGGTACGGTCCTGGCGGGAGATTCGGCACGATATAAATGCCGTCGTCATTGGTTTTCCCGGAATACTTGACGCCCGTCACATCGTTTATTACCAGGATGTCAGCACCGACGATTACTCCGTTTGAGGGATCAACAACACGGCCGTTGATGGCTCCATTTGGGGACTGTGCCGCCAGGGGGAGGGCTAGCGACACGGCATAAGCGAAAAGAAAAGCGATGCGGGGGAAGCGCACGCGCACGGTGAGTCTCCTGTGGCCGACGGATTCGGAAATCCTATTCAGGTCTACGGAGAGAGGTCTCACCTGGTATCACTCCTTCCTTAATTAGTTGGAAGCCTGCTAGAGCCAGGAAAGATGCAACCGCGATTAAGGATGATTTGGGTCGACTCGCAGGTAAGCAAAGAGGAGGGGTTTGCCGCTTGGCTTGCGACTGCCGCCATTGGGCTCGATCGTAACGAAGACAGCATCAATTTGCGCTAGAAGCTTCGGGTCATCCAGCTTCAAGACCCACCGCTTCTTTGCGGCATTGTCCTCGTAGAAGATACCGAGGGGGAATGCCTGCTCCCGGTCCAGTCCGCGCCGGCCCCATACCTGAAACGTGCTGGCGTTCTTCGCTATAGTCTGCTGATCCAGGTCATAGGCGTAGAAAATCAGCGACTTCCCCTTCGTGTAAAACACGCGCCCATAAGGTTTCTGAGTCGCCCCGTTCCGGGCCACGTCGTAGACTTCCGCGACATAGAGATCTCGCGCGCCAATGAGTTCCCGAATATCACGGTCGTGCGCGAGCAATTCCTGTTGCTGATCCACGACGGCGTCACGCTGGTGAAGCAGGTTCGTCAGCTCGCTGACTTTTGCGTCTAACGTTGCCACCTGCTTTGCATCTTGGGAAGGCTTTTCTGCGATTGAATCGAGCTTCGTCTGCAATGCCTGCGCGCTTAACTGAGCGGCATTGAATTTCTGTTCTGCCTCAGTCCGCTGCTGGATGAGTTCCTGTCGTCCAGCATCAGCGTTCCGTAGCGCAGCATCCGACTGCTCCTGCGCCGCTTTCATCTGGTCCATTTTTGCTGACTGCTGTTCCAACTGCCTCCGCAGATCGGCAATCAGGCTGTCACGTTGCTCGACCTGGGCGCGCGCAACCTCGCGTTCATGGCTCGCGTCGCTTAACTTTTCTTCCAATGAAATCTGGCTTTGCGTGTTTGAATGAGGTGCTGTAACGTTTGCGGCGCTTGTTCCGCGGCGAATACCGACCTGATAAGCGCAGAAGCCGAGAACGATGAAAAGCAGTATTCCGGCAGCGTAGAGAGCCCATACACTACGCCAAGCGGCGGCACTCGCAGGGGAAAGGACTCGACGAGCGCTAGTTTGACGGTGGATTTGAATCGGCCCATTCTGCTCGATTCCGGGCTTGCCCTCTTCCCGTGCTATGCGATCGAAAAGAGCAGACTCCGCCTGCTTCTCCGACCAACGCGGCCCTGCTTCCAGATGTTCTGGTGTCTCGTCTGCTGCCATCGCTGGGATCGCGTGGCGAATGATCGCTTCGTATTGCTGCAGGGCCTCACGGCAGGAGGAGCAAACGGCAAGGTGCTCCTCTAGTCTCCTCTGGTCTTCCTCGGTCAGCTGGCCCGAGGTTGAAACGGCACAGAGTTCTAGGAACTCGTCATGGGGTTCGATTCGAGACAACGCCCCTGCTCCTCGGATGAATGACGCCTCCTATAATACTGCTCAATCGCCCTGCCGGTTACTGCTAAAAATCTGCTTCCGCAGTTTCTCCAACCCACGGAAATAGTGGTTCTTTACGTTTCCTCGGGACTGGTCCAATTTCACCGCGATCTCTTCAAATGTGTAGCCGTCGAGCAAATGAAGCCCCAGGGTTTGACGCTGGATCTCGGAGAGGACTCCAAACACCCGGCGTAATCCAATCCTTCCGAGCACTTCTTCAATCGAGTTTTCGTATCGTCCTGCTCTTGTGCCCAGACTGCTCAGTTCGTTTCCAACATCCTCCAGATCGACCTGGGTATAGAAATGGCGCGAGTCCAGATAGCGCCGACGGTCAATCGCACGATGGTAGGCCATCTGCACGATCCACGAACGGGCCGAACTCTTGGAACTATCAAACACCGTGCTCTTCTGGTGAATGAACAGAAATACGTCTTGGAGCAAGTCGTCTGCTTCTGAATCGTCCCTGAGAATCTTGTA